>Ga0209562_1000120_pt1 | contig 37853 bp, 37 predicted proteins | sample WorMetvacBELIZE2_FD_187399 | JGI IMG/M metagenome (GOLD analysis project Ga0209562, IMG submission 187399) | Marine gutless worms symbiont microbial communities from Max Planck institute for Marine Microbiology, Germany - Olavius vacuus BELIZE.2... | ecosystem: Host-associated > Annelida >... | reverse complement strand
ACATTGAAGTGAAGTAGATGTCGAAACACCAACTTATCGTCACTATTCTGGGGACAGACAAAAGTGGCATTTTAAGCGAAATTGCAACGACGGTATCAGAAGCTCAGTGCAATATTCTAGATAGCAGACAGGCCATCTATGGCAAAGAGTTCTCATTAACTATGATCATAGAGGGAACCCAAAGCGCTATCACAAAAGCAGAGTGCATTTTGCCTGCACTTTTTCAGCGTCTTGACTTGCTGTCAATGATGAAGCGCACCAGCCACCACGAGAAGCAAAATCTGGCTCACCTGTTTAACGTTGAATTTAGCGGTGAAGATGCAGCTGGCCTGATTAAAGCGGTAACTGGTTTTTTTGCAGAACGTCATGCAATGATTAGTGCTTTCAGACAGCGCACATTCAAAGATAAGGCTTCGGGGAAAGATAATATGCGCTGTAAATTTGTTGTTTCACTTCCCTCCAACGAAAATGTAGACGCATTAGAATCTGATCTAATGGCCCTGTTCGCTTCGTTAAATGTGACAGGCAAAGTAGTAGATAAACAAAAAAAGGATCCCAATGAAAACGTTACAAGCTGGTGATAAAGCCCCACAACTCTCATTGCAAAACCAGAACGATGAAACTGTTTCATTAACTGATTACGCGGGTAAAAAAGTACTCGTTTATTTTTACCCTAAAGCGATGACGCCTGGCTGCACTGTACAGGCGCAGGGTTTACGCGATGTAAACGAAGAACTAACGGCGAAAAATGTGGTTGTTCTTGGAATTAGCCCGGATGCGGTTAAGCGCTTGCCGAAATTCATCGAAAAGGAAAACCTAAACTTTACATTGCTTTCAGATGAGGACCACGCCGTAGCCGATGCCTTTGGCGTTTGGGGCCCTAAAAAGTTTATGGGTAAAGAATATGACGGAATTCATCGTCAAACATTCCTTGTAGACGAGAATGGCGTTATCGAACACGTCTTCAATAAGTTTAAAACAAAAGAACATCACACTGTGGTTCTTGATTACCTAAACAGCTAATGCTGATGTAACTCAAATAAAAAGCCCCCGAAAACGTTGTTTTTTCGGGGCTTTTTTGTGTCCTGTAACTGCCGCTCATATCGCGTAACTAGTTAGGTTGGGTATCTAATCCCAAATTGATATAAAACCTTTATAGTTGTTTCTTCTCACTGAAAACGACTACTTAGCCTCTTCCGGTATTACTACTGGATTGCTCGACCACGCAGTAATTACTGCTTTTACAAGGGTAGCAAGAGGAATGGCAAAAAATACGCCCCAAAACCCCCAAAGCCCACCAAATACTAATACAGCAACAATGATGTAAAGCGGGTGCAGGCTTACTGCTTCAGAAAACAGCAATGGAACCAGTAGATTTCCGTCTAATGCCTGAATAATGCCATAGGCAATCATTAAATACCAAAACTCAGGTGTAATCCCCCACTGAAACATAGCAACAACGGCCACTGGAATAGTTACAACTGCCGCGCCAATGTAGGGAATAAGCACAGAGAAGCCCACCAAAACGCCAAGTAATATGGCATAACGCAAGTCCATTAAGACAAAGGTTACGCAGCTTACTGCCCCCACTATGATTATCTCGATAACTTTGCCGCGAATATAGTTAGCAATTTGAGAATTCATCTCGTGGCCAACTTGTGTAATTAAGCGTCGTTCCTTAGGCAATAAGCGAGAGATACTGTCTAAAAAGAACAGTTTATCCTTTAGCATGAAAAACACCATAAGAGGCACAAGGATCATATAAACAAGTAGCGCAGCTAAATTGGCAATATTACTAAACGAAGCAGAGATAAGGGTCTCACCCACTTCAACCAGCTTGTCATTTAAACCTTCCATCATTTGATGGATTTGATAAACCTGGACATAGTCAGGGTATTTGTCGGGAAGCGTTAATATCCACTCTTGCGCTTTTTGCCAGATAAGCGGCGTTTCCTGAATCAGGTTTACACTTTGTTTTGATATGATAGGGACAAGTCCAATTAGCGTTAAGATTGTTATGGTAATAAAACCAAGCATAACCACGCCACACGCCAGAGTTCTGCTTACCCCTATATTCACCAAGCGACATACCGGCCAGTCAAGTAAATAAGCAATGACTGCAGCAACCAGTACAGGCATGATTAGCCCGCCCCACAACAGCAAGACTGCTGTAGTTAAAAGAATTAAAATGAGCAGCATAGCTGCATCAGGATCGGAAAATTTGCGTCGGTACCATCGACCAAAAACGCTAATCATATAAACGCCTAGAAATTACTAAGAATAGGACACGCATCATAGTTGATAGCGCTAGCAATTAGCAATAAGTAGCGCTTAAGAATCTTTCAAAATCAAACTGGTATGATGTTTTTACAGTATAAGCATTAGTGTGTAGAGTGGGTGTTGCGATAGTCATTGAATAAACTGGATGATTTTATTCGTATGATTGATAAAAAATCGTATTATATGCAAGAAGCTCAAGGCACAATCGGTTTGCATGTTCGCAACTAATGCATATAAGAAAAAAATAAAATTTGAAACTGTTTAGCAACTTAGCGCTCTAAGGGTTAAGCAGTATTAACCGTATACAATGATTGTAGGTTCATGAGAAAAAAGTTTTCAGCATCTTTGGTTGCCCTTTCCTTCGTGCTCACTTCGAGCCTAACGGCTGTTGCACAAGATGCCAATTACAGCAATAAAAATGCGCTACCTGAAATAGGTGTAGTAGCGTCGGACGCCATCTCACTTGATAAGGAAATGATTGTAGGCGATGCCGTCATGCGTCAAATGCGCGGACAAAGCCCTGTAATTTCAGACCCAGTTCTAGATGAATACTTACAGGATATAGGCAACCGCTTGGTTGTTCATGCAGACAATGCCAAGTTTCCTTTTGAGTTTTTCTGGGTAAACAACGATGCCATCAATGCATTTGCGTTTTTTGGTGGCCACATTGGGGTTCATACAGGTTTAATGCGCCGTGCTGAAAATGAAAGTGAATTGGCTTCGGTACTTGCTCACGAAATTTCACACGTTACTCAGCGCCACATAGCAAGACGTATGCAGGCGCAGCAGCGCTCATCTCCCCTAGCCTTAGCATCACTCATTGGTGGTGTATTAATTGCAATGGCAAACCCCGAGGCAGGAATCGCAGCAATGCAGGCAGGTACCGCCGCCTCTGCGCAGCTTCAAATTGACTACACCCGTTCTAATGAACAAGAAGCGGATAGAATTGGTATTGCTATGCTTGCCCGGGCGGGGTTTGACCCTAATGCGGCTGCGTCTTTCTTCTCTACCATGGCAGAAGAATACCGCATGGTTTCTCGACCACCCGCAAGGCTGCTTACTCACCCTTTAACTGAAACACGTATTGCCGATGCAAGAAGCCGGGCTGGTGACTATCCCCGCCGCTATCTGCCAATTAACAAGCAGTTTGAGTTGGCAAAAGCACGCATAAAAGCGCGCTACTCGTTCAAGACTGATTATGCGGTCGAGTATTTTCAAGCGGCGGTGGCTCAAGATGTTCAGCGCAGCAAAGAAGCGTCGCTTTATGGTTTGGCGCTAGCTTATATGCGCGCAGAAAAAATTGAAAAAGCAAAAGAAATTATGGATCAGTTAATAGCTGGCGATAGAGGGAATCTTTTTTACCTCGATGCTATGACCGATATCTACATCTCTCAAGGTGAGCCGCTAAAAGCAGTAGAAATGCTAAAGCCTCACGTTACGCATAACCCAAGAAACCAAGTGTTAGCGCTTAACCAAGCCAACGCTTATATCAGTGCACAAAAATACGAAGAAGCCATATCACTATTGAAAGATTTTCTCTTGGTTAAAAAGGACTACCAGCTAGCGCATCAGTTAATGACCGAAGCATATCAAAAGTCGAAACGGTTTTCGCAAATGCACCAGAGTAAAGCTGAGGTGTACGCCCTTTATGGCGCGTATAATCGAGCGGTTGATGAACTTCAATATGCGTACAACTTCGCAGGTGACGACCATCTTGAGAAACAAAGGATAAGAGCCAGAATAAAACAATTCCGAGATCAAGAAGAACGTTTACAGAGACTTTAGTCCACCATATTTAACAGCTATAAGTCAGCGCCTTTCAACTCAGTTAGGCGCTGACGCAAGTGTACTGCGGTCACCTCTCCCATAATCGTATCTTTAATTTTTCCGTCAGGCCCTACTATAAATGTAGCTGGTAGATACGGTGGTTTTGTCATTGGCAGTTTGGTGTCAGGTGAACTCACAATAACAGGCACGGCAATAGCAAACTTCTCTGTCATTGCTTTGAGTTCTGGCTTGGTTTTCGGGTCGTAATTAATAGCAAAAAGACGAGTATTGTCGGGCAAGGATTGGTTAAATGCTGCCAACTCGGGCATTTCCCTTAGGCATGGCGCACACCAGGGAGCGAAATAATTCACGACTACCCACTGGCCGTTAAGATCTTGCCACCGGTAGGTCTCACCGTCTAGGGTTTCAAAATCATATTGAAGACCTTGGAAAGTAAATGCCCCCGCTAACGCAGCAATAATTAACAGCACGACAAGGAATAATGGCTTCATTTTACCTTGCATACTTAGTGGCGGTGATAACGTCATGTAACCCTCTGACTTCTTCTTTTTTTTCATAGTGCCAGATTCTTTGTTTCGGCACTAACATAAATTCCAACACATCCCATATCCGTATTGAGACAAACGTGCTAAAGAAAAGAATATTGCAAATATATCGCCCGTTATCGGTAAACTGCTTGATATTCTAGGGCAAAAACGCAATAGTTCGCGCCAAAAGATATAATCATATAAACGGGGCTTTTATGACAGACACCACTATTATTCACAATCCACGTTGTTCTAAGAGCAGACAAACCCTAGCGCTACTTGAAGAACAAGGTGTAGCGCCTACTGTCGTTGAATATTTAAAACACCCTCTTAGCGCCAATGAGTTAAAAGAGATATTTAAAAAACTTAATCTTGGATCGGTAAGAGAGATGATGCGTACTAAAGAGGCAGAGTACAAAGACGCCAATTTAGGCGACAGTGCAGTGTCTGACGACGCGCTTTTTGAAGCCATGGCACAAACCCCAAAATTAATTGAGCGTCCAATAGTGATCAAAGGCGAAAACGCGCGAATTGGTCGCCCACCAGAATCAGTCTTGGAAATTTTATAGTGCAACCCGTTCTTGTACTTTATTACAGCCGCCATGGCAGCACTAAGCGTTTAGCGGATGCCATCGCTCAAGGAGTATCGTCATTAGACGTTCCTGTGATAGTACGCACAGTAAAAAGTATCAGCGATACTCGAGGTGATACTGAAACTAAAGACGCATCTAGCGCCGTTCCCGAAGTTACGCTTCAGGAACTTGAGCAATGTAGCGCTTTAGCGTTAGGTAGTCCCACCCGTTTTGGCAATATGGCAGCGCCTGTTAAGCACTTTTTGGATTCTACCAGTAGCCAGTGGTTAAAAGGTGCGTTAATTGATAAACCGGCTTGCGTGTTTACATCTTCGTCTTCTATGCATGGCGGACAAGAATCCACGTTGCTTTCAATGATGGTGCCGCTTATTCACCATGGCATGGTTATTTGCGGTCTGCCGTACAGTGAGCCAGAGCTTCACAACACAACAATGGGCGGAAGCCCTTACGGTGTAACGCACGTTGCGCATCACAGTCTGAATGCACCAGAGCAACTAAGCGCAGATGAAAAAGCCCTGTGTATTGCACAAGGCAAGCGGCTAGCAATGTTTGCCAAAAAGCTAACAGACCACGCTTAGTACCCGTGATTTTAAGCATGGCTACATCGACCTTGAAAAGAACATTATAAAAAACTGATTTATTCGGAGAATTAACATGGCACCAGATACGCGTTTTTATCGCTATCTCGCACTTATCAGCCACACTGGGTTAATCGTATGGATAACACTTTGGCAATTTACATTTACTAAAGAACATACTTACTCACCATTGTTTATTGCCTTGTTTTATATTTTGCCCTTATTGTTACCTTACTGGGGCGTATTAAAAGGCAAACCATATACGCACGCATGGGCCAACTTTGTCGTTTTGTTTTACCTAATTCACGGATGTACCGTGGCGTACGCCGTACCCGATGAGCGTTGGTATGCAGTGGTAGAAATTATTTTATGTACTGGAATGTTTGTAGGCTGTAGCGCATTTGCTCGGAAACGAGGCCGCGAGTTGGGTTTGGGTCTCAAAAAATTAAAAGATGAAATGCAAGAAGAAAAGGCACGCTTCGAACAGGGCCAGTAGTAACTATGTAATACACAGCGAAAGCATATTGTGCTGAGGGGTTGATATGACACGCCAATTACCTGAATTTTCGTTAGTACTCGCTTCATTGGTATTACTCGTAGCGTGTGGAGGTTCAGGTTCTAGTGACAGCCCAGCCCCGAGCCCCCCTTCTACGCCTCCCTCAATTACTATCTCAGGTTCAACTAGTGCTTTTGTTGGCGATGCTGTCGATTTTGTCGTTACCGCTCCTAATGGTAACCCTATTGCTGATATCGAATGGCAAGTCTCAGGTATCTCACAACAGCCTTTAAATGCTCACACGCAGGCTATTGGCTTTGACGTGCCTTCATCAGGCAGTTTTGAAATCACGGCAGAGGTAAGCCTAGAAAATGGCATGCGCCTGTCGGACACCGTAACCTTAGAAGTAAATGAAAGTGCGGAGCCGTTAGCAGCCTTAAGGCTTGGTCATGAAGCATCCGAAGGCGGCAGAGTTTCTCTTCGCGTAGACACCGTTAACGCCCAGGGGTTAACCATCAATGATATTACTTGGCGTCAATCATCCGGCCCTACTGTGAATAGTTTCACATTTGATGATGGCGAATATTCTCATTCAATTTACTTCCAGGCGCCAAGGGTGGATACCGACGCAATTATAGAAATTGAAAGTACCGTTACGCTTTCAAACGGCGAGGTGTTATCCGACAGCGCGCAAGTTTTAGTGAAAAATATCGACATTAACACTAACGGCTTTTTTGTAGATGACCAGACAAGTATTCCCGAAACCGTAAGCGCGCACATGCAGCCGTATAGAGCAGATAGTCCTTATGCAGATACGCTTACTGATTGTGTCTACAATAATCAAGTCTCAAGCAGCTGTACTTTTTCAAGACTTCCACTCATTGGCCAAGTCACCGAAAGCCCTACTATTGACGACATCCTAGATAGAACTTACGTTTCTCACCCTTGGATGGGTGATGCGTTTAAGGCTTTTCTGGAAACTTCCGCAACCCGTGATGACATGCTAAATCTGCTACGCGCAACTAACGCGATTGTCATTTCCTACGATATACGACCTTCATTCTACTGGGTTGCTACGGGTGCTATTTACTTAGATGCCAACAACTTTTGGCGTACACCACAAGAGCGAGATACCTTGAATACTCGCCCAGACTATAGAAGTGGATTTGGCAGCGAGCTTGATTTCACAACATCATGGCGCTATGTGAAAAATGGCGCCTATTTCTTTCCTATCATCAGCACATCGAACGTAGCAGATAGACAACCTCGTGATGTAGACGATGTCGAAGCCGCACTTAGCTATTTATTGTATCACGAGCTGGCCCACGCCAATGACTTTTTCGATTACACCGAATGGCAACAATTGAGTAACAGCGCGAGCCCATTGTCATCCTATGATGATAGCTCTCCTATTTCTACGGGTCTTACGACGTCGCTCCCCCTTACGTCTTCTCAGCTACATGCTTTAGCTGATGTTAGGTACGGCGGTGAAACCGCTTCAAGTGCTCAGCGCAGCTATACCGCGTTGCAGGTAGCTAATTGGTTTGAAGATGACGGAGCAGTAGCTTTTTATTCGTACTTTACTGAACGAGAAGATCTCGCCATGTTATTTGAACGCTTTATGATGCTATACAGGCTTGAAGCCGAAGCCGATGTTGGCGTATTTACGAGGGCAACGTTGGAGGATGGAAGTTTTATTCCAACATGGGCTCAGCGTAACCGCGTAAGTGATGACAAGGTGACTATGCGGGTAGATTACGTGGTAAGTCGAATTTTACCCGAGCTCGATGTACCAGCAATCCAAGCGTCACTTCCAAGCCCTTACCTGCTTCCAAACGACATTACATGGCGGGATTCTGCATCAAGTACGAACCCGAACGAGCAAGTCGGAACTGATACATTCACAGAACAAAGCAGTGAAACAAATGCGATATCTGTTAGTGAAAACATGATGACGCTAATGGAAGAGTTTGAAGCCGCCACGAAAGCTCACGGCAAAAGGGAAAACCATTAGGTGTTTAGCCAAACGCCCGCTATAGCTAGTGTTGGTTTAGCTCTCGCTTTAGCTAACTTAGGTTAAGCTCCCGCTTAACCATGCCCACCGATAATCGTTTTTGCTCTTGGAGAGAGCGTGTGTCTAGTCGGGCTAAAAGGGACATGAGGCTTTTTAAGTCTCGTTCACTGTGGTGCAAAAGGAATTGTAATGCTTGGTTTGATAGCTTTAATCCACGTTCTGCTGCGCGTAAGCGCACGGCTTCTTCACGACCATTATCATCCAGTTGATTAACGTGATAAATCACCCCCCACGCCAAGCGAGAACGCAAGTCAGGTAAAACGAAAGCCGGGTTAGATGGGCCTAGGTGACTAGAACACAGCACCATGGTTTGTTTAGTCTCAATCACTCGGTTTAACAAATCGAATAACGCTTCTTCCCAACGTAAATCGCCGGCTATTGCGTGAATGTTGTCTAATGCGATTAACGAAAGATTCTCAAGGCCTTCGAAAATATCGAGCGACCACGCTTCGTAATTATTAAGATTTAAATAAAGATGACTAACCGATTTTTCGGCTAGTTGATGACAAGTGGCAAACAATAAGTGGCTTTTGCCGATAGCTGTACTGCCCAATAAGGTTAGCAAAGGAAGCTGTAGCGAAGCTAAAGGCCCCAACTCCGGGGCCTCACGCCAATGTGGCAGTGCATCCGCAATCTGCTCAAGAACAGAAACTACTTCTTCGTTACCCGTACCAACGAAACTATCAAAATTTTCGTCAACAGGTAGCGTGACAGGCAAAGGCAGCTGCATGCTAGATTAATTGCTCCAATAGAAACTGTGTCCCTTCACGGTTTGTCCGTACGCATCGGTTACGGGGCGTAATTTGCTTTCTAGTTTAATACTGTTGAGTAGGTCATCTACAGTACCAATTAGTGTTAAGGAGTAAGTTGCCACTGTACCAGATTGCTCCACTAAAGTTGCGTTCTCGATCACACTCAAACTATTTAAGTACTCGGTAGCGCTGGCATAACTCTTCACAGAGCCGATATTCGCTATCGAAACCTTTATGACTTCACGCTCTGACACCTCTATACCCACAATGGCGTATAGCGACGATAAATAATTAGAGTACGCATCCACCAATTGGTTACCAAGGGCTTCAGGGGAATCGCCATATATACTGCCGTAGCTAACCTTTCCGCCTCCAATGAACACCCAGTCTAATGCATAGTCGCCCTCATCTGCACGTTTGGCATAGTTGGCAAACTCATTCATCGTAAAAGGTAAAGTTGTGCTTTCTGCTTCTACCTGTCCCATCGCTGACGAACCAGCATTGTCACCTAACTGCACTTGAGCATCGCTATCATTTAAATTTGCTATTGCGCCCTCTGCGTGTTCTGGCTGGGCATCTGGATTTTGATCACCGAAACTTTGGTCGTCTGGTTGAGCTCTAAACTGAGCCTCTTCATTTAGCACGCTATTTAGCGATTCAACTGTACCAGAAGGCACAACATTCTCTGGTAAATCGGGGATCGCACTTGGATCATTGCGGTAAACACGCGCGCCAATGATATTGTCGACACTATAACGCACAGATGCTTTGCGTAAGGGTTCAACAAACCGACCCCATACGTCATAGGTGGAAATATTTACATTATCCGTAAGGTCCATTAGAGGCAGACTAAGCGGGACGCCTCGCTCCTTGGCTGTCTGCTTAAGAGCATGTTGTAAGTCGGTATCAAGAGATTCTTCTAAGATAACGCGTGTTTCGTTTTCATCTTCCTGAGCAAGCCACACAATAGTTTCAGGTCTTCTGTCTCCCCACAGTGGAAGCATCTCTCGCTGAAGTAATTCATTTAGCTTGGCTTGATCGAATTCGGCAACGTAATACGTTCTGCCTTTATCAAATGAAAAGCGGTAGGACCGGAGAAGCGATTGTGGAGATGTTAATGCTGCTTTTACACCAGCATTTTCAAGTACGCTTGTACTCCCTGACATTTTTACAAAAACCTGTCGAAGGGCTTTTTTTAAGGCAGCTTGCTGAGTTCGCTGAGTCTGATCTTCAACCTGAATTTGCGCTTCGTTCACAACAACGCGCTGTGCGGCGTGCGTAAACGCCGTGTAATTTAGCAATGCAATAAAAGAGGCACCCAGTACGCACTTTAAACGGGCTCTCTTTCTACTTGTCTCATTGGTGTTACGCTTTACTGCCGTCAACATTGACACTCCATACTCTCTTAAAATCAATTCCTTACCTACCGAATCGTCCGTTAAACACTATTTAAAATAAAAACCCAGAAAGAGTGTTTAACATGCGCTACCCGCTCTACTTTTTGAGCCAGACATTTTATCAAGCAAGATGTTCACCAAAAGATAGCCTTCTATTCTCTTTTATATTGGGTTTAATTTCACCCTTAAAATAAAAAAGATCAAAAAGCGCATAAAATAGCCGTCACAAATTGGACTTGTGCCGACTTGCTGGTAGAATCCGCGGTTTTCTACCTCTTAGTTTCAGGGCCCAACCGTGAGCGAAAATAAAACCTCTTTAAGTTACAAAGATGCAGGCGTAGATATCGATGCAGGTAATCAACTTGTTGAACGCATTAAATCTGTTACCAAAAAAACCCACAGACCAGAAGTAAAAGGTAACTTGGGTGGTTTTGGGGCACTTTGCGAATTGCCTACCAAATACAAAAAGCCGCTACTTGTTTCAGGTACTGACGGCGTGGGTACAAAACTAAGAGTTGCTATGGATGCGAACCGCCATGACGGTGTTGGTATCGACTTAGTAGCAATGTGCGTAAACGACCTTATCGTACAAGGTGCAGAGCCCCTTTTCTTCTTAGACTACTACGCAACAGGCAAGCTTGATGTAGACGTAGCAGCGTCAGTTGTAACTGGTATCGGTGCAGGTTGTGAACAAGCGGGTTGTGCGCTAATTGGTGGTGAAACTGCCGAAATGCCAGGAATGTACCACGATGGCGATTACGATATTGCTGGCTTCTGCGTAGGTGTTGTTGAAGCGGATAAAGTAATTGATGGTACCAACGTAAAGCCTGGTCAAAAACTGATTGCACTTGGTTCGTCGGGCCCTCACTCTAACGGCTACTCATTAGTTAGAAAAATTATTGAAGTTAGTGGCGCGGATGTAAACGCAGACCTTAACGGTAAACCCATTATCGACCAACTTCTTGAGCCTACTCGCATTTATGTTAAGTCGGTGTTGGCATTACTAGAAGACGTACAAGTCAGTGCTATATCGCACATTACTGGCGGTGGTTTTTGGGAAAATATTCCTCGTGTACTGCCTGACGACGCGAAAGTGGTTATTGATGAAAGCACATGGGAATGGCCGGCCATTTTCTCATGGCTACAAGAAAACGGTAACGTTACTCGCCATGAAATGTATCGCACGTTCAACTGCGGTGTAGGCTTAGTTATCGTTGTAGATGAAAAAGACACTGACGAGGCGCTAAATATTCTCAAGCAGCACGGCGAAAACGCGTGGGTTATCGGTGATATCGCGGCAAAAGACGGCGAAGAGCAAGTAGAGATTAACGCGTGAGTAGTAGTGTAACCAAACTATGTGTACTTATTTCAGGTAACGGCAGTAATTTACAGGCCATTATCGATGAAATAAAAGCAGGTCGCCTTAACGCGCAAATTAGTGGTGTAATTAGCAACCGCCCTAATGCTTATGGCCTTGAACGTGCCAAAGAAGCTGGAATTGAAGCCGTTTGCTTGGACCATACAAGCTTTGATACACGAGAGTCTTATGATGAAGCGCTTAAAGCACAAATTGAAGCTTTTGGCGCAGACTGCGTAGTTCTCGCGGGCTTTATGCGAATCTTAACGCCAGAATTTGTTGACAGTTTTGCTGGAAAATTAGTGAACATTCACCCATCTTTGTTGCCAAAGTATAAAGGTTTGAATACGCACCAGCGCGCAATCGACAACGGAGACGAAGAGCATGGTGTTAGCGTGCACTTTGTTACACCGGAACTCGACGGCGGTCCAGTTATCATTCAAAGCCGCGTACCAGTGTTTGAAGAAGACACCGCGAGCGACTTGGCTGAGCGTGTTCAAGAACAAGAACGTCGCATCTATCCGCTTGTACTATCTTGGTTTAGTGCGGGCCGATTATCGATGCGAAACAATAAGGCAGTTTTAGATGAGCAAGAATTACCAGAATCTGGTTATGCAAGCGATTAAGCCTCTTGCTTTAGGCACACTGATGGCGGTTTCGCTTTCAGTGACCGCCCAAGCAAACCCAAGTGCAAAGAATGCAGAAAGCGCAGAGTTACCGCTTCAGCCCTACAAGGCAACGTACACCGCATACAAGTGGGGTGATGATGTAGGTGAAGCGAACATTGAGCTTTCAAAATTAGGCGACCAACAGTACTCCCTAATCTATACATCAAAGGTGTCGAAGTTTTTCTTGTCTGACAAGCGCAGTGAGCACTCTATTTTCACTGTGGATGACAACACTGTAGTACCGTCTGAATATTACTATAATCGTTCAGGCACAGGGCCAGATAAAGAGCTTAAAGTCACCTTTAGTCACCAAGGACAAGGTAAAATTTCGGTCGAAAATGGAGAAACCTTCGACTGGAACGGTGAGTTTGATAATCAGATTTATCGCATCGATTTGGCGAAGCAGCTGGCGCAAGGTAAAACATCGTTAGACTATAACTTTGTTAATTACCGCGGCGAACTCCGTCACTATGGCGTGCAAGTTGTTGATGAAGAGGTGTTATCTTTGCCTTTCGGGAAAATTGAAACCGTAAAAGTGAAGCTAATTCGCGACTCGAACAAGCGTGAGACATTTGCTTGGTTTGCGCCATCGTTGAACTATACTTTAGTGAGATTGCAGCAATTCAAAGAGGGCGATGAACAGGGCGACATTAAGCTCAAATCCTTTGAAATGCAGTAGCGTGTTGTAACAAACACACATCGCTGGGTTTACTTGCGTATTCACCAATACTATCAGAGCACGTCATAATGCAAATTATGACGTGCTTTTTTATACCCAACCAATGTTCCCTTTTCGCAATGTCACCACACGAAATTTCAGTAAGAATTCACAATGTAAATCCGTATTTATAAGCAGCGACTATACTTATAGGGTGTATTGTGCACTGCCCTATTATTTATGCCGTTGTTAATAGAATATTCATGTAAAAATCTTGATCTTTGCCCTATTAAATAATAGGTTTACAGCATGCTGGTCTGACCTCGATTTGTGTTTGCTTTTTAAAAGTAATCTACTTGATTGGGAATAAGATAAGCGTAACGTTTAACGCCTTTCAGGAGTGAAGTATGGCAGATTTTATATGGTTTTTACTGGTCGTTCTGACACTAGCGGTAGCTAGTTATCAGCGTACCAGCTTGGTAACAGCGGTTGCCATGGGCGCAGGTGTTATGATTTTGGGCACCCTTTTCGGTGACATTGGCCTGCTTGGTTGGGTAGTGTTCCTTGCTTTAACACTGCCGTTCACACTTGCGAATATCAGACAACAGCACATCTCTAAGAAGCTGCTAGCCTTCTATCGCAAAGTCATGCCTGAAATGTCGAGTACCGAGCAAGAAGCTATCGATGCGGGTACTGTATGGTGGGACGGCGATATTTTCAGCGGTAAGCCAGACTGGGATAAATTGCACCGCATCCCGAAAGGTAGACTGACTGCTGAAGAGCAAGCATTCTTGGATGGACCTTGTGACAAGGTTTGTTCAATGGTCGACGAATGGCAAATTAACCATAAAGACGCTGACCTACCTCCTGAGATTTGGCAGTTCCTAAAAGAGCACAAATTCTTCGCCATGATTATCAAGAAAGAATATGGCGGTTTGGAGTTCTCTGCATACGCACAGTCTCGCGTTTTGCAAAAACTAGCTGGGGTAAGTGCGGTATTATCAAGCACCGTAGGTGTACCGAACTCATTAGGTCCGGGCGAGTTGCTTCAGCACTATGGTACAAAAGAACAGCAAGACCACTATTTGCCTCGCCTAGCCAAAGGTGAAGAGATTCCTTGTTTTGCGTTAACTGGCCCTGAAGCAGGTTCAGACGCTGGTGCAATTCCTGATGTAGGTATTGTATGCAAAGGCGAATGGAACGGCGAAGAAGTGCTGGGTATGCGCTTAACATTCAACAAGCGCTACATTACTCTTGCGCCTGTTGCTACTGTTATTGGCCTTGCTTTTAAACTTCAAGACCCTGAAGGTCTTTTAGGTGACAACAAAGAGCCTGGCATTACTTGTGCTCTTATTCCTCGCGACACGAAAGGCTTAGAAATTGGTCGTCGTCATTTTCCACTTAATACCCCATTCCAAAATGGTCCTATTAAGGGTGAAGATATCTTTGTGCCTATCGACTATATCATTGGTGGCCCGAAGATGGCGGGACGCGGTTGGCGTATGCTGGTTGAATGTTTGTCGGTAGGTCGCTGTATTACTCTTCCTTCATCTGCCGCTGGTGGCGCAAAATCAGTATCACTTGCTACAGGTGCATACGCACGTATCCGTCGCCAGTTCCGTATGCCGGTAGGTCATATGGAAGGGGTTGAAGAAATGCTGGCGCGCATTGGTGGTAACGCTTATTTGATGGATGGCGTAACGCGCTTTTCAACGGTAGGTGTGGACCTAGGTGAGAAACCTTCAGTTATCTCTGCTATTTGTAAGTACCACTTAACCGAAAAAATGCGTCAGGTCATCAACGACTCGATGGATGTTCACGGTGGTAAAGGCGTTATGCTTGGGCCAAATAACTACCTGGGTCGCGGTTACCAAGGCGTTCCCGTATCAATAACGGTTGAAGGCGCAAATATCCTTACCCGTAACATGATGATATTTGGTCAGGGTGCAATGCGTTGTCACCCGTATGTACTTAAAGAAATTGAAGCTGCGTCTATCGAAGACAAGAAAGAAGCACTGAAAGCTTTCGATAAAGCGGTATTTGGTCATATTGGTTTTGCCATTGCCAACACCGTTCGCAGTATTTGGTTCTCGCTAACTAATGGCGCATTTAGCAGCGCCCCATTCACTGACGAAACAGCGCGCTACTACAAGTTGCTTCAAGGTTACAGTGCAAACTTAGCACTACTAACCGATGTGTCTATGGGTGTACTAGGTGGCGATCTTAAGCGTCGTGAGCGTTTATCAGCACGTTTAGGTGACATTTTAAGTGGCCTTTATATGGGTAGTACTACCCTTAAGCGCTTCGACGAAGAAGGTCGTTTGAAAGAAGATCTCCCACTTCTACATTGGGCGATGCAGACCACATTGCACGATATTGAAACGGCAATTGATGACTTCTTGGCAAACTTCCCTAACCGCGCCATTGCAGCAGCACTGCGCGTTATGGTAATTCCGTTTGGCCGTCGTGTTGGTAAACCTTCTGACAAAACGGAACACGAGATTGCGCAAATGCTTCAAACGCCTTCAACTGCACGTAGCCGTCTAGGTTACGGTCAGTACCTTACCCGCGAAGAAGGTAGCTTGTTTGGCGACCTAGAGCAAACTCTTGATGATGTACTAGCAAGTGAGCCTATCTTCGAACGTATTTGTAAGCACAAAAAAGCTAAACTACCGTTTACCCGTTTAGATGTGCTTGCTGACGAAGCGCTAGCAGAAGGAGTTATTAACGAAGAAGAAGCGAATCTACTTCGTAAGACTGAAGCTGGAAGACTTCGCACTATCAACGTGGATGATTTCGATCACGAAGAATTAGTAGCGAAGGTTAATTCCAAAACCACTGCAAAGAAACGAGGTGGCAAAGCTGCTTAATTTCATCCCTAAGCAAAAGGGCCGCTCTCGCGGCCTTTTTCGTCAAAGACTTATTCTTTTTACGTCGTTCACCTTCGCATTTTCTAGCGTCAGTTTGGCTAATCAAACAGCATGCGGGAATACCGAACAAGCAAAAGCGCTGTCACTCTTGATTGCAAACGACAATGGTCAAAAGCGCAAAGTGTTAACGTGTAACCCCATACTGGTTAAATTAGCGGAAGAAAAGACCAAAGACATGGCCGACAGAGGCCTAGTTTCGCATTTCTTGGGCGGCAGCCCGAATACCCGCATTCGCGATGCAGGGTTAACCCTCCCCGATTACTACGGTGACGCAATGAGTAACCAGGTTGAGGCTTTGGCTGGCGGTTACACTACAGCGGAAGACGTATGGTACGCGTTGAAAGGGTCTACGACTCATCGACAGCACTTACTAGCTGAACTGCCCTTCTATGAAGAGCAAGACCAGATTGGTATCGCGTTCTACAAAGACTACTCAACACCCCATGTTGAATACTGGGCGATTTACCTAACCAAATTAGCAGATTCCTCTTTACCCGATTCTGATGCACAGCCTCAATCTTCGACTACGCTACTCTTGAAGGGTAAAAAGAAGTTTGAACATGTACCTGACAAAGGCTTAGGAATAGTTACCAAAAGTGGTGAGGTTACGCTGAAAACAAAAAAACCGGATAAATAATCCGGTTTTTTTATATATTGATAAGGTTTTAGCGTATTAGCTTAACTGGAGCTTATCCATAAGCAATACAGCTTGAGTACGCGTGTTAATCTCTAACTTGCGTAGGATGGCACTAATGTGTGCTTTAATGGTTGCTTCCGTAACGTTCATCTCGTGAGCAATTTGCTTATTCATTAAGCCTGCGCGCAAGTAAGAAAGCACTTGAATTTGCTTAGGTGTAAGTTCACGGAATCGCTGAAGCAGCACTTTAAGCTCTTCGTCAACTTTATCTAGTTCTTCTTCCATGCCTTCTGGAAGCCACTTTTTGCCACCAATGATATCTACAATAGCCTGAGCAATTTCTCGCGTTTGCGACACTTTAGGAATAAAGCCCTGAGCACCTAAACTCATTACTTGAGCCACTACTTCAACAGTATCGCTGCCCGAAACAACGCCAATAGGGATATTCGGATATTGTTCACGGAGCGTGATAAGCCCGTTAAAATATTCACCGCCAGGCATGTTAAGGTCAAGAAGAATCAGCTCAACACCGTCGAATTCATTTAACTTCGCCAATGCATCATCCAAGCTTCCGGCTTGAATTATCTGTGCATTTTCGAAGTAAGGTTCCAACGCGCCGCTCAAAGCTTCACGAAACAATGGGTGATCGTCTGCTACTAGAATTCTCGTCATTAGCGTTACTGCTTCCTTATTGTATTATGAGTATAGATTAATACTTTAGATCATTAACGAAAAGCCCTAATCCAGAAAAATCACGCAAAATATAACAAATTTGGTGTTTTCCATTGGCATTTACGTATCAAACGGTAAAATTGCGCCCCAAATTAGTTAAATGAAGACCCACAGTGAAGAAACACGACAATATTTACGCAAAGGTACTCAATAAAGTAGATGACTTTAAATTTGACGAGTCTGTCGTTGATGTGTTTCCCGATATGATTCAGCGCTCTGTGCCTGGATACGAAACCATTGTTCACACCATAGGTGAGTTGGCAAAAACTGCTGTTACGCCTAATTCCGTTGTTTATGACCTTGGTTGTAGCTTAGGTGCGGCAAGCTTATCTGTGGCACGAGCAGTACCAAATGAAACATGTAAGATCATTGGTGTAGACGCTTCAGAGGCAATGGTTGAGCGATGCAAACGTGTAGTGCAGACATTCACGCTTCCAAACCCTATTGTTATTCAGCATGGGTTCGCACAACGTGTCGAAATTAAAAATGCCTCTATGGTGGTGATGAACTTCACCTTGCAATTTATCCCACCGGCTGACCGTGAAGCGCTACTAAAAAGCATTTACGATGGGCTAAATCCAGGTGGCATGTTGGTGCTGTCAGAGAAAATACGCCACCCTACCCTTACTGGCAATGAGCTGCTTGTAGATTTACATCACCAATTTAAGCGCGACAACGGTTACAGCGAACTAGAAGTAAGCCAAAAACGCGCCGCCTTGGAAAAAGTCATGTTAACCGATACGTTCAACGAGCATGAAACCCGCCTTAAAAATGTTGGGTTTGCCGATGTTGTAATGTGGTACAAGTGCTATAACTTCACATCTATGGTTGCGATAAAAGGCTAATCAATCTCACTACGTCCGCTTTTCCGCGACGCCAACACACTTAAAGAGCACTATGAGCAAATTAGAACAAACTTGGTTTACCGATTGCTATAAATCGTTAATAGACAGCCCGCTATCACACTGGCTTCAAACTCTGCCTGCCCAGATGGACGTGTGGCAACGTACCGCCAAACATGGTGAGTTTGATAAGTGGTGCCGCTTACTTGGCAAATTGCCGACGACATCTCCAAGTAATGTTGATTTAACATCAAGCGTTTCAGTTGGCAGCGCAAGCGACATTGATGAATATACTCAAAAACAAATTGAAGGTTTGTTAAAACAGTTTATGCCTTGGAGAAAAGGTCCATTCAAAGTACACGGTATTCACATAGATACAGAGTGGCGTTCGGACTGGAAGTGGGACCGTGTTGCCCCTCACATTAGCTCGCTCAAAAACCGAAACGTATTAGATGTGGGCTGCGGTAGCGGTTATCACATGTGGCGTATGCTGGGTGAAGGTGCAAATAACGTAATAGGTATCGACCCGACTCAATTGTTCCTAATTCAATTTCACGCCATCAAGCAATTTATCAGTAAGACCAGTGCGCCTTCGGACAACATTCATTTTCTGCCAATGGGTATTGAAGACATGCAGCAGCTTAATGCGTTCGACACCGTCTTTTCCATGGGCGTACTTTATCATCGTAAAGATCCAATGGCGTTTTTGCAGCAGCTTAAAGACCAGTTAAGAAAAGGCGGCGAACTGGTACTTGAAACCCTCGTGGTAGACGGTGACGAAAATACAGTATTAATGGCAGGCGAACGTTATGCACAAATGCGTAATGTGTGGTTCTTACCAAGCACTGCTGCCCTTTCTGTTTGGTTAGGCCGCTTAGGTTTTGAAAATATTCGCGTTGTAGATATCAACCATACTACCTTGGATGAGCAGCGCTCAACGCCTTGGATGGAGTCCCAGTCTTTGAAAGATTTTCTCGATCCGGAAGATATTACTCGCACCATCGAAGGTTACCCTGCACCACAACGGGCCGTTATTGTTGCTAATAAGAAGTAGCTAATAGCACAAGGCCACTAATACCCTATTGGCACAAATGTTGTTACCTTAATCAAGAAGAACGAGCGAATTCTGCATTGATTAAGGTGACAACATGGATATACATGGCTTTCTAACGACGCATCAATTGCCAAGTACCTATGCAGAAACTGCACAAAAATGGTTCACCCCATTATGTGAGACGCTGCTAAAGCACCAAGAAGGTGCAACCAAACCATTTATCGTTGGCATAAACGGTAGTCAGGGTTCAGGTAAATCAACTCTGACCAGTTTTATCGAGTCCTTCCTAAGTTCGGTCCACAATAAACAAGTGGTATCACTTTCAATTGACGACTTTTACTATGACAAATCACAACGTAATGCCCTAGCGATAAAGGTTCACCCGCTCCTAGCAACCCGCGGCGTGCCGGGCACTCATGACATTTCGCTGGCGTTGAATACTTTTCGCAGCTTGGAAAAAGGCACACGTACATCGCTGCCACGTTTTAACAAAGCCACTGATAACCCGTTCCCCATAGAACAATGGCCTGTAATTGAATCGTCACCTGACTTCATCATACTTGAAGGTTGGTGTGTGGGCGCTTCTGCACAAGCGTCTAACGAGCTTAAACGGCCGGTAAATCACCTTGAAGAAGTCGAAGATCCGTTAGGCATTTGGCGCTCTTTCGTCAACACGGAATTGGCAGGTGACTATCAAACGCTGTTCAACAAAATCGACTACCGCATTATGCTGAAGGCCCCAAGCTTTGATTGCGTTTACCAATGGCGCTTAGAGCAAGAGCACAAACTTGCCCAAAAAGCACTGCAAGAAAGCGATGGCGTAATGTCTGATGAAGAAGTGGCAAACTTTGTGCAACACTACCAACGCATCACTGAACACGCATTATGTCACTTGCCTGAAAAGTGCGACACCGTGTTTTATCTAGATGAAACAAGAACGATAACTAAACAGGACGTAAAACGATGACGAAAACGCTTGTTTTCACCGATATGGACGGCACGCTGTTAGACCACCATACCTACTCTTTCGAGGCGGCGAAACCGGCTTTAACGGCATTAGAAAAAAAGGATATTCCCGTTATTCCCACTACCAGCAAAACCTTTGCTGAATTACAACCGCTACGCGAGAGTATTGGTTTAGACGGGCCATTTATTATTGAGAATGGCGCTGCTATTTTTATTCCTCATGGCTTTTTCAAGCAGAAGCCGAGCGGTACGGTTTGGATAGACGGCTACTGGTGTAAAGCATTTATCTCTAACAAAAATTACTGGATCAAGCTGTTAGAAAAAATTGGCAGCGAGTTTGACGGTAAATATAAACAATTCTCGAAAATGTCGATTGAAGAGATCCAAGATGCAACTGGGCTTGATGAACGGTCAGCGTCTCTTGCAGCCAAACGTCAGTTTGGTGAACCTATTTTGTGGCTTGGTACTGACGACGAAAAGCAGCGTTTCCTGAAGGTTGTGAAAGATCGCGGTGCCTTTCCTCTGGAAGGTGGCCGTTTTATACATATTTCAGGAAACTGTGACAAAGGCCAAGCCCTCAAATGGTTGGCAAATGAATATCAAAAACAACATTCCACTAAAGTTAACACTATTGCCCTTGGCGATGGTAAGAACGACGTTGCAATGCTTGAAGCAGCGCACGTCCCCATTCGCATTTTATCACCGGTAAATCCTCCACCTGCTGTAAAAAAAGAAGAGGTCTATACCAGCACCCTAACCGGCCCCGAGGGCTGGAACGAAATGCTTACTCAATTGCTATCCCTATAATCAGGAGGACACATGGCTGATTTTTATCAAAATGGTGTGGTTACTACGTTACATAACTTGGCTCGTCGTCCTACCGAGGAGCTAGAAGCAGAGCTTCTGCAATTTTCACAAAAGCGCCCTATGGCGCTTATTCTTCCATCGCTCTTTTCAGAACTAGAGGGCGATGCACTTCCGCATATTGTTAACGAGTTGACAGATGTGCCCTACTTGTCTGAAATTGTCATCGGGTTGGACCGAGCCAATGAAGACCAGTATAAACACGCGCTGAAGTTCTTTGGCAAACTTCCTCAGCACCACAGAGTGCTGTGGAACGACGGTCCGCGTCTTAAAGCACTGGATGAAGAGCTTCAGGCACAAGGGTTGGCCCCTAAGGAGTTAGGTAAAGGCAGAAACGTGTGGTACTGCATGGGCTACGTACTAGCGTCGAATCGCGCAGAGTCAGTTGCGTTACACGATTGCGATATTGTTACCTACAACAAAGATTTACTCGCCAAGCTTATTTACCCTGTTGCCAACCCAATGTTTAACTATGAGTTTTGTAAGGGGTATTATGCGCGTGTAGCCAACGGTAAAATTAATGGCCGCGTTTCACGCCTGCTTGTTACGCCTTTGCTTCGTGCGTTAAAACGCATCATGGGTGACAACGAGTATTTGGAATTTATGGACAGCTTTCGCTACCCATTAGCGGGTGAATTTTCATTTAGACGCGATGTGCTAAACGATATACGCATTCCAAGTGATTGGGGCTTAGAAATTGGCGTGCTGTCAGAGATGCACCGCAACTATTCACATAATCGTCTGTGCCAAGCTGACATCTGCGATATTTACGATCACAAACACCAAGACTTATCGCTTAATAATGACCAAGGTGGTTTGTCTAAAATGTCTATCGACATCACGAAAGCCATTTTCAGGAAACTAGCTACCCAAGGCTATACGTTTAGTAACGAAATGTTCCGTTCAATTAAAGCCACCTATTTCCGTATTGCGCTAGACTTTATAGAAACCTATCACAATGACGCAGTAATGAATGGCTTAAACTTAGATATACACAGTGAAGAAAAAGCGGTAGAAATGTTTGCTAGCAATATCATGAAAGCCGGTCAAAACTTCCTTGAAAATCCAATGGAAACACCGTTTATTCCTAGTTGGAACCGCGTGACTAGCGCCGTACCTGATATTTTAGAGCGACTATTAGAAGCGGTTGAAGCCGATACTGCAGAATATATGGAGTAAGTAATATGGCATGGGACCTTCTCCATGACAAAGTAAAGCACCATTTAGAAAGCATTTACGCTGATGTAACGCTAGACGTCTCGTATGAGACGTTAGCGACTGAGTTAATGAACACCATAGGCATTCAACAGCAAACGGATATTGCTTCACCTCAGTCTCATCACAATTATTGGGATGAAGACGACATTATCATGATTACTTACGGTGATAGTGTGATTGATGAGGGAGAGCGCCCCTTAGTTACATTAAATAAATTTTTGCATCGCTATTGCAAGAATACCGTTAACAATGTGCATATTTTGCCCTTCTTTCCATACAGCTCAGATGACGGTTTTTCCGTCATAGACTACTCTACAGTAAATGAAGCACTGGGCTCTTGGGATGACATCGAAGTTATTGCCAAAGATTATGGGTTAATGACCGATTTGGTTATTAATCACTGTTCGGCGAGAAGTGTTTGGTTTGACAACTTTGTTAAAGGCGAAGGCCCCGGGTCAGACTTTTTCTTTACAGCAGATCCGTCTGACGACCTTTCTATGGTAACGCGGCCTCGCGTTTCGCCCTTACTCCGCGAAACAGAGACCGCAAATGGCACAAAGTACGTATGGTGTACCTTTAGTCACGACCAGGTAGATTTTGACTTTAGAAACCCCAAAGTACTGTTAGCGTTTATCGATATCATCAAGCTATATATTGATAAAGGCGCCAAAATCTTTCGCTTAGACGCCGTGGCATTCCTTTGGAAAATTGTCGGAACAAACTGCATTAACTTGTTCCAAACCCATGAAGTCATACGTTTGATCCGAACGCTGATTGAACATGTGGATCCTTCAATCATAATCATTACCGAAACCAATATTCCTAACCGGGAGAACCTGACGTATTTTGGTAATGCCAATGAAGCCCATGCTATCTACAACTTTTCACTACCGCCATTGCTTGTAAATACCTTAGTAACAGGTGACTGTACGTATTTAAAAAGCTGGATGATGAGCATGCCACCAGCGCAAAACGGCACAGCTTACTTCAACTTTATCGCGTCGCACGACGGTATTGGCCTACGCCCTGCGGAAGGTTTGCTGTCGGACGAGGAAATTTCAGAACTGGTGCACACAATGCAGCATTTCGGCGGTAAAGTTTCTTGGCGAGCATCGGATCATGGGCAGCAAAAGCCTTATGAAATAAACATTACCCTATTCGACGCGCTGCAAGGCACTACAAAAGGCCCGGATAAATACCAGGTTGACCGTTTTATTTGTGCTCACGCTATTATGTTAGGCATGGAAGGCATCCCAGGAATATACATTCACAGCTTGCTGGGCACTTCAAATGATTACGAGAAAGTCGCAAATACTGGGCAAAATCGTTCGATAAATAGAAAGCGTTGGGACTTTAATGAGCTCGAAGCGTTGTTAGACTCCCCCTTCTCACAACATCACAAAGTACTCACGCGCATTTCTCAGTTAATTCGAATTCGTAAAGCGCAGCCTGCATTCCATCCGAATGCGACACAATTTACCCTGCATTTGGGAAATCAGTTATTTGGTTATTGGCGACAAAGTTTAGATCGTAAACAAGGCATATTTTGTATCAGCAATATCTCAGATGAAGAGCAAACGGTACTGCTGTCAGACATAAACTTAATAGGTACGGACAATTGGATAGATCTTATCTCTAGAGAGAGCATATCCTTGTCTAGCCCTTTCATACAGATGAAACCATACCAAGTTCTGTGGATCAGCAACCAAGATTTTGAATAAATCTAATTGGTCGGAACATTTTACCGCGGTAAGGATGCTGCGGTGTGACCCTTCTAACTTAAATTAACTCATTAATTCACCAAGCTTTCAATGCAGAATATAAACACCTTTTTTTTCGACTTAGACGGTACGCTAGTAGATTCTGTACCCGATTTGGCAAAAGCCTTGAACTTAACACTAATCGACTATCAACGTCCCACCTATGATGAGAATACGGTCAGGCACTGGGTTGGAAATGGGGCTCGTGTACTTGTGGAAAGAGGGTTGAGTGGCAATACGAATGCTAAACCAGATTACACGCCCAATGAAATTGATGCAGCATTAGAAAAGTTTCTGTTTTACTACCGAACGTTAGACACCAAAGATACCGTGCTTTACGACGGCGTCTCTGCCACGTTAAACTCATTAAAAAATAGAGGTTATAAACTGGCGCTTATCACCAACAAGCCTTCAGAGTTTATTGAGCCAATCCTCTCATCATTTTCGTTATCACACTTGTTTTCACTGACAATTGGTGGCGATAGTCTACCGGATAAAAAGCCCTCTGCTCGCCCCCTCTTGTATGCCTGCGAAACACTCGATGTTTTACCTTCACAGTGCGTAATGGTGGGCGACTCTAAGAACGATATCCAGGCTGCTAAAGCGGCGAACATTAAAAGCATTGGGCTCACCTATGGATATAATTACGGTGAGAGCATTGCTGCCTACCAGCCCGACTGGGTGTTTAATAGCTTTAGTGAAATATTGTCGATCTCCAGCTAACTTGTTTATTTAATTAAACTACTTTCTTTTATTTCATGCTTTAACCTTTGGTATAAATCGGCTTTTTCTGTAATATCCGCGTGTTAATTCATTTTAGGAGTTGTTGGTATGTCATCTAAATGGCTTTCACTCGAAGAAGCCCTCACCAAAGCGTTAGACGCCGCGCAAGCGATAACCGAAATCGAACAAGTGAGTATTTTTGACGCCAACAATCGGATTCTGGCAGACGATATTATTGCCCACCTTGATGTTCCACCGTGGGACAACTCTGCAATGGATGGCTATGCCGTTAATGTTGACGACCTTAACCACAGTAACGAACTTGAGGTTCAAGGCGTGATCACTGCAGGTATGAGTGCTGATGAGCCTCTTCAAAATGGCAAAGCCTTTAAAATCATGACTGGCGCGCCAATGCCTGTAAATGCAAATGCTGTTGTGATGGTAGAGAACACAGATAGTCGCGACAACATCGTGACTATTAATAAGCATCCTTTAGTGCAAGAAAACATTCGCAAAAAAGCCAATGATATCGCTTGTGGCGATACGCTAATACAAAAAGGTACTCGTCTTCATGCCGAACATTTGATGCTGCTTTCTTCTCAAGGCAACAGCACTGTACCGGTTTTCAGAAAGCTTCGCGTAGGGGTAGTAGCTACGGGTTCAGAGCTAGCAGCTCCGGGGGAGACAAGAAAGTCGACACAAATATTCGAGTCAAATCGCGTAGGTGTTAGCAGCATCTTGCAAAATGAAAACATAGAACTTGTTGATTTTGGCATTGTAGAAGATGACGAAACGTCTTTGCGAAAGCTGTTTATTGATGCAAGTGAGCGTGTAGACGTGATGGTAAGTAGCGGTGGTGTATCTGTAGGTGACGCAGACTATGTTAAAGATATCATTGCCGAACTCGGCGCCATCGATTTTTGGAAAGTAGCAGTAAAACCAGGTAAGCCATTTGCGTTAGGAAAAATTAATAACACCCTGTTTTGCGGGCTACCGGGAAACCCTGTGTCGTCATTCGTTACGGCGAAGCTGCTGGTTGTGCCTGTTATCAAAAAGATGCAAGGACAAGCTCACCCTCACAATACTTTCTTTGTAAATGCCACTATTACTACTACTTTGAAACGACGCGCTGGTCGACGAGACTTCCAGCGCGCTGTCATGGTTAAAAATAGCCAAGGGGAATGGGAAGTCACCCCCTTTAAATCACAAAGCTCTGGGGTGATGACCTCTATCACTTCAGCAAACTGCTTGATGGTAGTGCATGAGGACATTAGTGAGTTACAAGCTGGCGATACGGTTCCCGTTATGCCACTTCACTTTTAAGAAACACAGTTAGAGACACATTACCGTGAACAAGAAACGCTTTCTTTTAGAAGGTAGAGACATTTTAAAGCTAGCGTGGCCTTTGTTGGTTGCGCAAATTACCCAAATGCTAATGGGCGTTAGCGATACAATTATGGCCGGGCGTTACAGTGCCACCGACATGGCAGCCGTGGCGCTTGGGTTTAGTATCACCGTCCCCCTACTTTGTTTTATACAAGGTATTGCGCTAGCACTCCCTCCTATTATTTCGCGGCTACAAGGCAACAGAAATTTAAGTGGCATTGCCGATGCAAGTCAGCAAGCGGGCTATCTGGTGTTCTTTGTAGGACTGGTAGTCGCAGGCTTAATTCCTTTTACTGAAAGCATAGTTTCGCTGTTCCCTATGGCACCCGAGCTATTCAGCATTACCGTTGATTACGTACTATATGTATTGTTCGCTATGCCCGGCTTTGCACTTTATCAATGGCTGAGAAACTATTGCGAAGGTTTAGGTAAAACCAAGCCCACTATGATCATCACCGTTATTGGTTTAATGGCGAACATTGTAGGAAATTATCTGTTTATTTACGGAGTGGGTCCAATACCTGCTATGGGCGGCGCTGGTTGTGGTATAGCGACTGCCATTGTGATTTACACCATGCTTATTGCAACCGTCATCTACGTACGTTTTGCCCCTGCTCTGCAAAAGTACAATTTATTTGGCGTGCTGTACAAACCTAACATGGTAACTATAAATCGCACCTTCAAAATGGGCCTGCCCATCGCTATGACCATACTGTTTGAAGTAACGTTGTTTTCACTAGTTGCTTTACTATTAGCCCCTTTTGGAGCCACTACGGTAGCGGCTCACCAGGTTGCACTAAACTTCTCGGCACTTATGTTCATGTTCCCCATGAGCATTGGTATGGCTGCAGCAATACGCATTGGATATCGCATTGGGCAAAACAACCAGCGACAAGCCAAAATAGCCGCGCGTACTGCCATACTCATCGGGTTCGTTACTGCGGCCTGTACCGCTAGCTTCACTCTGCTCGCGAAGGGGTTCATCATTGGGTTATATACCAGCGACGAGGCGGTTTATACCTTAGCTAATGCGTTGCTAATTTATGCGGCGCTGTTTCAATTATCTGACGCTGTTCAGGTTATTTCAGCCAACGCATTACGCGGTTATAAAGACACTACGGCGATGTTTATCATTACCTTTATTTCGTACTGGTTAGTTGGATTACCTACCGGTGTTATTTTAGGAAGAACCAACTGGATAACCACCGAACCAATGGCTGCAGCCGGGTTCTGGATTGGATTTATCGTAGGTTTAAGTGCTGCGGCAGTAATGCTGGGCGCACGTCTTCTTTATATTCAAAGACCGAGTGCTGCACACCGTATAGCGAATGCGTAAATGTTTTAAACATTTTAAACGCCGGTTCTAACCACGCTTTTTTAAATTTTTCCAATCTTGGGGCGTGTCTATATCATATTGTGCACTTGGTATAGACACGGCTGTTACTGCATCTAACTTCAAATACTTTTTAATAACTGGTTTAGCGCCTACGTCGCCCTTAAGTGCTAATAGTTCGCGAAACACGGTTTCAGGAAAAATTGCGGGCACAGTTAAGCGTGACTGCGTTTCACCATTTGCGCGCCATTCACTGCACACAATATTACTTGGCTTAGCTTTAGAGGCGTTAATAAGACGGGTAAGATCGTCTGCATTGAGGCTAGGCAAATCGCCCAATGTAAATAATACGTGAGTTGCCCTCGGAATTTCAGAGGCCTTGGTTACCGATGAGGATGTATTTAAAACATGTTTGAGGCCAGTACGAATACTGGATGCAATGCCCTCTTCCCATAAAGCGTTGTAAATTATACTAACGGGAAATTGAGGAGCATGAAGAGACAGGTGTTTTTTTACGCTGTCGTGCCATTTTCCTGTAACCACAGTAATTGGCGGTTCACCGAATAACGCTATTTCATCGCGTGCGCTAATTACCTCGCCAAGGCAGTGCTGAATAAGAGGACGCTTTGAATTTGGGTGAGCTGATAAAAGCTTGTTGCCGCAATAGCGTGAGCTTTGCCCACCTGCCAGCATCACAAACGCTACCTGATAGTGTTTCGAATTCAATTTAACATCCGTTAATTTTTAGGCAGCTAAACGCAAAAGGCTTAGCGGCTTCTGCTAAGCCCTTTGATTGCAGCGGTTAACCCTTCAAGCGTAAGCCCATACATTCTGTCTTCCATAATTTCGCGAATAATTTTAATAGACGAATAATAAGGCCAATAATTTTCAGGCTGAGGATTAAGCCACACCGCATTGTTGAAATGGTTTAGCAAACGTTGCATCCATGCACTTCCAGGCTCTTCATTCCAGTGCTCTACACTCCCACCTGGATACGTGATTTCATACGGCCCCATAGTAGCGTCACCAACAAAAATAACCTTATAGTCTTTTCCGTAGCGATGAATGATATCCCAAATGGGAATGCGCTCTTTATTGCGGCGAAGGTTATCTTTCCACACTTCCTCATACACGCAATTGTGGAAATAAAAGTACTCTAAATACTTAAACTCAGTTTGCACCGCAGAAAAAAGCTCTTGGGTACTTTTCACGTGAGGGTCCATAGAGCCGCCCACATCAAAAAACATCAACACTTTCACCGCATTATGGCGCTCGGGCGCCATGTGGATATCGAGTAAACCGCCTTTTTTAGCTGTTTCACCTATGGTTGTTGGCACATCTAGCTGCTCACTTGCGCCGGTGCGAGCAAACTTGCGTAGCTTTCTAAGCGCCACTTTTATATTACGCGTGCCCAGTTCTACATCAGAGCTTAGGTTTTTAAATTCGCGTTTGTCCCACACTTTTACTGCTGAGAATTTTCTATTGCCTTTTTGCCCTATTCTCACGCCTTCCGGGTTGTCGCCATAAGCGCCAAAGGGCGATGTTCCACCGGTGCCCACCCATTTATTTCCGCCTTGGTGACGCTTCTCTTGTTCTTCTAAGCGTTTTTTCAACGTTTCCATCAGTTCGTCAAGGCCACCGGCTTTACGCAGTGCCTCACGCTCTTCAGGGCTTAAATTTTTCTCAATTTCCTTACGCAGCCATTCCTCAGGAATGTCTTTGCCAAACAAATCGACAGATTCGACACCTTCAAAATATTCAGCAAACGCTCTGTCGAACTTATCGTACTGAGTTTCGTCCTTCACCATTATAGTACGCGACAAACTATAGAAGGCTTCGATATCGGCATACACCACGTGCTTTTCAAGCGCACTAAGCAAATCCAGCAACTCGCGCAGCGTGGTTTTAACCTGATATTTTCGCAGTGTATAAAAAAACTGAATAAGCATTAGCGGCGCGCCATAAAGACCAGTTTTTCAAACAAATGAATGTCTTGCTCGTTTTTAAGTAATGCACCGTAAAGTGGTGGAATAGCAGCTTTTCCGTCTTTAGAGTGAAGCGCTTCTGGTGGAATATCTTCAGCAACTAGTAGCTTCAACCAGTCGATAAGTTCAGAGGTAGAAGGCTTTTTCTTAAGTCCTGGTACATCGCGAATTTCAAAGAAGGCTTTTAACGCTTCATCAAGCAGCTTTTTCTTTAAATCTGGGAAATGCACATTCACGATTTCTTGCATTTCATCTGGGTTCGGGAATTGAATGTAATGGAAAAAACAGCGGCGCAGGAATGCATCTGGCAGCTCTTTTTCGTTGTTTGAAGTAATGATTACAATAGGACGCTGCTTCGCGACTACACGCTCTTGTGTTTCATAAACGAAGAATTCCATCTTATCGAGTTCTAAAAGCAAGTCGTTAGGAAACTCAATGTCAGCTTTATCAATTTCGTCAATCAAAAGTACCGGGCGCTTTTCTGCGCTAAACGCCTCCCACAACTTGCCTTTTACAATGTAATTGCTGATATCGTGTACGCGATCATCGCCAAGTTGAGAGTCGCGAAGACGCGATACTGCATCATATTCGTACAAACCTTGCTGCGCTTTGGTGGTTGATTTAATGTGCCATTGAATTAACTCGGTACCTAAACTCTCGGCCAACTCTTCGGCAAGCATGGTTTTACCCGTGCCCGGCTCACCCTTGATCAAAAGCGGACGCTCTAGCGTAATGGCGGCGTTAACAGCCAGCTGTAAGTCTTTGGTTGCGATATAATTAGACGTGCCACTAAAAGCCATTATTGTTGTACTCCGTATAATTTTTCGTCTTTGCAATTTTAACTATAATATCAAGGCCTTCTCATGATTGCCCATAGATATAACATATAGCTAAAAAGCACTTTGCATTTTACTGATTGGGACCAATGATATAGGGGTATGACGAAATCCCCTAATTCAGGCTGTGAATTATTAACTATCACACGCGTTGAATTATTAACTACTATAAAGGTCGTACAGATCACGACAGACGGGGTTTCCTGGAAAATAAGGAACGAGGTAAGGATTTATAATGAACGTATTTGACGACAATTCCCTATCTATTGGCCGCACGCCACTAGTTAAGCTAAATCGCGTAACATCAGGTAATGTATACGCAAAAATTGAATCGCGTAACCCAAGCTTCAGCGTTAAGTGCCGAATTGGTGCTAACATGATTTGGGATGCAGAAAAGCGCGGTGTCCTTACCGAAGGTAAAGAAATTGTAGAGCCGACCAGTGGTAACACGGGTATTGCTTTAGCGTTTGTTGCAGCCTCTCGCGGTTACAAGCTAACATTAACCATGCCAAGCAGCATGAGTTTAGAGCGTCGTAAGCTTCTAAAAGCACTAGGCGCAAACCTTGTTCTTACTGAAGCACCAAAGGGCATGAAAGGTGCCGTTGCCGCTGCACAAGAGATTGTAGCGTCAGATCCGGACAAATACGTGTTGCTTCAACAGTTCGACAACCCAGCTAACCCGGCTATTCACGAAAAAACCACTGGCCCTGAAATTTGGGAAGATACAGACGGTAAAGTAGATGCATTCGTAGCTGGTGTAGGTACGGGCGGTACAATCACAGGTGTTAGCCGCTACCTTAAAAATACGAAGGGTAAAGCAATCACTTCAATTGCTGTTGAGCCAACTGACTCACCAGTAATTACCCAAGCGCTTGCGGGCGAAGAGCTAACCCCAGGCCCACACAAAATTCAAGGTATTGGCGCAGGCTTCATCCCTGGTAACCTGGACTTAGACCTAATCGACGAAGTTGAGCAAGTTACTAACGAAGAATGTATGGAAATGGCGCGCAAGTTAATGACCGACGAAGGTATTCTTGCGGGTATTTCTTCTGGTGCTGCCGTTGTTGCTGCGAAGCGATATGCTGAACGCCCAGAAAACAAAGACAAAGTGGTTGTAGTACTTCTAGCAAGCGGCACAGAACGTTACCTAAGTAGCCCTCTGTTTGCTGGTGCGTTCGACGAACAAGAAGAAGTTCAATAACACTTTACTAGCTTTAGCTATTCAAAAAACGAGGTCTAGTACCTCGTTTTTTTATACCTTTGCTTCACCCTATCACATTATGTTTATCCACCTACTTACGTATACTTTGTACCCTACTGCTTTGCTTTTATGCGCAATATTGTGAATAATCAAATCGAAGATAATCGAAGTACTTAAAGCATTTGCTTCGATACAATATAAACTATGAATAAGAAACGGACCTCCTTACATGAAGGTAACGCAAATGAAAACGCGTATGTGGTACGCCCTTATCGGGCTTTTTACAGTTTTGATATTATCCGCTTGTGGTAAAAAGGAAGAAGGCATTGGGCGGTATGGCATGCTTGATGAGAGTACGCCTGAGTACACCACAGTTATGTTTCTTAAAAGTGTTTACGAAGATGACAACCTTGATACGGCAATTCGCCTCTCAAGCGAAAAACTGTCACGTATATTAACCAGGTACCACACCAATAGTAATGTTCAGCGCCACTTACTGAATTTAAAGTATGACACCGTTACTATCACGCCTCAAAGCGCTGGACGCGTTGGCCGAAATGAATTCGCCGAAAAATCGACAATAACCGTATTTCTTAGCGGAACCTACAACAACGATAAAATTGAAGACCTACGAAGCCTAGACTTGATCAAAGAAGGCGGAGAATGGAAGGTCAACAAAATTCACCCTGATGCCTATTTATAAAACGCAGACAACACTGTTTTTATAGCCAGTACTACATTTTTTGATGATAGACGAAAATAAAAAAGATGTTTTCCGTCTTTCATGCTCAAAAGCGTTTATTTTTTCTTTAGTGGATTGTTTTAAGGTGATAATTTAAAGCGACCAAAAAGTGATATACGGAAATTTTCCAGCTTGCATACAGGATTTTTTCCGTACATTAAATTGTTAGAAGGCGTCAGCCTAAACTGCGTTTGGCTGTATCAAATTATCAGTTCAACTACCCTCACCTTTCTTCACTAGCATCGCTCTGGCTTTTGGTAGTTTTAATGTCGCCGCTTTAACTTCAAAGGTTGCGCATTAGGCGCTTTGTCTCCAAGTTCTTATTCACCGTCAACAAGCGCCAATTCGTTTGTTAGTTCAAATGGCGGCTTGCTTCAGTCAAATCAAATGCATCACCGCGCTGTCGTTTCTCTTGTTTGCGTTAACAATCAATCGTATGCTGGCTTCATTAGTTTTTAAAAAGGCCAACGGAACAGGCTCTGCTTCTAACAAAGCGCTAAAGTCGTCCCCTTCGGTCACTGGGACGCTTACACGCGGGGCAACTTCGTTATTATGCCCCACGTATAATCGCCCCTTAGCTTAGCGTTAGAAGGCGTCAGCCTAAACTGCGTTTGGCTTAGTTAAACAATCAGCTCAACTACCCTCACCTTTCTTCACTAGCATCGCTCTGGCTTATGGTAGTTTTAATTTCGCCGGTTTAGGTCCTTTGGTTGCGCATTAGGCGCTTTATCGCCAAGTACTTGTTCACCGTCAACAAGCGCCAATGCGTTTGTCAGTTCATATGGCGGCTTGCTTCAGTCAAACCAAAAACATCTCTGCGCTGTCGTTTCGCTTGTTTGTGCTAACAATCAATCGTATGCTGGCTTCAACAGTTTTTAAACAGACCAAAGGAAATGGCTCTGCTTCTAACAAAGCGCTAAAGACCACTCCCTTCGGTCGCTCGGACGCATTTACGCGGGGCGGCTTCGCCATTATGCCCCACGCAACTGCGCCGCTTAGCTTAATGTTAAAAGGCGTCAGCCTAAACTGCGTTTGGCTTAATACAAATCCCAGTGCAACTGCCCTCACCTACTTTCATTAGCATCGCTCTGGCTTGTGGTAGGTTTAAACCCGCCGCTTTCAATTCTAAGGTTGCGCATTAGGCGCTTTATCGCCAAGTTATTATTCAACGTCAATAAGCGCCAATGCGTTCGACAGTTCAAATGGCGGCTAGCTTCAGTCAAATCAAAAACATCAATGCACAGTCGTTTTGCTTGTCTGGGTTAACAATCAATCGTATGCTGGCTTTAACAGTTTTTAAACAGACCAAAGGAACTGGCTCTGCTTCTAACAAAGCGCTAAAGACCACTCCCTTCGGTCGCTCGGACGCTAACATGTGGGCTAACTCGCTTCGCTCGAAATTTTAGCCCACATGCCAGCGCCGCTTAGCTTAATGTTAGGTACTCAAAAGGAATAATATGAAAACTTTTGTTGTTTCATTCTTGTCTTTTATAGCAGGCATCGCTGTTATGTTTATGCTTCACTTGGAAGACACTGTTCGAAATTCAAAAATCAAAGTAACCCAAGACCTTGAGTCATTTTCTTACATTACTGAAAATCTTAACCAAAATGACTTAGAGGCCGTCTCTACGCTAAGCTGTAATATGCTAAATGGTGCAATTTTGGCAGCAAAAACGATTACAGAAACACCTCATAGAAGCCTTGGCGTCTCTGACGAAAAAAGGTTTATTGCTTTCCGAGAGAAAGCTCAGAAACTTATTAAAAACAAGGATGTGTGTGCACGTACCTAACAAAAAAATCAAGTCACTCACTTCGTTCGCTGGGACGCATACATTCGGGGCGGCTTCGCCATTATGCCCCACATGCCTGCGCCCCTTATTTAAAAGTTATGCACTCGACAAGGATGATTCGAATATGAACGACTCAACAAAACCTAAACTATTCCTTTACTCACTAATTCTCCCAGTCATATGGCTAGGATTCGGCACATTATTCAATCAAATACTCCCAGAACAAAATCTGGGTTTAATGGGCTTAGTTATTATTTTATATATTGCTTTGCTGCCAGTATCTTGGCATTTTGCAAAGCATTATGAACGCCAATTTTTCAAAAACGAAAAAATAAGACTTATCGCATATTTAACGTTGTGGGCTGTGGTTTGCGAGTCATTCGCTCTGCTGTATCACCTAAATCAACCGAACTCTCCAGAATTCGAGCCTACTATGCTATTGGGCGTTATTGGTTTTACTTTTTTAGTGGATTTGGCGTTTATGTTTCTCGGCGTTCACTTTATTTGTAAGCGGTACGTAAGATACTTCTTAGGTAGGCGAGAGACCGCAAGTGCATAACAAACGCATTAACCACTCGCTGCGCTCGCTGGGGACAAAAACACGTAGGCTCCCTTCGCTTCGCTCGGTATTATAGCCTACGTATTTTTGCCCATTATGCGGGCCGTTATGTGCTTCTACGATATGGATATTTTAATTGTTTGAATTAGCTTTAATAGCAGTAATTGCAACTATCCTAAATGCGTTAACTGTAGAGTTTCATTGCAGGCTTCAAACTCGCCATATAGCTAAACAAAGAACAGTTTCTAATTTGATTAAGCATTATCTTTTAATGCTACCTTTTATTTTCGGCATGCTGCTCTTCCTATCTATTATTCAAACCAAAATTAACCAATTGGGTGTCAGCTCTATTAGAGAATCTCTGTTGTTATTGGGTTTGGTTGTTCTTTTTTTATCGCCTTTTATCTATATCATGGACTGGCGCTACCCAGGTTTAGTCAGCAAAATGGAAAACTGGAGAAAAGGAGTATCAGATTAAATACAAATTCTAGGTAATTTTAGGGACGCACATAACAAAAAAATCAAGTCACTCACTGCGTTCGCTGGGACGCAAGCATGCGGGGCGGCTTCGCCATTATGCCCCACATGCTTGCACCCCTTATTTAAAAGTTATAAGGCGTCAGCCTAAACTGCGTTTGGCTTTATAAAAAACCCAGTAAAACTACCCTCACCTGTTTTCATTAGCATCGCTCTGGCTTGTGGTAAGTGTAAATCCGCCGCTTAAAATTCAAAGGTGGTGTAATAGGCGCTTTATCGCCAAGTTCTTATTTTGAGTCAGCAAGCGCCATTACACTTGTTAGTTCAAATGGCGGCTAGCTTCTGCCAAATCAAAAACATTACTGCACAGTCGTTTCGCTTGTTTGTGTTAACAATCAATCGTATGCTGGCTTCATTAGTTTTTAAAAAGACCAAAGGAACTGGCTCTGCTTCTAACAAAGCGCTAAAGACCACTCCCTTCGGTCGCTCGGACGCATTTACGAGGGGCGGTTTCGCCATTATGCCCCACGCAACTGCGCCGCTTAGCTTAATGTTAAGTGCCAGGATGAAATGGGCTGCAATACTCTTTTTATTTCTCTTTGCGCAGGGAGTGTCAGCTATGGATAGTAAAACTACAGTTATTGATGAACTAATTAAAAAAGAAAACTACGCTATAGAACTCTGGGAGCCAAGAGGACTAAATCCGTCAGCGCCAGAGGTTATCACTGCTCTAGAAGTTGTAACGAATTCATTTCTTAAAAAGCTTAGGCAAATCCAAATTGATTCGGATTTAAATAAATCGCAGCAACTAGAAAAAGTTCAAAGGCTTGTCGATTCTCTACCATGGAATGACTTTGATACAGAAGAAAAAGAATTTCTTGCAGACACTATTGCGCCAGCTATCGCATCGCTCGGTTTTGATCCTTGGAGTATCATTTAACAATATGGCACCTAACAAAAAAATTATATCGCCCGCAGGCGGGCTGGGACACAAACAGGCAGGCGGCTTCGCCATTATAGCCTGCCTGTTTGTGCCCCATATTTAGGTGTTAGGTGCTTCAAGTAAAACCATGTATCACAAATATTTTCAGGATTCGGAAGTAAAGTCGGAATTTCAAAAGGAATACATTTCCTTATGGTCTGGTTGGCTTGGTAAAAACAACCAACACAAACTGGATTCGGTCACTGAGCATGAGTGGCAAAGATTCCACAACTTCTTAGTTCTTTTAGAAAGTAAGTTTCAAATTCAAAAGGTAAATTGCAACACTGAAACTCTAACTAAAATTACCAATGTTTCAGCTGTTCTTGATAGCTATGAGCAATCATTGAATAAAGACTCTTCACAGTTTTATCAGTTTGTAGTTCCAGAACTAGAATGCGTTATCTCAGAGGAATGGGATTATACCTACATTGTTTGGTATCGTGACAACTCAACGATAGCGGCTTTAGCGCCTTACATTAAAAAGGCAGGTCTGTGTCATTTTTCATAAACGCACCTAACAAAAAAATTAAGTCACTCACTTCGTTCGCTGGGACGCATACATGCGGGGCGGCTTCGCCATTATGCCCCACATGCCTGCGCCCCTTATTTAAAAGTTAGCTGCACCTAGGATTTTCAGATTTGGATTTTAATACAAAAATAAAAAATGCTGAGTTTTGGTTTGCACAAGCATTCCAACTGTATGATGCATCAAAGGCTCTATTCAATTCTATGGTTTCAAGAGAATCATCCGAAAACCTCAGAGTCGGAGCTCATAAAGGGTCAGCATTTTTATTAGGTATATCCATTGAAAATGCTTTAAAAGGCGTATTAGCCCGCAGAGGACAGCTTGTAATTGAGAACGACAGGCTCAAACCTAGTAAATCATTTCCCAATTGCACTGCTCACGATTTGTTTGCACTCATGACATTGCTCAATATCAATGTAAATAACGACGAAGCTGAATTATTAAAACGCCTCAGTATTTATACAATTTGGGCTGGAAAGTACGGCACACCACTTTCTAAAAATGACTTTGAAAAATCCGATTCGCTTTTATTCCAAAAAACTAGCGACTTCACTCTTGCTAGTAATTTACTCTTAAAATTAGCAGAATTAGCTGGTTATAAAAGTGAGTCAGGATGGCCAAACTTGTGCAGCTAACAAACAACTGTTGGCACTCACTGCGTTCGCTGGGACACAAACACATGGGCTGCGTCACTCCGTTCCTAATTATAGCCCATGTATTTGCGCCCCAAAGTTGGGCGTTATGTGTCAAAGGTAAATCAAGATAAGAAGGATTTTTAACTATGAAACTAGGAACTAAAATTGGTTTGTCATTCAGCTTTATTGGCTGTGCTGTCGGCGCTTACTTCGGTCTATCTCCTGTTTACTCTCAATTACAATCAGGTGTGTTATCGGGTTTAGAAGCCGGTCTAACCTTCAGTATCACGGGTATCTTTATTGGTAGTGTATTGGCTACTGCTAGCATTCTTTCTTCGAATAAGCATGCCACATAACACATATGAGCCTCCGGGCTGTCAATGAAAAAAGATAGCCCTTTGACCACTATTTCAAGATCAATACCGTTGCCTTTTTAGAACTCGTTTACTTCGTCTGTCATGGTCGATGTTAAGCGTATTGCCTACGTCAAACACATATAGAGGCTCT
>Ga0209562_1000118_pt1 | contig 38206 bp, 46 predicted proteins | sample WorMetvacBELIZE2_FD_187399 | JGI IMG/M metagenome (GOLD analysis project Ga0209562, IMG submission 187399) | Marine gutless worms symbiont microbial communities from Max Planck institute for Marine Microbiology, Germany - Olavius vacuus BELIZE.2... | ecosystem: Host-associated > Annelida >... | reverse complement strand
GGAAATATAATTAATAAATTTAATAAATATCTCATTCCCCATACTCAATAAATATTATATTCCTCACAAAAAATAAATATTTCATTCACCATACTCAATAAATTTAATAAACATCTCATTCCCCCCCATACTCAATAAATATTATATTCTTCACAAAAATAAATATCTCATTCCTCATACTCAATAAATATTATATTCTTAAATATTATACTTTTCACCCTATATCATATCCATCGTATGTATGGCTAACTGTTTTTGGTTCACTATAAGTATCCCCGCCAAGAATCATATATCTTATAGCATCTGCTCCATGAGCATAATCGTCATTAACATGCTCTCCCATTAATAATCCAGTAGCTTTATTCTTTTTAGCTCTATAATTTAAAAAGCAATCAGGAATATATATTAATTTATCATCCACCCAAATCTTATTCATATTAGCTTTAACTATTTCCCTATCTACCGCAACTTCCGCCGTTTTCTTTAAAGGTTCAATATTTTCTAGACCTAAATTTTCTAAAATTTCTATTCTGGACATCATTGTGGATAATTCTTTTACTTTAGCATCATGTGGGACAATTATTTTAGAATATCTTCCATAACTAGATTGTCTAGTTAACAGATGATTCCCGTAATGTGCTAAACTTTCATTCCTATTATAATATTCATCTATTATTCTAAATCCGTCAGTATAAGTTTGAAAAAATACTATTGCAAAGCCTGATTTACCTATATCCATTGCTACTTGAACAGGTAAGTCCCGTTCATATAAATTATTAATTACTCTTTTACGATTTATAATTAATCTAATATATAATTTAGCATAATATGCGCCATCAGTATCTTTAATAAATGCCTCTTCCCAAGTAGATGGGTATTCTTGTTTAATATCATTCCCTAATTCTCTATGTTGAGCGACCCAAAAATTCTTTTGCTCTTTAGTTAACTTATAACCAGTATCAATTTCCACTTGTTTAAAATATTCTTCTTGTTTTTTAGTCAATTGTTCATCGACATTTGATTTACAAGTATTATCTAACATCCAAGGTAAGAAAACCGGGTAGAAATCTTTAGGGCTTAGGTTATCTATTCTAGACATGGCGCCAGTCCACATATTCCTAAATTCGTTGTGCCCCTCTGCTGTAGATTCAATTACTGTAGGATTACTTGGATGAATAGCTTGTAGCGTTCCGGTTTTTATCTCTCTAACTCTATCTGGTGATTCATTAGCTATTTTGCCCATTTCAGACACATGAAGTCTATGAAGTGTTGTAGAGCGAAAAGATAAACGAATAAACATTATTGAATTATTTGAAAATCCCAATTCTCTTTTATTTTGTTTGTTCATGGTAAGATTTAACATACTTTTAATGTTATCTGGAGTTTTGTCCCACAAAGTTCTAATTTTCCAAAATAAAGCTTCTGCTTCTGATGCTCCTTGTGCTATAAGTCCGGCATGTGTATAAGGATAAAATAGAGCATCATCGTAGTAAGATACTAAATAAAATGTTGATACTCCTTGTTGTCTTGATTTAAGTATTATTTGGCGTGGGTGTATTAATAGTTTAGAATATACATAATGTTGAGACTTATTCATAGAGAATTTAACAAGATTTCCTTCTTTGTTAATTATTTTGTATAAGTTATTTAATCTCCAAAGTTTGGATGGTATATAATTTTTAACTAAGTCTTCATCATTCTTAGGTTCACTAAAGAATGTTTGTGGGTAATTGACAATTTTAGTGTTCTTATATAAATCAAAAAATTCTTGTTTATTTAAGTTAAACATTACACTTAATCTTTTAGTTCATTTAACAAAGAAGATGTTCCATCATCATTATCTGGATTAGTGTTTATAGATATTTTAGGGGCAAATATACCTTTATAAGCGTCTGTTATAGCTCTCAATGTTGACACAGCCATTATATTAGTATCTTTATCTAAACGAATGCCCTCTTTTATCAACAAACCTGCTGAATTTAATAGTAATCTTTCTAAATCTTCTTTAGTTATATCGTTTGTATAGGATAAATCTATTAATTGTAAAGCTTGTTCACTTATAACACTAGTTTTTTCTATTTCAGGTAATTCTCTTTTCCATTCTTCTACTAAAGCAAATGAAACATCTAAATCTTTAGCTATTTGTTCAATAGATTCGCCTTTTATAAGCCTTCTTTCTCCTTCTTCTCTTATATTAGGTTTCATTTTTAAGTTCCTTTACTTTAATTTGAATTAGTTTAATTATTGTAGCGCTGAAATTAATATTATTATTTCTACAATATTTCTTTAAATATTCAATGGCTTCCATACCTAATTGATTATTAGGTGGACAACTAAAAGAAAAAACTTTATCTTGCATGATATAATACAGTAAGTGTTTCAAGAAGTGGAAGTTAATAAAATTAATAATTGCATTATAGCTTGTTTTTATGCTATTGTATAGCTTTATTTAACTTTTTCACCCAAGGGAGTACACAATGGACACGGAAAAGGCTGTAAAGACTGAGACTAAACTAACTGTAGATAGTTTTTTAGCTTCGGCTGAAAGAGATGCTAATGGAAAGGTTATCTTTTCTGATAGCGTTAGTGATGATTTTAAGCAAGCTGTAGGTATAGAGCAAAGGCGTAGGGATTTGCAGGCTACCTATACAAAGACTAATAAAGAGAACAAAACTCTGAAAGCTAAAGTTATAGCTCTTGGAGAAGCTATAGAGAAAAACGTTAAACCTACATTAACTGCTGAACAACAACAAGAATTAGCTGATTTGCGCGATACTGATGTAGATGCTTATATTAGTAAAGCTCAACAATATGAAAAAGAGGCCGCCAAATTAACAAATGAACGAATTACTGCTGATGTAGCTAAATCAGTCGAAGCCCAAGAACGGGAGGCTAGATTAGAAGCTTTGGAGAAGCTTGCTACTAATTCAGGAATAACGATGGAACAGATTAATATGGGACTACCGCCTCGGATAGTTAATGCTTATCTTGATGGCGACTCTGATATTGATGAGTTCCAAAAAGCTGCAAATGAATACCTTGGAAAAGGCAAAGTCATTAATAAAGGCACTCAACCGGATGGCACTCCTAATGTAACGGAATTCGCTGGCTCTGGTGAACCTTCTGATGAAGCCAAAAAAGAATCGTTAGCAGAAGATTATGCTACAGATGTGTTTTAACATGTCTTAACTTTTTCTAGGAGTTTATAAAATGTCTACTATATCTTTAGATAGTGCAATTAAGAGGAGGGGTTGGATAAAAGAGGGACTATTGCAAGAAACTGCAAATTCTTTTTGGCACCCATTCACTTCAATGGGAGACTCTTCCATTATTAAACAAGCTAATGATGCCAGGCAAGATGCTGGGCATAATGTAGTTTTCCAATATCGTGGTAATCATACTGTAACACCTATTGAGGGTCGGGATACTGCTTTTGGTAAAGGCAAAGATAAGAAAGTGTTCTCATCCAAGATAGAAATTCGTAGGTTTAGATTTCCTATTGATAATGGGGATGTTTTTGATGGTGTTGATATAAATGATTTGACACTTTCTCAACATTCAGATTCTAGGAGTCTACTTGCTGATGGTTTTTCTCGTTGGAAAGACCAAATGTATTTTGATTGTGGTCAAGGTATTATAGATAGCTTTACTTCATCACATGAGGTAGATTTGGGTACTACTTTTGGGTATGACGAATTGTTGGATTTGGCTGAATCTACCAGAACGGGCAAGTTTGGTACTAAATATCGTAGGCCACTTAAACCTTATCGAACAGAAAACGGTGAGGATTGTTATTTTATAGTTCTTGATGCTTATTCTGCAACTATGTTGCGAAAAGATTCAGACTTTAAAACTGTAATACAACATGCTGATGTTCGAGGGAATAATAACAGGCTGATTAAAGGTGTTTTCGGCAAGATTAACAATCTCTATCTGGTTGAAGCTCCAACACATAGCGGTTCTGTATTGAATGATGCTACAGGCACTACAATGCAATTTCGTGATGTCGAGGTTGAAATAGCTGGTCTGCGAAGGAAAGATGCTAATGATGTTTGGACTGGTCAAAAAGGTTATGTTACTACTGGTGCTCAGTATTCTTATAATCTTTTGCTTGGCGCTAATGCTTTTCAGACAGCTTTTGGTCGCATGCCTGATTATAAATTCCAACAGTCTATGGATTTTGGGATTAAAAGCGAGTCTGCTCTTGAAGTATGGATGAATACTCAAAAAACTAAACTCACAAACGAAACAGGTGAAGACTATGTAGCTGCCAAAGTGTCCGATATGGATTATGGCGTAGTTACTATCAAACTGAAAACTCAATCTTAATCGGAGGCTAATATGGCTACTGTAGATTTGACGCGAAAACGGAATTACGCGCAAAAGAAAACACTATCTGTTAGCGCAGTTAAACTTACTCATACTGAATTGACATCGTCGTCAGATGAATATGTTCTATTCACTGTACCGGCCAATTCGGTATTGAGTAATGTTAAACTGATAACTAATCAGGCTTGTAGTACTGCTGGTACTACTGTAACTGTTAAGTTTGATGGTACTGCTATCCTTAGTAATAAAGCAGTAACTACTGCTGGCAATGTTGAGACTTCTGTATCTGATAAGCTTAGTGGTACTGGTGCAGATGTATCAATCACTATCAATAAGAATAACATTACTGATGGTGAGTTTATTGTAATCTTTGAGTATACTGAGTTTGACCTAGCTACAGGTAATACAACTCGATACTATGAAGCTTAGACTTGCTCCATAAGTTAAGTCGTTGATACCAAGTGATGTATTAACTCCGGTCAGATACCTAATATCTGATACGGAGACGCCTTACAGGTGGTCTAATGCGCGCTTGGTATCAGCACTTAATGATTGTTTGAATGATTTAGCTAATACAACACATTTATTTAGTTCTGTTGGATATTTTTTAATGTCTGATGGTGCTAATTTATATGATATTAGTGAACATGCAGTGACTATTGAGCGAGTAGAATTTAATAATGTTAAATTAGCTGAATATTCTCAATATGAGATGGATGAAAAAGACCCTGATTGGAAGAATAAATCATCCAGTACTCCAAAAGCTATAGTTTATGACGGACTGAAAAGCTGTAGATTTTTTGTTTATCCTGTACCTGTAGGTATAGGTTCAGGTAATGTAACTATTAATCAGAATTATGGATTTACTCAATATATAACAATAGATGAAATTTTAGGTCAGTCTGATTTGGATGAGAATGTTGCAGATGCTGATATAACTAAGTATATAAAGGTATTTTATGTTAAAATACCTACTGCTGCTGTAATTACTGGAATTGATGTTAGTGGTACTGATGAAATAGCTTTAGATGGTGTTATTGGTAGGAATTTAACAGAAGTTTTTGTGCATTATGTAGCTTCTATGGCATTGCGTGATAATACAGATACAATAAGTGCTCAAAGAGCAGTTAATGAATTTCAATTGTATGAAAAGAAGAAACAAGAATTGATTGTAGAGCGGTCTGGTAGAGGTTCTGAAAGAATTAGAACAATTGACCGGAAAACTGTAGACTCTTATATTTTCTCTTAAAGTATTATGGTTAATATAGTAGTTAATAATTTTAAGGCAGGTGTAGAGGATTTACTGTTTGGCACTGGTACGGAAACTCAAACTAGAAATGGTCAATCAGTTACATTAACTAAGATAAATGCTAGTAATATACCTGTAGATGCTTCAACATCATTAGCTGATGCTTATGCTAGTGTTCAAGCTAATATAACTACATTCAATTCAATTAAAACAGCTATAGAAAATCTTAATTCTAAACGCACAACACTTGAAAGCTTAAGCTCAAAAATTAGTTTATTGGAAGAGATACAAGGAGAATTAACTGATATAGATTCACTTCTTACACTGTTGAACAGTACAGAAGTTCAGAATATGTATAATAATTTTAATGATATTAATGTTGTATCTCAAGCATATTCTACTGTTGAATTTCAGACATTATTACACAATATAGAAGAATTAACTAACTTGTCTGAGTTACTTGAGGGGTTATTAGGTATTTCTGGACTAGTAGATAAACTTACAGCTTTACAAGTAAAGCTGACTGAGATAGTTGGAGTTTATGATAAGTTAGCAGAAGTTGAAGGTGTTCACGGTAAATTAACAGAAGTTGAAGGTGTTCACGGTAAATTAACAGAAGTTGAAGGTGTTCACGGTAAATTAACAGAAGTTGAAGGTGTTCACGGTAAATTAACAGAGATAGATAATGTTGATGATAAGTTAGATAAAGTAGAAAATGTTGCAGATAAATTATCTGAAATAGAGAGAGTTGACGGAAAATTGACTGAGGTAGAGACAGTTTCAGATAGTATTGATAATGTCGATACAGTAGCTACTAATATAAGTGATGTAAATCTTGTTGCTGATAATTTAGATGATTTGCCAGTCATTAAATTTCCTGTAGGTTCAGAGGTAATATCTTATGTTCCAATAACAAACTTCCCTCATGTATATACTACAGATGGTAGAGAAGTTAGTCGTACTGACACAACAGAAAATCTTTTTAATAAATTAGGCACTAAGTTTGGTAGTGGTGATGGTTCTACAACATTTAATTTGCCAGCAAAATATGGAACATTTGAAGGTGTTAGTTTAGAAGGTAAAGTAATTAATGATACTGTAGGAGCTTTATTAAATGATGCTTATAGTGTTCATGTAGTTGGTAATTATGCTTATATTGCTTCATTTAGTTCAAGTGCTTTAGAAATAGTAGATATATCTAATCCTTCTTCACCCGCTCATGTAGGTTCAATATCTAATGGTGAAGGTGGAGCCAAATTAGATGGTGCTCGTAGTGTTCATGTAGTTGGTAATTATGCTTATGTTGCTTCTTATCAGTTAAATGCTTTAGAAATAGTAGATATATCTAATCCTTCTTCACCCGCTCATGTAGGTTCAATATCTAATGGTGAAGGTGGAGCCAAATTAAGTGGTGCTTATAGTGTTCATGTAGTTGGTAATTATGCTTATATTACTTCAATTAGTTCAAATGCTTTAGAAATAGTAGATATATCTAATCCTTCTTCACCCGCTCATGTAGGTTCAATATCTCGTGGTGAAGGTGGAGCCAAATTAGGTGGTGCTAGTAGTGTTCATGTAGTTGGTAATTATGCTTATGTTGCCTCTTATCAGTTAAATGCTTTAGAAATAGTAGATATATCTAATCCTTCTTCACCCGCTCATGTAGGTTCAATATCTCATGGTGAAGGTGGAGCCAAATTAGATGGTGTTAGATTAGTTGAAATAAGAGGTAAGTATGCTTATACTATAACTAATAATCATTTGCAGATGTTTGATATATCTAATCCACCAATATTAAAGCCCCTTGGTTCATTGGCTAATGGTACAGATGGCGCTATAATTGATGGAGCTTTTGGCTCATATTTAGATGGTGATTATTTATTTATATCTAATTTTAATAATGATTCTGTAGAAATTATAGATGTAAGTAATCCAAATTCCCCAGCACATAAAATTATTATAAGTGGTATAGGTGGGTCTAATTTAAATGGTGCTACGGATGTTTGGGTTCAAAATGATTATCTTTATGTAACATCTTACTTGACAACAAATACAAAACTAGCTATATTTAATATTAGTAATTTAGACAATATAACATTAGTTAGTACTTTAGATGATGGTGGCGGCGGAGGAGCTGAATTATTTGGAGCTTGGAGCATAGTTGTTAGAGGTGATTATGCTTATATAGTTACTGTAGGCGGTCAATCATTAGAAATTGTAAACATATCTAATCCGGCTTCTCCTACGCACACAGGAAAAATTAATTTAGCTAAAAATGCTTGGCATTTAGATATTAATGGTAATTATGCTTATATAACAGGATATGAGGGCGGGAGTGTAGGTCACTTTATTATAGTTGATGTATCTACTCCAAGCGCACCTTCTGTAGTTTCTACATTAGAGCATGGTGTGAATGGGTGGGATTTAAATAAACCGCAACAGGTTAAAGTTGAACACGATTATGCTTATGTAGCTTTAGAAGATTCAGATAAATTAATTGTTATAGATGTATCCAATAAATCTTCACCGTCACTAGAAGCTTCTATATCTCATAATACTGATGGTGCTTTATTAGATGGTGCTTGTGGTATCGATGTTAGAGATGGTTATATTTATGTAGTTTCTTCAAATTCAGATGCTCTCAACGCAATAAAATTAAACTATGATAGATATTACGGGATTGTCTACTAATGGTTAAGTTGTTAACTTTTGATGGTGGAGTCAATAAGCGATTAGACCCTAGTCTGCTTAATCCTAATGCTGCTGTTGAATTAAAGAATACTAAAATTGATTCCGGTATTCTTGAGCCGGTTAAAGATAAAGAGTTTTATTCTGCTGGTTCTGGTAATGCTTATGCTTATGATATAGATGGAACAATATATAAATCTAACAATCAATTCAGTATAGTCAAGCATAATGATACGCATTATAAAACAGAAGAGGGTGGAGTAATTCCTAGTTATTGGGATGATGATAGTAATGAGTTTGTTAGTTTAGGTGTAGATGTATTAGATAATTCAGACATAACAATTAGGTCTGTTAGTGCTAATAATTCAACATTTGTTCAAGCTCAATTTCAAAATGTTTATGGTGGTACTCCATATATCTGCCACTATGAAGAATTTAGAATTTTTATTGTTGTCCACGAATTAAATAATGTGAATAACATTTATGCCCTTTTAGATAGAATAGATATAAATCTAACAAGGCATCCGACAAATTTTACAGTTTCTCAGTATTTTAGAGTTTCTTATACTGGTTCATTATCTGCTCATTATCCATCTGGTGCAGAAGTTTCAGCTTTATTTTCTGCTGTTGAACAAGATACTTACCGTTGGGTAGATGTTAGGAGGTGTAAGCGTATAGGTTCAGGGGATAATCCAAAGTTTTTTAGATATACTTACATAGATTTTGATGATGATATAAGTCAAACATTTTCACCTAATTCTATAACTTTTTATTTTACTGCTTATAAATCTACCAATCCAACAGTAGAATCTGTGCCTATATCAAAAGTTCATAATTTAAGGTTGAGTAATTTTGACGCATATTCAGATGATTTAGGTACAAATTTTTTTAGGTTTGAGACTAATGTACCTACACCAGTTTCTCCATCCCCAATGTATAATAAAATTAGAGTCTATATGCAATCTTCTGCTACTGTTGGAGACCCTAAATTAATTAAAGAGTTAGATTTAGTTGAAACTACAGATTATGTGAATGAGATAGGTTATAATCCAGCAGAGCTTGGCGAGTCTGATTTTCCTAGTCTTTTAGGCAATTTTCAACCAGATGTAAATATTAGATATTTAACTGTTGCTTATAGTACATTATTTGGTGCTATAGGTACAGAAATAAGATTTTCTAGAGTTAATGAGCCACATGAATGGCCGCCTGAAAATTCATTTGATATATACAATACAATAACTGGTTTGTTGGTTATTAATCAAGGAATTTTAATTTTTACGGAAGATAAAACTTATTTACTTACAGGAAATTCAACATCTAATTTTGCTTTAAATTTAATTAGTGATGACCAAGGTTGTATAAATGGTTATAGTTGTCAGTTATTAAGGAACAGGCCATTATGGATTTCTAAAGATGGTTTGTGTACTTTATATAATAATTATGTACAAATATTATCCAAGCCATTTTTTGGGCTATTGAATTTGGATTATGTTACAGATACTATAGTTTATGATGAACAATATTTTATTGCTGGTGGAGTGTCTAATTTAGTATTTGATTTTAGGTATGAGTTAAGAGCTTTTTATTATGAGGGGGAGACTCAATCATTTTTTATATCAAATGATAATGAGTTATGTTTAATTGATTCAGGAAGTAATTATGATTGTTTTAAAGCGTTTGAATCTTCTAATAATACTTCAATGCGTTATGATTCTCCTGTATTGATTGAAGGTAACCCTATGATGCACAAAATGTATAATAAAGTGTATGTTAGATATGAGGGATATATTACTATAACTATGTTTATTGACGGCCTTGTTGTGTATAATAAAGTTCTATCTTCAACAAGTCAGACCACTCATGAATTTTCTCCGCCTGCTGAAAAGCAAAGAGGTTATAATTGTCAATTCCGGATAATAGGTACTGGTAAAGTGTACGGAATTGAAACAATGCCAACAGGTAGGGGCGCGTGAGCAGATTAGTACAGTTTGATAGTGAAGCTCTTTATAATATATTGAGAGAGATTGTTAACGGTGCTAACATATCAACAAATGTTAATCTTGGTGATATTGAAAGTATAGTTAAATCAGATACTACAATGATTGATGAAATGCAACAAGAGATAGATAATCTAAAAGCTAAGGTTGTTAGTTTAGAATCTAAATTATCTGAGATTACGACAGGAGAGTAGTAATGTTTGATAAAGTATTTGGTGGGGGCGGTGGTTCTGGTGGAGTTTTAGGAGGTTTCACTGATTGGGTAGGTATCACTAATTATAGTGAACAAGATAGACAATCTGCTAGAGGTCGTCATTTAAGTAAACAAGCTGTAGAAGCTTCTAAAAAAGGTGTAGAAGTATCAGAAGAGCTTTTAGCTTTTCAAAAACAGAGATTAGCTAGGTGGGAATCTGTATTTGGTTCTACTGAACAAAATTTAGCTAATTTTTATAATTCATTAACTCCTGAATCAATATCTAAATTTGGATTAGCGCAACAAAAACAACAATATCAAACTGCAAGTAGGCAAGTTCAAGAAAGATTAGCACAAAGAGGTTTAGGTAATTCTAAGTTTGCACAATATGTAGCTGCTTCAATGGATTTTCAGAATGCTACTAGAAAAGCTGAAATACAAGCAGAGGCTCCATTTAAAGTAGCGCAAGCTCAGATGGGATTTTATAATTTAGGACTTCAACAAGAACAGAATATTCAAGCTGGTATTGCTTCTGGATATGGTGCTGTAGCTAATGCTCATACTAATGTAGCTAATATTTATAGTGGACAAGCTGGTCAAGCATTTAATCTAGCAGGACAATATAGTCAAGGTAATGCTGCTGTTATATCAGGTATTGCTCACGCTGCCGGTTATGCAGCAGCAGGTGGTTTTGGTGGTGTTGATGGTGGTGGAGACCAAGCTGCAAATACTTCGATGGGTGTGCATACTCCACCACAATCTAGGACTTTTTTCCCGCCTTTATTTTAGGATAATATAATGACTGGCAGCAGAATTCATACTGGATTAGCTATACCAAGTTTTATGCAAGGGCACCAAGCTGGTAGGAATGTTCAATATCAAAAAGAGGCTAGACAATTAAATAGAAAGAATTCTGAATCTGCTAGAATGCAAGCAGAAGCTAATTATAACGCAGTTATGCTAGAAGCTCACAGGCGAGGTATATATTTAGACGCTAACGGTAATTGGAAAAATAGGTCAGACGGACTTCAATACCATACAGAAGACCAGTTAAATAAAACTATGGTGGACATGAATGAAATGCGGGCTAGATTAATAGCTATTCAAAATTTGAATGATTTAAATATATGGCATAATTTAAATAAAGAAGTTAGGGTTGATGACGAAGGTGTTGATTTTTCTCAGCTTAATGCTGTATTTAGTCAAGCTCCTATTGTTGGAAATGAGCTTAAATTAGAAGGAATTCATAGTATGGATAATTTGGATTTCAATAATCCAGATGAAGTAGCTTTAGTGCAACAATATTTACAAGGTCAGGGTGGTGAGTTAGAAGATTTTACTACTAATTTAGAAATGCAGAATGAAGCTAAAAAAGTTTTATTCAAATATTTTGATGAAAATGGTCAAAAACATATAGGTAATTTTATTGAAATGTCTGTTGCCACAGGTTTGTTATCTTCACCCGTATCAGCAAATAAGGCACTTAGGGATAGGGTAGCCAATGAATTATCTGTATTTCAACATCTTCTTGGTTTTGGAGATGGTAAAACACTAGAAGAGAGAAGAGCAGATGCGGATAACGTTAAGCTTGGGCACATAGCTACAATATATGGATATAATCAGGGTGTTAAGAAAGCGGCAGTAGAGGGTGCGTCTGATGAAAGACAGGAAAGGATAAAAAAAGAAACAGAAGCTACAAAAGGTTACTATAAGGTGCAAGAAACTTGGACAAAAGGTATTCTTGGTGTAGAACAAGAAAAATTTAAAGGCTTAAATAAAAACAATAAAAAATTTACAGATAGGGGTGAAGCACTTAGAACGCACAAAGATACTTCCGCTGAAATTTTGAGGTTGGTAGGTAAAGATAACTGGGCAGAAGTTAAATTATCAGAAATTCCTCCTGATTTTGCTTTAACGCACCTTCCTATTTTTAGAGATAATGAAGCTGCACATAATTATTTATACAAAAGTCGCGGGTTAACTGAGGGAGCGCTTAAAACATTAAGGCATTATGGTAGATTATTGCCATTGGCTAAAAGAGCCGCTGAATTAACACCAGAAGATGCTGGTATAGTAGATAATGTTTTAGGTTCTTTTAAGAAAAAATATCTACACCCTGGTTCGGATGATAAAGCTAGAATAGCTTATGGTTCTTTAAGGTCTAAATTACTTAGGATATTTGCTGGTGCAACAATGACAGTCAGTGAGTTAAAAGAATTTAAAAATAATCTTGAAGATTTAAATGTTCAGCCAGTAACAATTCTAACTCAATTAGAAACTGAATTATCTTCTTGGGTGGGAGAAATAGAAACTATAGCCAATTTAAGTGACCCAATAATAAGTATAAGATATTTAGGTGGGTTTTTATCTGATATAAAAGATATACGAAAAACTATCAATAATAATTTAAATAATATAAAGGGTGTTTTATTAGGTGATAATAGTAAATTGAGTAGTTCTAAACAGCCTGATTATTCTGACAGTAAGGCTAAAATGGAACAATTAGTTGGGCTGCCAGAATGAAAGTAGATATACACTATTTACAAGATACACTCAAAATATCTTTTGAGCAGTTTGCTGCTTCTCGCGAAGAAGCTAAAGAAGTAAATGATTTATATCACAATAGGCATTATACTATAAGTCAGCTTAGCGCATTAAAAGATAAGGGGCAACCTGCTGAAACATTTAATGTTATAAAAATGTTCGGTAGGCTCCTGGTGGGTTATTATTCTACTGTAACTAATGGTATAGAAGTTAGACCAGTTCAACGACAAGATATGCCAACAGCTTCATTATTAAATGGCTGCATTAGGCATGTATTTAATAATAATGACATGGATACCATAGGGGATAATTTTAAACTTAGTGGGTTATTGGATGGTTTAATAGTATGTTATTATCATGTTGAAGACACAGGAGAATTTGACGATTATGGAAGGCCAATAAGACAAATTAAAATAGATTACATACCGCCTAGTGAAGTAGCTTTAGACCCTATGAGTAGAAAGCCTGATTATTCTGATGCTAGATATTTTCATAGGTATAAGTGGATTGATGAAGAATCTCTAAGAAAAGCTATAGAATTATCTGGGGGTAATTCACAACAAGTTATTGATAGATTAGCTGCTTATGATAATCATCTTAATGAAGAAGGAGTTGAATTTTCCGAATACTATAAAGGTCACTTTGTTGGTAGGTATAAACAATATGATAATTATTTAGTTGTTCATTCTATTGTTAATGATGGCGATGATACATACAGTATACTTTGGAGTGGTGATGAGATAATATATAAGAATAAGTTAAATTATAGTGGTATTAGATTTCCGTATAGAGTTCAAAAGATTAACGATAGTGATATTTGTGAATATTATGGTATTTTTAGAGAGGTTGTACAGTCTCAACATGCTATAAATCAAGCTTTGTTAAAGCTACAGACTAAGATAAGTAGTGAGAAGATTCTTGTTGAAAAGGATGCTGTAGAAAATCTTGATAAGTTTGTAGAGGCTTACTCTAGAGTTAATGGTATTGTTGAAGTTAAACATCTTAGTGGTATTAAGGTTGAACAGTTAAGTGTTGAATTACAAAATCAGTATATTATTATTGATAGAGCTTTAAATAGAATACAAAAAATACTTGGTATTAATGATTCCTTTTTAGGTATGGCTTTTGCTTCTGACTCTGGAAGAAAAGTTAAGTTACAACAGAATGCTGCTATAATAGCTCTAAGATATTTCAATACTAAACTAGAACAATTTTATAAAGGTTTAGGTATGGATGTTGCAAACTTAGTTAAACAGTATTACACTGCTGAACAAGCATTAAGATTAAATGATGAATCTGTTGGTGAGACATGGTTGCAAATTAATCAACCTATCAAGATTCCTATAGGAATTGACCCGGAAACTGGCGGAGTTCAAACTTACACACCGTTAGAAGAAGTATTAGACCCTGAAACTGGCGAGCCTATGCAAGATGAAGAAGGTAATTATATAATAGCTCCTATGCCACGCAGTGATTCAGAGATAGCATTTACTGATGTTGATGTTTTAGTTACTACAATTGCTTATGATGATGAAAGAGAACAAAACCAGATACTTATAGAGTCTATAATTAATGGTTCTATAGGGCAAATATTAGCTGGTGTTGACCCTACTGCATTCTTAAAGATTGCTTCATTTGGAATAAGGCAGACACCTACTAGGCATAGTATAGATATAGCTAGAGTTATAGAGGAGACTATACAAAAATTAAGTCCCCAACAACAGCAAGCTATATCTCAAATGGCTATGGCTAATCAGATGCAACAAGGCGGCTCACAGATACAAGATAAAAGATTAACAAATGGAGCGGATTATGGCTAATGGCGTTAATGTAGATAACTCTACAGACTACAATCCACAAAAGATTAAAGATTTTGTCTTTGAAGCTTTTAATCGTGATATACCTCTTGAACATATAAATAAGTTTTTAGGTGAAAATCCAGATTTTTCGCATGGTGTCACTGTAAATTTTAATGAAGAAGCTTTAAGTAGGCTAGAGGGTTATAACATTGATGGGGATTCAAAAAAGAAACATTTTAAAGAAAACCTACAGGATTTTATAGATTTTGATGGTTTACAGCAAGAGGTTCAAGAAGTTCAAGAGCCTATAACTACAGATATTAGTTCAGATGTTGATACAGGTTCAGATACTAGTCCAGATATTAGTACTGATATAGGTTCAGATGTTGATATTAGTACTGATATTAAAACTGTTAAGGATGCGAAAACTAAACTTAGTTTAGAAGATTTAATAGAATCTGCTCAAAATGAGGGCATTCCTAGAGAACATATAGAGAGGTTTGCTAGAGAGAATAATCTTACTGCAAATGTAGATTTTGATGAAGCTTATGAAAATGTTAGCGAGACTACAAATATTAAAGATACTCGAACAGCTAAAGCTATAGAATCTTTGATAGTTGATGGGCGTTATGAAGGTGAGCCAGAAGCATTTTTAGATGAATTATACAGAATAAGAAAAGAGAATCCAGATTTAGAATTTCCAGAGCTTGATAAGATTAAACACTTCTTTGAACATAAAGAATCTAATGGTATATTTTATGATTTGAGAAATTTATTTAATCTACTAGCTTCTGGTGGAGTTTCTGCTGGTACATTTTCTGGGAGAACAATAATGGAAGCTTTAGGTGTTATGGTAAATCCAGAACAATTTATATATGATAGTATAATTAAAAAGTTATATAAGCAAAGTTCTGGAAAAACAATAGATGAATTCACGCAAAAAGATAAATATGAAAAAGCACAAGAGCTTGTAGCTTCTCATCATGCAAAGAATGAGAGGTGGTATAAATTTTTTCAATTAGATGATGTAGCTGCTCATGTTGGAGATTGGTTTAATAGAGGAGAAGAAGGAGAAGTTAGTGAGTTTCAAAAATTAAGACAAGATAAACAAGAAACTAAATTAGAGCTTTTAGAAGTTTTAAATGACCACGGCATACTAGCTGATTTTGATAGAGATGGAAACTTGGTAATGACTGTTAATGCTGGTACAAGTAAAGAGTTCAAGCAGATTATAGACTATTCACTTCCAGAAGATTTTAATGCTAATGCTTTTGAGATTATATTAGGTACTATCCCCACAGTTATAGCTGGTGTTAAATCTAAAAATCCTAAAATAGCTATGACTGTTGGTTCAGCAGGTGCAGGTGTTGGTTCAGTTATAGACCATATTAGAGCACATTATAAATTATATGGTGATTTGAAAGATTTAGAGACAAAAGCTCTAGTTAACGAGTTTACTGATTCTGCTACATTTGATTTAGTATTAGCTAAAGCTACAGGGATGTCAATAAAAGGAATTCAAAGATTAAAGGAGATGCCTGTACCAAAAAGTATACTTAAAAAATTAGAGCGGAAGATAGTCCATTTCTTTATTGATGATAATATAGATAATGCTTTAAGTATTACTAGACATGATTTTCCAGAAACTCTAGAAAAATTAGATTTAGCAGAGTTTTCAAGAGATATGGATTTTATAGTTAAAAATCCTGTAAGTTCTTCTAAAGAAGCTCAAGATTATATACGCAAACACGGTATAGACCATCCAGTAACACATGACGGTTTATGGGGGCGTACTAGAGTATTAACTACTATAGATGACCCCGAAGCTTTAAAAGCTCCCGGCGACCCATTAGCTTCAACCAAGCAAAAGTTTGGTTTATTAGCTGGATTATTTAATGCTGGATTTTTTGATGAACAAGCGCATAAAATTTTTGCAAACAGTTCAAGATATTTAGAATTAGGTGTATACGCTAGAGCTAAAAACTTCTCAGAATTTACTCAAAAAATGAGTAGTCAATTAGATAATACTCCATTATCTAAAGAATTGTTTGATAAGTTAGGAGATTATGAGGCTGCTGTTAGGACGCAATTTAAAAAATTGGATGTTGACATAATAGAACAAATGACTGAGAGTGGTGCTATTAACCAAATACCCAGACGCCCCATAAATGTTAATCAATATATAGCCAAACATTTTTCAGCTAAAATAAAATCAGGCGGCACTTCTTCAATAGGTATAGACGCAGCTACAAAAATAAGGGATGAAATGGACAGTATTTTTTCATTTACTAAAAAATCTAGAAAAACACAATTAGAATATTTAATGGATTTGCAATATGCTATTTCCCAAGTTAGAAAAAATAATGAGTTTGCGCCTTTAGGGGATGCTTTTGATAGCATGAAAACTCAAGTATCTAATGATATAGAAACATTTATAAAAGATAAAAAACTAATAAACTATAGAAATAAAGTCAGGGCAGACTATGAGGCTTTCAAAAAAAGGTTGAGTGGGAATAATTTATATAGACTTATTAAAAGAAATGGAGGTACTCTAACTGATGATAAAATGAGGGCGCTTATTAGAGCATCTGTAGAAAAAGATTTATTTGATTTGAATGATTTTCTAGATGCGGTCTCTACAAGAGGTAGTCAGTTTAATAAAAGATTAGAGTTTGTTACTGCTAATGAATTGCTTAATAAATATTCTATTAATGAAGGAGTTCACGAAGGTATTGATGTTAAAGCTATAAATTTTCCCCTTTATTATGAAGCTTTAACTAAAGTTAATTTTAGAGAAAAAGAGCTTAAAACTTTTAGAGAAGTAATTAGGAGGACTAGTAGAGTATTTAAAGGTGATGTAACTCATGCTCATGTATTAGGAAATGTAGAAATTCCAGACAATAAAACATACTTAGCTTTAAGTTTAAAAACTAGAGCACAATTTGCATTTATGAATATAGTGATGCAAAATATAAAAGCTGTAATGCCTACTAAACTTGGTGATAGAGCTATATTATTCAATTTATTAAATCAGGTGCTTGAAACTCCAATGCAAGCTAAACCAATAGAAGAATTAATGAAGCTTGTACCTAAAGCAGATAAACAAGCTGTTGGTGAAGCTGTAAATGTTATTAAAAGTGTTTATTTAGATTCAATAGATGAAAGAGTTGCTGATGCTGCAAATAAAGGGTTAAAAGATGTTATAAATAATTTAGGTGATGTTATATTACCTAAAGATATTAAGCCCACACTTACAAAAGTTGGAGATAAGGTTAAGGCTATAAGAATTTCACAATTAGGAAATAAAACTAATACTGGCAAAGTTTTAGACCCTAGAGAGATTGCTGATGCCAAAGATTTAACTAGGATATTTGGAGACGGATTTAAATTTTCCGACTTAAAAAATATTCATGTTAAACGAATGTTATATAAAGCTGGATTTATAGCTGCTAAAGATGATGATGCTTTATTTATTTTTGACCAAATTTATAATGAAGTGGAGAATTTCTAATGAGTGTAGGTAATGACATAACTAATATAAGTAAAGCTGAAAAGGCTAATGGATGGTTTCTTAAAATTATATTGGCTACTCTACCTATAGCTATTATAAGTTTAGGTTCATTGATGTATAATCTAAATAATTCAATTATAAGAATAGAGAGTGTAATTAAACACCAGAATGCGTCAATACAACAACAAAATTTAGCTTTAGAAAAATTAAGTGATAAAACTGTGACTAAAGAAGTATTAGATAACTATAAAAATATTATGGATTTAAGATTACAACAATTAGGGTTTATAATTGATGGAGTTGATAGACGACTTAATCTAGTTGAAGAACGCAACAGAGGAGGTAATTAACCATGAAGCGGCGTAAAGAAACTAAATATACAGTGGTGCATTGTAGTGCTACTGAAAGAGGTCAAAACTTTGATGCTGATAATATCAGAGATTGGCACCTAAAAAGAGGTTGGTCTGATGTAGGATACCATTACGTTATTCCTAGAGATGGCAGAATTCAAATAGGTAGACCAATGGGAGTTATAGGCGCTCATGTAAGAGGCTTTAATAGTGTTTCAGTAAGTATCTGCCTAGTTGGCGGCAAAGCTAAGGGGAGCAACCGAGGAGAAAATAATTTCACCACTAAGCAGTTTGCAGCCTTGGAGACATTATTAAGATTTTTGAGACTTGTATATACTGAGTCTGTTATACTTGGTCATAGAGACTTGTCTCTTGATGCTAATGGAGATGGTAAAATTACTAGAGAAGAGTGGATTAAAGAGTGTCCTTGTTTTGATGTTAAACAATTTGTAAGAGATTTGGGGATATAAAATGAGTATGTTTACTGATGCAATATCTAAATTAGCACCTACTATAGCTACAGCTATGGGTGGGCCATTAGCTGGTGTAGCTACTAATTTTGTTTTGGGAAAATTAGGTATAGAAGTTGATAAGAGTAAATCTCCAGAAGAACAAATGCAAGAAGTTATGGGGGATAATAAAAATTTAGTTGAATTAAAAAGATTGGATTTAGAGTTTAAGAAATTCTTGGCTGAAAAGCAAATAAAAGTGCAAGAATTGGAAAATGCTGATAGGGCATCTGCTAGAGAAAGAGAGAAAATAGTTAAGGACAGAACACCATCTACATTAGCTTATATAGTTACTGGTGGATATTTTCTTATAATCGGAGCACTTTTAGTTTTTCCAGAAATTTCTAAAGATTTAAACAAAGAATTGACATTTTTGATTATTGGTAGTTTAATAGCTAGATTTAGTACAATTTTAGATTATTATTTTGGCGCTTCAAAAGGTCAAAATGATAGTAATGTTATGAAATTTATTAAACAAGGAGTAGGGAAATGGAAATAGGTGAAATAGATGTTATTGGTGGTGTTCAAGTAATTAACAGCGAGCTTACTGGGGATTCAAAAGCTTATGATATAAGTTTTGCTAACAAGTTTACTGTTGCTTTAGTTGGATTATCTTCTGTTGGTAAGCTTCAATATTCTTTGAATAGTGAAAAAGAAGTAGAAGACGATGATGCTGAATGGATAGATTGGCATCTTGGAGAAGTTACAGAAAATGCAGGAGCTTTTTTCGAGTCTGGTGTTAATTTTATTAGGGTTATATGTTCTGGGACATATACTTTACAATTTAAGAGGTCAGACTAATGTTTAATGCAATATCAGGTGGTGGCTCAGGAGACACAAACGAAATGGATAAACCAGTTAAAATCAAACATTACCCTAATAAAGGGACAAACAATAGAGACGACCATATTGAGTTAACTTTATTAGGTGATGCTATAAATGGAGACACTATTAAAATTCGTGTGGTTACGGATAATTCCAATATAGATACCTTACTTACCTATTCTAGTGGTTTATGGTCTACAGATAATAGTGCTACTATTGTATCAGGGTCTACAGCATCCAAAGTTACTTTTAATATAACTCCAGAAGTAAGATTTCTAGGTGGTTCACATAAAATAAGTATGGTAGATTATTCATTATCTGGTTATTTAGGTGCTGCTAATTCTATAACAAGTAATTTTATACCTGAATATCTTTTGGATATTTACTCGAATGCAGCATTTGCCGGTGCTTTGCGAAGGCTAAATAGTGATTATACTAATGCGCTTATAGAAGTTAGGCGTGGAGGAGATAATAATGTAATGGAAATAGGTTATAATGATATAGGTGATTTAGATACTGATGAAATTATAGCTTTTGCTAATAATGGCGATGGTAACGCTTTTATCAAAATATTATTTGACCAAAGCGGCAACGGCAGAGACCTAAGCCAGGGTACAGACAATAAACAGCCGCAAATAGTAAGTTCAGGAAGTGTGTTAACCAGAGGCGGCAAACCGGCCATTCAGTTCGATGGAGCAAACGATAACTTATGGGCGGCAGAATCCAGTTTGCACAATGGACACAACAACCAAAGTGTCTTTATCCTGGCTGATTCCACAGGCTCAAATGATAAAGACCTTCTTGTTACCTATAGCGGCGCCAACGATGTTACTATAGTAATTGAAACGCACGGCGCGAACAATCTACGGAACATATACGCATACAACGGCAGTCAAGACACTAACCTGTTCACATCGCACGGTCAGTTTACCGGCAATCAGAAACTCATTACCTTTATTGCTACGCCGACTCAATATATCAGTCGCGTGGATGGCGCAAACCAACAAACCGGGGCAAGAACAAAGAGTGGGCCAAACCGGGATCATAAGATAGTGGTGGGTTCGTTACATACTGGTACTCTCCGTTTCTACGATGGTCGCATGCAGGAAATACTAATCTACGACTCCGACCAGTCGGCGGATATGGCGGACATAGAAGCCAACATGACTGACTATTGGGTAACTGTGTAACTCTGTTAATATATCTGATATTGGAAGATTAATTATGTTTAGCTTTATTATAGCTTTATTTAGAGCATTTGATAGATTGTTGAATGTTTTAACTATTGGTAATGATTTTACTACTATTTCAGCTAGAGTAGGCTATTTTGCTGACAGGGATAAAACTAGATACTGGAAAGTTTGTAGGTGGATTATTAATAAAGCTTTTAGTCCTGTACAATCTGAACATTGTTATAAAGCTGTATTATGGGAAAGTAAAATGTTAAACTTTAGGACACAAGTCTATAAAAGGGGGAATATATTTTCTCGTTGTCTACTATTTATTATAATTAGCTTCTTTTCGCTCTTTATATTCTTAATTTTGCTAATTCTAAGCCTCCCGGGCAAAAAATGGCTTCGCAGGATGGCGTAGGATAGCGTTTTGGCTTTGGCTTGAACAATCACCCACGGAACCCGGAAAATCGCTCTTGGCGGCTCTGAGTAGCTCTAAGAGGAAAAGTCGATTTTCACAAGGTAAATTGCCGGCTATTCACTTTAGTTACTGATTTTCCGGCAATTATATCATCTATATCGCTAATTTTACGGACTACTCCAGCTTTACCTCCTGCCCCTATTATAGCCTTTATTTTTTCTGCTTGTAAAGGTTTTACAGTATCTCCAGCACCTTTAATCTCAAAACCATAAAATTTACTATTTATACAAGCTATTAAATCAGGATTTCCATTTTTGTTAGTAGTAATTAAATTAATTACAAATCCATTATATTTACTCTCAATATACCTTTCAGCCTTAGCTGTTAATTCACTACCTAACATTGTTTATCAAATCTAACTGATACAAACCTAGGTAAAAATAAAGTGTGGCAGTTTGCTTTAGTGCTGGGTATTATCTCATTATATTTAATCTCTATTGTTTTACCTACATATAAATTCAAACACTCTCTATCATTATCAGTAAGTCCTGAGCCTACATTTACTTTTATGTATTTACCATCAACATTTCCACAACAAGTTAACGCTCCTATACAATATTCATATTTAGTTCTCGGCTCTCCCATTAATTCTTCAATACATTTTAATTCCATAGTCTTTTCTACTTTTAGTTTAATCCATCCATTTCTTTTAAAAGAATAAAATTGCTTAGGGTCTTTTAGTATAATGCCTTCCTCTCCACAAGCTATAGCTTTATTAAACATAAACTCTTCATCTTCTCTATTACCCACTAAGTGGAAATCTGCCATTTCAACTTTAAACTGATTATCACCTACTAAAGGTAAAATTATCCCTTTTATAATATTATATCTACTTACATACTCAATAGAGTTAGATTGAGATTTAAAATCTTTAAAGTTAGTAATCCAATCAAACACAACATATTTAACATTTTCATTAGTTAGTGTGCTATTATGTAAAGCTGAATTAACACGACCGCTAATTGTAGTCCTTTCTCGCTTATCTTCATCTTGAATCAGCTCACCATCAAGAACAAATTCAGCAATTGATATACTGTTTAAAAGTTCACATAAATCAGGGCAGTTTATTTGTTTACCATTTCTAGTAAATAATTTAACTTTTCCGTCATGTTTAATAGCTATAGTTCTCACTCCATCATATTTTGTTTGGGCAATCATGGGATATTCTCTTTTATTTGTACTTATAGCTAATTGAACATTAAATTTAGTTATAAGTTCTGGGAAGACTTTATGTATAGTCTTTTCACCTATACCACAATCTAAATCTTTTCTACATATAATTGCTATTAAATGCCCATGTAACTTAATAAAATTGTCTAACTCTTTTCTAGCAGCATTACCTGTTAGCTCTCTATTTCTTAGTTTATCTAGCAAATCAAACATTTCCTGACTAGGTTCACCTAATTCGCCACAAATAAACATATTACTAACACCATAATTATATGTTGGTTCATAAGTATACCTAAGTACTTTTATAAATGCTGCATCAGCATTTTCAAGTATAGCCTCTTTACCAATTCTACTATTAGTATTTCTTAACATAGTGATAAATTTCATAATGATTTCTCCTTATACAATGAATCAATAAAATTTCTTTTATTAAGTGATACAGTATTGTAAACTTGTTCACTTACTGCATTTCTAACTAAAAGAAAATGTACTATTATAGGCATATTTCTTTCAAAATTAGCCTGTCTTGCTCTCCTTTGAATATATTTAGCCGTACTGAAATTTTGACTATATATAATTAAATTATGAATATGTGACAAATCCACGCCTTCGGCATAACTAGTAGCTTGCAATATTTTAGCTTTATTGAAATATTTATTTAACTTAATACCTTCTGCAACATAATTATACATTACAGCAATTTTTTCATCATCCCCCCAATTTTTAAGAATGTAAGCTATTTTTTCTTCATTACTTAAAACTACTCCAACCTTATCAGGTTTTAATACTCCGCCCTCTAATTGGTGTAGGGAAGTAACTAATTTTAATTGGGTGTCAGCAACTAATTTATAGTCAACATCATTTACTTTAAAATTGAGTACTTTGTCTTTTAACAATAAATTATAAACTTCTTTAACAAGTTCACCTAATTCTACATAATGTACTTTATCTTCCGGCTCTTCTGAAAATCCTATATCTTTCCTAGTTTTAAATACAAATAAATGCTCTACTGTTTTAAATGCTTGTGTAAAGTTTATCTTAGTATAATCTGGAACATTCATTTTTCCAGTCCATATTGTATAAGGTCTGCCTCCTTTTCTCAAACAAAACTCTTCATACCAAACATAAAAATTCTTATATTGTCTCCAAGGAGAATAAGGAGATAAAGCTAATTGGTGATAGAGTAAGTGTATCCCTTGAGCATAAGGCGTGGCGCTAAGATAAAGTATTTTTGTTTTTGGTGTTACTATAGCTTTAATCTTTAGCCAAGTTTTAGTAGGTTTAGGAAATGATGATATGTTAGAGTGTGCTTCATCAAATATAATTATTTCTGGATTATATCCAATAACCTTATGAGCCGACCCATAAGATACAATACGATACTTTTGATTTAATTTATCCCTGCCTAACGCATCTAAAGTTTTATTCCAATCACCTATAGCTTTAGCTTTAGTGAAAACTAAGACATGGGCATTGATACATTTCATAGACTCCATACATAAAATACTACTTAAAGTTTTGCCTGTTCTTTCCTCAGCAGCAAGATAAGCTAATCCATTATCAAATAATATACCGCTAATTTTATCTGCTAACTCAATCTGATGTTGGTATGGTTTCATTCAAATATCCTCAATCCGAAAACTTCCATAAAAGCTTGTCTTTTAGATATTCCCATTTTAACAGTACCTTTTTTATATTTAGATAATTGCCCACGATTGCAGTGACAGTCGCTCTTTTTTAATAGTCTACTTATCTCGGTTAGTGTGTATTCCTGATTATCTGTTAAATATTCTAAAGCTTCTTTACTACTCATTATATCTTTAGCCAAAGTGATTCTGACCATTTTCAAATCTCCTAGAAGTTTGGTTAACAAATTTACAAGTAGGTCTCAAATTACAAAACCTATCATTACACAAATAATATTTGTGATTACCCGGAAATAATATTGCTGGGTCTATCTTACCTGTATAAAGTAAATCCAACTTAGCCAACAAATTATTTATTATATATTTAACCATTTCTCTATCTATTGGCACTTCACTGATACTGCCATAAGTTTCATTTCTACCAAACACAACCCCTTGGATATTTGTTTTATGAATCTTCTGTTTTTTACCAAATTCGGCTAATAGAACATAAGTACTTTGTTGTAAATCATAACTAGTAGGGATAATTTTCCTTTTACTTGTTTTAATATCCGCAGTAGTAGTATTAGTTATATAGTCTATAGTTCCAGATAAGCACTTAACTACTTTATGGTCAAATTCAATAGTCCGCCTTTCTTCAACATTTTCAGGTATATCCACTTGTGGGACTATATCATTAACAAATGCGTTAGTTCCTTCTCTAACTAGACTTTCTGCCTGATTCATAGTAAGGTTATCAAAGTTAGTATCTTCCTTATCCTTAATTTCTTTTCTAAAAGATTCTATAGATGCGCCCTCTACAACATCTATATTAATAACCTTTTTCTTAGCTGCTATAGATTCTTTCCACAACAATTCAGCACCTTTATGAACACCAGTCCCAATTGTTGCTCTTATATTAGGTATGGTCTTCTTTCCTAATATAAAAACATTGTACCACTGTTGAGGACAAGCTACATAAGAATCTAAACTACTAGGTCGAATTGTTATCTTCTCACTAATAATATTAGGCTCTTTAGTTACTGCTTTGATTACATTTACCATAGTTTTACTCCATTAAAAATTATATGTGTCTACAACTATACCCTTTTCTATATCCCCCCAATTATATCCAGTTAATACTTTAACCGGCATAGGTATTTCACTTTGAGACATATCATTCCAAGCTTCTTTCATTGATTTACCAACAATATTAGCTATAAACTTTGCTTCTTTTTTTGGAACAACAAATAAATAAGAATCATGCACAAAATTTCGTAGATATTTAAGCGTTAAGTTACTTTTAGTTACCATATAATGTATGGCAGTCTTAGCTACTTCTGCACCCATTCCTTGAACACGAATATTCAACATATCTGTAAGTAATTTAGCTTTATACTTTCTTCCTAGTGGTGTTTGCCAAATTTCGCCATTTTGCCAAGCTCTGATACCTCTTTGTTGCCATTCAGCTATTCCCTCCCATTTTCTTTTCCATGCTCTTATTATTTTATATGCTTCATTCTCGCTTATAACAATATTAGAGTCTCTTAACATAGCAGTTCTTAACATTTTAGCACTACCTCCGTATAATAATAAAAAATTACAAGTCTTAGCTATAAATCTTTCTTCCTCAGTCGGCTCCTCTTTAGAATATAAAGATTTAGCAAATGTTGTATGGACATCAACACCTTCTTTATATAACTGTTTCATTAAAGTGTCGTTAGCTATCTGGCACACACATCTAAGCTCTAATTGAGAAAAATCAGAAAATACTATTATATTGTCTCCATCTTCTGAAATACCAAAACATTTTTTAGATTTTCTAGGTATTTGTTGCAAATTCTGATTATTGCATAAAACTCTACCTGATTTAGCTGTTGGTGAAAATTCACCATATATAACTGGTTCATTGAATTTATCCAAATAAGACATAGCTGTTCTTATCTGTCTATCTTCAAGAACAGCCTTAGCTCTAGTATTACCTTCTAATATTACTGTAGCTAATCCTGTAGCATCTGACCTATCATCCTGTAAATACTCTCTAACTTGTTTATAAGATTTAGAGTTTATAGGTAAATTTATTTCTACTTGTCGTTTTTGTAGTTCTCCATAATAATTAGCAAGTTTGTCTAAATCTACAGGTAATCCATTACATTGAAATTCTAAACAATATTTTAATAAAGCTTTATCTAATTTATATAATTGTTCATCTTTTACACATTTAACTTTATCATAAAGAGCAGCAAGATAATATACATCAAATGCAGTATATTGGATTTCTTTATCTTCTAAATTACCTTTTGCCCAATCTGTTTTACTAAGTTTCTTCTTTTCCCCTAATGCTCTATAGGGATTATAATCAAGAGCGTATTGTATACATAAATCTAAACTATAACTATCTTTATCAAAAAAGTATAATTTAGACAAAAACAACGTATCATCAAAATCTCTTAAACTAAAATGAAGTCTAGAACCTTCTACTAATTGTTGTTGTATGCAAGAAATATCATAACTAAGATTATGACATACAATATGATATTTTACTAATAAAGCTGATAAAACTATAATATTTGGATTCCTTATTACATAAACATTAACACCTTGATAAAAACTAGCTATTTCAATTTTACCATGCAACCCGCGAGTTTCAATATCAAAAAATAATGGCAAACTCTCATCAAATTCCAACTTTTCCAATGTATCATTGCCAGCAAATACAATTTTTGTATCAGTACCTAATAAAAGCATAATTACTCCTTAAAATATGGCAGGGTATAAAACCCTGCCATAATACGCTCACAATATTAGAGATTTTTAATTGTTGCTGGTTTATTAGTTTCTTCTGGAACATCTTGAGAAACTGCCTCTTCAAAATGATTTTCCTCTTTAGGAGCCACAAACTTTTCTTCATCTGATACAGTAGACTTTTCCTCTGAATCAAATTCAGGCGTGGGGTCATACTCTACCAATTTAACAATTTTAATTGCTCTGAGAAATAGACTAACACCCCTGTTTGCGCCCCTTTCATAAGGCACCATTTGACCTGATATATTACCTATTGTACCATTACCAATAAGCGTATTACCAATATCAAACCTTTCAGTATTAGCATCATAAAATGCTATAACTGTTTGTCTGCCGTTTTGGCTAACTGCTGTATGAAATTGGAACATTACATGAGTAGCTTCACTCTCGGTAATAGGTTCTCCAACATCATTTTTATATGCTCCATTTGAATTACAATAGCGAAAACATTTATTAGACATTCTAGCTTTTTCGCCAAATGTATTATGGAACAACCTATTTATATTTTCCGTAGCATGTTTAAAACCGTCTGACTCTTTTTCAAACATAATACTAGCTACATACTCTCTACCATCTTTATTATAATTAGGCTTACCTTCACCTGTTGCAGTTACCCAAAAGAGAACCCCCTCTCTTGAATTAAATATTTCACCTTTTAACATAATTGTCTCCTGTTTACTTAGATAATGTAGGTAATCCTAAGATTCTCCTACAGTTAGTTTGCCACTATAATATATAGTAACAAAATTCATTTAACTTGCACTAATTGATAACTGCCACTATACCACAATCAGAGCAAAAGAAAATTACACTTTGGTAACGTTCAATCGTCTTGAAAGTGTGCCAGTTCCATCAATTGTTGGAATTCCCAATAATATATATTTTCTCCTTTACTAGTAGTATGTTTTCTACTGTAGCCAGCATGTCTAAATGTAGATTTCATAACTTCTCTATCACCTTTCATCTCAGTCATTCTCTCATATAAAATGCCTATCTTATCAAACATTAGCCTACCTTTATCCCAACCTTCATTATAATTTAAAACTTCAAAATCCTTAAACTGTTTAATTAGCTCTTCCCACTGTGCATTCTGTATATAATGTAATATTTGTTGATTTTTAGCCATACCGGACACAATCAATTTCTCTTTATCAGTAGTTTGTGGAGCATCCACATAATCATTAGCATCAAGGTTATGGTATTCAGTAGCTAAGTAATAACAAAAATCAATTACTTCATCTTTAATATTATCAACAGTTCTAGATATGCCGCCATTTTCTGTTACCCATAATTGCTCTTTAAGTTTATTAGGTGTTGATATAAAGGCTACCCGCCTATCATCTGTTTCTATAGGTAAAGGATTTTTATTAGCTGTGAGTATAAATATAGCTCTATGCCTAAAATTAACTGCATCAGTAGCCATACATCTTAATTGTGTCATATCAGAACCAGTATAGCTTTTTAACTTTCCTAATACTTCTAATTTATCAGAAGTTCTAGTAAGTTTATCTCCATATTCATCAAGATGCGCTACTAGTGTATCAGCCAACCAACCATTCTGTGATTCTAGAAATACTTTAGTAGTCACTTTAGTTACCCAAGATTCTCCTAAAATTAAACCTAATAAAGTCACAAAAACATCTTTACCAGAACCCGGAACACCTATAAAATAAGGTATAATTGGAGTATAATCAAAAGTAGTAAATCTAGTTCTTATAAACCTTAAAATATAATTTCTCATAAATTCATCTGGTATCAATGATTCCAAATATTTAATTGTTATCTCAGGCTTTTTATATATTTTACTATAACCTTCTGGATTATTTAATATTCTTAGTCCGTCAGTTTGCCTAAACATATTGAAACTTTCTTCTTTGTGTATATGTCCAAAATCTCTAGTAGGGTCTAGTATAGTCCTAATCAAACTTTTAGTAGCATCATATTGGTCTTCTTTTATTACCTTACCTGTTAACGACCTTAAAATAGATACACATTTTCGTTTATCTGTATAGTGTCTAATAGTTTGAGAAGTGTAATTTACAATAAAATAATAACCCTTAGCATCATCATAAAAACTCTCTATATGGTCTCCACGCATTGTAATACCTACAAAACCAAGAGCTTCCCACGATTCATCGTATTTCCATATAATTTCATTATCTATAGCCGCTCTTTCTTCAATCATTGGATTTATTATAGTTTGTGTTAACTTATGTTTATCCATAGGGCTAACCCATAGATTATTTATCATTAACATAGCACTATGATATAAGTTTTTACTTACACTTACATCAGCCCCTAAAATAGCAGATATTTGAGATAAATACCTAGAACCATCACCTTCTTTAATATCATTAGGATGAAGATGACCTTTACTCACATATTCAGGATAACTTCTAAACTCTCTAGGTGTTATAATCTTAAATAGTAAAGGTATATATTCTCCGTCATTCTTTACAAATTGTTCAACTATAGGTGCAAGTCTGTTGGCTACATACGATTTAGACTTCTCAGCATCAACCTTTTTAGCTTTACCTAAATGATTGAGTAAAGCTAAAAGAGATTCAGGGATTTCTTTTAGCTCCGGCAATTCTTTATGCTTCCATCTTACCTTAGTTTTATTTTCTTCTGTTGGAAGATATATTGCTCCATTATCAGTAAATACATCTAATTCTATATGTTCATTATGAATTCGTAAAGGAAGTACAGATGGATTATACTTATATACAAAAGTTCCGCCTTCTTTACCTAGACTCTCAAAGTAAAACTGATTTTCTGGGTCTATAGATTTAACAATATTTAAAGCTGCTGCATTATCACAATCAACAGCAATAATATTATTTATACTGCCAGTAAGAAGCATAGCTAATCTAACTTTTTCCTCATTCTTTTCATTAGTGTATTTTGCCATCCAATCTTTTTCCATTAGTGGCAAAGTTTTTGTTCCATCAGCTAATCTTTCTAACCTTCCTCTTAATGGTACAGTATGATAACCTGCATTTATAAAAAGGGATATTATCATTTATCAATCCACTGACCTAATGGCATTTTGCCTCTATATAAAAATTTATTTGTATCTTGCTTAGTTAAACCATCAGTTTTAACCCAATAAGGAAACAAGCTATCACCAATCTGAATGTTTAATATCCTATCAGCAGTACTTTTCATTAAATCATAATGTTTAATAAGTTTAGCTAGTGTAGGTGGAGTTATATCAAGATTATAATCCCTAATTAACCTTGGCCTACTGACTCCCTGCATATTTTTAGCATGTAATTCATCTAATAATTTAGGCCCAATTAAAGTTATTGGCTTACCCATCGACAACCTCCAAATCTTCTAAAACAGTACAAACACTTTTGAAAAATTCAGTTTCTGCAAACCAATCTGGCACTGAATTATTTGTCCAAATTACTTGCTTGCCGCTTTTCAATTTACCTGCCCATATAACTATAAGCTCTTTACGATAAGCCTCATATACATCAGCTATAAACTTAAAATTAGTGGTTGTATTAGGCATAGGTGTCATCCTAATTCCTTTAATAAACTCCCCTGCATCTATTTTCATAGCAGAAGCTAATACATTTCTATAATATTTTATTAGCTCTGTTGCGCCTTTCCTTTTTTCATATTCCAATAACAAATAATTAGCATAATTTATAACCCAATTGTAATTACCTATAGATTTCCTAGCCCACACCATCCAAGGGGAATTTATATTAGCTAGTCTGCTAGTAAGTTTCATCTTTTCAGGAATTAGTTTTTTATCCTCCCTCAACTTAAAATTAGTAGAAGTTAAACATATATTCAAAACTTTAGATAATTCTGAAAATAATGTAACATCATCTAGATTAGACGCACTTTCTCTAAGAGAGTCATCTGTTACATATACTTTAAGCATAGTGCTGCTCCAAATTGAGTTTCAAAGTTTCAATTTCAAGATTAGCCGTTTTATCACTTTCTAATGTTAATGTTATCGTGTCTCTTATATATGTTATAGCAGCTATAATAGCTATAAACACATCTTCCAATTCAGTATCAATTATGCTAATATCACCTCTCTCACATATTTTATGTATAGCATTTAAATCTTCACAATTTATAGCATCTTTTATATTTATTAAAATTTCTCTTTGGTTACTACTAACTTTAGCTAGTTCAAAATTTTCATATATATTATAAGCTAAATTAGTGTATGCTTTAGTATTAAAATAAATTGTAGTTAATCTACCACTGTAAGTATCTAGTTTAGCACACTCTAACCTGTCTGAACCTTTTGATATATTATAATCTTTTTTAATCCATCTTTTTTCATTTAGGTTTAAATATTTTCTAATTATATCAAAACCTAACTCTATGTAAGAGATATTGTAATCTGAATTACTCATATTTCTGCTCCATTAAATGGTTGTTAATGATACTGCAATTTTCCGTATTAAAAATTACATTTTGGTAATGTGCCTTAATGTGTGGCGCTCTATCAACATTTTTACTCTTCACGTACAATTGTCCAAGGTAAGAGTAACTTGCCAGAAGCGCTGCACTCAGTAAGCCTATCAAAAGATTGGTTAAAGTGTGATATGTTTTTACATTTCCTACCTCCAATTTTCCATTTAAGCTCTTATAGTATATTAAATTCAGATTCATCAAAAGTAGGTAATTCCACAAAAACATCTTTCCTCAAACGAAAATGATGTTCGCGTTTAACTGTTTTATAAATTAGCCCAGAAGAGTTAATAGCTTCTTCGGACTTGCCCAATAAATTCTGATAACATGATAACAATCTCCTTGAATATATCTAGAATAATCCTTAGCTTCTTCTCTCAATACTTCATAAGCTTCATCACTATCAAAGTATCCAAAATTATCTTCTATTCTCTCTTTTGTTGTATAAATCAGCCCAACAGGCACACCATCTACATAATTAGCTAAATCTCCACTTTTAATTATTCATAATGAAGTAAATACAACACCATTACCAAAATCAGCTTTTAGTTCCTGTAGTAACTTATTATAACAACAACCAAAATTTTCAAAATTTTTATATTTTTCGGGTAGGGACTCTCCAAAATCTGCCGCTATTGAATTATTTCCATAACATATCATTATACCTAAATTATCAAAATCTCTAGGAGAAATAGGGCTATAGTTTTTAACTACAGCTAATCTACATCTCCCATTCTTACTTTGGTAGACTTTTACAATATCTTGTGGCATTATCATTTGATTGTTCTTAATGTATAGTTAAGGTATTTAGCAGCATATTTTAAATGCCGTTCGGTGGTAGGTGTTATAGTTATATTATTGAAAGGTGTTATAGTTTTTGTAGAATGTTTTACAAAGGCTATTTCTTCGCCGTAAGAAAATAGGCTATTATCTAATAAATGTAAATTATCTGTATAATCAGGAAAAGAATGTAAAAAATTGCGTTTGAGTTTATTAGCATTATTATATATTATCTCAAATTTATGCCTATTAGCTTCCTGTCTGATAGTAAGTCTAGTTTCTACATTAAGCAAAACCCTCAAAACTCTAATCTTTTTATCTTTCTCATCAATTATAGCTATATTAGTTCCTGCAAATTTAATGTTCATAATTGTCTCCAATTAAGCTAAAATATGGCACAAACCAGATTTATACATAATACAAAGGTTTGCTTGTACATAAGGTACATTTGTACTTAAATTAAAACATTTAATTTTTTTATCTTCTGGTGAAATCCAAATCTCTATATCACCATCATAATCACCGCCTTCATACAAATCAAAAGATACATCAGCTTTTCCATTAAATTCAAATACCTCCTCACACGAAAAATCAACATTAGATATAACATCATTAAGCCTTAAATACTCGGTGTCAGCAGTAAAAATAATTTCATCTATATTTCCATCACAACACTCAATTTTCAAATCTATATTACTGCCTTCTTTTTCATAATATGAAACAGAAGCACCCTTAAAAAACTTAGTCATAATAATCACCCACAAACTGTAAATTTCCAAAAATAGTAATTATGTTCTACATCAATAATAGATTTTATTTTCCCTTATAGTTATTCTTTATTACTTTATTTACATACTCTAAAGCATGTTCGTCTACTAAACTAGATTTTACTTGAGGAGCTACAAAAACAAACCACCTATAAAAATAAGTTAGAGCTTTTATTATTTGCTTGTGTGTGCAATCTGGCGGTGCCGAAAAGACACAATTTTTACTGCATAATCTAAGTTTAAACTGGTGCTCTAGACAGTACAAATTAGGATAAAGTTCTTTTGTATTAAAGATAACAAAAGTTTTATCCATAGTCGATATTCGTGATATTAAATAGGTGTAAATGTTTCACTCATAATTCAACTCCAATAAATTAAACAAACTATTATGAGAATATAAGCCAAAGGCCATAAAGAACAAACAAAATCTTAATCAATAAGTTTGTTCGTTTGTTTTTACGCTCTTCCTCATATTTCTCTTTAGTATATCCCGGCGGGATTGAGTGATTACTTTTACTCATAATTATATTCCCACGGTTTAATAAGTTCTGGTAGCTCTTTCATTTTTATTGGCATAATCATACCTAGGAATTGCGGGATTTTTTCTACTGTTAAATATGCTTGGGTGGTACCATTCTGATGCAATACTATATTAGCTTTCTTATCTATTGTATATATAACTTTATGAAACATACCTAGATATTGTAAATTAAAATGTCCAACCTCTCCAGATACCGGAACATCAAACAATTTACTAAAGTTAATATCACAATTAACAGTATTAGATTGAATCACACTATTAGAAGTGGCTATATTTATTTGCTTATTATAGTCAGCTTCCCTATTAAATACTATATTTACATTGTCTATTGCTTTGATTGTTTTCAACATTTCTATTGGTATTGCGTAAGATATAGAGTTTCCATCAAAAACAAAATTATCTGCTATTGCTGCACAATCCCAATCACACACTCTAAAAGATGCTATATAGTGTCTGCTTCCAGCTAACACAAATACACCATACTCTTTATGGGCATATATAATCATGCCACTTAAACATTTAATACCTCTCGTAATACTTTTATTTTTTGACACTGCATGCCTCAATGCAACAACGTGCTCACCTTTAACAGTTATTCCAAAAGTACTCATAATATATCTCCATGTTAAAAATTAGGTTAAAAATTAAATTAGTCTCAACTACCTAAAGGTATTTCAACCATTCCACAATTTTCAAGCTCACTGCGTTTATTAGCAGGATATTGAAAGCCCCATTTATCACTATAAAAAGCAAACATAACTTTTCTTGCTTCTTCATAAGAGTCAGCTCTGATGGAAACAAATGAATATAATCCTTGCGGATGGACTCCGCAAAAAGTGAAAAGATACTCTTCCATAATGTTACTCCGGATTAAAAATTATTTGCCAAGTGTAGAAAATAGTTTCTTTATTTTCAGGATATAAAACTATCCTACCTAGAAAACCATTTTCTTCTGTATTTTTTACTGTTTGTTGAGCTAATAAATCAAACTTTTTATGCTCAAAAGTTTCAGCATCCAAATCATTTTTAGAATAACTCTTAAAAAGAAGATTAGCTATTATTGAATGTATTATATATTTCTCTATTTCTGACTCTGTTAAAACAATATAATACTTACCTTTATAAGTAAATATATGTTCAGTTCCTTCATCATTTATATCTTCAAATTCAACACGCTTCTCCCCTATTATTTTAGCCAAAGCTATAACTTTAATCTGTTCATTCATAATAGCACTTCTTATTTTTACACCATCAACTTTTTCTCTTTTTACCAATTCAAAACTATAATAATATCCATCTGAATCAATAATTTTATATGGCGTGCCAAGTTTATCTAAAACTTTTGCATTATGTGAAACCTTTTTGACATCTTTATAAATAAGTTCCCAGTCATTATAGACGATTGCATATTTTTCATCTCTATAATCTCTAAAGTAAACTTTTTTACTTCTTCCAGGCAAACTCAGTATTTTCATAATATATCTCCAATTAAATAAACAAACGAATGATAATAAATATAACTAAGATAATTTTCATCTTTGGTATATCATTATCTTTTGGTTGATTAGCAGCTAGCTCTCCGGGCTTAATTGAGAAATCATTCATATTGGATTGTACTCTTTGTTTGTATAGATATAAAAAACTCTATTGTCTCGCCATATAGTAGATTGATGCCTCAAATCTATATCACCATCATACAAATCTAGGCATTCTGATAGATAATTTTCGTCATCAGCTTCATCTACTACAACACAAACTATAGTGTCAAAGATAAATAACATTTTATCATCTTTTACAGATAATATATTAAACTGTTCTGCATTTATATCACTATCTAAACTAATAAATAGTACCTTTTTGCGCGTGTTTATCTCATCAAATGAAATCATTAGCCTATCTCCTATGAAATTAAAATAAATTACTTGAGTCTGTGGATAACAAACTTATATGGCACTTCGTCCAATTCTATTTTCCAAATATAAAAGCTCCCGCATCAGACTTGCGCAAAGTAGACTTTGCTATCCTAATTTGATGTTTATCAAAAATTGAAAGTTTGCGTTTCATAATATATCTCCTAATTAACGGTAATAAGTTTCAAGCTTATCAAGTTTTTTCTCTTTTATGATAAATTGTATGTGATGCTTTTTTATAGGTGTTTTGTTTAATTTAATATATAAAACCTTATCTGCTCGATTGAAATATCCAGCAAATATATTATTATAGTAAATCTCATTTTCGCTATAAGTCAATACTTCTTTATATTTACTAAATTGTTTGAGTTTATATAGTTTGGTTACATCAAAATTAAAATAATTTGCGGCATATGCTATATGCTTGCAGGTTGTTTGACTATAATAATCATACACAATTATAGCTCTATTTTCCCAATCAATCTTAGCGACTTTGGTATAATATGAGTATATATAATCCAAATCAAAGCCAAGATTTTGTTTATGATACTTGAACCGTTTCATAATGTATCTCCTATTCAACAAACTTTATATTGTGTTTTTTAAGAATTGCGCGAGCTTCTTCCTTGGTCATTCCGCCAAATATAAAAGCTCCCGCATCAGACTTGCGCAAAGTAGACTTTGCTATCCTAATTTGATGTTTATCAAAAATTGAAAGTTTGCGTTTCATAATATATCTCCTAATTAGTGAATTATTGAAAGTTTGAAAACATGATACCTACCTAAAGTAGCACAGCCTTTTTTGAAGGCGCGGTATATTTCCCGATTAATGGGATTATGTGTTATATCGCTAACTTCTTCGGACGTTATTACCATATATTCAACATCATCAAAATAAAAAGAATCCCCAAGACAATCTATATTATCCGGGGATGCTTCAAATCCTGCATCAGTTAAATGATTGACTAAAACTTCCAATTTTTTGTTTTGTTGTTCTGAAAGGTTTATCGGTGGCAAATCAAATAAATTAGATGATTCGTCAGATTGTGTGAATGTATACATTACTGTACTCCATTTCTACAATAGTTTGATATATTAAAATAGTATAGTATATCAGCTAGTGCCCGCTTGTTATAATTTTTACAGACCTGCCCATTATAGCGCCCTGTTTCACACTGTCAAGACTTTTTTTGGATTTTCTGGGGTGCGCGGCGGCCCGGGATGGGTTAGTTAGGGTTAGCTAAGGGAGCGGCGTGCAGCAGTAGGTGGTGGCTAGTGGTGATTGGCGGTAAGTTTTGGTAAATCATGAAACTATAGTATATTATTTTCTGATTGATTTATAGTATAGAATAGTATGAAATAATTTAGATTTTGGTTCAAAAATGTAAACAATTACGTAATTACATTTTTTTATTGAAAAGCAGCCACCACACCACCATAGAACACACTTTTATGCCTACTTATACAATAATTATGTAATTTATGACATTAGTGAAACAAGCCCTATATTATATGAAATAATATATAAAAGCCCGCTACTCTATTAGTTATTTTATTTATAATTATAACCTATTATTTGATATACTACTAATTAAAGCTATTTTAGTTTATATTATTATTTGATACTATAATACAATACATTACTAATTAAAGCTATTTTAGTTTATATTATTATTTGATACTATAACACAATACATTACTAATTAAAGCTATTTTAGTTTATATTATTATTTGATACTATAACACAATACACTATTAATTAAAGCTATTTTAGTTTATATTATTATTTGATACTATAACACAATATGCCATTTTTATTTACTTTATAGTGCAATGTGTTACTGGTTAGCTTTATATTAGTTTAATGGCATTTTTTGTTATGTTATTTTATTTTATAGGCTTATTCTTTTATATTATTTTGTTTTATAGTTTTATTTTTTTTTATATTATTTTATTTTTTGCGCTGTAGCTTGTTGTTGCGCTTTTTTGTGTCTTTGCACTCTGACGATTGTTGGCGGATTGTGGTTTGGGGTTAATGATAAAAGTGGATAAAATGTAATAAAAATAATTTGACAGCTTGCGAAAATTATGTATAATTATGGGTAACGAGCGGCAATCCCGCCGTTTGTAATTTAAATGGAGTTAAATCATGGATAATGAGACCGTAACTGTAAAAAAAGCGTATGCTGATGTTTATTTGTTTTTGTGCAAAAACAAGGAGCGCAAGGTTGCAGACATTTTAGATGCTGCGGCTGACTTGATGCGCTCGCACAGGCGTGCATCATCTGATGATGCATTGATCAAAAATGTTGCTGGCGACATTGTTGCAATTCGCTGTGCGTTTTTTGCTCGCTGGATGCCTTTGGTTGGCGACAATGCTGTGGAGTTTGGGATTAAAAAAAATGGAGTCGGAGGCCAATACAACCCTATGTGCAGGGTAGGACAAAACATATATAGCAAACGTCGAAATGACTACATTAAAAGTCTGAATGCCTTCGTTGTAAATGTAATTAGA
>Ga0209562_1000117_pt1 | contig 38729 bp, 34 predicted proteins | sample WorMetvacBELIZE2_FD_187399 | JGI IMG/M metagenome (GOLD analysis project Ga0209562, IMG submission 187399) | Marine gutless worms symbiont microbial communities from Max Planck institute for Marine Microbiology, Germany - Olavius vacuus BELIZE.2... | ecosystem: Host-associated > Annelida >... | reverse complement strand
GCGGTGGAAATGGACGGCTTTGAAGGCCACGAAGGTGTTATCGTCATAGCCGCCACCAACCGCCCGGATGTGCTCGACCCGGCACTGCTGCGTCCCGGCCGCTTCGACCGGCAGGTGATGGTGCCCCTGCCGGATATTCTCGGTCGCGAACAGATACTGCGCGTCCACCTGCGCAAGGTGCCGCACGACAAGGGTGTGGACCCAATGGTAATCGCCCGCGCCACACCGGGTTTTTCCGGCGCCGATCTGGCCAACCTAGTCAACGAAGCTGCATTGATGGCGGCGCGTGTGGAAAAGGAAACCATCACGCTCAAGGAGCTTGACCAGGCCAAGGACAAGATTCTCATGGGCGTCGAACGCCGCTCCATGGTCATGAGTGACGAGGATAAACAAAATACCGCCTACCACGAGTCCGGCCACGCCATACTCGGTCGCCTGCTACCCGAGCACGACCCGGTCTATAAGGTCACCATCATTCCGCGTGGGCGGGCGCTCGGCGTCACCATGTTCCTTCCGGAAAAAGATAAACACAGCCACACCAGGCGCGCAATTCGGAGCATGATCATCAGCCTTTTCGGCGGACGCATAGCCGAAGAACTCATCCACGGTCCCGACGGCGTTTCCACCGGAGCCTCCAACGACATCGAACGCGCCACTCAACTGGCGCGCAACATGGTCACAAAATGGGGGCTGTCCGACGCCATGGGCCCATTGTGCTACGACAACAGCAACGAGCATATCTTTCTAGGCCGCAGCGCCGCGACCGGCAACGAAAACCCGCTCTCGCCCGATACGGCCAACAGCATCGACAGAGAAATTCGCGCCATCATTGATGGCTGCCACACAACGGCCAAGCAAATGCTTGAAGACAACATGGACAAACTTCATCTCATGGCCGCAAGTCTGGTCAAGTACGAAACCATCACCTCCGAGCAGATTGACATGATCATGCAGGGCAAGGAGCCAAAAGCGCCGGAAGGCTGGCACGAACCCAATAGCGGCGGCGGCGATGGCGGCGTAGTCGCCGAGTCGGAAGAAAGCCGGGCCAAGAACGATGATAAAACGGATCACAAGGTCAAAAAAGGCGACAAGACAATACACCCGGATATCGGCAAGGGAACCAAACCGGCGTGAGGAGGCTCGCCTGCGCTCTTTGTCTCTGGTTAACGCTTCCCGTTTGTCAGGGTGTGGCCGCCGCCGAAGAAAGCAGTGAAAGCGACGAGGAGTTCGTCGAAGAAGAACAAGCAGCACCCGAAACCTTCTCCGGCTTTGTCCAGCACTACTTTGTGGAGGACAACCCGGACACAAACCGCGCCGTGGCAAGCATAGCCAGTCTGCTCCTCCCGGGCGCGGGTCAACTGATAAACCAGGAATACCTCAAGGGCCTGACGCATGTCAGCTTTTTCGCCGCCAACGAACTTGCCTATCGCAGCTACGAGATTAACGAAGACAGACGCAATTACGCGGAAAGTCGCGACGATCAATACATCTATGCTTCCGATGACAGTGTGCGACGCAATCTGCTCGGCAGCTGGGCGCTTTCCACGCGCTTTTATTCCTCGTTCGACGCCTACCGCGCCTCCAGCGTAATCATGAAGAGGGCTGGAGGTGATACGCCCATCAGCCAGGAATCCTTCAGCGAACTGGCGCTCGCCCCCTTTACTCCACGCCATTTCACCCGGCCATTGGTTTTCACCCCCCTCTTTCTCCTGGGCGCCTATTCGCTGGGTCGCGGTTCGGCGCACAGGCAGGATGACGACTTCAAAAGATTCATTCTCGACGATGAGGAGAAAAACAACGTAGCGATCTTCGGTGCAATGGAGTACGAAGGCGTCGCCATTGGAGAAGAGGCCTTTTTTCGCGGCTTGCTCAATACCGAATTGATTCGCGCCACCGGCGTTTATCCAGGGATTTTCTTTTCCAGCATTCTCTTCGGCTTTGCGCATTCTGGCAAGGGGCTTACGGCCAATGCTTCGATTGCCAGCCTCTATGGTTTCTATCTCGGATATATGCACCACAACTACGACTACCAACTCGGACCCGGGGTGGCGCTGCACTTCTGGTGGAACACGATCATTCATGCGTCCATCGCCTCGCGCTCCAGAGAATACACCGTCCCGCTGGCCTATTTCACCTTCTAGCCGAGCCCATGAGCAATTACACGGCATCTTCCATCGAGGTACTGCAAGGACTGGATCCGGTGCGTCGCCGCCCCGGCATGTATACCGATACCTCCAGCCCCACCCACCTGTTGATGGAAGTGATCGACAACAGCGTCGACGAAGCCCTTGCCGGCTACTGCACGCGCATCGACATACAACTCGAGCGAGACGGTGCAATCATCGTCAAGGACAACGGGCGTGGCATGCCTGTAGACAACCACCCGATCCATAAAATAAGCGGTGTCGAATTGATCCTTACCAGACTGCACGCCGGCGGTAAGTTTTCGCACAACAACTACGCATATTCAGGAGGTCTGCACGGCGTGGGCGTGTCGGTCGTCAACGCCCTGTCGGACAAACTCGAAGTTGAAATCCGTCGCGACGGTCAGGTATGGGAAATGGCCTTCAACGCCGGACAACCCCAGGCAAGCCTTGCCAGGACAGGCACTACCAGCAAGCGTGACACAGGCACGGAAGTGCGCTTCATCCCAGACGTCGCCTTTTTCGACAGCCCTCAGATGAACATGGATCGCCTTACCCGCCTGTTGCGCGCCAAAGCTGTGCTCTGCCCCAGCCTGTTGATAGTGCTCGACGATGCGCGCCAGGACAACCACTACCAATGGTGCTACCCGGACGGTATGCGTGAATACCTCGAATCGAGCATTGACCAACCCACCCTGCTCAAGGCCCCCGTGATGCACCACAGCGAACGCGACCAGGTGCAACTCTCGCTCGCCATGCAATGGACCCAGGAGGCGGGCGTAAACCTGATCGGCGAAAGTTATGTCAACCTGATCACCACCCCACAGGGAGGAACCCATGTCAACGGCATGCGCACCGGCCTTACCGAAGCGGCGCGCGAATACTGCGAAATGCACAAATTGCTTCCACGCAACCTCAAGATCAACGCCGACGACATCACCCGCCAGCTTGCCTATGTGCTCTCTCTGAAAATGCCTGATCCCCAATTCCAGGGACAAACCAAGGAGCGCCTCAGTTCGCGCGAAGCCAGCACCCTGGTCGCCACGCAAGCGCGTGACTTTCTCAGCCTGTGGCTCAACCAGCACCGCGCCGAAGCAGAACTTCTCACCCGCCAATTCATCGACAACGCTCTGGTGCGCAGTCGCGAAATCAAACAGGTGGTGCGCAAAAAAGTCTCGGTCGGTCCCACCCTTCCGGGCAAGCTGGCCGACTGCACCTCACGCGACCCGACCGAATGCGAACTTTTTCTGGTGGAAGGCGACTCGGCTGGCGGCTCAGCACGCCAGGCGCGCGACAAGGAATTCCAGGCAATCATGCCGCTACGCGGCAAGATACTCAACACTTGGGAGGTGGACTCTCGCGCCATCTTCCAATCGCGCGAAGTGCACGATATTGCCGTCTCCCTCGGCATAGACGCCGGCCAGGATACGCTTGAAGGGCTGCGCTACCACAAGATCTGCATTCTCGCCGACGCGGATTCAGACGGTCTGCACATTGCCAGCCTACTGAGCGCCCTGTTCTATCGCCATTTTCCAGCCCTGGTTGCCGCCGGGCATGTGTACATCGCCATGCCGCCGCTCTATCGCGTCGACGCGGGAAAACAAACCTGGTATGCCCTCGACGAAAGCGAACTCAACCACATTCTCGATGCCTATTGCGAGGGAAAAAAATCCCAGGTCACCCGCTTCAAAGGCCTGGGGGAAATGAACCCTCAACAGTTGCGCGAAACCGCCATGGCGCCCGACACCCGCAGGCTGGTGCAGCTCACCCTGCACGAGCGTGATAAAGTGAACGAAGTGCTGGATATGCTGCTGGCGCGCAAACGCGCCGCCGACAGGCGTGCCTGGCTCGAAGCCAACGGCGACAGGGCCGAAGTGGCGTGAAGCGACGCAAATCTGCCCGGCTTGCGTAACGCCTTACTAAAAAAACCGGCAATCAAGCCGCTGAAAAGATGCAGGAAAAACCCCAGGGCGCCGACCCGCTGATCATCGGCCTCTCTTCGCGCGTCTTGTTTGATCTGGGCGAAAGCCACCAGGTGTTCACCAGCAAAGGGCTGGAAGCCTATCAACAACATCAGGTAGCCAAGGAAAACGAAATCCTCCCCAAAGGCCCCGCCTTCAACCTGGTGCAAAAGCTCATCAATCTCAACGCGGATGGCGAAGGGCGGGTAGAGATCCTGCTCATTTCACGTAACAGCGCCGATACCGGGCTGCGCATCTTCAACTCCATAGAGCACTATCAACTGCCGATCACTCGCGCCGCCTTCTGTAGCGGCCGCGATCCCTTTGTTTATATCAAACCCTTTGGCTGCCGGCTCTTCCTCTCGGCGGACGAAATGGATGTACGCACCGCGCTCAACGCCGGCTTTGCCGCCGCGCGAATCATCAACGCAGGCAAAGCGGTTTCCAGATCAGGTGACAAAGAACTCCGCATCGCCTTCGACGGCGACGCAGTGCTGTTTTCGGACGAAGCCGAGCGCATTTTCCAGCAACGGGGGCTGGACGCCTTTCATCACAACGAAAGCGCCAAATCACATCACGCCCTGCCGGGCGGCCCTTTCAAGGGATTTCTCGCCGCACTCAACCAAGTGCAACAAAGTTACCCGCCGGAAACCTGCCCAATTCGCACCGCGCTGGTAACCGCCCGCTCGGCCCCCGCGCACAAGCGGGTGATTCTCACCCTGCGCTCATGGAACATCCGCCTTGACGAATCGGTTTTTCTCGGCGGACTTGACAAGCGCAAATTCCTTGAAGCCTTTCATACTGATATTTTTTTCGACGACCAACGCAGCCACTGCGCCTCAGCCGCCGACGGCGTCACCACCGGGCATGTGCCCTATGGGGTGAAAAATGAGGGGGAATAACCAATAACACGCTACCTTGTCCGCTTTCAATTTCGACGCAACCCTTTGCATACCCTCCGTTACCTTGGCAACCCGCCTGCGTCCGCCATGTAGTAATTGGTGAGGCGTTGGGTCTGTTTGCCGCTTCAGTACATTGACCAATAAGTGAGCGTTTGGTTGAACCCGGATAATTGCCAATGTTTGCCAGGGTGAAATAGACCCTGATTGGATGTTAACGCCTGTCGATAGTTTGCGCGGCTACTTTGGTTGAACCGACACGGGTCTGGCCTGGGCGGTTTTTTTCGCGGTCGGCCTGGCGGCAGTTTTTGTGGCTGCCTGTTTGCGAGCGACCGATGCGCCTTTTTTTTTGCGTGCGGTATGCGCCACACCTTTTCGATTTGTCGACGACGGCGCTTTTGCGCTCTTGTCTGATTCGGACGCCCCTTCATCCGACTGGGGATTCTCCTGCTCACGCACACGGTTGGGCATGAGAGCGTTGCTGAACGCCTTGTGCCACATCTCATATGGGCCACTAAGCATGCTGCTCCACATGCCCAAAGGTTGCGACATCTTGCCTATGCCATCCTCGTAAAACTTGAGCGCGTTCTCCAGGTACTGGCTTAGAGGCGAACTGGCTGTGTAGTCGTAGCTATACATGCGAATCAATTGCTCCAGCAAGGTGCGGGTAAGCACCTTCTGGTGAGTTTTGCGGTTTTCGATATTACTGATAACCGACAACAGAATGTGCTCGGTTATGTCCTCATCCGTGGCTATGTCGATAACCTGTATCGGTTGAAATTGAACCACCAACTGCTGCACATCCTCAAGCTTGATGTAGGAGCTGGTTTTGGTGTCGTACAAGCGACGATTGGCATATTTTTTCAGTACGCGCATAAAAACTGGATGAAAAAGCTATAGGCAAAGGTTAGCAGATGCTAGGCTGTATGCAATCAAAACCAACGGAGGAAAGGCATGAGCGATCGCATTGCACTGGTTACCGGCGGTACGCGGGGCATAGGCGCTGGGATTAGCCACGCGTTGCAAAAGGATGCGTTACGCGTAGTGGCAACCTATCAAAGCAATGACGAAGCGGCCAAGGCGTTTTGCGATGAGAGCGGTGTGCTGGTGTACAAGTGGGATGTTAGCGATCCTGATGCATGCCGCCAGGGCATTGCCAAAGTGGAATCGGAAGTTGGGCCGATCAGTGTGCTGGTCAACAACGCCGGAATCACCAGAGACACCACCCTGCAGAAAATGTCCTACGAGCAATGGGATGCCGTGCTGCGTACCAATCTGTATTCCTGTTTTAATATGTCGCAGCCGCTCATTGAAGGTATGCGCGAGCGCCGGTTCGGTCGCATTATCAATGTGAGTTCAATCAACGGCATCAAGGGGCAACGCGGTCAAGCCAACTATTCGGCGGCCAAAGCGGGCGTTCTTGGCTTTACCCGCGCCCTGGCGCAGGAATGCGCGCGTTACGGAATTACGGTCAACGCCATTGCGCCGGGTTATACAGATACGGAAATGGTGCGCGCCGTACCTTCAGATGTACTTGAGACCATTATCAAACAGATTCCGGTCAGCCGCCTTGGCATGGTGGAGGAAATCGGCAGGCTGACGGCCTATCTCGCCGGCGACGCCGCCGGATTCATCACCGGAGAAACCATCTCGATCAACGGCGGTCAGTTGATGTGCTGATGCAGCACTGCAGTACATAACACTACATACTTAAAAAAAGTGAAGACAGCCAGCGTAATCAATGCGCCGTGCGTCCCACCGTGCTGGTGGAAAGCGTGGGAGTAATGAAGGAGGAAGAGTGGTCGCCTAGCGTTTGGAATATTGCGGTCGCTTGCGCGATTTGTGCAAGCCGACTTTTTTCCGCTCCACCTCTCGCGCGTCGCGGGTCAACAGGCCGTTCTCACGCAGAGTTTGTTTAAATTCCTCATCCGACGCCAGCAGCGCACGGCTGATGCCGTGTCGAATGGCGCCCGCCTGGCCTGAAGGCCCGCCGCCCTTGACGGTGACACGGCAGTCAAACTTGCCGCCCGTACCGGTCAATTCAAACGGTTGATTGACGATCATGCGCGAGGTTTCGCGCCCGAAGAATTCGTTGATAGGGCGGTTGTTGATGGTGATTTCACCGCTGCCCTGGCGCAGGAACACCCTGGCGCTGGAGGTTTTCCGTCGACCGGTGCCGTAGAAGCTGGTGGGTTGTTTTGCCATGTATCAAAGCTCGATTTGACGAGGGGTTTGCGAAGTATGCGGGTGTTCGCTGCCGGCGTACACCTTGAGCTTTTTCAGCATGGCGTAGCCAAGCGGGCCGCGAGGCAGCATGCCTTTGGCCGCCTTGTAGATGATTTCGGTTGGTTTGCGCTCGCGCAGTTCGGCGAAATTGATGCTTTTTATGCCTCCAGGATAGCCGGTGTGACGGTAATAGACCTTGTCTGTTTCCTTTTTGCCGCTAACACGGATTTTTTCGGCGTTGACCACAACGACATAATCACCGGTATCAACATGGGGCGTGAATTCTGCCTTGTGCTTGCCACGCAACATGATGGCTATGCGGCTGACCAATCTGCCCAGGGTTTTGTCGGTGGCGTCCACCAGCAACCATTCGCGTTGTACTTCGGCTGGTTTGGCGCTGTATGTTTTCATGAACCGAGGAGAAGAAAAGAGCGCGGAATTATACGCCCACAAAGCAGAATAACAAGCCGGGGAAGACCAATTTCGTTGTGAAATGTCTATTGATCGAAGTCGAGCGTTACTTTGCCGCCGATTGGCCGCGCCTGACATGCAAGTATATAGTCGTCCGCGAGTTCCTCGTCCGATAACACCAGGTTGCAATCCATCTCCACCTCGCCTTCAACCAATTTGGCGCGACAGGTGGCGCAAGCGCCTCCCATGCACGAGTAGGGCAGGTCAATGCCTTGATCCAGCCCGGCCTGAAGAACAGTTTCCACCTCCGGCTCCATGCCGAAGTCGTGTTCGCTGCCCTGCAACCTTAGGCTTACCTGCGTGTGTTTAGCCGGTGACATATGTATGTATAAAACGATTGCCGCATACTAGCCGAAAACCAATTGAGAAAGAACGGCAAAACACCGCAAAGACTCCTATACTTCCACCGCTCAAAGCAAAAAAACCAAAGAAAAAAACACTTACCGCTTTCCGCCTCGTAACTGTTTACCTGCCTGCGTAAACAGCATGTATATGATTTTGTCTATTTATTCAGTCGCCGGATTGCGACACAGGCTTGTCGCGACCGGTCGCCAGCGGTCAAGATGACTAGATTCCTGATCCGCGCCGCCCTGATTTGTACCTCCACCCTGTGGTGGATTGCGCTCAGCGGTCTGATCCTCCTCACCCTGGTGGTGGTGGGGTTGCGTGTGACGGTCAATTTTTCCCTGCAATCCCCGGATCGGTTGGCTTCCTGGCTCAGCACCGAACATAGCCAGGTCGAGATAGCCTCCAGCGAAGTCGACTGGAATCTGCTCATTCCCACCATCAGGGTGAAGGGTTTTACGCTCAACACCAAGAGCGTGAATGTAACCGTCGAGGCATTGACGCTCAAACCCAGGATCATTCCAAGCATAGTCCACCTTCGACCAATATTCGATAGCAGTGAGGTAAACAGCGCCCAACTGGATTTCTATATTCGCGACGACGATGATGAAGAAGATTTTGATTTTGAAGCCGCCTTCGCCATTTTGCTGATTTTCAGCAGCAGCGGTAACTTCAACATAACGGACAGCACCATGGTGTTTCACGACGTGCATGGCAACAAACTGCCGGTGTTTGTGCGTTACCTGACCAATGCGCATAACAACGAGCACTGGTGGATAGACGCCAACCTGAACATTGGCGACTTCATCCCCGATCTTGATTTCACCATGATTAACCGCGGCAGTTTCCCGCAAACGATCGAAGAACTGGACTTTGATCTGCGCCTGCGCACAAGCAGCCTGGTTATTCCAAAAAACTTTCTGATCCCCGACAGCGCAGTCGAAATCTCCGCGGCGGCGGCAGCCGGTTCGTTGCGTTTCAACGGCGATGCGTTTGAGCAATTTCGCATTTCCCTCTCCAGGTTGCGCTACAAACAGCAGCCGGTCAATGGACTCTCCGCCAATGTCATGCTCTGGCCGCGCGAAGGCACTAAAGGACTCAACTCGGACGAATGGCAGGGTTACATCCCGGACATCCGGCACGGTGGGGAGAGGCTGATTACAAATCTGTACCTGTCCGATGGCAGCAGCAACGACACCAAACAACTATTTGTCAGTGCAAAAAGCATTCAGGCCGAGCGAATCATGCGGGTGCTGCGTCCCTTGCGGACGGAATTTGCAGGCCTGAATCTGAGCGGCGAGATGCGCGACATCAAAGGACTGATTCCGCTGGACGATCCCATACACAGTCACTTCACCGCACAAATCAGCCAGGGCGGTATCTCGCTGCTTGAATCTCCCTTCCTGGACATCAGCAAGCTCAGCACCAAACTCGAATTTCAACAGGGTATGCTCAAGGCCGATCTCGACACCCCGTTGCAGGTCACCATGGGCGAATACTACGACGAACCCTGGGACCTGGATCATATCCGCGGCAAGCTGAAGATCGACTTCTCCGATCCTTCCCGGGTCGGTTTGTCCCTGCGCGATGCGCGCCTCCGTCTGGATCAGCTCTCGGCCAAAGCTGATTTGCGCGCCTACGCTCCCATCAACAAAACCGACGGAACGGACGACGCACGGGAAGACATGCTGCAACTGTCGCTGACGCTGGATAAGTCGCCTATCGATTACAAGGACAGGTTCATCCCTTACAAGCTGCTTGGCAAGGAGATGAAACAGCGTCTGCAACCCATGCTTCAGGGTGGAAATCTCTGGGGCGACGCACGCCTGAGGGTGGGCGACAACCCGGACGACATTGACTATCAACTCGGCATCAGGTTTGCCGATACCAGTCTGCGGCCACTTGCGGGCAAACCAGCCATACGCAACATATCCGGCGACCTCAAGTTCGCAAACGAGCTGCTCACTGTGCGTGGTTCCGGCCTTCTCGGCGAGGCAAAACTGGACATGCACCAACTTGAGTTCGATCTGGAAAAAAAGCTTGCCCACCTGCGGCTTGGCGCCAGGGCAAAAGTCGACACTATTTCGCAACTTGCGAGCAGGTTTCTTGAAAACGACAAGCTCAGCCTACCGCCGGATTTGGAGATCACCAACCCGGTCTCCATTGGCGCCAACCTGTCGATTCCGTTCGAAGAACCCGAAGCGCTCGATTATCTGGTCAACCTTGAAATGTACAACAACCAGGTGCTGCTGGCGGGTTTGCGCGACTTCCCGCTCACCATAGAAGAGGGGGAACTCAGCATGGACAACCAAGGCATCAAACAGAATCGCAAACTGCGCGCACGCTGGCACGGGCAACCCATAGAACTGAAGATCAATTCAACCAACCCGCTTGCGGGCGACAATCTGGAGGTCACTACCAACTTCCCGTTGCCCGCCGAGTTGATGAACACCTTGGTGGGACTCAACAAACAACTCTTCACCGGCAAGGGCGACCTGCGGGGAAGGGTTGAGTTCAACCCCACCAGCCTGCGCCTGATCAATTCAAACCTGGACATCGACCTCGACGAGATGGAGTTGCACCTGCCGGAGGGTTGGGGCAAGCCTGCCGGACAAGCGCTCGCCACCAATATCAACTATAGCGCAAACGACGAAAGCGGCGGGTTGGTCACCTTTCACCTGCCGGGTTACGCCAGGGGCAGGGTCGAGGTGAAGGACGACACCACTCCCTTGCGCGGCTGGATAGGCCTTGGATTTTCCGCGCTCAAAGAGCCGCCCAACCCTCCAAGGTTGGAACTGCTCGCGCGCCTGACAAAATTCGATCTGTTTGTGTGGCGCAATTGGTGGGATGGCCTCAAACCCTTTCGCAGCAAGCTGTCCGACGCAATCCAGCGTATGAATACACGAGAGGAGCCCCCTCCCACATCCGCCGCACCACCACAAAGTCAAACAACCGTACAGGAAGCTCCCTCACTCCCCACACCGGAAACGCCGACAACCGGGACGCAAAAGCCCGGACTTGCCACCCAACTGGCGCTTCCCGGGTTGCTTGAGCGCGTCCATATAGCGCTTGTCGCCAACGACATTGTGCTGGGCGATGGCGTGACCCTCAACAAGCTCAACACCAGCGCCAGCTTCGCCAACAATGCCTGGCTTTTCACCATCGATTCGGAGCAGGTAGCAGGGTCCGCCGAAATAAGAACCACGCCGGGAGCAACCCACATCATAGCGCTCGACAAGTTACTCATCCCCGAGTTCAAGGCCGACGACAAGAAGGAGGAGAAAGATCAACAAAAAACCCAACCAAAAAAGGAGGAAAAGGAAGAAGCCGTAGAGCAACCACCAGGGGCAACCCAACCGGTAAAAAAAGCGCCGGATCCACTCGCCGAGCTGGATATGACCCGTATGGATAACATCGACTTCAGCATAAAACGGCTCGCCTATGGCGTGAACGAACTGGGTAAGTGGAACTGGCGAATGCGCGCAACCAACAACGCCGCCAGATTGGAAGGCCTTGAAGCCAGCTACAAAAACGCCAGCCTGTTTGGCGAGGCGGAATGGAAGAGAGTGGAAAACGGCAACACTCAGACCTCGCTTAATTTCACCATTACGGGGTCAAAGATAAAGAAACTGGTTGAATTAATTGACGCCAACCAGGGGCGGATGACCATGTACATGGAATGGCCGGGCAGCCCCGCCGCTTTTGATCTGCCTCAGGCAAGGGGCAACCTGGGAATCAAATTCACCGATGGCAGAGTCAACCTCGACGCCCCGGCTCTGGGGTTGCTCAACTTCCTCGGTCTGCTCAATATCAACACCATCGGTCGCAGACTGAGCCTGGATTTTTCCGACCAGGGTGGCGATATCGCCTACTCCCGGGCCGCCGGAGACTTCAGCCTCAAAGACGGCAAGGTCACCAACGTCACTCCTTTTATTTTTTCCGGGCCGGTTGTCAGCTTTTCCCTGCAGGGATACGCGGATCTGATAACGAAAAAGCTGGAACAGGACATGGTGATTCGAATCTCGGTCGGCGAGGCGTTGCCGCTGGCGGTCTACCTGCTGGGCTCCACTCCACAAACTGCCGTTTCGCTCTACCTGGGCAACCTGTTGTTCGGCTCACCCATCAGCGCCCTGACCAGCGCGCGCTACGCCATTCGCGGCACCACGGATAAACCGGAATTCGAAATGGTGCAACTGCTTGGCGCCGGTTTCCCCGAACCGGAAAACAAACAAGCACAAAAAACCCAGGAGGATGAAGCAACCGCCGGGGAAGAAGAGCAATAAACACCCGACAAGCATTCAGGAGCGACTACTTGTAATAGGCTTGGGCGCTGTCGCTGTGGTCGGTGACATCCCGAACCGCTGATATTTCCGGAATGCGATCCATGAGCGTGGTTTCAACACCATCCTTGAGCGTATGCCCCACCATGCCGCAACCCTGGCAACCCCCACCAAATTGCAGCACGGCGGTGGCGTCCTCCTCGCGAAACTCGACCAGTTGCACAAAGCCGCCGTGCGCGGCCAGGCCGGGGTTGACCTCGTTGTGCAACACAAAGTTGATCCGCTCACTGATGGGGCTGTCGGCGCCGTTGCGCGGCAGACGTGCTCCGGGGGCGACTATGGTGAGCTGACCGCCTCCCAGTTCGTCCGCCTTGAAGTCCACTCTGGCTTTTTCCAGATATGGCAGGCTGGGGGTATCCAGCCACACCGGCACCAGCAGACCTTCAAGCGGCGTATCGGTCGGTTGTTGCTCACCGGGGAGACAATAGGCCAAGCAGGTTTCGCCCTGAGGAGTTCCAGGGCTGTTGACAAAAATACGTACGGCTACCCCCTTGCTCTCGTGCTTGTTGAGCAGCTCCTTGAGGTGCGCCTGGGCAGGCTCGGTAATAGTGATCGACATAGTGGTTTTGTCCGTAATTGCGTGATGGTACCAAATCCTGACAGAATCACTCAGGAATACGCCGCTCCTGCAAGTAGGTACGCAAATCGAGCAGTCCCTGATGCCCGGGATGCTCCGCCAACAGGGCCTGGGTGCGCGCCATGGTGGCGACAACCCCCGGCGCCTGGTCGCTTATCCGTCCGCCCAGAGCCGCTGCTTTATATTGTTCCCAGGCAGCGCGCTGACGCTCGCCCAGCCGCTCCGGCATCAGCCGACCGAGCAGGCGCAGCCACAGGCTGTCCATGCGCGGATCCCGCCAGTCTGGACGGACATCCGGCCACTGCTCCTGATCAAGCTGATGCAGTCGTTCCGCCAGTCGTCTGTCGGTATCCGGAACAAAACCATCATAGAGCGCATAATTGGGATCGCGCCTGGCGGGAAAGGCGTCGCCTTCGCCGAAGACCTCAACAAGCTTGTTGGCGAGCGACGGCTCCGCCGCCAGCTTCTCGTAGCGTCTATGGCACATATTCACATCCACCCCCAGTTCGGCTGCGCGTTGGCCGCTTAGCAGTTTTGTCTCCAGCAGCAGAGGGGCGCGGTTGAGGTGAATGCGCTTCACGCGCGGCGGCATAAAATCGGGCGGAAGCTCCTCGCGCCTGGTGAAGAGCAGCTCACGAATCTGTTGCGGCGATTCTTCGAGCAGAAGCTCAACCGGCGTGGAGAGATCGACCGCATACAACTGCTTGGGAATGGATGGATTGCGGCACACCGGATAGACCAGGCTGATATGCCCCTGGGCACGCGAAATACGCGGCGAAATATGCAGACACACCTTCCCCAGAAACCGGGCGGCAAGCTCACCAAGCCTGGGCGTGCGCGTTTGCGCGAATGCAAAATCGACCATGCGTGGATTGCCCAGATACAGCTTTTGCGCTAACGCGATAGTAGCGTTTGTGTCGCTTATGGCGTCGTGCGCCTGGTCCATCTCTATGCCGTTGGCGCCAGCCAGTAGTTCCAATTTCAGCGACACGTCATCGTCCCCGTGCGGCCACTGAAGCAGCTCGGGGCGAAGCGCAAAAGCCAGGCGCACCAACTCCAACACATCCCAGCGGCTGTTGCCGTTCTTGTACTGATGGGTGTAGGGGTCGAGCAAATTGCGATAAAAGAGATAACGCGTACATTCGTCGTCGTAACGGAGATTGTTGTAGCCGATCAAACAGGTTCCGGGACGATTGAACTCCCGGTGCAACTCGCGCGCCAGAGCATATTCGGTCATACCCTGCTCCTCGGCCCATTGCGGCGTTTTTCCGTGCACCAGTAAGGCCTCCGGCTGGGGAACCGCCTCTGGAACAGGTTTGCACACATAGGTGCGCTGTGGCTCTATCGGGGTGAAGGTTGAATCTGTCCGCTGCAGAGCGGCTTCCACCAGATAGGCGCCGGGAGGATCCAGACTCCAGGTTTCCAGATCGTAAAAAAGAAATTCGCGCGCCACAACAGGCGGAGCTATTTGGACGATGTCGTACGCGTTTTCTTACCGCTGGTTTTTCTTTTTGCACTCTCAAGCAAAGCCAGGCGTTTTTCCAGTTCAGCTACCTGCTGTTCAAGCGGTGACGGCGAACCATTGGTGTTGGCGTAGGCGGTGAACCTGGGGGTGATTTTCTCGCCTGACTTGCGCTTGATGATCTGACCGGGAATACCAACCACCGTCGCGCCCTCCGGCACATCCTTGGTGACCACAGCGTTGGAGCCAACCTTGGCGCAACGGCCAATGGTGATAGGCCCCAACACCTTGGCGCCCGCGCCAACCACTACTCCCTCGCCCAGGGTCGGGTGGCGTTTGCCAGCCTTCCAGCTGGTGCCGCCAAGGGTTACTCCTTGGTAGATGGAGCAATTATCGCCTATCTCGCTGGTCTCGCCAATCACCACGCCCATGCCGTGGTCGATAAAGAATTTCCTGCCAATGCATGCGCCCGGATGTATTTCCACCCCGGTAAACAGCCTGCCGATGCTGCTGAATAGCCGCGCCGGGAGACGCAACCGCCAGTTCCACAGCCGATGGCTGATGCGATAGCACCACACGGCGTAAAGTCCATGATGATTGAGCAACAGATCAAGTGTGTTTTTCAATGCCGGGTCGCGTTCCCGGTAGGTGCGGATATCTGCGGCTATGCTCATGACTTGACTCCGGCTATTGGTTGAGCCTCTTTCATTGGTGCTTGTCGCGCGGATGCAAGCGGTTTTTGCGGCTCATCCCTTGCCCCGAGCTCGCGTATGACTCTGGCGGCAATGCCGTGCCAGATATTGGCTTCCATTCTGTCAAGCTGCGCACGCGCAAAAAAACGCCGCAGGCGCGGAATCAGCTTTTGCGAGTCGTCCTTGCGGCTGAAACCGCTGGCGTCAAGCATGGCGCATAACTCCGCAAACATATGTTCGATCGCCTCCTGTGTCGCCGGCGGCTGATCGCTCTCATACCCTGGTTCCAGTTTGTCTGGATGGCGCACGTTATTCAACTCATAACAAAGCAGCTGCACCGCATGCGACAGGTTCAGCACCGGATATTCGGGATTGGCGGGAATTACGCAATGCCACTGGCAGAGTTGCAATTCCTCATTTTTCAGGCCGGTTTTTTCTCGCCCGAAAACCAGGGCCACCGGCCCGCCCGCAGGTGAGAGGGCCCCAACCTGCGCCGCCAACCCGCGCGGCGTAAGCGTCGGCCAGGGAAGGGTGCGCATGCGCGCGCTGCTCGCCACCGCTAATTGGCATTCGGCCACGGCTGCGGCCAAGCAGGGATACACGCGCGCATTGTCAACCAGGTCTTTCGCCGCCTTGGCGCGCCACACCGCCTTGGGATGCGGAAAGTGCGCAGGGTTTACCAGGCGTAGGTCGCAAAGCCCCATGGTCTTCATCGCACGCGCGGCGGCGCCAATATTGCCCGGGTCGCTGGTTTCCACCAGCACAACGCAAGCCGGAACACGCGCCCGGATTCGGGATTCGTTCAACAACAAAACAATACTAACAAGCGCGGCAGTATAAGCCCCAGGCCCTAGGAAATCCGCCCGTGCTACCATGCCCGGCTTTTTTTCCGTGCAAACCAGCGTGTACCAAGGACTGATTCAGACCTTCCGCCATACCCTGCCAATCGACGATTCCATCGAACCGGTCAGCCTGTGCGAAGGCGGCACCCCGCTCATTCCCCTGCCCAACCTTTCGCGCGAACTGGGGCTTGAACTTTACGCCAAGTTCGAAGGACTGAACCCCACTGGCTCCTTCAAGGATAGGGGCATGACCCTGGCCGTCACCATGGCCAAGGCCCAGGGGATAAAAGCAGTGATCTGCGCCTCGACCGGCAACACCTCGGCTTCCGCCGCCGCCTATGCAGCGCGCGCCAGCCTTGCCTGTGTTGTGCTTATCCCGGAAGGCAAGATCGCCTTCGGCAAACTCTCGCAGGCAATCATTCACGGCGCCCGGGTGTTGCAGATCGCCGGCAATTTCGACCACGGCATGCAATTGGTGAAGCAACTCTCGACAAGCCTGCCGCTGGCGCTAGTCAACTCGGTCAACCCCTACCGGTTGCAGGGGCAGAAAACCATCGCCTTTGAAGTCTTCTCCCAGCTGGGCCGGGCGCCTGACTACCACGCCTTGCCGGTGGGCAACGCGGCGAACATCAGCGCTCACTGGATGGGCTATTGCGAACTTGCGGGCGAAATGCGCCACTATCCATCCGCGATAGAAGCCGTCTACGCCAAACACCCGGTGAAAGTGGAAAAACAAAGCGACAAACGCCCTGTCATGCTCGGCTATCAGGCCGAAGGCGCCGCCCCGCTGGTGCTCGGTCATCCGGTGGAAAACCCGGAGACTATCGCCACCGCCATACGCATTGGCAAACCACAGTCAACCGAATACGCGCTCGCCAGCGCGCGGGAGTCAGGTGGCTGGTTTCGCGCCCTGAGCGATAGACAACTGCTGAAGGCGCAACAGCTGCTCGCCGCCAAAGACGGTGTGTTTTGTGAACCCGCCTCGGCGATAAGCCTGGCCGGGGTTATCGAAGACCTGCAAGACGGCAGAATCACCACAGGTTCCACCCTGGTGCTCACCCTCACCGGCAACGGAATCAAGGATCCGGACACAGTCACCAAATACCAGCTTGATGAATCCAGCCTCCAGCAAGTGGAAGCAGACTATGACGCGATCGGTAAATTGATCGGTGCGGTGATTTAATAATCACTTACTAACCAATTGCCGGTTGCTTGCGGCTCATTTACAGTTCAGGAGCTCATGAACCATTGCTCACCACGCTGCTCGCTTTCGAGCAACGCCCGCTTGTGCTCCAGCCCCCAGCCGTAGCCGCCGAGCGAGCCGTCGCCTGCTATAACCCTGTGGCAGGGAATCACCACATAGAGCGGGTTTTTCCCCACCGCACCGCCAACGGCGCGCGCCGCTCTGGTTGCCAGGCGATGCGCGATTTCGCCGTAGGAACTGGTTCCGGCGTAGGGGATCCTCGCCACTTGATTCCAGACCGCACACTGAAAAGGTGTGCCATAGGCCGCCAGTCGGGCCTTGCCCGCAAGCAGTTTGTCCAGCAGTTCGGCGGCATCCTTTGCAGCCATGCACTCAATTGAGGATTGCAGATCCGCTGGATCCGCACACCAGACTATACGGTAAATACCGGCTGCATTGATGCTCGCAAGTGCAAAACCGCTGCGCACTCGCCACAAGGCGTGTCGCGCCGGGCCACCCTGGTGCGGTGATCGGTCGGAAATGAAGCGAATCGGCATGGCCGTCTTCCAAGTAGAAAGTATCTACTATGATAGGGTAAGCAAATACACCTTCCTGGCATATGCTTTCTCCAATTTTTATCGACCATGCGCCCGACCTTCGCGTCTACCGTGTGCCCGCTTATAAGGACAACTACCTGTGGATTGTTCATCACCCGGATGCTTGCCTGCTGGTCGATCCGGGCGAGGAAGCGCCCATGCTCAAAGCGCTTGAAACCCTGAGCCTGAAGCCGGATGCGATACTTGTCACCCACAAGCATTGGGATCATGTCAGCGGTGTGGATCCGCTTGCCCAACGCTTTAACGCTCGGGTGTATGCCCCGCATGGCATAAGCGGATGTCAGGCGCAACAATTGGTGGAAGACGGCCGGGTACTCACCTTTGGCGAGCTGTGCGTTCGAGTGATCGCCCTGCCCGGCCACACCCTGGAGCATGTTGGTTATGCGATTGAACGCGCCGACCCTCCACTGGTGTTTGTCGGCGACACTCTGTTTGGCGCAGGTTGCGGCAGGATGTTTGAAGGCGAGCCAGCGCAGATGTGGCAATCGATCAAACATCTACTTGCCTTGCCGGAGAACACCCTTGTCTACTGCGCCCACGAATACACCCGCGCCAACCTGCGCTTTGCTCTCGAGATCGAACCGGACAACCTGGCCCTGGTTGCTCGGGCGCGCAAAGTCGACCTTAGCGCCAAAGCCACAATCCCGACCAGTCTGGCGTTGGAAATGGCCACCAATCCCTTTTGCCGGGTGCGTGAGCTCGCGCAAGGCGAAAAATGGCAGGGTATGGACGAAGCGGCGCTGTTCGGTACATTGCGCAGAATGAAAGACAATTTCCAAGGTTGATTTTAGGAGCACTCAAACATGGCGCAAATCAATTTCAAAGACGCGACGGCGCACACCTGCGGCGAGTTACCCGACGTAGGCGACAAAGCGCCGGACTTCACCCTGGTCGACAAAGAATTGAACGACCGCAGCTTGGTGGACTTTCAGAGCGAGCGGGTCATCCTCAACATCTTTCCCAGCATCGACACCCCTACCTGCGCCGCCTCCACCAGGCGCTTCAACCGGGAATTGGAAAAGCACGCCGGGTTGAAAGTGCTCTGCGTATCCGCCGACCTACCCTTCGCCCAGGCGCGTTTTTGCGGCGCTGAGGGCACGCACAGGGTGATCACCCTCTCAAGCTTTCGCAATCCGGAATTCGGCTTTGACTATGGCGTACTCTTAACCGATACCGCGCTGAAAGGCCTATTCGCGCGCGCTCTTGTGGTGATCGACACCACCGGCCGGGTTCGCCACACCGAGCTTGTAGCCGACATCGCCTCCGAACCGAGCTACAGCCTGGCGCTCGATGCCGCTCTGGCGGCGGATTGATTGGTGGATTAATCAGGGCAAGCGCTGACGCAACCCTGGCCAGTTTTTATCCCCCTTGGCGATATTGCTATCCTTGCTCAACGCCCAGCGCACCCTGGTGCCGAAACCGGCGTTTAGATAGAGTTTGTCCTTGTACACACTAAAAGCCATAGGGTCGATTTCAAAGAGATAGTTCTGCGCGGCGGCCCAGGCGCAATAGCCGCCATATTGCGGGGCGTAGCGCTCCGGGTCGGTCATAAAAGCTTCGCGGTTGGCGGCGGAGGCAAAGCGCCAGGTGGCATCCATCCACTCGTAACTGTGTTCGCTGCTGCCCAGACGCGCCTTCGACTCGGTGAAATAGGCAACCGGGTCATAGCCCTCTATGGCCAGCCCGTCACGGCTGTAATAGCTGCTGTTCTCCGCCATCGCGACCTGCGCCAACAGAGCGCACACCAAGGCAAGCGCCAAGCGGCGAGCGTGGTTCCAGTCGGGGGAGTAGAGAGTGAGGTGCATGGCTTTCTCCTTTGCATGGCAAAAAAATCGACTCATGTGACATGGGTTCAGGCACATAATGGGGCATTCCTCTCTTTGGAGCAAGGCATGTTATTCAATAAACCCTCTCTTACCACGCGAGTCGCCGTCGGCAAGCTGATTGGCTCTGTCTTCGGGCTGGCGGGGCTGATTCTGTTGCCCCTTTTCATCCCGGAGGCCAGCTGGAAGCTGCGCATCGGAATATTGCTGTGGTATTCCACTGTGGGAGCGATGATAGGGCTTATTGGTGTCTTCACCACCCATCCGGTCCTGCACTTGCCGTTGCCCTGGTGGGCGCGCGCCCCCATAGTCGGCGCATGGATGAATTTTGTGCTGTCCCTGTTTGCCTACGATATTTTCAAAACCATGTTCGCCACCTGGCCGGGAACCGGTTCTCCCTTTTTCTGGCTGACGCTTGAAGGGGCGATAGTCGGTCTGGTGATTGGCTATCTCGCCACCCGCCTGGGTGGTGAGGGAAAGGCGACTGTCACCAAGGATCCCTGAGGCGCGGTTTGCAACGCCCCTTTGCAACCAGCAAGGCACCCAGCTTGGTTTGCATCAAGTAGCCGCCGTCGTTCTTTATTCGACCGTCACCGACTTGGCCAAGTTGCGCGGCTTGTCGACGTCTGTACCGCTCTTGACTGCGGTGTAATAGGCCAACAACTGCAAGGGGACGGTGTAGGCAAAGGGCGTGAGCAGGGTTGGCGCATGGGGTAGTTTCATCACCCGGTCGAAAGGACGCGCGACAAATTTTTGTTTGGCGTCGATAAACAGCAGCATCACCGCGCCGCGCGCTTGGACTTCTTCGAGGTTGGAATGCAACTTATGCAACAACTCGCTTGGGGGCGACACCGCCACCACCGGGGTATTGTTGTCGATCAACGCCAGGGGTCCGTGCTTGAGTTCACCCGCCGGATAGGCTTCGGCGTGAATATAGGCGATTTCCTTGAGCTTCAGCGCGCCTTCAAGCGCAACGGGGAACATGCTGTGCCTGCCCAAAAACATCACCCCGTGTTTACCAAGCAATTCATCGGCAATATGCGCCACCTCATCACGCAGATCCAGTATGCGTTGCACCATTTCGGGTAGAGCGCGCAGTTGGCGCAGATACACTTGCATTTGCCTGGCGCTGATGCGCCTGCGCTGTTGCGCCAGCTTGAGTGCACACACCAACAACACCAACAACTGGGTGGTGAACGCTTTGGTTGAAGCCACGCTGACCTCTACCCCGCATTTGCTCAACAACGCATAATCCGCCTCGCGCACTATGCTGCTGTGGGGCGAATTGGTGATCGCCAACCTGCCAAGGTAATCCATCTCGCGCGCCAAGCGCAGGCACTCAAGGGTGTCTGCCGTTTCACCTGACTGCGACAGGGTAAGGTAGAGTACGCCATCACCCTGCGCGTGGTTGCGATACCGAAATTCGCTGGCGACCTCAACCCAGCAATGTATGCCTGCGAGTTCTTCCATCCAGTAGCGCGCCACCATGGCGGCGTGCGCGCTGGTGCCGCAGCCAACTATCTGCACCGCACGCGCTTTTCCCATGGTTTCAAGCAGAGGCTCTGAATCAAAAGTTATCTCATCGCCATCCACGAGGCTTTCCAGCGTATCGGCCAGCGCCCGGGGTTGCTGGTCTATCTCCTTGAGCATGTAGTGCTCGTAGTCGCCCTTGTCGCTGGTGTAATGCTGCGCCACCATGGATTTTGGCTCGCGCTTCAACTTGCGCCCCGTAGCACTGTACACATTCCAGAGGATTCTTGCCGGATTGTCCGTATCGCGCGCCGCCTCAACACTTTCACCTTCTTCCAGAATGATAAAATCGCCGGTGTGCTGGATCAACGCCAGCGGATCGGAGGCGACAAAAACACCTGCGGCGCTGACGCCAAGCGCCAACGGGCTGCCCCTGCGAATGGCGGCAAAGGACTCGGGGTGCGCCAGGTCGATCACCAAAGCAGCGTAGGAACCGATGCATTGTTTCGCCGCCGCCGCTAAAGCCTTGCGTAGCCCATAGCTGGAAGCGGATTGCAGCTGGCGTAACACCACCCAGCCGAAGACTTCAGTATCGGTATCGCTCAATAGTTCAGGCTTGCCCAACCTTGCGTACAGATCGCGATAGTTCTCGATGATGCCGTTATGCACGATCAGTAGCCTGCCGTCGATCAAATGCGGATGCGCATTCTTCTCTACCGGGGCGCCGTGCGTGGCCCAGCGGGTATGGGCTATGCCCAGATCAGCATTGGTTTCCAGTGCTTTCGCCCTGGTCGCCAGCACCTCGACCTTGCCTGCGGCGCGAAGTTGATGCATTTTTCCATCCGGCTCCACCAGGGCGAAACCGGCAGAGTCATAACCGCGATACTCAAGTCGCTCCAACCCCTCAAGCAGCAGAGGTTTTATCGACGTTTCGAGGCAGATGCCCCCGACTATGCCGCACACAACCGCATTACGCCTTCAATTTCCACCCGCACACCACGTGGCAAGGCCGCCACTTGCACCGCCGCGCGGGCGGGATAAGGCTCGGACAGATATGCCGCCATAATTTCGTTCAACGCGGCAAAATTACCCAGATCAGTGACATAAACATTGAGCTTGACCAGGTCATCAAGGCCACCCCCCGCCGCCTTGCAAACCACCGCGAGGTTTTGCATAACCTGATTGGCCTCGTCCTCAAAACAGGCGTTGTTCAGTTCCCCTTCAGGCGTAAGCGGAATCTGGCCGGAAAGAAACACAAGATCGCCTGCACGCATCGCCTGGCTATAGGGTCCAATTGCTTTTGGCGCTAATTCGGTGGATATGGCGTCAGTTGTTCTTCCTGGCATGTGATACGTTGGTAAGTAGGCAAGGGAATCAGCATTGTATGTATCCGACCTGGTAAATAAGGCGCTTTTACGCGCATCCCCTTCCGCGAAACTGGCGCAAAACGCCCGCCCATGCATGTGATTAGCGACATCAGGTTACACCCAAGCATTGCCAACTCACAACCATTGAATATCAATGCTTCAATTGCATCCCCGGGTTGCATTCCTTGTTACCCAAAGCATCGGGATGGAAACCTGGACGTATGCAACCTACCACCCCTGCATGGATGTACCTCCTCCCATACGGTTGATTGCGCCATGGTGGTTACCGTTGTAATCGGGCTACAGTGAGTGGTCCCTACCCGTTCAGCAGACAATCGAAAACAAGGTTAACGTTATTTCACAACGGCAGACAACTGAACACATTGGTCAAAGAATGGACAGTTCGCCATTACAAGTTTTCTTTATTTATCAATGTATTGCTGGTGCCGAGGAAAGGACTCGAACCTTCACAGGGTAACCCCTACTAGCACCTGAAGCTAGCGCGTCTACCAATTTCGCCACCTCGGCAAAGGGCGAGTCAGTGTATAGAGGCTTGTTGGATTATGCAAAGGATTTGCCCGTTTTCGCTCGCCTTAGGCCAGCTCGACACACCCATATCCATAAAACAGTGCTTTTTTGAGGCTAACCAATGTCTTTCTCTCCGGCGATAAAGATGCTATCTCGATAGAATTTGAGTTCGCTGATCGAGTCACGGATGTCGGCCAGCGCGAGGTGTTCGCTGTTTTTGCTGACCTTTCTGGCAACTTGCGGAAACCAAAGCCCGGCGAGAATTTTCAAGCTGCTTACATCCAGCAGCCTGTAGTGAAAAAAAGCGTGCAAATGCGGCATATGGCGCGCCAGGAAGCGCTTGTCCATGCATACGCTGTTGCCGCACAGGGGCGAAACGCCCGCCTCAAGCTGGTCCCTCAGGAAATGCAGGGTTTGCGTTTCCGCCTCGGCGGCGCTTGTTTTACTGTCGCACACCCTGTCGATCAGCCCGCTTTTCCCGTGTTGTTTACGGTTCCACTCATCCATTTTCGCCAATTCTTCTTCCGGTTGGTGGATGGCCAGCACCGGCCCCACCGCAAGCTCGTTGAGCTGGGTGTCGGTCACGATGGTGGCAATTTCTATGATGACATTGGCTTCCGGATCAAGCCCGGTCATTTCCAGATCCAGCCACACCAGCCTGGATGGGAGTTGCGCATCGTTCATAACTGTACTGCTCACATGACTGCTCAATTGCACTCTCCAGTCTCTCTATATCAAGCGTCAAGGCAAGGACGATACCGCTATGATACCCGCCCTCGCCATTCAAGTTTGCCATGACCTTGCGCGTTATTCTGCTCGGCCCACCCGGGGCTGGAAAGGGCACCCAGGCGGAGTGGGCCTGCCGCGCAATGAACATCCCCAGGCTTTCGACCGGCGACATGCTGCGGAGCGCGGTGGAAGCCGGCACGCCACTCGGTCAGCAGGCAAAGTCCATCATGGACGCAGGCGGGCTGGTGCCGGACGAAGTGATCAACAAGCTGATGCTTGCGCGGGTTGGGGAGCCTGATTGCTCGCGGGGTTTTCTGCTCGACGGCTTTCCGCGCACCATCCCCCAGGCGAAATTTCTACTGGATTCCGGGCCTGGGATAGACCTGGTGCTGGAACTGGATGTCGACGACGAAATACTGGTCAAACGCCTCAGCGGAAGACGCATTCATCCGGCTTCCGGACGAGTCTATCACCTGGAACACAACCCGCCAAAAGTGACGGACAGAGACGACGAAACCGGCGAACCACTGGTACAAAGAGACGACGACGCCGAAGCAACGGTGCGGAACCGCCTGGCGGTGTATCACGAACAAACCAAACCGCTCATCGACTTCTTCCGCCGCGCGTTGGAAACGCAACAGATAGGGGGCTACACCAGGCTGGATGCCGCTCCAGCCGTTGAGGAGGTGCGCACAACCATGGCCGCCTTGCTTGCCAAGCATAAATAGGCAGGCATGACCAAACGCCGGATTCTGGTAACCACCGCCCTGCCCTACGCCAATGGCGAAATCCACCTCGGGCACCTGCTAGAACACATCCAGACGGACATCTGGGTGCGTTTTCAACGCAGGCAGGGGCACGAATGCCACTATGTCTGCGCCGACGACGCCCACGGCGCTGCGGTAATGCTCAAAGCTGAAGCCGAGGGTGTTACCCCGGAGGAATTGATAGAGCAGGTGCATCGCAACCACGAGCGTGATCTGCGCGCCTTCGGCGTGAACTACAGCAACTATTACACCACTCACTCGCCCGAAAACCGCGCCTATAGCGAGCATATCTACCACAAGCTGAAGGAAGGCGGCTTTATTGTTACGCGCACCATCAGTCAGCTGTACGATCCGATTCGCGGTCTATTCCTTGCCGACCGCTTTGTCAAGGGCGATTGTCCACGATGCAATAGTCCGGATCAGTATGGCGACAGTTGCGAGCAATGCGGTTCAACCTATCACGCCACCGATCTCAGGAATGCGCGTTCCGCCTTTTCCGGCGCCGTTCCCGAGCTGCGCGAAACAGAGCACGAGTTTTTCGACCTGCCCGCTTTCAGCGACTCCCTGCAAGACTGGCACGCGGCCGGCAGCATTCAACCTGCGGTTCACAACAAGCTGGCCGAATGGTTCAAAGAAGGGCTGCAGGCATGGGATATCACCCGGGATGCTCCCTACTTCGGCTTCGCCATACCAGGCAAGCCGGACAAGTTTTTCTATGTCTGGCTGGATGCGCCCGTCGGCTACATGGCCAGCTTCGCCAATTATTGCAACAGGCGCGGCGGGCTGAATTTTGACGAATTCTGGAAAGAGCCGAGCGACACGGAGCTGTATCACTTTATCGGCAAGGACATCGTCTATTTTCACACTCTTTTTTGGCCAGCCATGCTTGAGGGCGCGGGAATGCGTCGGCCCACGGGGGTATTCGCCCACGGGTTTGTGTCCATCAATGGTCAGAAAATGTCCAAATCGCGGGGCACATTTATCACTGCCGCGCGCTATCTCGAATCACTCAGCCCGGAATACCTGCGCTATTACTTCGCCGCCAGGCTAAACGAAGGCATCGACGATATCGACTTGGATCTTCACGATTTCGTCACCCGGGTGAACAGCGATCTGGGCGGCAAGCTGGTCAACATAGCCGCGCGTTGCGCGCGTTTTATCAACAGCTACTTCAATAATCAACTCGCCGCGGATCTGGGCCGGTTCGGCGACCTGCCCGCCGAACAGCGCCAGGCCGCCGGACGGGTGGCCGATCACTACGAGGCGCGTCAATTCGCACGAGTTATCAAGCTGGTTATGGATATGGCCGACTCATGCAATGCGCGCATAGACGCCTGCGCGCCCTGGAAAATGATCAAGGACGATGCCCAACGAGAACAGGTTAAGCAACTCACCAGCGCCATGCTCGAAAGCTACTGGTTGATGATCGGCTATCTTGCTCCGGTTCTACCCGAGCTATTCACCAACTCCTGCCGCCTCTTCGGGCGCACCCCCGAGATGTGCGAAGGTCTTGCCGTTGCGCCGCTTGCCGGGAGTACAATTTCCCCCTTCACTCATTTATTCAAGCGCCTTGAACAACCGCAAGTCGATGCAATGATTTCCTAGGGGTAATTCACCGTCATCCGTTTCCATTTAGACTCCATCCATGCAACACAACCCAATTGACAAAATGGCGAGCGAGGCTCAGCAACAGGCTTGGGAGGCGGCCGCCTTCCGCCGCCTGCTTGATCATCTGGATTCACGCAGGGACGTGCAGAATATCGCCCTGATGGATCTGGCCGGGTTCTGCCGCAACTGCCTGGCCCGCTGGTACAGCGAAGCCGCAGCCGAGGGCGGCGCCAATCTGAGCACCGAGGTTGTACGCGAACGCGTCTATGGCATGCCCTACAGCGAATGGAAAGCCAAATGGCAAAAATAATGGCGAAGCAGATAAAACGGCTTTGTTGCGTCGCCGGTTGATTTACCGACTGTTTTTTTCTACGAAAACAAAAACATACTGTTACCATTCTCGTGCCTTACGCTGCCGCTTGGCCCGTTTCGCCCGTTTCACCAATAACATTTTCTTTCCGTTTACCGGTCACCAACCCCGCATACCAAATACTATGAATAGTTTGTGTATTCGCTCGGCAAGCTTAGTTGTTGTTTGCGCCCTGCTAACGGGCGTTTCGCTGGGCGCTCAAGCCATCACACCCGTTGCAGTTGAGAAATCTCCGGCGCAACTTCTTCAGCTTGCCGCCGTGCAGACCCGACGCACAGTCGAAAGGGTGGAACGCGAAGAAATTCCCGCCAAACCCTACCAGCAAGTCCCTCTCACGGTCAGTGCTCCCACGACTTCCGTCGCCAACAAGCCCTTTATTGTTATTTACCGTTTCAGCTCACCTGCCAGCGGCTTTACCCGCAACCTGATCAATATCACGAAAGGCCGACTGACCTATTTTGCCGGCAACCAGGCACGCACTGTTTATCGAATACTGGTTGTGCCGGACAAGGACCTGCATCTGACCGACGACCCCTACACCACCGTTGCTTTCACTTCCCCCGTTAGCGGCGATCTGACTCGCAAAGTCAGGATTATCGAACCACCGAGTTCCGGCGCAGGCGGTGATGGGGCAAAACTGGTTGACCTTGAACCAAGCCTGCTGGGCCATGTGCTGGCCAGCCGAGGCGGAGACAATGTGACCGGCTCGAATGTGCAAATTGGCAATACCCTTGGTTTCCAACTTGGCTTTACTTACCCCTTGCCCAGCGTCAGCACAATTCTTGATCAAATCATTCCACGCGGTAGTGTCCGCGTCCACCTGGGATACGAAGAGCTGACCGCAGGCTCCAAATCCAAAGGCACCTACAACAAGTTCAGCGCCGTCAATGCCGACCTTTTGTACGAAATCATCTTCTCGGGCGAGTACAAATTCATAGCCGGCATGGCCATGGCCTTCAACCCAAAAATGGAATCCCAGAACCTGGAACTGCGCGACATCAGCGAACTGCAGAACGCGGATGTGGAGTTTCAGAACGCTTACGGAGTAAAGATACTGGTCGAGTACAGCCCGTTTGATATCTTTTCAGACGATCTCAACTTTTATATAAACTTCGGCTTTGTGATCCTCGATTATCTGCCGGAGAAGATCGTCCTCAACGAGACAAGCACTCTGGACACCAAGGGCCAGGATGTCCTTTCAAGCCCGACTCGTGTAGGCGGTTCATCCTTCAAGCTTGCGCTGGGGCTGAGGTATTAGAGCTCGCTCACTCTCAGATACAAATCCATTTTTTTCCGCACAGCCTCCCAAGGCAAATGAGGCCGTAACGAGCGGAAAATCAACACGGATTCGTTCAGACTGGAACGACTAACCCCAACTATCCTCATTTCCCCTTACGCAGCTTGGCGTCAAAGCTACCATCCCGCCATTTCGCCAAGCTGTATTTCGGTCATGCAACTTGTCCTTGCTTCCAAATCCCCTTTTCGCCGCATGCTACTCGAACGGCTCGGCATTGCATTCAACGTTTTCGACCCGGATATCGACGAATCCGCCAAACCGGGCGAGCAACCGGATCAGCTCGTGCTGCGCCTGTCACAGGCCAAGGCCTACGCCTACCGGCCGGGTGCGCAAGATGAGACAAGTCTGGTCATCGGCTCTGATCAGGTGGGCTTTTTCAGCGGAGAGATTCTCACCAAGCCCGGAACCCAGGAACGGGCGGTAGAACAGCTTGCTCTTGTCTCCGGCATGATGGTTGAGTTCTTTACCGCCGTGTGCCTGCACAATCCATCCAACGGCTATATCGACAAACTGCTGCATACCACCAGGGTGTATTTTCGCGAGTTGACTCGTGAGGAGATTTCACACTATGTCGCAAACGAACAACCCCTGCACTCCTGTGGTAGTTTTCAGGTCGAAGGCCCAGGCATTGCGTTGACGGAAAAAATCGAAAGTGACGACCCCACCGGCCTGATCGGCCTGCCGCTCATCCACCTCTCTGCCATGTTGCGCAAGGCCGACTGGCCACAGTCTAACCCGAGCTGATACCAACTCCGCCCGGGGTAGATCACCGCCATTCAACCCGTAATCACCGGACGCGCCGAGTAATCCCACCAGCTCGTCCAATCAATAACCCCGCTCCTTTATAAATGGCGCGAGAGCTGTCCGCATCCGACAAAGACGAACCTGTTGCAGGCTAGAATGCCGCGCATTTACTCCGCAACCACCCGATGAGCAGCGACTATCAACCAACGCAGATTGAAGAGCAGGCCCAGGCCGACTGGCGTGACAACCACCGGTTCGATATAAACGAGAATCCAAATAAGGAAAAATACTACGCACTGGCCATGTTTCCCTACCCCAGCGGCAGGTTACATATTGGACACGCCAGGGTTTACACCATCACCGATCTGCTGGCGCGCTTTCATCGCATGTGCGGCAAACAGGTGCTGCACCCGATCGGCTGGGACGCCTTCGGTCTGCCCGCCGAAAACGCCGCCATCGATCAAGGCGTGCATCCGGCCTCCTGGACCTACAGCAATATCAAACACATGCGCACCCAGCTCAAGCGCCTTGGCTATTCGTACGACTGGCGCCGCGAGTTCGCCACCTGCGACCCAAAATACTACAAATGGGAACAGTGGCTGTTCACCGAGCTGTTCAAACGCGGTCTGGCCTATCGCAAGGAATCCTGGGTCAACTGGGATCCCGTCGATCAGACGGTGCTCGCCAACGAACAGGTGGAAAACGGTCGCGGTTGGCGCAGCGGCGCGCTGGTGGAACGCAAAAAACTTGAGCAATGGTGCGTGCGCATCACCGCCTACGCCGAAGAACTGCTCGAAGAGCTGCAACACCTGAACTGGCCGGCGAACATCATCGCCATGCAAACCAACTGGATAGGCAAGTCAATCGGTGCGCAAATCGACTTTCCGTTGAAAGGCAGAGAGGATTCGCTGCGTGTGTTCACCACCAGGCCGGACACCATCATGGGCGCAACCTACATGGCCATAGCCGCCGACCACCCGCTGATGGACGACCTTTGCGCCAGCAACCCAGAGCTCAACAACTTCGCCGCCAGGTGTCGTGCGCCGTGCGATCCGGACGCCGAACCGCCCAAGGAAGGCATGCCCACCGGCCTGATCGCCGTCAACCCGCTCAACGGCGAAGAGCTGGCGGTCTGGGTGGCCAACTTCGTGCTGATGGAATACGGAACCGGAGCGATCATGTCCGTTCCCGCGCACGATCAACGCGATTGGGAATTCGCCGCCGCCTACAAACTGCCTGTCAAACAGGTCATCACCCCGCTGGATGACGGGGAAGACTGCGATATCAGCAAGGAGGCCTACAACCGACGCGGCCTATGCATCAACTCGGGCAAATACGACGGGATGGACTTCTCCACCGCCACTGCGGTGATAGTTCAGGACCTCAAAGACAAAGGGATGGGTGGAGAGCATACAAATTGGCGTCTGCGCGACTGGGGCGTCTCGCGCCAACGCTACTGGGGTGCGCCCATTCCAATAATCCATTGCGACGACTGCGGCCAGGTTCCTGTACCCGAAGCGGACCTGCCGGTTGAACTCCCGCAGAATGTGGTGCTGGACGGGCGCGGCTCGCCCCTCGCCAACCACCCGGAGTTTGTCAATGTCGCCTGCCCGCAATGCGGCAAGGCGGCCAGGCGCGATACCGACACTTTTGACACTTTTTTCGAATCCTCCTGGTATCAATCACGTTTCGCCAGCTTTGATTGCGACAGCGCCATGCTCGATGCCCGCGCTCGCTACTGGGGGCAGGTGGACCAATATGTCGGCGGCATAGAACACGCGATCCTGCACCTGCTCTATGCGCGTTTCTTTCACAAGGTCATGCGCGATCTGTTGCGCGATCAGAACAACAAGCCCATCCTGACCGACAGCGAACCCTTCGCCAGTCTGCTCGCCCAAGGCATGGTGCTTGCCCCCATCTACCAGCGCCAGGAAGGCGCGCACAGCCACTATACCAACCAGCTTGAGCTTGTTCTAGACAGGGACGAGCAGGGTGCTTTCGGCCTGCACAGGAAAACAGGGCAACGCTATGAATATATTGGAATGGGCAAGATGTCCAAATCCAAAAGCAACGGCGTCGACCCCGAGCGGGTGGTGGAGCAATACGGCGCGGACACCCTGCGCCTGTTCATGCTTTTCACTTCGCCCCCCGAGCAAAGTCTGGAATGGTCGGAAAGCGGCGTAATCGGCATGCAGCGCTTTCTCAAACGCCTCTGGAACCTGAGCTTGAACTTTACCGCCAAATCGGCAACCACCCTGCCTGATCCGCTACCGCTCAATTCACTCGCGCCGCACCAGCGCCAACTCTGGCGCAAGACCAATCAGACGCTCGCCAAAGTGTACGACGATATCCAGCGCCGTCACGCCTTCAACACTGCCATAGCAGCCATCATGGAGTTGAGCAACAGCCTGCGGAATTTCGGTACGCAAGACGACCAGGGCGGGTTGGATTACCCACTCGCCCGCAGGGTAGTTGAACTGATGCTCTGCATGCTCGCCCCGTTCACTCCCCACATCTGCCATGTGCTCTGGCAAAAGCTGGGCAACCAGGGCGACCTGCTCGATCACCCCTTCCCTCGCGCCGATCAGAACGCTTGCGACGAAGAAGCCATCACCCTTGTGGTGCAGATCAACGGCAAACTGCGCGCCAAAATTGAAATGGCGCCGGATGCGGACAGGGAAACCCTCAAGGCCGTCGCCCTCACGCATCCGAAGGTGGTCGAACAACTAGCCGGCCGTGCGCCAATTCGAGAAATTGTCGTACCTGGCAAGCTGGTAAACCTGGTGGTCAAGGGGTAGCATTCCACCATGCGAATTCAAACCGCCTCACGTCTGCTGCTTCTGTGCCTGGTTGTCGCCGTTGCGTCCTGCGGCTTTCGTCTGCGCGGTACGGAAAAATTTCCCGAAGCCTGGAAGCCGGTCTACATAGACAGCATCGAGAGGTTTGATGATAGCGAACAAGCCATTTCAGTGGCGCTTGAAGAGCGCGATATCCCAACCGGCGAACTCGATAAAGCGCGCAGCCGCATTCACCTGCTGGGGGAAAGCGACAGTCTGCGCGATGTGCTGGTAAGCGCGGTCAACACCCAGCAGCTCACCATCGTATGGGAGTTCAACTATGACCTGCTCAACCTCGAATCCGAACAATGGGAACACAGGATAAGAGGCGGCTCCGTCAGTGAGTCGCAAACTTTTTCGATCACCGGTAACGCCAATGAGTCCAACCCGGAATACCGCGCAATCCTGCTGGAACTGCGCGCCAAACTCGCCGACAAACTGATTCGCGCCCTGGCCAAAAACTAGGTGCTTGGAGTATGAAGTGCAAACCCTTTCAACTCCGTGAGCAATTACACAAAAACACGCCCAGGCTGGCCCTGGTCAGTGGCGACGAACCTTTGCTGGTGCAGGAATCCGTGGCCGCCATTCGCAAGGCCGCCCTGGCCGCAGGCGCGAGCGAGCACATGCACAAGCTGCTGCTCAACGACGAGGAAATCGAAGAAGTCCTGGCTGAAACCACCACCGGCTCGCTTTTCGCCAGCAACCGCCTGTGCGAGCTGCATTGCCAATTCGATCCTAAAAACCAGAAAACCACCAGGCTGCTGCTGACGCTCGCGCAGGCGGCCGACGACGCTACACGCGTGCTGCTGGTATGCGGCAAACTCGATAAAACCAAAGCGGCCAAGCCCTGGGTCAAACACATCGAATCAAACGGTTTGTGGGTGGAGGTCTGGCCGCTCTCGGAACAGGAGCACGCCGGATGGATTGAGCGCCGGCTCAACCAATGTCAACTTAATATCGAAGCCGACGCTCTGCAACTGCTCTTCGAGCTTACGGTCGGCAACCTCACCAGCGCGGATCAGGAAGTACGCAAACTCGCGCTGATGCACCCGAAAAACCATCTGCTCAGCCGCGAGGATATTCTTGCTTCCACCGCTGATAACGCGCGCTTCAGCATGTTCTCGCTGGTTGACGATGCGCTGGTCGGCAAGCACGAACGGGTGGTGCATGGCTGGCGCCAGCTCACCCACAGCGGTACAACGCCAAATGAAATATCCTGGCAGATAAGCCGCTCGCTCAACGAATTGCAACAACTGGCACAGGCGCTGGCAGACCAGGAAGACAGGCGCGAAGTCGCGCGCAGGCTCAGGCTCTTCCCTTCCAAACTCGCCGTGTACGAGCAGGCCCTGCGCCGCCTCAAACTGAGACAAGTCACACAATTGTTGCGTTACACCAGCGCCCTCGACAGCCTGCTGAAAGGACTGCGCAAGGGCGATGGCATACTTGCAGTGCAGGCGCTGCTGCTGGCGATGGCGGGTAAACCAAGCCCTGCTCTGATGCTGCTCGACCCAAGACCGCTCAAAGCCTGATGACCACCGCCTCCAGCGACTCCCAACCGGCTGCGCAGCAAGTTTCACGGCAAAAAACATCACAACATCGCCCTATCCAGCGCCTCTCTCCAACCCTGATAAGCCAGATAGCCGCGGGAGAGGTGATAGACCGCCCCGCCTCAGTGGTGCGCGAACTGATCGAAAACAGCCTCGACGCCGGGGCGAACCGCATTGAAATCCACGCACGCCAGGGAGGCATCAGCGAAATCCAGATAATTGACAACGGCAGTGGGATGGAGCGGGAGCAATTGCCGCTGGCGCTTGAGCACCACGCCACCAGCAAGGTTGCGAGCTTCGATGAACTCATGCACTGCGCCACTCTGGGCTTTCGCGGCGAAGCCCTGGCGAGCATCAACTCAGTCGCTCGTCTGACGCTTTTCTCCCGCTGCGCGAACGACAGCCACGGCTGGGAATTCGCCAGCCATCTCCCCCAACCAAGGGCCGCCTCAATGCCCTATGGCGCCAAAGTGCTGGTGCGCGATCTTTTCGCATCCATCCCGGCGCGGCGCAAATTCCTGCGTAACGAAGCCACCGAATGGCGGCACATCCACCAGGTGGTGCGCAAGCTTGCGCTGGCGCACGACGCCTGCGCCTGGAAGCTCAGCCACAACGGCCGCGTGCTGCTCGATCTGCCGGTCGCGGACACGGCCGAAGCCATGCACGCCCGCTTGGCCGAACTCATCAGCCCAGCTTTTGTCGACAACGCGCTGCTGATCGATACGGTGTCGGGCGATATGCACCTCTCAGGCTGGATCGGGCTGCCGACTTTTTCGCGCGCGCGCGCCGACATGCAGTATCTGTTTGTCAACCAGCGCCCGGTGCGCAACGCCACTCTCGCTCACGCCATCAGCCACGGCTATAGAGACACCCTCTACCACCAGCGCTATCCTGCCTATGTGCTGATGCTCGAACTCGAGCGCGACGCGGTGGATCACAATGTGCACCCGGCCAAGCAGGAGATTCGCCTGCGCTCCGGCAGAATGGCGCACGACTTTATTTCCGGCGCCATTGCCAATGTGCTGGGCGGGCACGGCAAAAGCCAGTCTGTCCACCTGGCGGAGTTAGCCGGGCAAGACGGGCCTTTAAACAGCCACGCCAACCGCTCAACCGCCCGATCATTCGGCGATTTTCCAAGCTGGCCCGCAACTCGAAACCAGCCAAGGCGCGCCAACCCGGCGCAGGCGCTCGAGGATTTCCGCAACCTTTCCCTGCCGCACCAGGAAGTCGCCGAAAGCGCGGCGAACTATTCCCAAGTGCAGGCGCAACCACCAGAGGGCGACGACTACCCCCTCGGTCACGCCTTGGCGCAAATGCACCAGATCTACATACTGGCGCAAAACGCCAAAGGGCTGGTGCTGGTGGATATGCACGCCGCGCACGAACGCATTCTCTACGAACGCCTGAAAACCGCCTTGAGCAAGGGCAAACCACGCACCCAGCAACTGCTGTTTCCGGAGGGCGTGCGCCTCAGCCTGCAACAGACCGAAAGCCTGATGGAAATTGAACAGGCCTGCGCGCGCATGGGGCTGATCTTTCACCGCGTCGCGCCGCAACAGGTGCGGGTTGAGGCGGTTCCCGCCCAGGCGGGCAGGTTCAACCTGCAACAACTGATCGAATCACTTGCGGACAGTCGCCTTGGCGCCGACCAGCATGACCTGGAGCCGGGCAAGGAGGCGGATCAGCTTACGGAACTGCTCTACGAACGTCTGGCCGATTGCGCCTGCAAGGCCGCAGTCAAGGCCGGGAGCAACCTGAGCCTGGCGGAAATGAACGCCCTGTTGCGCGATATGGAAGCCACCGAACGCAGCGGCCAGTGCAACCACGGCCGCCCAACCTGGGTGCAACTCCCCTTGCAGCAGATTGACAGGCTTTTCAAACGAGGGCGTTGATCAAAGCACAGGGCCGTCCTCTGTCCGAGTTTATGTCCGATTGAGCTATGCCCGTTTGCCTGTTTATGAAAAAACCGCCATACTTGTTGGTTCTGCTTTTTCAAACAGACCAACCCGCACATGGCCCAACCAGCTAACCAGTTAAGCCGCATCCTCGAACACAAGCGCCTGGAAGTGGACGGGCAGATGCGCGAACACAGCCTTGCCTCGCTCCGCGCCGCCGCCGAGCAAAGGCCTCGCGTGCGCGACTTTCATCGCCAACTCGCCAACCGGGTCGAAAGCAGGCAAAACGCGGTAATCGCCGAAATCAAACAGGCCTCCCCCAGCAAAGGCCTGCTGACCAGTGATTTTGCGCCAGACGAGATAGCAACCGCCTACGAGGAAGGCGGCGCGGCCTGCCTGTCCGTGCTGACCGACCGGGTGTTTTTCCGTGGCGACAACTACGACCTCAAGCTCGCGCGCGCCAACACCAGCCTGCCGGTGCTGCGCAAGGACTTTGTGATCGACCCCTACCAGATCTACCAGGCGGGAACGCTCGAAGCCGACGCCATATTGCTGATTGTCGCCGCGCTGGACGACGCCCAACTGCGCGACTATTCCGCCCTTGCCGCCGAACTCGGCATGAGCGCGCTGGTCGAAGTCCACAACCACGCCGAACTTGAGCGGGCGCTGGCGCTGTCTCCCGGGCTTATAGGGATAAACAACCGCGACCTCACCAGCTTCGAAACCAACCTGGCAACCAGCGAGCAGCTCGCCCCCCTGGCGGCGGCCGAAGACGCGCTGGTGGTGGCCGAAAGCGGGCTGCAAACTGGCGACGACCTGAAGCGCCTGAACGACTGCGGCGTCTACGCCTTTTTGATTGGCGAATCCCTGATCACCCAGGCGGATCGCGCCGGGGCGCTGGCGCGGCTGCTGGGGCAGGCGTAACCACCGGCAAAAACCGCTGCCGTAATGAACCTGGATCGGCCTGGATTGGCCTGAATCACCGTCTGCCTGGATTGAAAGACCTCAAGCTGGCTGGGTTCAACCTTACCGAGGTAGATTGGCGCGGAGCGTATCTACCCAAGGCACAGCTTCAAAACGCAGATCTCCGCGATTGCACATGGGACGATAATTCAGTCGTCAACGGATGCACTATCGACGCCCACACACAATTTGGCCGCTTTCAACGTGGTGACTGGATTGACGGCGATCGGATCCGCAAAAAATGGATTGCAGGCGGCGCAATCATGGAGGGTAAACGCAAACCCCGTCGCCAAAGAACGCGCAGCAAATGATCAGCCTTCCGGTTTCGCAACCAGCGATAGCGCGAGCGCCCTGAGCGGTGATTCTGCGCACAGTGTTACAGCGGCAAGCGGTCAGCCCTGCTTACCTTGTGTCTGGAATGCCGGGTGAAATGCGACCTCCCCCTTGGGCGTGTCTCCTTTAAACGCCAAAGCAAAAAAGGCTTCAGGCGGGACGCCCGGATAGGTGAGAACAGCCGGGTGCTCAAACCCGAACCTGCCGTAATACTCAGGATGCCCGACAACGCAGCATCCGGCCGCGCGCAGCCTGCGTAAACCGGACACCCCCTCCCGCACCAGAGCGGCGCCAACGCCCCGTCGCTGATGCTTAGGCAATACCGATACCGGCCCAAGCCCGAACCAGCCACCGGTTCCGTCTTCCACCGTTACCGGCGAGAAGGCGATATGGCCGATAACCCGCCCCTCCAACTCAGCGACCAGCGACAGCGTCAGCGCCCCGGCCTCGCGCAGCGCCGCGATAATCAGGGCTTCCGTTTGATCGCTTATCTCCAGGGTCGCGAAGGCGCGCTCGGTCACTTCGGTTATGGATTGCGCATCGGCGTCGGTCTCTGCTCTGATGCCAATATCCGGGTTCATTCACCTCCCCGCCTGACTTAAGGATTCATTTAGGGCTACCATCCAGCGCTTATTCGGCGTTTTTCCAGTGTGCGCCCGGCATTCAGCAGCATATGCGCATAAGCTTTGACCGGTCACTCAGGGTAGGTCGTTGCGGAAGACATCAACATGGTCGGGAATCTGAAAGCGGAACACCGCTTCGTCCAGCGGTTGATTGAGTTCGCGCGTCGCAATCTCCACTATGGAGAACTGGCCGAAACTGTCCTTCATTTCGATCTCCACCAGCGCCTTTTGCCTGAAGGTAAGCCTGATGCTGGTATAGGGACTGGAGGGGTTGAGCGGAGTCAGGCCAAAGGCGCTGTGGTTATCCCCCCCGCGCGCTTCCTCCACCACGGCGAAGCTTTTGCTCACCAGGGATGTGTCGCCGGAAAGGAGAATTGCCGGTGTGTCTATCTGCCCAGGATCGAGGTCGCTGATGGTCACCTGCGCCAGGTCCTTATCGTAGATATAAACATCCTCCCCGTCGGAAACCACCAGCAGCGGCAAGGGGGTGGTTACCTCCCAGCGGAAGCGGTTAGGGCGCGCGATATGCATGCTGCCGCGCTGGGTGCGCACCGCCCGCCCGTTGGCGTTAAGCGTGGTCTGAACAAAATCGGCGCTGAAGCTGTCGACGCCGGCAAGCAGTTGCGCCAGCCTGCCGGCGGCCGCCTCGTCCGCAATCGCCTGGCCGGCAATTGCAAGGTATATAAACAGCCCTGCGAGGCGCGCCAAAGCCCGAGCCATAAAAAAACCTGTAAAAAAACAAAGGGCAAGTGTATGGCAATGCAGGCAGGCGATGAAGGAACCTGTATTGAAGGAAGTTGCATTTGGTTACGCGCGCCTGCCGCCGCCTTACTATAGTTTGCGCTTCGCCATCCGCCCGTCCGCAAACCTGTGAAATCCCGCGCATCCCGCCTCTGTCTGTTGCTCACCGCCTTGGCGAGCGCCGGGTGCGTGAACACCGGCGAGCTCTACGACGAATTCACCCAGCGCGAGGAATTGACCGAACTAAGCGCAAGCTGGAGCAGCGATTTCGTCGCTGGCAGCGTGGCCGCAAGCTGGCTTTCCGGCCTGGGAAACGACGACTTGACCGCGCTGGCGCAACAGGCGCTGCAAAACAATTTTGCGTTGCGCTCGCAGGCCAGGCTGATTGGCCAGCGCTACGCCCAGGTGGATGCCGCCAGCGGCGGTCGCCTGCCCAACCTGGACGCCACCCTCGGCGCCCGCCGCAGCGCCGCCAACTCCGAGCTTTTCCCCGAGGAATACCTCTACACCAACACCTTCGACGCCAGTCTGCGGTTGTCCTGGAACCCTGACCTGTGGGGCGAACTCGCCGCCGATGCGCGCGCCACCGCCTGGTCGCTCGAAGCCGCTCTGGCCGGTTTTCAGCGCCAGCGCAACAGCCAGATCGCCAATCTGGCAAGCAACTGGGGCGCGCTGGTGATTTGCAGGCAGTTGCTCAGGCTGAGCGATGCGCGCGTGCAACGCGCGCGGGAACTGCTTGAAGCCGCCAACCAGAGCTACACCCTGGGGCTTGAACCCCTGCTCTCGCTGCGCAACCAGGAGATAGTGATAGCGGGTGAGCGACGCAGCCGCCTTACCCAGGCGCGCCAGTGCCGCGATCTGGAGCGCAGTATCAGCCTGGCGCTTGGCGGCCTGCCGGGGATGCGCATCCGCACGCCGGATGAACTGCCTCCGCTTCCCTCCACCCCCGCTGCCGGCGTACCCTCCGACCTGTTGACCAACCGGGGCGATCTGATTGAGGCCCAGGCCAATCTCAAATCCGCTTACGAGCAAATTGCCAGCGCGCGCGCGGCTCGTTTTCCCTCGCTCAGCCTCACCGCCTCGGGCTCGCGCACCAACGACGAATTCCGGCCACTCTTTTCCGACGACATCAATACCTTCAGCCTTGCCGCCAATCTGGCGATTCCACTCTACGCCTTCGGCAGACTGGAAGCCCAGGAAGAAATCCAGCGCAGCGCTGCGGCGCAGGCGGAAATCGCCTACCTGCAAGCAATCTACGGCGCAATCAAGGAGGTCGAGGATCTGCTGGATGCGGAAGTCAGCCTGAAGGAAAGCATCCGCCTGGCCGA
>Ga0209562_1000116_pt1 | contig 38848 bp, 33 predicted proteins | sample WorMetvacBELIZE2_FD_187399 | JGI IMG/M metagenome (GOLD analysis project Ga0209562, IMG submission 187399) | Marine gutless worms symbiont microbial communities from Max Planck institute for Marine Microbiology, Germany - Olavius vacuus BELIZE.2... | ecosystem: Host-associated > Annelida >... | reverse complement strand
CCCGATCCGGATTTAGTAAGCTTGCGAATCCGGTTGCCGCCTTGATCGACGACATAGATATTGCCCGATGAATCGATTGTTAAGCCAGTGGGTTCGTTAAACCTTGCCGTTGTCACGCCAGGGCCATTCGTGGCGCCCAAACCGCCCGTACCAGCGATGGTGCTCACCGCTCCACCAGATGTAATCTTACGAATCCGGTGGTTCCAAGAATCGGCAACATACAGATTGCCCAATGAATCGATCGCCACACCAAAGGGATTATAAAACCCTGCCGATGTGCCAGTGCCATCAGCATGGCCCTGTGAACTACCGGCGAAGGTAGTCACCACTTCATTTGGTGTAATCTTACGAATCCGGTGGTTTTCTTCATCGGCGACATAGACATTGCCCGATGAATCGATCGCCAAGCCAGTGGGACGATCAAACTGCGGATCGTTATCCTGAAAGCCTTGAGAACTTTTGGCGAAGATACTTGGCACCCAGGGCGGAGAACTGGGAGAACTGGCGGTCGGGCTCGAGCAGGAGAGCAATGCTCCAACGATTAAGAGAATAGAGAATTCCTGAAACTTTCATATAACCTCCAGCATATACAAGATAGCTTTTTTTAAGCCGTGAGCAGGCTTCTGCCACCCTGCTATCATATTATATCTCCCTTTGAAGTTATATCCCTTTGAAGCAGAATTCATGTTTCCGCGGGAAATTTCTACAATTTTTTTAATCGAATCAACGCGGCATAGATATTCCATCCCCAAATGGAGGATATCGGATTTGAACCGACGACCTGTTGATTGCGAACCAACCGCTCTAGCCAACTGAGCTAATCCCCCAGACGGCTTCAGAATAGCCCTTTGCTATTGAATTATCAAGAACTGTCTATAGTTTCAAAACACAACTTCAAAACCGCGGTGATAACCAGCTGGCATGTGATTTTCTGTCCGCACGCCACGAACAAGGGCCCCGGGAGGACCCTGATGGAGCAGGGTCTCCAGCGTTTCGATATCGAGGCTGCTGCCCTCGGCCCAGATTTCCACGGAAGCGTCCGCGCGATTTCGCACCCAGCCATTGATGTTCAATTCGCGGGCCTGGCGGAGTACAAAGTAGCGGAAGCCAACACCCTGCACTCTGCCGGTAACGGTGAATTTCTTAGCGGTCATCTTTCAAGAATACACCGAAGAATAGAATGAATACACGATAGGGGTCAGTTTAAGCTAGGAAGCCGGGCACGCGGGCTGGTCCGCGCTAAGTTTTTACTCTCAGCGCTAACGTTTGGAGAACTGGAACTTTTTTCGCGCTCCAGGCTGTCCATACTTCTTTCGTTCCACCATTCGGGCATCCCGGGTAAGAAAGCCATTGGCCTTCAACGCGGGTCGATTGGTTTCATCGAGTTCCACCAGGGCCCGGGCGATTCCAAGGCGGGCGGCGCCGGCCTGGCCATTGATTCCGCCACCGCGAACATTGATAAGGATGTTCAGCTTCTCTTCGTTGGATGTAACTGCCAAGGGCTGCCTAACGAGTTTCCGAAGGGCGTGAACATCAAAATAGTTTTCAAGGCTTCGTCCGTTCACCTTGATTCCCGGCGCGCCCTCCCGAATGTAAACTCGTGCTATGGAGGTTTTTCGACGACCGGTTCCGCTGGAGAGAATCTTAATCATAACGCGCTCCTAGAGTTCCATGACCTCGGGCCGCTGGGCGGCATGGGGATGCTCACTGCCCGCGTAAATTTTCACATTCCGATAGAGCTGGTTGCCCAAGGCGCCGCGCGGAAGCATTCCCCTGACAGCCTTCTCCATGGGGGCGACGGGCTTCCGAGCGAGTAGTTTTTCGTAGTTTTCCACCTTGAGTCCACCAAGATATCCGGAGTGGCGGTAGTATAACTTGTTTTGTCTTTTCCTTCCGGTTAACCGGGCCTTTTGGGCGTTGATGATGATAACGTAGTCACCAATTTCATGATAGGGCACATAGTGCGGTTTGTGTTTGCCTCGTAGCAGCGAAGCGGCCTTTACCGCCACTCGCCCAAGGCTCTTTCCGGACGCGTCAATGACGAACCATTTGCGCTTGGCATCATGGGGCTTCACATAGGTAGTTTTCATTTTTAATCGCCTATTATCCTTACCCTAACATTCACTGAACATTACAAGCACATCATCCGCGCGATGACATGAGATCGTCACCCCTGCGAAAAAGGCCAGAGGCATATCATCACCGAATCGGGAACTTTGGTCAATACCGCCTGTCTCGTATTATGAAAACAATGAAACCGGCAGCGAGCAATATCGGTGAAAGGCTGCTAAGCAGTGTCTCCAGCATTGGAAATCCACCGATAACCAGAAGCTGATAGCTGGCCAGTCCAATGATAACGAGCATATTGTAGAGAGATTCGATTAATAGAAAAACAGAACCGAGGACGATGAGTGTCCACACGGCGTCTCTGACTCGAGACCACAGGGCAATCGCCGTGAACGCGGCCAGAAATGAGCATATCATCCTTATCAGGATGGGAAGGGCTTCTTCGATACTCATGGCAGGGAACTCCCGAATCCGAAAGTCTTTTTTTCAGGCGCGGACATGTCCGCGGGCATTATTGAAGGGCGCGAGGGCGATGGAGCGATCAAGATTCGCCTGGCAAACATGGATTCAAACAGCGCCGGGTACGCGTCGTGATGACCACGGTAGAGCAAATACGGTCCCCTTCTCTCCCAAATATCGGCCAAGTAAGAAGAATATACTGTAAATCTGTCCACCGGCAACCCGCAGCTTCGGGTTAAACCCGCCAAAACCACAGGCGAAATGGAATCGGATTCCGGTAAGGGAGCTTCCGGCTCTGCCGCTAATACGGCTTGAGCCTCCGATAGGCCGGAAAAGGGCAATATTGGGAATAAATATGCTCCTTTCGGATGTTTTGAGAGTAGTGGGCGCCCCCAGAACGCCGTGTTGAGGTGATTCCTATCCGGTTTGCCGCGTTCCAATCTCACTTTCTCATCATCAGTCCACTCGCCGCCTGGCGGCAAATCCAGCGGGTCCACAGGCATTCCATTCAGTCCCGCGGCGGCAAACGCCCTTTCGGCATTACGATAAACACGCATTGTAGGATAGCCGGGAAACATCCGCCCTACGGCCTTTGCCAGTCTGCCTGTCCAACGATTCGGATAGGCGGCATAAAGTCCTCGGTCAATTTCGTTCTTCAATCTAAGAGAAAGTCCTGTAGGCTTATGTCCCGCCAACGCCCGGCCTCCTTCGGCCCAGCAATCCAGCCAGCGACTGCCATCCTGGGCGTAAAGACGATAGCCGCGGGCCCGCAGAATGGGGGGCAGGCGGGCGATGAGGGCCGATTCATCGGGGCTTAGTGGTCCATACATTACCAATCTTCCCCGACAGCACCCAGAATTTCCATCTGATGAGAGGAGAATTCCGGGAGCAAAGTGGCCTGTCGGCCGGATTCAAATAAGACATGTATAACGGTATGACCCCCGTTGGCAATGCGTTTTTGCACGACTCCAGCGCCATAATCCTCATGATACAGGCGCACCCCGGGATTCCAGGAGTCCACGGCGGAATCTGATTCTCCAGCGCCTCCATGAATCCGGATACAGTTTTTTGGAATTTCCTCCAAAAACCTCGATGGAAGGCACTCTCGATAACGGCCCCACTGCATGCGCCGCCTGCAGCATGTGAAAGCCAACTGCTTACGGGCCCGCGTGATGGCAACGTAGAACAGACGCCGCTCTTCCTCCAATTCTTCATCGTCAAAACCCTCATCACCGCGGGGAAACAGGCCTTCTTCCATGCCGGTTATAAACACCCTGTCGAACTCCAGCCCCTTGGTATTGTGCATGGTAATCAGAGTAACCCGGTTTTCGGCATCGTCATCCCCCTCTTCCAGATTCATTTGGTCCAGCTCCACCAATTCCAGAAAGGCTGTGAGTCCTTCAGGAGAAGAGGGGTATTCAGCGGCCGCGTTCACCAGCTCTTCAAGATTGCGTGTCCGCCTGCTGCTTTCAATACGATCGACTTCCCGGTAATAATCCAGAAGCCCCGAGGTGTCAGTTAAATCTTGAATGAGCATGCCCAGATGTTCAAAAGCGCTGCCGTCTTGATAGCGTTCGGTGAGCTCGATGAGGAAACACAAAGCGGCAGCGGCCTTTGGCTTCATAGCGGTGCTGTGACAGGCCTGAAGGATATCCCCCCCATGCCGGATGGCGGCGGATTCTATAAGCTGGTTCAGGCCGGTTTTTCCCAAACCCCGGGCCGGTTTGTTGGCGATTCGCCTGAAGGCCACTTCATCTTTGGGATTGGCCAGCCAGGATAGATAGGCCAGGACATCTTTTACCTCTTCACGCTGGTAAAAGCTCAGAGTTCCCACGACGCGATGCGGTATGTGCAGTTTTCGGAACACGGTTTCAAACACACGGGACTGCGCGTTGGTACGGTACAAAATAGCCGTTCCCGCCAAGTTCCCATCTTCCATCACCTGATGGGCGCACCAGTCCGCTTCGGCGTCATGGTTCTCCAGATAGGTCAGCATTGCCTTCTCGCCCTGTTCTCCGGCAGTCCAGAGCACCTTACCCAAACGGCCTGTGTTATGAGCGACCACCGATGACGCGATGTCCAGTATGGTAGCGGTGGAACGGTAATTCTGTTCGAGCCTTATCACCTTGGTACCGGAAAACACAGTGGAAAAACCGAGAATATTACCCATCTGGGCGCCTCGGAACCCGTAAATGGACTGATCGTCATCGCCCACAACAGCCAGCCAGGTATCGGGGCCTACCAGTTCGCGAAGAAGCTGGTACTGGGCCACGTTGGTATCCTGATATTCATCGACGAGAACGGCGATAAAGCGCTTCCGCAGTCGCTTTTTGATTTCAGGGCGGTTTCGGAGAAGCTTGATGGGCATGAGAACAAGGTCGCCAAAATCCACATTGCCAATGTCCCTCAGACGCTTCTCGTATCTTCGATACACATCCGAAAAAGCCGGATCGCTGAATACTGATGTCAGATCATCATCCGGACTGAGTCCTTCATCCTTGGCTCTGGCGATACGATGTGTCCAGAGACGAAGTTCCCGACGAGGCATCCCATCAAGCAACCCCGCGAGCAGGGATACCTGATCGTCATCATCATAAATGGTGAAATTCACAGAAAGTTTGGCCGCGGCGGCATTGCGCCTGAGCAGCCAGGCGCCAAAGGAATGAAAGGTGCGCGTCATCGCTCCATGGGCATCAGGAACCATGGCGGTAACCCGATCACGCATTTCCTCTGCCGCCTTGTTTGTAAAAGTGAGCGCCAGGATGGAACGCGCGTCGAAGCCTTTTTTTCCCACCATCCAGGCGATGCGGGAACAGATAACCTTGGTTTTGCCGGAGCCCGCCCCGGCCAATATCAGAAGAGGCGCTTCTCCATGGAGTACGGCTTGTTTCTGCTGTTTATTCAGTCCCGCTAACCAAACAGGAGGGAAAGTGGAAGCGCTCATCTTCTTGATACCTGAAGACTAGCGCTTCTTGCCAAGTTTTTAGCCTCCACGGACTCCTCCACTAACGCCGCCATCCCTGCCAATCCAATGCTCCCACGCGTTTCCGGTGATGGCGCTCACGGCATAGGATTCCCGATTGGTCGGGGGCCAGGAGTTCAATACAGCGGTACGAGACTCAGATCGTACGCGCCAGACTCGTCGTTAGCGATCCATCGAATCTGATGCACAGCAACTTCGCCACGGCGGCCAAGCGAGATTTCACTGCCGCGCACCTTCATATATGGACCGCCGGCATTGGATACCCAAAGTATAACGGCCCGAGCGACATTCAGCCGAAGAGTATCTCCATCACTGTAATAGTCTTCCAGTGGATCTTGATTATCTACTTTGTAGCGAAACAGTGAGAAATCCCTAAATTCGATGTCCAGCGTATATTGATCCGGGCTGGCGGCACTGAGTATCACCTGGGTTTCCCGGCGCCGCTCTGATTGACCGCTGGGGGGCTGGGAATCCAAAGCGATGATGAAATCATCTTCGGGCGCCGCCTGACCGATATGTTGAATCTCGACGATTCCCCCACCACCGGGCAAGCCGTAGTCTTTCAAATAGAAACGCCAGGTGGGGCGTCCACCAACCCCGGGGATGTAGATTTCTTCTCCAAGCATCACCAGCCAGCTGCCTGCGCTCCCGCCATCAATCTGGAGACGGTTGTTGTTCTCTCCCACATCAAAGCGCAGATCGGCGCCATTATCCTCGAGGATCAATGTATCCGAAGGGCGGATTTCCCCTTCCCAGAGCGGAGAATCCGGTCTCACTTCTCTGGCTGGCGGGACCTGATTTTCCAGTTCGGCCTGGGCAACCCGGGCGGCTCTCCAATTGGCAGTGAAAGTGATGAGCCTCGGAATTCCGAAAAAACCTCCAACGCCAAGAACAAGCGCGAGAGCCGCCCATGGAAGTATTTTCCGCATAGCCGTTCCCCGAGGCGGACCAACGAGCTGCTCAATGGGTGTCGGTTCCTCACTCAGTTTATAGTTTCTATATTGCTGAACACTCTTGTTGGAATCCAGCCCCAAAAATTCGGAATATGTACGAAGAAACCCTATCAGATAGGCCTCAGCGGGGAACTCATTGAATTCTTCCCGCTCCAGAGCTTCAAGGAATTTTCGTGAAATATTCGTTTCGTGGGTGGCCTGTTCGATGGATATTCCTCGCTCCTCTCGAGCGGCTTTTAACCCTTCACCAAGTGATTTCATTTTCTTCAATTCTCCGGATCGAAAAGGAAATTTTCAATCGTATTTCCCGTGGGTGGGCTTTTGTATTGAAATCGCGCCGTGGGAATGCCCCTGTTGATTACTATATTGGCGAAATCGAAGACAATCTCCTCGTTTGTTGTTGTAATGCCGCGAATACGCCGGATTGTGAGATTGGTATCAATACTCAGCTCGAGCCTACGGAACCCTTCATTGTTGGATTTCCAGTTGGCTTTGATTTTGGTTACGCGCACGGAGGAATTCTGATTCAACGGTACAAGATCCGGCGTGGGATCGTAGGAAATCGTGTAATACCTTTTTATAAGCTCAAGTCCACTGGAACCGGCGAAGCTGGTAAGCCGCGCCTGTGGGTTCGCTCGCAGTGATTGAGAGAATGACGCGTTGTAATCCGGAACCCACACCTGAAGGGTTTTTCCATCAATGGCAATTACCATGCCGTTGGGTACTTCGAAATCAAGCCGGAGCAGATTGGGGTCTTTGTAGAAAACGACGGCCTTCTGAACAACGTCTCCCTTCGTGATAGTCAGATTGGCCGAATAGTCATTAATCAACGCGTAGCGCTCAGAGACACGATTGAAGTATTGGGCAGCGGTTTCCTGGGAATGAAGAGCAGTCGATATAATAGTCAACACGAGTGTCATCGCGAGAAAATGCCGCGTGATTGGTTGCGTCAATGGCCTAACCCCTTAACGGCCATAGTAACCCCTTTCCATTCCTCAGCGTCAAGACCTCATCGGGTTCTGTACCTTTCACCGCGAAAGGGATATCATCGACTCATAGGGGCTCACAGTATGGAAGCTTTGGATTCCTTGGAGGTTTTTGATTTCGGGGGCTCTATCGTCGCGCCGAACGGACCGGACAGCGATTTTTTAAGGGATTTTCTTGATTTCCTGAATCGCTGGCTGCGTGATGACGAATCCCGACGGGCAATTATGGTTGTCGGCGGCGGCAGCGCCGCTCGCGCCTGGCAGAAGACGGCGCGGGAACTCGCGCCGGATGCCCCGCCTGAGTCTCTGGACTGGGTGGGCATCATGGCCACTCGGCTCAACGCGGAGCTTGTCAGGACCTTGCTCGGTTCGCTGTGTCCCGATCCGGTTGTTATTAACCCGATGAGGGATTTTCCGTTTACCGGCCGAGTTCTGATGGCCGCCGGATGGAAACCCGGGTTTTCCACCGATTATGACGCCGTTGTACTGGCCGAACGATTCAAGCTGCGTCGAATCCTGATGTTATCGGATATCGCCCAGATATACAGTGCCGACCCCAAGCTCAATCCCAACGCGCGGCCGATCACACATCTTAGCTGGAATGAATACCGGAACATGGCGGGTCGCGAATGGACTCCCGGGGCCAAGCTGCCCTTCGACCCCGTTGCGGCGGCTCAAGCCGCCAAGGCCGGACTCACCGTTGTCGCGGCTTCCGGGCGCGACTTGAATAATCTCGAAGCCATACTGAGCGACGCTGATTTCATCGGTACAGTCATCGGCTCATCATGAAATCGGTACATTGTGAACATGTTTGTCGATGAGACTCATAAGCTGAATGGCTAGCCCGCAAGATTCAGTGCGGCGGCGACATTGCGCATCCCGGCAATGGTTTGCTCAATAACCTCATCCCTTTCCATACCCAGCATGGCGATGCCCTTGGCGATTATTTCCCGATTCACTCCGGCAGCAAACCTCTTGTCCGACCATTTCTTCTTCACTGACTTCGGGCCGAGGTCCATGAGGCTGCAGGATGGGCGCATCAATGCCGTCGCGGTAATAAGTCCGGTGAGTTCGTCGATGGTATAAAGCACCTTCTCCATGCGAAGCAGTGGTTCCTCGTCGCTTACCAGAGTCCAACCATGGGAAACAACCGATCGTATCCAATCATCCGGCCATCCCTCTTCAGTGAGAATCTCGGCGGTTTTTTGACAATGCTGCTCCGGCCACTTCTCCCAATCCAGATCATGGATAAGGCCGATGATGCCCCATTTCTCCACATCTTCATTAAATAAACCGGCAAAATGCCGCATTACCGCCTCCACTGCTAATGCATGGCGGTAAAGACTGGCGTCCTGATTGTATTTACGAAAGAGGGCCAATCCATCCTCTCGTGTTGGTATCATGTGGCTACTTTAGCATGAAAATCGTCAAGGCAAACAGCATATTTACCTGCCATCCCTAAGTGGTCAAAGGAAGGGCCGTTCCGAACACACAATTCAGTCGCCCCGAATCAGTCTCAGCTTGGAACCCACCTCGGCCGGAGAGATTTCGATGCGATTGGCAATCTGCCGCTTGAGTTCCATCACATGCGAGATAATTCCCACCATGCGGTTTTCCCTGAGATCGTTCAGCACGGTTAGAACCTCCTGTAGCGCCTCATCATCCAGGGTGCCAAAACCTTCATCGATGAAGAGGGCTTCCAGCCGAACCCCTCCAGAGCGTGCCTGAACAACATCCGCCAATCCCAGGGCCAGCGACAAAGATGCCATGAAGAGTTGACCCCCTGAGAGGGTGTTTACCGGCCGTTCGGTGCCGCTCCAGGCATCGGTGATAAGCAGATCGAGACCCGCCTGAGCGGCGACGCTGCGGCCTTCATCTCGCCGTTTCAGGGTGAAACGGCCTCGGCTGAGGAGGGTGAGTCGGCGGGTAGCCTGAATGAGAACCTCTTCAAGACGCCGCGCCAAAAAAAACCGGTTCAGGGATATTTTTGGCGGAAGGACACCTCTTGCCTGTCTGGAAAGCCGTCGCAGCAAGGCGCTACGCTTCCATGATTCCCGCGCTTCATCTTCCAGTCGCGTATACTCGATTGTAAGAGACTCTATGCGGCTCAATACGGTCCGAACCTGCCTAAGAGAATTGGCGGCTTGAGCATCGTCTTCCAGTGCCTTGTCCCGTACCGCCCGATAGTCGCTGATATTCGGATTGGGGCGTCCATTGATTCGCTTGATGGTGTCTGCCATAAGGGTAGCGCATTCGCCGCGCTCTTTTTCCCATGTCGAAAGCGCCATCTTGTCGTTTTCGCTGTTTGCTGCTGCATCTACGGCCTTTCTGAAGGCTTCCTCATCGGGAAAACCAGATGAGGTCATCTCGGATAGAAAAGCACTTTCCTTGCTGATTTTGAGGGACTCGGCCTTTTTTTTCTGATCCCGGCGAAGCTTCTCGGCTGTTTCGCAGGATTTCAGATGTTCCATGACATCCCCTCTGTCCTTCGTTAGTTTTTCAAGGCGCTTCTCAATGTTCTGAATTTCATCTTCCCAGCGCTTGAGGGAGCCTGGCAGATCAGCCGGACTGGGCGCCAAATCGCCATCGTCAGAAGGCCATTGGGCAAGGGCGGCATTCCAATGAATTTCGCGTTCTTCCAGTTGTTTGCCGAGACTGCGAATCTCCTCTCCTGTTCTTTCGATTTCGCCAATGATGCCTACCTTCTTTTGATTGAGTTCTGCCAAGTCCACCTCAAGAACGCGCTCTCGTTCTTCGCGAAGAGTTTTTTCCCTGTCAAGTTCATCGCTCAAACTCCGGATATCATGCGGTGTTGGCGCGAAATTCAGATCGCGAGTAAGATTTGAGCGCTTCTCATCAAGTTTTTTCTGCTGACCCTGAAGGGCGAGTAGCTGCGAACGAGCATTCGCATGGCTTGAATCGGCGTCGGAAAGGACATGCTCGGCTTCCGCAATTTCCTGTGCTTTGGGCCCAATTCCGACAGGATGGGGGTGAGGATGATGAATCGAACCGCAAACCGGACAGGGCATCCTGTCCTCTAGGGCAGCGGCTAACTCACCGGCCAAATTCGCCTCTCTGAGCGCCTTGAGCCGCTCTCGGTTCATGGCCGCGGCATCCCGAATTCTACTTCTCTTGGCCACCAATTCATCCGCGTCCTTGATACGGTGGGCCAAGACGCGACTCTCGTCTTCTTGCGCGAGAAAGGACTCCCACGAGGCTATCCGACTCCGTTTCTCTTCGGCACTGCCCCCATCTTCCAGATTGCGAATTTCTTCTTCCAGATCGGAACGCCGCCTAGCTATCTCGTCGGTTCTGCTGCTGAGTTTCTCTCGCGCGGCGCGGGTATTTTTCTGCCGATCGACGGCCTCTTCCATCGCGTCCCGAAGCGCCCGGCGCCGCGCTTCCTCATTCTCGAATCCAGAGAACAGCTTAATCCGACGCCGGTACCTGTCTAAATCTTCACGCCATTTTCCCTCCATGGCGCCGTATTCATCCAGTTCAGTCTTGGATTTCCGGGCCATTTCCAGTTGAAGAACGGCTTCCTGATATTCCTTCATGGCTGCTTCCGCTGTTTGTCGAAGCCGGAGGATTTCGCTGTATCGGTCGCTGAGAGCCAAGGTTCGACGGTCGTTTTCCAGCTTGGTTTTGAGCTGGTTCATGGCCTCTTGCTGTTGATTTAGAATGTGTGTCTGTTCCTCTAGTTCCCGCAGTTGTCGATATTCGGCATGCAGGTTCTCCGCCCGCACCAGATCGGAAACCGCCTTGTCCCGAGCCGAGGCGGCCTTTTCAACGAGGCTGACTAAATTATCAACCTTTTCCCTCAGCATGGCGGCCGCCTCGGTCAGGCAATTGGAAAAGTCCGCGGTATCGGTAAGGGAAGGGACTAAATCCTCCTCTCGCCAAAGCTTCGTTATAGACTCCTTGAGCTGTTCGAGTTGAGCGAAGCGCGATTGCTCGGCTTGATTAACCACCTCCTCCATTTCTTTCAGGCGAACCTGGATATCCCGGTACAACTGGGTATCGAAAAGACGCTCAAGCAGAATTTCGCGATCTCCACTATCAGAGAGAAGCAGTTTGCGGAATTCGCCTTGGGGAATCATCACTACCTGGCGGAACTGCCGGGCATCCAGGCCCAGAAGGCCGTTCAGGATGCGATTCACATCACTTTTCTTCGAGGCCAGCGGCTCAAGGCGCCCATCGGCGGGATTGAATCGGAAAAGGCCCTGACTCTCTGGCACCTGGGTGAAGCCCTCTCCCCTCTTCTTCGCTCGACGATAGGCCAAGCCGCGCCGCACCCGATAGCTCTTATCACCCAAAGCAAAACTCAGTTCGATTCTGGGTTCGGCATCCCTGGAAAGGAAATCGCTTTTCAAATGAGATTCCCTGCCGGTGGCGCTCTCCGCGTAGAGAGCGTAGCAGAGAGCGTCGAAGATGAAGGTTTTACCCACACCGGTAGGTCCGCTGATAAGGAAGAGGGATTTCTCATCCATGAGTGTGAAATCGATGCGTTGGGTATCAACGAAGGGACCGATGCCGCTGATTTCCAGGCTGAGGGGTTTCATAGGGCAGGCTCACGTGGTGGAACGTGGTTTTCGTCCGCCGAATCGAGAGTTGTGAGGGCCTCTTTCAATAGAGCATGGGCCAGAACGCAGTCGTCCCCATCCTCCCAGCCGGCCCGACGGAGAAAATCTTCAAAAACCATTTCGGTGGTTTCAGCGGCAGATGATGGCGCGGCGCCGAGAGCATTGTTCGCGGAGCTAGCGGGTGATTCCAGGCTAAGCTGTCGCAGCTCACGCAAATATGGGAAACGTTCCCGCAGTCTGCCAAGGATATTCATATGCGAGAGCTTGTCGCTAACTCTCGCCGACACATAGCAATTTCGGGCAGCTTGATATTTTGTGAGTTTTAGAAGGTTTTCCAGGCTGTCTTCCAGAATGTGCAGGGGTCTTAGAGGTGTGAGCGCGTGGAAAATGACTTCCGGCTGGGGAGTTTGCTTCAGGATAACCTCAAGAAACCCCTTTGCTTGACGCGCCTCATCAAACGAAAGAGGCAGTGGAGACCCGGAATATCGGATGTGCTGGCCGCCGGCTTTCTGGGCACTGTGCATATGTCCCAGAGCGACATAATCAAATCCCTCAAAGAGTTCTGAGGGGAGTGATTGGCTGTTGCCGACGTAAAGTCTTTCGCTGCCGGATTCCTGAGCGCCGCTAACGAATTCATGGGCAATTAGAACGCTGTGGCGCTCTGAGGAAACCAGGGAGCGCATTTCATCAACTACGGCACGGACAAGATCAATCTTACTGCCGGAATAAGCATCAATCGCGTCACCCCCGCCTGAATTTATTGACGATTCGGGCGATTTTACCACCTTGGAAGCATCGGACATACTCGTCCGCCCAGCGCGAACCCCACCCCGGAGAGTCCATCGCAGCGCCTCGGTTTCCACAAAAGGCAGGGCAAAGAAGTCGATTTTTTCGCCGTCTCGTCCCGTAACACTGAATGGCTCATTCAAACGGGCATAATCCGCCCTGAGGTGGACTCCTATGCGCTCCCAGGCCCGAGAGGCATATCCCAGACGCCCGGAAGAATCATGATTGCCGGGAATGGCAATGATCGGAATACCGGAAGATGCCAAGTCCACCAGAAAATCATCCAAAAGAGTCATCGCTTCAACCGGCGGCAGAGAACGATCGAACAAATCGCCCGCCAGGACAATCGCGTCTGGTGGGTGAGAAGAGCAAATATCCTTCACTTGCGCCAATACATGGGCCTGATCTTCCAACAAGGATTCACCATGGAAGACGCGACCGAGATGGAGATCGGCTAAGTGGAAGAATCGGGGCATCTTATTCTCCCAAGCAGACCCGGCGGAATCGCCGCGGCCTCAGGGCGAATCGTGGATCGAAAACAAAAACCAACCGTTTAGAGGCTATATCGAAACCGAATTGAAAGCATAAACAAACCGAATGAAAAGATAAAACAAACCTTTTGAAAACTCCATTCTCCACACCTTCTACGAAAATAGACAAGAAACCCATTTTAGTTTTTCTGAATCCTTTTAGCGAGAGAGCTTACAGCCTTGGCGAGATCGCGGTTGTCAATGGCCCGCACCGCTTCTTCCGGACTCACGAATCGGCGTTTCCTGAATGACTTTTCCGGCCATTTTTTGTGAATTTTTTTTATCTTTACAGGATAAATTTTCCATCGCTGTTTTTGCCCCAGTTTGATAATAAGCTCTCTGACTCTCCCTGAAACCACCCCCGTCACACCCGCTTCCTCCCAGGCCTCTTTGAGCGCGATTCTCTTTTTTCCGAATTTTTTCGCGGGCTGACCCTTGGGGATAATCCACCGCCCCGCGCTACTCGTAATAATTACGATTTCATGAGATACATCCGTCTCACGATAACAATATGCCGCGACAATACAGTTCATCTTCGCGAGTATAACCCACCTGATATGCCGGCGAACATCCCGAATCCGCTTCCGCCCATTCGGTTAGCACCATCTGTCCCCGCGTACCTTGTCAATCCCCTTTAGTCCGCTCCTTCCCAGTCAGCTAGCCTTCACCTGACTAAAAGATTCGTGACAAAGTAGCGAACAATGAATACAGTATCAAGGATGCCACATGAGAGCGGTTTATTGACAAAAAAAGAAATCGTTGCCGTCATCGATATCGGCTCCAGCGCCCTGCGTCTTCTCATCGCGCAGGGACGCGATCCAAGCGAGTGGGAAGTTCTTGAGAGCGCCACACAACACTTGGCCCTGGGCCGGGATGTTTTCCGCAAGGGCAGCATTGATTCCCATACGATTAACCAGGCCGTGGAAATACTCAAGGGATTTCTTGAACTGATGGCCCCTTACAGAGTGAACAGAATTGAAGCCATCGCCACCAGTGCCGTAAGGGAGTCGGAAAATCGGGAACAATTCATCGACCGTGTGATGCTCCAGACAGGCATCGAAGTTCGGGTAATCGATGGAGTGGAGGCCAATCAGCTCACCTGGCTGGCTGTTCGCGAACCCCTTTTACAGTCACCAATCAGCTTAAAACGCCACAATTCGCTCATCATCGAAGTGGGGGCTGGGAACACCGACTTGATGATTTTGCAAAAGGGAAAAATCACAAGCGCCCACGCCCTGCCCTTCGGAACTCTCCGATTCCTCCAGCAACTGGAAGCGAAATACCACAGAAACATCGAAAACACCCGTGAACTTTTTCGAATCCACACCTACAGAACTGTCAAGGAAATGGCTCACGAGCTCAAACTGGATCGGGTATCAAAACTGGTAACCGTGGGGAGTGACGCCCGGCTCACCGCCGCCACACTCGGCCACCACATCACTGATGAACTCTCAGTTATCAACCGCGCCCAATTCAGAAGCTTCATGGAGGAAATTGAATTCCTCAGTCCGGATAAACTCGTAAACCGTTTGAGTTTACCGTGGCATGAGGCCGAGTTGCTTTATCCAGCCCTGGTTATCTTCAACGCATTCATCGAAGCCACAAAAGCCGACGAGATTCTGGTGCCTTCGGCCAGTATCAGGCAGGGCCTTTTAGTCAATTACGCCACCGACCGCGGCACATTGCGAGAGATATTCGGCACCCAGGTTATTTCCGGAGCTAAAAACCTTGCCAAGCACTACAACGTAAACATGAAACACGCCGAATTTGTTAGAAAACAGGTTCTCATAATCCACGACACCCTGAATACCGAACTCGGATTAAAGGGATACAATCGTCTTTTTCTTGAAACTGCCGCCATACTCCATGACATCGGCGAATTCATCCAAGGAGCAAACCACCACAAGCATGGTCAGTACATCATTCGCAATTCCGACATATTCGGCTTATCGGCCACCGACAAGGAGCTTGTGAGCCACATCGTCCGCTATCACCGACACGCCAAGCCCCAAAGGGCCCACAACCTCTACATGAGCCTTAGTCGGGACAATCGGGTAATCGTTCAAAAACTCTCGTCCCTGCTTCGCGTTGCCGAGGCGTTAGACCGGTCGCATACCCAGCAGGTAACAATCAGCCGCCTAAACATCAAAAAAAACAGACTCGTCATCTATACACCTTACACCGGAGATTGTTCCATTGAAGAATCAAGCCTGATTGACAAGGGCGATTTGCTCGAAGAGGTATTCGGACTGAAACCGGTACTGAGATGTGACAAAAATGAATTTTAAGCGATATATACAACGTGAAATCTCCTGGAACCAATTTAACTCCCGGGTAATGCATGAAGGATGCAGAGATGATGTAAAACTGCTAGATCGTCTCAAATTCTTTGCGATAACCAGTTCCAATTACGACGAATTTTTCATGGTGCGGATTGCCCGCTTGATGCGCGATGCTGACGAGGGCAAATGCCCGCCTGAAATTCTCAACACTGTCCTGGATGAAGTCCGTGTTGTCATAGAAAAACAGGACTCGCTCATGTCCCAACAGATTATACCGGCTCTGGCAGCCAAGGGGCTCATCCTGCTTGCTCCCGAGTTCTGGAAAGATAAAGAGGAACGCAGAGCCGACGCCATATTCGAAAATGAAATTTCCTCCATTGCCACACCCATTGCCGTTACGGAGGCTCAACAGCTCAATACGCTCATAGCACAAAATCGAATCTACGCGGCATTTCTTTTGGAAAAGAACGAACTCACCATTGTGAGAATTCCCGACAACATCGATCGTTTCCGTGAATTCCGTATTGACAACGACAATCGGCAAATTCTCCTGCTGGAAGATATTCTTCTGAGCCGAGGGGAAAGCTTCTTCCCCGGAAAAAAACCCCAATCGGCATGTTTTTTTCGTGTCACCCGAGACGCGGATATGACAGTAGACGAAGAAAGAGACCAGGACTTTGTGGCGGCAATAGAGGAAATTCTTGAAAGCCGCAAGAGCGGATTCCCAGTAAGATTGGAAACTCGCGGCAATCTTTTGCTCGCCCGGCGTCTTCGGGAAGAACTCGAACTTCCAGAAGCTAATCACTTTCACCTCAGATCCCCCTTGAATCTCAAAGAATTCATTCGTCTTACCAAACTGCCAGGTCTAGATGATCTGCGAGACCCCCCTCCGTCTCCGAAATCCGTCGAAAACCTTTCGGATACCGACGATATTTGGGAGGTGCTGCGGGAACGTGATTTGCTTCTTCACCATCCCTATGAAACATACCAACCGATAATTCGATTAGTGGAAGAGGCATCAAAGAGTTCGGACACTCTCGCAATCAAAATGACCCTCTACCGCACTAGTGGGGATTCTCCCATCGTCAAGGCCCTTATCAGAGCCGCGGAAAAAGGCGTGCAAGTAAGCGTTCTTGTGGAGCTTAAGGCACGATTTGATGAAGGGGCAAATATCAACTGGGCTACCCGTCTGGAAAAGGCTGGCGCCATCGTTGTCTACGGCCTGGCTGTACTGAAGGTGCATGCCAAGGCTCTGATGATTGTACGCCGGGAGGATATCGGAATCCGCCGTTATTTGCATCTGGGAACCGGCAACTACAACGACTCGACGGCCAAACTCTATACCGACATCGGGTTTATCACCAGTAAGGACGAATATACCCGGGACGCGGCCCTGATGTTCAACGCCATCACCGGGTATTCCTCGGCCCCTCCGCTTAAAACCTTGATTATGGCGCCATTCGCCCTGAGAAAGAAAACTCTCTGGCTCATCCGCAGAGAGGAGAAGCGAGCGAAGGGAAAAGAAGAGGCGAGAATCATCGCCAAGATGAACTCGCTGGAAGACAATGAAATAATTGAAGCTCTGTACAAGGCCTCAAAGGCCGGTGTAAGCATCGATTTGAACGTGCGGGGAACCTGCTGCCTACGCCCCGGCGTAACAGGGCTCAGCGAGAACATCCGAGTTATCAGCATTATCGACAACTTACTCGAACATACCCGGGCCTTCATGTATTATAATGGAGGTGAGCCGGACATCTATCTTTCCAGCGCTGATTGGATGACCCGAAACCTGGATCGTCGCGTCGAACTGCTTTTCCCCGTCGCGGAAATCGGACATAGAATCCGAATCCGTTCCATACTCGAGGACTACTTCAAAGACAATTGCCACTCCTGGGAACTCCATGCCGATGGCAATTGGATTCGCCGAAAACCGCGGGTCAATGAACCCCCTTTCCGTATCCAGGAGCATTTCGCAGAAGAAGTAGCCGCCGCGGCAGCAAGTCGCGTGATGAAAGAACATAGGACGTTGACAGTCCGAAGAGTCCCCCCAGGCTCTAAGTAGAGCTGGAATAGCCCCAATCAGCTTAGAACTCACAAGCGCCTTAGTTTTTCCGCGCATACTAGACCAGCCTTAGGCGCTTATCTTATAATTCCGGTTCAGCCTCTGCCGGCATGGTGAAATTGGTAGACACGATAGACTCAAAATCTATTGTCCGCGAGGACGTGTCGGTTCGAGTCCGACTGCCGGTATGAGTTCTTGCTGGATTATATCAGTGTTTTTGCTTTTTATTGACGAATTTGAGCATCGTGGAGATCGCGGGGGGCCTCATCCTCTTGAACGGGAAGAACTCAATATTTTCCTTCCGTGTTGTCAACATAGTATCGGTTCAAATCGTTCTCCCTCCGTGTTGTCAACATAGTATCGGTTCAAATCGTATGGAGAATAGATTCCCCTGTCGGTAACGACACCACTGACAAGGTGTGGGGGGGTGATGTCAAACGACGGGTAATATCCCTTGACACCCTGACGGGCAGTTCTCACGCCCATGGCTTGTAATACAAACTCAGGATCCCTTTGCTCAATCTTTATGCTGTCTACAACGGCATGGCCACGATCGGGCGCGCCGGAGACAAAATAAGGAATACCGAGATGGTTAGCGACAATCGCGATTTGGAAGGTGCCTACCTTATTCACGACGTGCCCATCGAGGCAGATGGCGTCTGCAGCCGATGTGAAAACATCAATATTCTCACGCCGCATCGTAGTCGCCGGCATGTTATCGGTAATGACAGTCGTATCAAAACCCATCTCATGACAGACCGTCGCCGTTAGCCGAGCACCTTGGAAATAGGGCCTTGTTTCGGGGCAAAACAGCTTTATGGCATTATTCCTTTGTTTGGCAACCTTGAGCATCATACCGACAATTGTTTCGCCGAAACACTGGGTCATAATTTTGCCTCCAGGAGGAAACATATCCACCAGATACTCTGCTACTATATTGATCTTGCTATACCTCCTGTTGTTCCTTTCAATCGTTGAATGAACGATAGCCTCACTGACATCCCGACCTTTATCGATGGCCTTAAGCGCCACCTCAAAGCAGTCCTGTGTAATAAGTTTCATCCGCTGGACAGTTGTGGGCCGCGCGTGGGCTATTGTCTCGGCGGCTTCTCGAAGATAGTTCCTCTGATTACTAGCGGTTTTCCCCTTGCATTCATCGGCGGCCAAAGCCATCCCCATTGCCGCGGCGGTATATGGTCCCGCGCTTTGGGTTACCATATCGCTTATGGCCTGGGTTAGCTCCTGATGGGTCTTACAGATAACAAAGGAAACGGTTTGGGGATACACTCGCCGATCGAGAATCCTGACAATCCCCTCTTCATACCAAGCGACGTTTTCATATCGAAGCATGAATGCCAAATCTTTATCAGCTCGTTCCATTACCCCTCACTCAACACGCGAAACTAATAGAGTTTTCCCAACGCGTTCTTCACATCAAATCTCACTTTCTCCGTATCGATGGTATAGAAGTTCCCATTCTCATAGATAATCTCACCATCCACCATGGTCATCACCACATCGCTTGCCTGCATGCTGTACACCATCAATGATAAGAGATCTAAATTGGGTATCAGATGCGGCCGATCCAGTTCGACAGCGATGATGTCGGCTTTTTTCCCAACTTCGAGAGTGCCAATATCGCTCCGGCGCATCATTTTCGCGGCGTTTACCGTAACCATCTCCATTAGTGTTTCGGGATTCATCATCGCCGGATTGCTGTGATAACCCTTATGGATAATCGATGCGATGTGCATCTCTTCGAACATATTCAAATTGTTGTTACTGGCCGCGCCATCAGTGCCCAGGGTTATGTTGACGCCCCTCTCTAATAACGCGGGTATCGGCGCGAATCCGGAGCCCAGTATCAGATTGCTCGTTGGATTATGCACGACAGAAACACCCTTCTCCGCGAGAATATCAATATCCCCATCTTCTACCACCACACAGTGGGCCGCCTGACAGGAACTGTCGAACACGCCGGTCGCTGAAAACCACTCCGTTGGGGTTTTTCCGTACTTCTTGCGACAGTCTTGATGCTCTTTCGATGTCTCCGATAAGTGTATATGCATGTGCCCATTGCTCTCATTGCATAGCCGGGCATATTCCCGAGTCATTTTCTCCGTGATGGTATATTCCGCGTGGATGGAGAAGTCAATCAATATCCGGCCATCATCGTACCCATCGAAGCTGTCATAGAGGCTCTTGAACTCCCGATATGCCTTATTCTCCGCCAATGATTCTTCCGAATCGTTTGAAAGGATTGGACGAGTCTGATTGCTTTTCACCTTTGCGGTACAAATCTCTTCGATAGTTCCTTCGTTTAAGTAATACATGTCCGAAAAACACGTGGTACCTGCGGCAATCATTTCCATTATTGCCAATCTCGCCCCCACCCTCACGGACTGGGCATCCAACTTATCCTCAATCGGCCAAATAGCTTCTTTCAGCCATCTCTCAAGAGTGAGACCGCCGCCAACGCCCCGGAGCAGCGTCATCGGTGAATGCCCATGGCCATTTATCAGCGATGGAGAGAGAAGCTTACCCGACATATTCTTGTTGACATCATAGCTGACTTCGGGCTTATTCTCTGACAGATGTATGATGAGATCATTTTCTATTCCGAGGTAGCCATTCTCGATTATCGTGAAGCCGTCCTTGCCGTAGCTAAGAATGGATGCTTCCTCAAACAGAGTTTTCATCAATCTTCTACATCCTTTTCACTATTTCTTTGAGGTATCTAACAAACCTCTTGGACACAAGGGCGGCTGTTTCTCCCACCTCCTCTGAACTGACCGGTTGCTTCAGTATACCGGCGGCCATATTGGTGAGCAGCGATAAGGCCAGCAGCGGCATGCCGCAATGCGCTGCCGTCAGTACCTCGGGCACCGTTGACATCCCGACGGCGTCGGCGCCCAGAAGCCGCATAGCTCTTATCTCAGCGTGCGACTCGAATTGGGGTCCACCCCAAAACATATAGACGCCTTCATGCACTTTCAAATCCGTGTATTCGGACGCTTCTTTCGCGATTGTAATCAAATCCTTGGTGTACATATTGCCAATATCGAAGAAGCGTGGTCCAAACTCCTCTATGTTGGGGCCTCTCAAGGGGCTGGCGCCCATTAACTTGATATGATCGTTGATAATCATGATGTCTCCAGCCCTGAAGCTGGTATTGATAGCACCGGCCGCATTGGTCAGGATTGTTGATTGGACACCGAGCAGCTTGAAAACCCGAATGGGGATGGTGAGTTGTTCGAAATCATAACCTTCGTAGTAATGAAATCTTCCGGACATGCAGACAATCTTCTTGCCGCATAGCTCGCCGAGAATGAGTTTTCCGGCATGGGAATCCACCGTCGACATAAGAAAGTTGGGGATGTCAGCATAATCGATTTCGATGGGATGGACAATCTCACGGGCGAGCTCGCCTAGAGAACTCCCAAGTACAATGGCCAGCTTTGGAACGTAATCCACCTTACCCGAAATATAATCCGCGCTTTTTTTGTAGTATTCGTAGTTGTATTTCATAACGCACCACCTGCCTCAGCCATCTTATCATGTAAAGCATCGATGGCCTGACTCTGCTCAAGGCTCAGATACTTCAGATCACCCAGTAGAAATCCCAAGAATGTCATCCGAGCCGCAGCCTCAAGAACCTCCATGCGGTCGTAGGCTTGGTGAAGAGTTTTGCCAACCGTAATCACACCATGGTTTTCCATCAGTACAACATGGGTTTCGGGGCTCCTGAAAGACTCTCCGACTATTTCGGCAAGGCTGTTCGTACCCATCAGAGCATAGGATGCCAAAACCGGCTCACCAAGCAAGTATCGAGCCTCGGCCAGGATATCCGTTCTTATCTTTCTCTCCGAAGCGGCGGCATACAAGCTCGCGTAAACCGGATGCGCGTGGACAACCGCGTCCACATCGGGCCTGTTTCGGAAGACAGCAAGATGCATGGCCGTCTCAGTGCTCGTTTTCAATTCGGGTGTCAGGTTTTCTCCTGAAGCCATCAGCACGGCGATATGTTCGTCCTGGAGCGTCGCCTTATCGACAGAAGATACCGTAATGAGAATGCGATCGTCTTGAGTACGGCAACTGATATTGCCCCCGGAACAGGTAGTTAAATACCTCTCATACAGGCGCCTCATATACAACGCCGTTTCGGCACGTTCTTGTTGATATATCACTGTCCCAGAGTATAATGAATGAGCCGCAAAATAGGCAACATGCGAAGTGCGACTCGCCCGTTTCTCTCTCGGGCTACGCTTTTTTTCTATGGGCCTTATTCCCTTCTCCACCTCAAATCTATTATTGTCATGCAATTACTACTCATAAGAGGCAACATGAAAAAAATCATTGACACCGAGAACGCGCCTGCGGCCATCGGCCCATACTCTCAAGCTGTTCAAGCAGGTTCTCTTGTTTTTGTATCCGGTCAGATACCCATCAACCCCAAAACCGGCGAATTAGTCTCAGGTGGAATCGCTACGCAAACACGGCAGGCCCTTCTCAATGTCAAAGCGATTGTCGAAGCGGCACATAGTTCAATCGACCATATACTCAAGTGCACGGTATTACTGAGTGACATGCAGGACTTCGCCGAGATGAATCGTATACCAGGAGTTCTTCCCGTCCAAGCCTCCCGCACGGGCAACATTCAGCGTCAAGGGCCTCCCCAAAAGCGCTCTTGTTGAAATCGATGCTGTGGCAGCGATAATCGATTAGGAATCGGGCATGCCCGGGTGGATATTGAAATACAGATAGTCCCTATTCAACGAGACAAGACGGGCAGCACTGCATTAGAATTAATCTATTATGAGCACCATCTACATCACCGGCCACCGCAGTCCCGATTTCGATTCGACTGCCTCGGCCTCTGTCTACGCCCATCTTAAAAACCGGGTGGACCCTGACAATAACTATGTGGCCGTACGATGCGGCAATTTGAACGCCCAAACTAGAAACACCTACCAGCGCATAGGAATCGAACCGCCGATATTTCTCAAAGACGTTAAAACCACTGTTGCCGATGTTGTGAAGCGTGAAGTACCCCGTCTGGAAATCACCGATCCCCTCCAAACCGCCATCGCCCTATTGGATGAGACCGGTTTGAGCTTGCTTCCGGTGTTCGATAGCGATGGTGCTTATCGAGGCACAGTCAGCGGCACCGAGATAAGCCATTTTCTGATACGGGAAACCATCGGCGCCCGACCCATCTACCACTTCCTGGTAGAAAACCTGGCAAAAGTTGTTCCCGGACACATATTCCTGAGAAGCAATATTATGGAGTTTGACGCGCCGATAATGATCGGCGCGATGCCATTTGAGCGCAGTGTGCAAAAGATGAACTCCTTGGAGCCAACAAGGCCCTTGTTCATCGTGGGTCTTCGGCGTGATTTGGTGGATTACGCAGTCTCCCAGCAGTTCCCCGCTATCATACTCACCGGCGCCACCGCGGAAGAGACCGAAGAGCTTGATTTCTCTCAATACGACGGCTCAGTGTATATCTCGGATGTGGATACGGCCGAAACGATCAGGCTGCTCCGATTCAGCACCCCCATACTGGACATCATTGAAAGCGGGCCTGAGCGTCTGGAAACCACGGATGATTTCGATCGCGCCAAGAGAAAGCTTTCCGCCCTGGGGCGCCGGGCCCTTCCGGTATTCGAAAAGGAGCAATTTGTGGGTATTGTTTCCAGGGGCTCCTTTCTTGATCGCCCCCGGAAGAAGCTTATCATGGTGGATCACAACGAACTTGAGCAGAGCATTCCCGGTGCCCGCGACGCCGATATTCTGGAAATAGTCGACCATCACCGCGTAGGCGCCGTGATGTCCCGCGAACCCTTTAGCCTCTATACCAGACCCGTGGGATGCACCTGCACCATACTTCGCCAGCTTTTTAGACAGCACGGCGTCGCTATCCCGGAGGAAATCGCTAAATTGATGCTTTCGGCCATACTATCGGATACAGTACTCCTTAAATCCCCCACCACCACCGAAGAAGACCAACAGACAGTCGATGGCCTGGCTCGGCATGCAGGCGTCGATTGGCTTTCCTGGGGCAGGGAGATGTTCGCTTTGGGAGACCAGCTCGCCGACATTGATCCCGAGGAAGCGATTATGGGAGACTTCAAAGTCTATGATTCGGGGGATACACACTTCGGCATAGGCCAGGTGGAAGTTCAGACAATGGCGGGTTTAGAAGAGGTGCTGGAGAGTTTCAATCGGGCTCTCATAAAGGCCAAGGAGAACAAGGCTCTAGATGGCACCATGCTTCTTATTACCGATGTGATGAGCGAAGATAGTGTACTACTGATTAAGGGCCTGGAGAGGGCCACCGAGCTGCTTCACTACGAAACCATCTCCGAGGGTGTTCTCAGTCTCCCGGGAATACTCTCCCGCAAAAAACAGCTGCTGCCGGAAATCATGAGAGCGATAGAAGAATCGAGGGATACGTAGCCCACATTCTTCTTTAGGAAACTGTTCTTTATCTTTCTGATATCACCACCGAAAGCGCCCCACGGTATTAATGAGCGTCAATGAGCGTGGAGTCCTTACCCGCTTCATCATCCCGATAGCGATTGAAATTATTCAAGGTAAAATTGATAGTCACAATGATGAACATGCACTGAAAAAGCCCCTGCAGCAGTATCCCTGTGTAATGACCAAGCACAACGTTTAGCCGGGAAACCAGGTTGGCAACAAAGAATAGCAGAATTGTGGGCATCAGAAAACAAGCAAGAAAAAAGCCTGATACAGTCTGACGCTTAGTCAGAAAAAAGGCCTTGCTAATCCTCCTCGCATTTCGCCCGTTCTCGCCAGTGGCCAGATGGATGAAAGGCGATAAGCCGAACCTCAGCAAACCGGCAAACAGAAAAAGAGAAGAGAGAATCAAGGGAATATATAGGAGATCAACCATAAACATTAAAACAACAATGCCCAGCAAGGTTCCTATCATTTGGTACAGGAATATACTCAGCGCGCTCAGAAATACTGCCGATAAGAAACCCGTGAATCGCTTCACTCCTTCCCGTACAGAGCTCTGATATGTCGGTATCTCCCGGTTTCGGAACCGGCTTATAGAAGAAAAGAGAACCGACCCCAAAAAGGTTGTCATTACCAGCCACAGCCCGAAATACAAGAAGACAATGCCATTATACTGTGAATACATCTGACGAATTTCATCCCCTGAATCGAGAAAGGAGTTGTACAAATTCATTATATTCCCAATATCATCCCTGATAAGCTGAAGAAACAGGGAATCCAGAATCAAAAGGGGGGCGATGGAGAGAGATAGCCATAACAGCAGAAACATCACCGGCTTAGCCCGAATCTGGAGAGCGGAGTCAGAGATAGCGCTATTCACAGGTCCGAAGAAATCCCGCCTGTGTTCTGATGAGTCCATACAAAATAGTCTAGCACGGAGCAAAGAAGCTTAGCGACCCCATTGCTCCGAACAAGCACAATCAGTCAAGAGAGCGATCATCAACGCGAATTTATGATCGCTCTCCGACAAGGGGAAGGAAGCGTTATCGCACTATCCCCTCTTCCCAAGTTCCCGATCTTTCTTCACCAGCCATGGACGGAATAGTAAGCACCATGTCCGGGAGAATCAAATGCGGATTTTCCATCTGAGGAAGTTTGGACTTATTCGCTTCATAAATAAGTTTCCACTTCCAAGAATCGCCATAGATGAAATCATATCCAGCGATGTTCCATAAGCAGTCAGTATTACCGGGCAGAAGTCTGACAACATAGTAAGCCGGGGATTCTGAATCGGACGCAGCGAACTGAATAACCGAAAGCATATCCAATGCCCGATTTGAAGTGGACAGACTCCTCGCGTGATCCTTATCGGTATAGAATTCCTTGTACGACTGTTCGTAGAGCGCTTGACCCTCAGCCACTTCCATCGGATAGTCTGTAGCCGCTTTCCATCGGCTCAGCTCGGCCAGACGATCTTTCAATCTCACAAGGGCCGATCGGGCACGATACGTGGTTAATTGCTCCTCAATTTCCATACTGAGCAGATCCGTGTAGTGGTCAATTTCATCGCCCAGGCGAGTCACTTCAGGATAATCGGCATCTTCATAAGCCTGCATCTGGAGCTGCTTCAGCTCCTTGATTTTCTTGTAGTTTTCATTCGTGGTTAGAAGCGACTGCGAGAACAAAACCATCGCTGAGAAGCCAAACAGCATTGTTGCCAGGAGTATTCTCTTCATCATCACGGTGCCTCCTCTTCCGCTGCGCGCTGAGCTTCATTGGCCGCCGCTTCGATTTCGGTGATTTGCTCATCCGACTTTCGTATTACTTCCAAGGCCGCCATACGCGCATTCTCAGCGACGTCAACCGATTCCTGGAATGCTTTAGCTGCCTCAATGTACATTTCATACGCGACATCCAAATCTCCATCCATGTCCGCCATTTCGGCCTGATCGTAGTGATCTTGCGCCCTCATGTATTCGGTTGGCGCCGCTTTTTCCGCCATAACAGCATCGGCCAGAATCTTTGCTTGATCGGCGGCCATTCTCGATTCATCGACGGCGGCGCGGTCAATCTTATCGGCATCCGGCGCTGTGCCACAGGAAGCGAGCAAGAGCCCTACGAAGACAAGCATAATCCATCGCTTATCTTTTTTCATACCACATTCTCCTCCTTTCACTATTTCCCCGGTGAGGTTTCCTTTCCCAATCATCAGGATTGACTTTTTCATTATATCCTGCTTTGATATAGCAAAATCAACTGGATTATGCGTCGCTTTGAAAAAAAACACAAGAATTCCGTTTGTTTACACATTCTGAGTAATCCCACAACGCGCCAAGTAAGGAAATCGGGCAGTCACCATGCCCTTTGCCACGTTCCAACTCCCTGCTATTTCTCGGCAGGTTTTCACATCAGCACGGCCTGAACACAGAGATCGATTCATCCAAGCGCCAGTCTCCCCGCATGGCCGAGGTTGGCTATTCCTTTCGAATAGTCAATCTGCATGTCACCTCGCCATCTTCATTTTCTAGAAAATCGGGAGAGGCCTCCATTATTCTTCGATGCTTGGTAAACACCCAGTTTCTCACCGCATTCGTCAGTTCTTCTTCATTCAGAGTGAGTTCCTCCAACGCAAACGCCGAATATCGATGCAGATAAGGCGGTCTGATGGCAAACCACAAGAGTACGGGTAGACTGATCAGGGCGAAAACCCCACCAGAGAAAAGGGGAACAAACCATGCGGACATATCGCCGCCCTCTTGCATGCGGATCAGGATGAATACCGTGGCTACCGCAAGCAGAAAAACCACGATTACGATTACAATTGCTACCATGATACGTTGAGTAATAACTTTCACAACCTCATTATAAACACGAAGTTTGAAATAAATAAATCACCGGGCTAGTCCGTACCCATCTATGCGGGTATTATCCGAATACGGAGGCAAATTCATGAACTTATTTGGAAGATCTTTGTTGACACTGCGCCACTTGAGTCCAGATGAGATTCGATACCTCATCAATCTGTCTCTCAAACTCAAGAAGAAGAAGCGCAAAGGCATTCGCGGGCATGGCATGGAAGGAAAGAACATCGTTCTTGTTTTTGAGAAAACTTCTACTCGAACCCGCTGCGCTTTCGAGGTAGCGGTGCACGACGAGGGGGGGAATGTTACCTTTCTGAGTAACAGCCAAATGGGTATCAAAGAATCCATTGAGGATACGGCGAAAGTGTTAGGCCGCTATTACGACGGAATCGAATTCCGCGGATACCGCCAGGAAACCGTTGAAAAACTGGCTCAGTTCGCCGCTGTTCCGGTGTGGAATGGGCTTACCGATATGTACCATCCCACCCAGGTTCTCGCCGATTTGATGACCATGCAGGAAAAGCTAAAAAAACCATACAGCGACATGAAGCTCTGCTATGTCGGCGATGCCCGGAGCAATATGGGTAATTCCCTGTTGATCGGAGCCGCCAAAATGAGCATGCGTTTTTCGGCTGTGGCGCCCCACTCATTGCTACCGAACAGCGACATCGTAGACTATGCCAGAGAATTGGCCAGTGAGACTCACGCTGAAATAGAGCTCGGCGATGATATTGACAAAGGTGTTCAGGGAGCGGATGTCGTTTACACCGATGTTTGGACTTCCTTGGGAGAAGAAGATAAACTTGCCGAACGCATTGCGCTGCTCCAGCCCTATCAGGTTAATACCGCCTTAATGAAAAAAACTCAGAATCCTGACACGCTGTTCATGCACTGTCTGCCATCGGTTCATGACACCGAAACTCAAATCGGAAGCCGGGCGAAGAAAGAGCACAACTTAGATTCCATGGAAGTGAGCGATGAAGTATTTCGATCCGGACAATCGGTGGTATTCGACCAGGCTGAAAACCGTATGCACACCACCAAGGCTGTGATGGTGGCCACCTGTGGAAGCCCTCAGAGTTAGGCAATGACCGATACCAAAACAGCCGTTACACTCCGTGCCACGCGCGCGCTCATCCATGCAGGCGCTCTCAAGGCCAACCTCCACGCGCTTCGAAGAGCTTTGCCGCCGGATACCATCATATGCGCCGCGGTAAAAGCCAATGCCTACGGACATGGGGCTTTGAGGATATCTAAAATTCTTCGCGATGAAGGCGTTGAAGTACTCGGTGTATCGTCCCCCTTTGAAGGCAGGGAGCTGAGAGAGGGCGGTGATAACGGAAGAATACTCCTACTCGGCCCCACCGTTCCCGAAGAGATCCCTCTAACGCTGGAAGCTAACCTGGAACTTTTTGTAACCAGCGATCGATACCTTCGGGCTATTGAGAAAACACTGTCGAATAATCCGCCCGGCAGCAGTGAAAACGAGCGGGTACCGATGCACTTGAAGGTGGACAGCGGCATGGGACGGGTAGGCTGCAGACCCGACGAGGCCCTCGCCCTCGCCCATCGTATCAGCTCCCATCCCCGCATGGCGCTGATTGGGATTGCGACACATTTTCCCTCAGCGGACTCAGAGCGCGGAGCCGACAGAGAATTCACCCGCAAACAGGCTGCCATCCTCAGTGATATCGCAGGGCAACTGCGCAGCGCCGGCATCAATCCAGGCATCTTGCACGCGGCAAACTCCGGAGCGATTGCCCTGAGCCCGGAAACGGCGTTTGGAATGGTGCGACCAGGAATTGCCCTGTATGGATACGGACCCCCAAAATCCGAACGCATCGAACTTAAGCCTGTAATGGAGCTAAAAACCCGCATTACCGAGATGAAAAAAATCCCCCCGAAAACCACTGTGTCCTACGGCCGGACATGGGAATCAACTCGGGAAACCTGGATCGCTATCCTGCCCGTGGGTTATGCCGACGGATACCCCTGGCGTCTTTCGAATCACGCGGAAGTTCTCATCGATGGACAACGATATCCCGTAGTCGGTTCTGTCTGCATGGATCAACTGATGGTAGACTTAGGACCAGAAACACATATCCAACCTGGCGACGAAGTGATACTTTTCGGATCTAACCCCTCCGGCCCCGACGCCCAGGAACTGGCCGATATAGCCGGTACAATCCCCTATGAAATCACCTGTGGCATATCACTCAGAGTTCCCAAAATCTACATCGACTAGGCAAACCATCCGCATTGATGGAATGCGGCCTCGCCTGAACTCTTGACCGTCAGGCTCAGAGCATTCTAACCTTAGCCCTGAAACAAACCCACAACCGGAGCGAATCCATATGAACTATTTCAGTTCACTGCCTTTCCGTGAACAAGTACAGCAACTGGGCACCTGCCGATTCATGAATGCCAACGAATTTCATGGAATCCAAGCACTCAAAGGAAAGCGCATCATCATACTCGGATGCGGCGCTCAAGGACTCAATCAGGGACTCAATCTGCGTGACAGCGGACTGAATGTCGCCTACGCGCTGCGGCCCGACGCCATTGCCGAAAAGCGCCAGTCCTGGAAAAATACCAACGAATATAAATTCGAAGCGGGCAGCTTCGAAGAAATGATACCCAGCGCCGATCTGGTAATGAACCTTACCCCCGACAAACAGCACAGCTCCGTCGTTTCCAAAATCATCCCGCTGATGAAAAAAAGCTCGTGCCTGGGATACTCCCATGGATTCAACATCGTCGAAGAGGGCATGCGAATTCGCCCCGACATCACCGTCGTAATGATTGCCCCGAAATCCCCGGGAAGCGAAGTCCGCGAAGAATATAAGCGAGGATTCGGCGTCCCCACACTCATCGCCGTTCATCCAGCCAACAACCCCGATGGACGGGGCTGGGAAATCGCAAAGGCCTACGCCGTGGGTCTGGGCTCCGACCGTGCCGGCGTTCTCGCCTCATCCTTCGTTGCCGAAGTTAAATCCGACCTCATGGGCGAACAGACTATACTCTGCGGCATGCTCCAAACCGGCTCTCTACTTTGCTTCGACACAATGATTGCCAACAACATCAAATCGGCCAAGGCCGCCTCCCTTGTTCAGTTCGGATGGGAGGCTATAACCGAAGCGCTCAAACATGGCGGCATTACCCACATGATGGATCGACTTTCCAACCCCGCCAAAATCAGGGCCAACGAACTCGCCGGCCGCTTAAAATCCATCATGAGGAGCCTTTACTGCAAACACATGGACGAAATACTCTCCGCCCAGTTTTCCACCACCATGATGACCGATTGGAAAGCCAACGATAAACAGCTACTGAGCTGGCGGGAAGCAACTGGCCACAGCGCCTTCGAACAAGCCTCGATCGCCCAACGTTTCAGCCCCCAGATATACTTCGATGAAGCTGTTCTCATGGTAGCCATCGTAAAAGCCGGTGTGGAACTGGCCTTCGAAGTTATGGTGGATTCCGGCATCAAAGAGGAATCGGCCTACTATGAATCACTCCACGAATTGCCCCTCATCGCCAACCTGATCAGCCGCAAAAAACTCTACGAAATGAACCGGGTGATATCCGATACCGCCGAATACGGCAACTACCTTTTCACCGAAGCCTGCAAGCCCCTGCTCAAGGACTTCATGAACACATTGAACGAACACGATCTGGGGCGCCCCTATCCCGCCGACGAAGAAGTGGACGACATCGAACTTATCAAGGTTAACCAGGAAATTCGCAACCATCCCATCGAAAGAATCGGGGCAAGGCTCCGAGCCCAGATGAAAGGTATGAAGACCCTCAATTCCTAGTTTTGAAAAGGATGACCTCTAGCGGCCCGCCCATTATTGCTTATCGCACAGCATCAGACATCCAGGCAAAGATGCCGCCCAAAGGGAATGGGTGTATTCCACATCCCGGCCATCCTCAGCCCACCCCCTTATACGCAAAAGAGCCATCACTGCTTTCTTTGCTGGCGCTCAAAGTGCGTGAGTAAGCCCTGGGGCTTGCACCTTCTTGTTTAAAGGGCTGGTCAGTCACTTGTTGCTACTCTCCTTGCTTTGGAACATAACGACCAAGCTCGCCGGCAGCGATATAGCAGTGAAATGGACGTCTGAGTGCAACATCTTGTTATATTTCTTTGTAATCACGAAAACCAGAAAGCAACGCGGCGAAAGATTTCGGCGCGTACTTCTTGAATCCTTCCTCATCGACATACACGAAGTCGAAATTAACACCAGATTGCATAGCATTCACATCTTCACACCACTGGCTCAGGCGTCGCATTTTGAGAGGAACGTCCAGGTCTTCCTGCCCCTTGGTTTCCACCACAATCACCCTGCCATCGGCCAACTTGACTATAAAATCCGGGTAGTAGTTGGAGATGTCACCATCGGCGTTCACATAGTCTAGCTTGAAATGTACCGCCAAGTAGTTTTTGGCGAAGGACGTCACGTCGCTACAATCTTCCAGAAAACGAGCGAATTGCAACTCAAAATGGCTATCGCCGATCACGCGATTGAACACGCTCTTTTTCGGTATCAAATACCCCTGATCCTTCACCACGAAAGGTCGAGTCTGTCTTAGCTTGATCGTGTCCCGAATCTCCGCGTCGCCCTTATCGCGCACGATCAGATCGTTGATCGCCTTCTTGAAAGTCTCGATCACCGTTTTGGTCGCCACCAGTTCCGAAAGGTTGCGCAAAGTATTTGGCGATTCCATCTCAATGGGTTCACCAAACAAGCCATTCCGCACGAAACTCTTCACCTTCCCGTACAGCACATCGTAACCACTGACCAGGTTCAGCTCTTTCATGATGGTCCGCGCAAAGTACCCGATCACGCTGCGGTAGTCCGCGATCCCGGCACTATCGAGAATCGTGGTGTGGGTAACCTCGCCCGTCGTAATGTCCTTGAACACAATCTCGCGCTGCTCTTCTTCTGTGAACTGCTGATAGGCCACCGTCTGGAATGGCATCGCGCTGGCATCCAAGTCGGCGAGATTCTTGTATTCCCGATAAACGCGAGGTGAGAGCACGGGGATTTCAATATCCAGCCTGTCGATGTCTTTATTCTCATTATCCTTATCGATCTTCACCACCAGCGGCGACTTGGCCTTGGTACCTTCACCCATGGCCTTGCGTTCCAGCTCGACACCCTCAGCCTGAATGGATTCGACAAAATCCATAAAGGCATCCGTGCCTATCACACTGACATATTCCTCAACCCCATCTAGGTACATCTTGCGCAATCCCCGCCCCAGTGCTTGCTCCGGCAGGATGTTGCTCTTGGATGAATAGGCCCGCAGCCCCACGATAGTGGTCACATTGCGCACGTCCCAGCCTTCCTTCAGCATCAGCACCGACACAATGGCCTTGTAGGGGCTTTCCATCGAATCAATTTCGTTCGACTGCTTGCGGAGTAGCTCCAGTTCCTCTTTCTTCTTGCCGGATTGCGTCTCGGAAATTTCACCGTTGTTATTGGTGTGAATCACCAACACTGCATCCTTCAAATCGGGATAACACCTTTCCAGATACTCAGCCACATCATCGCAGTTTTTGGTGTTGTCGGTCATCACAAACAATATGGCCTTTTTGCCCAGATTTTCATGCTCGGCATAGGCCTTGCGCCACTCGGTCACCCCCAGATCAAGATAATCCTCGTATTTTTCCGTATAGCGAACGCTTTGCCGTTCTTGCAGCTTGACCCGGCTGGCGGCATCCGGCAGCACGGGATGCTTCACCACGTTCTGTGAGATCGCCTCTACAAGTGGATAGTCGGAAATGGTCTGCACAAAGATCGCGCCGTTGTCGTGCTTGGGCGTCGCCGTCACGTCCAGTTGCAGGCTGAGTGCATCGCCTTTCTGCAACAGCCGGTTGTGAATGTCCTGGATGGATTTGAACCAGGCCAGCTTCGCATCGTGAATATGGTGCGCTTCGTCGTTCAACACCATCAGCTCGTCGATGTCGCGCACAATGTCGCCCAGGTCCAGATTGGAATCGGTAGTCGCCCCGGTTGGCCGCTTGCCGAAAAAGTAATCCATACTGTTCTCATCATTCGGCGAGGGCGCACTCTCGTTGCCTGAATAGACGCGGTGGATATTGGTCAGAAAGATATTGCCGGTAGGGCGAGTCACCCGCACCTCATCCTGAAGGTGCAGGGTCAACTGAAAATCGTCGCGCCAGTTGCGCCCGTCGAAACCGTTATCCGGGATCACCGGGTCCACGAAGAAGACGCGCAGTCCCGCGAAGTCCCTGTAGATGCGATCCAGCACGATGATATTGGGCGTAATCACCAGAAAATTCCGCGCCAGCTGGGAATCCGTCTCATAGGTTTTGTGAAAGAAGCTCCACGCCAATGCCAAGCTCATCACCTTGGTCTTGCCGCTGCCGGTGGCCATCTTGACTACATAGCGCCGCCAGCTCTCGTCGAACATCTGCGCCGAAACGGCTTCGCTGCTGTCGAATCGCATCAGGTCGAACTTGTCCTTGGCACCCACCACATCATACAGATAAACGATGGTCTCCAGCGCCTCGCGCTGGGCGAAGAAATACTGAAAAGTCGCCATATTGCCATCGGCTTGCGGCAACAGGTGCGGCTCCCCGAACCACCAGTTCAGCAGGCTCTTGCTGGTGTCGGTCGCGCCCACATATCCGCTGTCGCGGAATTCCTTCACCTTGTGGCGGAGCTGATACACCAGCGGTGGCATCAGCTTGTCGGCGCGGGCCTCGTCCGCCGGAAACCAGCGGATTTCCGGGTTTAGAATGGCGTGGGGCGAATCGGGAAAGTCGGGGTGCAGGGCCATTACTTATCCTCCAGGCGCTTGATGACCTGATCCTCCAGCAGCACACGCATCTGCTGTATGGCAATCCGGTTGATTCGGGTCAGGCGTTCTGGTTGGGCGATATCCTCATTGATAAAGTGCGCGTTCAGGCTCTCCATGTTCGCCAGGCATACCAGTTGCGCCCCGTTGGCGTAGTCGCGAATATTGCCCTTCTCTCCCGGATTGGCGTCCCGCCACTGCTTCGCCGTTTTACCGAACAGCGCCATGTTCAGCACATCCGCCTCGGAGGCATAGACGAAACTGACCTGTTGCGGCGTCAACTCGGCGGGAATCAGGTTTTCCTTGATGGCGTCGGTATGTATGCGGTAGTTGATCCGGGCCAGATTGCGGCGGATATCCCAACCCAGTTGTTGCCGCTCGGTCTCCTTGAGGCGTTGGAACTCCTTGATCAGATAGAGCTTGAATTCCACCGATACCCAGGAGGCGAACTCAAAGGCGATATCCTTGTGAGCGAAAGTGCCGCCGTGGCGGCCAGTTTTGGCCACTATACCTAAGGCGCCGGTCTGGGTGCGCCAACGTTTGGGTGTTAGCGAGAAACTGTTGAGCCCTGCCTGATTTCTAATTCCATCGAATTCGATGGAATTAAATCCGGGATTGTTCAGTTGCTCCCAAATACCGAGGAATTCGATAGTATTCCGGTTGCGCATCCAGTTCTGGATGATGTAATCGCCGCGTTCCGTATCCCGGTGCCGGGCGATATCGGTCAAGGAGATGAAATCCTCCTCCTTGATGCGGGCAACCTTGATCGGGGTTTCCAATACTTCAATTTCACGGTTCTTGCGGCTCACACCGACACCTCCACAATGGTCATGGTGTCGTTGCCGAAAATGTCCACCACCTTCACCGCCACCTTGCGCCTGCCCGGCTTACATTCATGGGCGACGCTCACAAGCTCCAGCGAGCGGTCTTTTCTGGTGCGGAAGCTCTGCCATTCGTTCTCGAACACAAAATCGCCACTCCATTGCTCTTCAATCTCGCCCGTCTCGGGATTCCGCACGCGGATGATCTCGCGCTTGCTCTCGAAGTCGAAATCCACGCTCCAGTAGTCGATCCAGTCGGTCCAGTGTTGGGTCAGTCGCTCGCGGCTGATAATGCCGTCCTTGTCGGCGCTCACCTTCACTATCTGACCGCGCTCGACCACAATCCTGCTGCCCTTCTTGTTCAGGCTTGCCTCGGCTTTGGCGATGGAATCCTGCGAATAGAACACCGAGAAGTCGGTCAGCTCCACCGCCAGGGTGTTGCCCTCCACAATCGGCTTGACCTCAATGAAAGAGACATCGTGAAACACCACCTGGTTCTTCTCCACCGCCCGCTTGTCGAACACCTCGGCGGGGATGTTCTTGGGCGCAAGGTCGATGCCCTTGCCCCGCGCTTCGTCGAGCAGATTGGGGAACAGCCCCATCTCGAATTCGAAGCCGAGGATGTCCACCCTGGTGATGCGATGCTTGCGGCACTCGAGGATGATCTCCTCGACAAACAGCCGTGTGACCGGCAGATTGACCGGCCCCACCACCACCAGCCGCCCAGCCTTTTTTCCGTGGAAAGCTGAAAACTGGTTGGTTTTCTCGGCATGATAGGCGCGCAGAATCAGATCGAGAAAAGCGGCCTCCTTTCCCTCTCGTTGCTTGCGCTGTTCTTCCTCCAGCAGGTTCGGATTGACGTCGATGAAATGTTGGCGCTCGTACTTGCCCAGGTTGAGAATCTCAAAAGCGCGGTAGTTTTTGCCTTCTTCCTTTAGCCGCCTCTGCACGCCGATCATGCGTTTGCGGGTGGTGTGGATGGCGAACTTGCCGAGATCGGCACAAATCCACTTGCGACCCAGTTTTTCCGCCACGGCTGCGGTGGTGCCGGAGCCACAGAAGAAGTCGGCGATCAGGTCGCCTTCGTTGGAGGAGGCTTTTATAATTCGCTCAAGTAAGGCTTCGGGTTTTTGGGTGGGGTAGAATCTACCTTTAGATGTAGCAATCATGCCGATGTCACTCCACCAGTCCTTCACGTTGACCAATGTGTATGGCCCAAGCCCATCGTCGTCGTAGAGGACTACGTTTTTGTTTCCCGTGCTATAGCCAATACCCATGTATGACCTTTCTTTGGATGCGTTGAAGATGACAGATTCTGATTTCGAGTGATACTGAATCGTATCGTGTTTCTTCGCATATCCGCTGCTTCCAGCACCACCTGACTTGTAGCACCATATGATTTCGTTACGAAAATTCTCTCTGCCAAACACCTCATCAAGTGCCATTCGTATGAATTGCGTCACCCGCCAGTCACAATGCACATAAATACTGCCATCCTCGGCCAGCAAATCCCTCATCAAAATCAGCCGTTCGTAAATCATGGCGATAAAGGAGTCCGCGCCCTTGCCCCAGGTGTCGCGATAGGCGATTTCTTCGAGGATATTGGGCTTCTTGGTGAAGGTGTCGCCGCCTATTTCTATGTCCATGGAGAAGTCGGCGCCCACATCGAAGGGCGGATCGATGTAGATCAGCTTCAGCCCGCCCTGCTTTTCGATCTCCTCACGCAGCGGGCCATTTTTGAGGCTGGAGAGGATCAGCTTGTTGTCACCCCAGATCAGCTTATTAGTCCAGCCCTTGAGCTGTCGCCCCCGATTATCCATGGCGAACAGGCCGTATTGCAGCGGGGTCTGCTCCGGTTTCTCGGCACGCGGCTCGTCCACCTGCTCTATGGTCTGAAACGGCAGCACTGTGGCGCACACCTCGCTGGTTTTGCCGTTCCACACCAGTTCCACTTCGCGTTTTTCATCGAACAGCAAAAAGCGGTACTTATCCGGTAGCGACTTGCCTGCTTCCAGAAAACGCAAAATGTTCTGTTTCTCTTGGTCGGTTAATTTCAACATTTCCTATCCAGAATTGATATTCTCAGCAAACAATGAGACTGTTTAGGAACATAACGCTCGGGCTCACAAGAGAGCGAACGAAGTGAGCGGATCCTGTGCGACCCATTGTTATGCATTTTATAATTCTACGCAACAATAAACGCTCTGCTTAACCATATTCTCCTGGATCGGTAGAGATGCGCACTAGAAGTATGTGCGTGAAATCCAGTAAACTCCCATTACTGCTTTTCGCACAGCATCAGACATCCAGGCAAAGATGCCGCCCAAAGGGGTGCCGCAGCGCACTTGAAGACATGACTCCTATTAACATTTTCAGGCAGTTTGACGAGGTTGAAAACAAGGTCGAACACTGCTAGTCGCTGATTCCAAGGCCACGCTCCCGCCGGGGCTTGCGCTAAGCCTTGATGCCCTTGACAGGCCCCTTCGGGAGGCCATGCTTCTTTGCCGGAAGAGGGACTCACTATCAAGTCCCCTAAATTCCCTTTACTTTTGGTAAGACTATGGTATAATAACGCCGCGAGTTATTAGCGATTCAGGAGAATGATGAAATGAAGAAACTGTGGCTTGTAGGCGTTGTATTCGGCCTGCTCCTTCTGGGATGCTCAAACCCAAGCAACCCTGGTGGAAATAGCAATGGTGAAAATGGCAATCAGCAAAGCGAGGAAAAGGAAGAAGAGAATCCGCTGGAGTGGGACAGTGAAAATGTCTTCATTACCCGCTGGAAAACCGGCAACACTATTGGCTGGTTTGCAAGTGGAGAATCGAGCTCCAATCAGATTAAGCTGCCGCTGCACCCAAGAGGACGTTACAGTTTCATTGTCGACTGGGGCGATGGCAGCAGTCGAAGTTCGATTACCAGCCACAATCAGGCAGAGATCACCCATACTTACGCGACCGGAGGGGAGTACACTGTTACGATCAGCGGCACAATCGAGGGCTTTGGCTTCTGGCGCGGTGCGTCTCATTCGCGACTTTGGAAAAGAGCAGTAGGAGACAGCGCGAAGCTGTTGGATGTGGAGAGCTGGGGTCCGGTGAAACTGCACAGTCATGGCGGACAGTTCATCCGCGCGGAGAATCTCAGCGACTTCCCCGCGACGGGTACATTGGATGTCAGCAATGTGACAGATATGAACCATATGTTTTATGGCGCATCCTGGTTTAACCAGTCTCTTGATAACTGGAATGTCAGCAATGTGACTGATATGAGCGGTATGTTTGCCGCAAGTTCGTTTAACCAGCCTCTTGATAACTGGGATGTCAGCAGTGTGACTGATATGAGCTCTATGTTTTCAGGTGCAACCTCGTTTAACCAGTCACTCAATGATTGGGATGTCAGCGGCGTGACTGATATGAGTTCTATGTTTTCAGGTGCAACCTCGTTTAACCAGCCTCTTGATAACTGGAATGTCAGCAATGTGACTAATATGAGCGGAATGCTTAGTAGTGCGCACGCGTTTAATCAGGACATCAGGGTAACGTATAAATTCTTTCGCAAATTCTAAAAAGGTACAAAGAAGTCCTCAATCTGATTATTGTTTATTTGCCAAAAAAACTAGTCAGAAGGAGGACTATATGACTGGTAAGATTATAGAGATAAATGAGGAAAAAGTCAAAGATCATCTGGGGAATTTCGTCAGGAAAACGGTGGAGGAAACCTTAAACTTGATGTTGGAAGCCGATCAATTATGTCAGGCACAAAAGCATCAGAGGAGTGCTGAACGCCAGGGCTACCGATCCGGCCATTATCAGAGGAATCTTCATACCAGGGCGGGGGATGTCAAACTCAATATCCCGAAACTCAAAAAAATCACATTCGAATCGGCCATTATAGAACGGTACAAGCGGCGTGAAATCTCAGTCGAAGAAGCGATGATACAAATGTACCTGGCCGGCGTTTCTGTTAGGAGAGTAGAGGATATAACCGAGGCACTATGGGGTACGAAAGTCTCTCCTGGGACCATCAGCAATCTGAAGAAGAAGATCTACGAAGGGATTGAGAAATGGAGAAATCTACCTTTAGCAAAGCACTACTCTTATGTCTATCTTGATGGAATCTGGTTGAAGCGGAGCTGGGGCTCTCAAGTTAAGAATGTGTCCGTTT
>Ga0209562_1000115_pt1 | contig 39023 bp, 35 predicted proteins | sample WorMetvacBELIZE2_FD_187399 | JGI IMG/M metagenome (GOLD analysis project Ga0209562, IMG submission 187399) | Marine gutless worms symbiont microbial communities from Max Planck institute for Marine Microbiology, Germany - Olavius vacuus BELIZE.2... | ecosystem: Host-associated > Annelida >... | reverse complement strand
GCGAAGGCATCGACCCAATTTCGTGTCGCCTCGGGCATGTTCCGGTACACGGCCTCGGCGGCGCGCGGAAAGTCGAGCAGCTTGAGCAAATGGTCCACCTCGTTTGTGTAGGGGCCGCCAAGCTCGGAAAGGCGCGCATAGGCCACACGCTTGAGCAGTTGCACCTGGCTGGCGCGCAGGTGACCGTGCAACATGCCCAGGGTGTAGGCGAGATCGTGGTTGTTGTTGGCGGTGACGAAAGGAACCAGATACGCGTTCCAGCGCACCTCGACCGGTTCCCTGAGGGCGGTGTTTTTTGCAGAGAAACCCTGGATGCGCTCCTCAGTGCTGGTTTTGACGGGAAAGATGACTGAACAGGCGGCGAACAACAGGCACATGGCAAGCAGGGTTGCGCGAAGAAACACAGGCGACAGGAGTGGAAATACAACGCCAGGGCGGAAACTGTGGCGGGGACGGCTGTGGGAACAGCGGAAAGCGGATAGAGCAACCATCGCGCCTATGCTACAAATCTGCCGGCTCTGTAAGTAACGGATTGTTATAGCGCCGGTTATGGTTGCTGCGCAAACCCTGTTGAGACTCCGAAGGAAAAAAGAACACGAGGTTGCTGACGTAAAGCGTCACACGCTTGGCCGTACCAGAACAAGCCAATTTTCCCGCCTCGACTTGTTTTTGGCGTTTCTTTCAGATAACACCTTTCCGGTTTGCCATCACCCTTCGTACGCTGCTGAAACCGGCGCCAACCTTCAAATAAACTCCTCCATTGCATGCGTCAAGGCCCGATAGATATAGTCGGCAAAGGAGTTGCGCGCTATCAGCAGCACTTGCGAGTCGTTGAGGTCAACCAGCATGATTGGCGCTTTGGCGAGGAGGGTGGCGACCAGCTTGCCTGGGGGGAAGTTGCCTTCGAGGTTATAACTGCATAGCTTGCGCAGCGCCATCAGGCGCTCTTTGCCGCTGAGCAGCAGGTAGACGTAGGCGCCGCTGTTATCCACCAAGGCGAAATAGCTTCCCGTCAGCGCCTTGCACAGGGCGGAATAGGCGGAGTCGCGCCTGTTTGCGTTGGCGAAGAGGAGCAGGAATTCGTCCGGGCTGATCCAACAGGCGAGCGTGTCATTGATAGCGCCGCGCGTCATCAGCCTTTCCGGTAGTGGATGGCCTGCCTTGGCGCAGGCGCTTGTCAGTTGAGCGTCACGAGAATCCAGCCTTAGCGTCAGTGCGCCCAGGCCTTTGAGTTCGCGCAGTTCGATTTTGGCGTTTTTCTTCTGTCTGGGCTGGTCGATATGCGCCAGCGCGGTTTCATAGCTCGCCATCGGTGCGTGCTCCTTCCTTGTCGTAGAAAACCGGTGAGGTGATGGTGACCGGTATGGATTCGCCGATTTCCCTGCCGTTTTTGATTGGTTGCGCGTAGATGGTTTTGCCCATTTTGTCATGACCGCCTTTGACCACAGCCAGGGCGATGGAGCGCCCGAGTATGGGGCTGAGGTAGCTGGAGGTGATATGGCCGATCATGGCGGTATCGTCTTTTGCCGCTGTCAACTGACAACCTTCGGGCGGCGCCAGGTTGGGATCTTGCGGCAGCAGGCCGACAAACTGTTTGCGATCCTTGCGCAGGCAATCGCTACGACTCCATGAACGCTGGCCGATGGTTGGATAGGTCTTGTTGCTCGCCACCGCCCAGGAGAGACCGGCATCCTGCGGGGTGATCGAGCCATCCGTGTCCTGGCCGACTATCAGATAGCCTTTTTCCGCGCGCAGCACGTGCATGCTTTCGGTGCCGTAGGGGGTGATATTCCAGCGTTTGCCCGCCTGCATGACCTTTTCCCAGATATGGCGTCCGTAATTAGCCTGCACATTGATTTCGTAGGCGAGTTCACCGGAAAAACTGATGCGCATCACCCGCACCGGTACACCGCCGATTTCGCCAGGCCGCCATTCCATGAATTTGAACGCCTCGGGGGTAAAGTCGATGTTCCTGCAGATGGCGCGCATCAGCTTGCGCGCTTTGGGGCCGACCACGGCTGTGGTGGCCCAGTGGTCGGTGACGCTGGTGAGGTAGACCTTGAGTTCAGGCCATTCGGTTTGCAGCCAGGTTTCCATCCACTGGTAGATATGCGCCGCGCCGCCGGTGGTGGTGGTCATGAGAAAGTGCTGGTCGGAGAGGCAGGTGGTGACGCCGTCGTCGATGATCATGCCGTTTTCGTTGCACATAATCCCGTAGCGCGCCTTGCCGGGCGCGAGCTTGCTCCATGAGTTGGTATAGAGGCGATTCAACAATTCGCGCGCATCTGAGCCCTGGATGTCGATTTTGCCCAGGGTGGATGCATCCATCATCGCCACCCCCTGGCGCGCGGCCAGGCATTCGCGGTGAACGGCCTGATCCATATTCTCGCCCGCAAGGGGAAAGTACCTGGGCCTGTGCCACTGCCCAACCAGCTCCATAACCGCATTGCGCGCCAGGTGGGACTGGTGCATGGGGGTGTAACGAACCGGATCAAACAGTTCGCGCACCTCGCTTCCCGCCATTGCACCGAAGGCAACCGGGGTGTAGGGTGGGCGGTAGGTGGTGGTTCCGACTTCGGCCATCGCCATGCCGCGCAGCTTGGCGGCCACGGCTATGCCAAGTACATTGCCGGTTTTGCCCTGGTCGGCGCCAAAGCCGAGGGCGGTGTAGCGTTTGATGTGTTCGATCGAGGTGAAGTTTTCCTTGAGGGCGATTCCTATGTCTTTCTGGGTGACATCGTTCTGCAGGTCGATAAACACCTTTTCCGGATGGTGGTCGGGGATGTGAAAGTCTGCCGTTTGCAGCGAATCGCGCTTCGGCGGCTTGCCGGGCGCCGACGCCAGACCGAGCGTGTACAGCGCGTCTACGGCGGCGTGTTCGCCGCTTGTCACACAGCCCTGCCAGTGCGCATAGCCAAGCAGACTGCCGGCGGCGTGGCGATTGGCGGCGCTTGTTGTCGGGACAAAGGCCCGGATTTCTTCGTCGTACACCGGCTTGTCACCGGTGTGACAATCGAGGTGAACAACTGGGTTGAAGCCGCCGCAGAGGGCGAGCAGATCGCAGGGGAGTTCGGTGGATTTGTTATCACTTTGATTGGTTGCGCCCAGGCGCAGCGCTTTGATTGCTTGTGTTCCCCTGGCCTCCAGCGGAACCATACCCTCAAGCACATGTCCGCCTAGGTCCGTGACTGATTTGACCAGAGCAGGTTCAAGCCCCAGGCGTTGGTCGACCAGGTGCACCGATTCCACCCCTTTGCCCAGGTGTTGCAACAGGTCGCGGGCGAGCGGGTAGAGGCTGTGGTTGTTGCCTGCAAGCACAATGCGCGAGCCGCACAACAGGGCGAATTCGTGCAGGTAGCGCGCGACCGCGCCGCCGAGCATGATCCCCGGCAGGTCGTTGTTGGCGAAGAGCATCGGCCGCTCGTGCGCGCCCGTGGCAAGAATCAACTGCCTGAAGCGAATCCTGTGCAGTCTTTGGCGGCAATGTTTAGGGTTGCGCTGGTCAGGGGACAGGTGATCCTGTCGCGCCTCTTGGGCGTAGAGCAGGTTACCGTCTTCAAGCTGAAAGGCGCAGGCGCGTTTCAGGAGCGTAATGCGTGGGTGGGTATCAATCTGTTTGATCGCCCTTTTGCCCCATCTGGCGGCCTGACTGTCACGCGCCATTTCGCTGTAGCCTTCGCCCCCAAGGCGTGGGCGCTCGTCGATCAGCAGCACGTTCGCACCGCTTTGCGCCACCTTGAGCGTGGCGGCGATTCCGGCGAAACCGCCGCCGACCACGGCGATGTCCGGGTGGTGGTAGAGGTGGTCGTAGTGTTCAGCGTCCGCATGTTCGGGCGCGGCGGCGAGGCCGGTGAAACGCCGCAGGAGTTGCTCATATCTTGGCCAGAGCGCCTGGGGCCACTTGAAGGTTTTGTAGTAAAAGCCCGCGCCCATGAAGCGGTGCAGCGGCTTCATCCATTGGCGCAGGTCGGATTCGAGTCTGGGAATGCCGCTCGCGGATGTGGCTTCGAGTTGCTGGTACAGCTCGATCTCGGTCGCCTTGGGGTTGGGGGTGGCGTGGCCCTGGTGGCTGTAGTCGAGCGCCAGGGTGGCGTTTGGTTCTTCAACTCCGGCGGCGATCAGGCCGCGCGGGCGGCCGTATTTGAAGCCTCGCCCCACCAGGCGAATGCCGTTGGCCAGCAGCGCGCTGGCCAGGGTATCACCCCCGACTCCCTGGAGTGCTTTGCCTTGCCAGGTGAAGTCGATCAACTCGCCGCGATCAAGGCGTTCAAAAGCTTGTCTGGAAATGCGTCGCATGGCCGGTTTCCGGTTACAGGCCAGGTTTTTTCGACCCGGTTTTCCCGGTCGAGATTTTTGCACTGGTTCTTTTCCTACCCTCGAGCAATGGCGCGGCGCCGGATGCGGCCCGCGCATCTCGCCACTTTTTCCACTTGTCGCGCAGTTCGTCGAAGGTTCCGGTGGCGAGAATCCGGTTGGTGACTGTATCGCGCTCAACCACAAACAACTTGCGACAGGCGTGGGCATGCTGCCACTGCTCGAAGTGTCGTCCCTTGACGTTGCGGCGGCCAAACAGATAATCACCCCATTCGGCGTCGCTGATGCTTTGAGGCGTTTCCGGGCGGGGAATATAGGCTTCGCCGGCGCAGGCGAACTCGCTTTCGTCGCGGTTTTCGTTGCAGTGAGGGCAATGGATGTACAGCATCTTTGTTCTCAGTGGGCAACGCCGGCGGCGCCGTGCTCGTCGATCAGCGCGCCGCTGGTAAAGCGATTGAGCGCAAAAGGCTTGGCCAGTTCGTGCGCCTTGTCGGTGGCGATGGTATGGGCGAACACATGACCGGATCCAGGGGTGGATTTGAAGCCGCCCGTGCCCCAGCCGCAATTGAAATACAGCCCGGTGACAGGAGTGGGGGAGATGATCGGGCAGGCGTCAGGACAGACATCGACTATCCCGCCCCATTGGCGGTTCATACGCACGCGCGAAAAGGCGGGGAAGAGTTCAATGATGGCCGCGGCCGTGTGTTCAATCACACGAAAACCACCGCGTTGCGAGTAGCTGTTGTAGGCGTCTATGCCCGCGCCTATCACCAGGTCGCCCTTGTCCGACTGGCTGATGTAGCCGTGCACGGCGTTGGACATAACCACTGTGTGCAAACAGGGTTTCATCGGCTCGGAAACAAAAGCCTGGAGAGGGTGGCTTTCCACCGGCAGGCGTAACCCGGCCATGGCGGCGAGCACCGAGCTGTGTCCGGCGGCGACGCAGCCGACCTTGTTTGCTTTAATCAGGCCGCGCGTGGTTTCCAGCCCGCTGATGCGTTGCTTGCCGGCTCGCCCGGTCAGGCGCATGGCGGTGACCTCGCAGTTTTGAATGATGTCCACCCCCAGCCCGGCCGCCGCGCGTGCAAAACCCCAGGCCACGGCGTCGTGACGCGCCACTCCGCCGCGCGGCTGAAAGGATGCGCCCAGCACCGGGTAGCGGGTATTGGCGCTTGTATCCAATTGCGGCACAGCCGCTTTGATCTGTTCCGGCGTGACCACCTGCGCGTCTATGCCGTTGAGTATATTGGCGTTGACGCGTCGTTCGATATCACGCATGTCCTGCAGGGTGTGGCCGAGGTTGTAAACGCCGCGTTGGCTGAACATCAGGTTGTAGTTGAGATCGCCGCTCAAACCCTCCCAGAGTTTGAGCGCATGCTCGTAGAGGCGGGCGGATTCGTCCCATAGATAGTTGGAACGCACTATGGTGGTGTTGCGGCCGGTGTTGCCGCCGCCAATCCAGCCTTTTTCCAGCACCGCGATATTGTTGATGCCGCATTCTTTGGCGAGGTAATAGGCGGTGGCCAGGCCGTGCCCGCCACCGCCGACTATGACAACGTCGTAGCTGGATTTGGGTTCGACTTCCGGCCAGGCGGGAGTACGCGAATCCGGCCGGAGTCCTTCCCTGAGCAGGCTGAGCCAGGAGTACCTGCTTGAGTCGTTGGCTTTTGTAATGCTGGAGCGTTGGCGGAGGCTGCGCATGTTCAAGAGTCAGACAGGGGGCGTAAGGAAACGTCGCCTACTATTCCACCCGGAAAGCGTCTGGCAGCCCACGAGGGGTTTTTACCTGGCGGCCGCATGTTTTGATGCGGATTGGGTATCCTTCCCGACCAGGAGTTTGAGATTACGTTTCAGGGTGTCGTAAAGCTCTTCCTTGTTGCTGATGGAACGGCTGACGCGATGCTCGATCCAGGCGCCGTGGATGACAAACATCAACTGTTGGGCGCGAAATCTTGCTTCTTTCCTTTTATAGCCGAGCTTGCGGAAGGTGCAGATGAAGTTGCTCATCAGGCGGCGTGAATAGACGTAATGCAGCCGCGAGGCGCGTTTGTCGTGGATGGCCTGGGACCAGAAATGCGGCCATACGCTGGTCGCCTCTTTGGATAGTTGAATGTCGCCAAAGTGGATTTTTACCATTTTCCACAGACGCTTGTAGTGATCGTTTTCGAGTTTCAACACCTTGAGCGTTTTGATTTGCAGGTTGCGGACCAGGAACACATAGGAGGCGTAGACAAGGTTGTCTTTGGTGTCGAAATAGTGGTGAATAATACCGGTGGACAGGTTCGACTTCTCGCTGATAGTTTTGGTCGTTAATCCGTCAAGACCATGGCTGCCGAGCACGGACAGGGTAGAGCGGATAATCTTTTGCGCCGTGGGCGCATGGGTTTCCGCCAGGTGGGCGTCGAGTGGAATTTCCGGTTTTTTACGCAGCATGGGGTTGTCCGGGATGGTGCAGGGAGCAAGTACTGGGAGTAAATAGTGGAATAAGTTGACTGAACAGTCAATCACCGTTTTTGATTTTTGACGTTTTTCCGTGCGACGTGATGCATGCTGCTGGTTGGCAAGCGGGGGCGCGAAAGTTTTCCACAAGATGAACGAATTGCCGGAATTCATCCCCATCCGCAGGGCTAGAATGGCCGCTCTTCCTACGGAGTAATCGGAATGACGAATTTCCATCGGGTGGCGCGCCATACAGCGCTTATTGGCGGTGTAGCCTTGCTTGGCCTTTGCAGCTTAAACGCCACAGCCATAGGTGTGGATGTAAAAGGGTTTTACACCACCAAGTCACTGGACAAGGGCGATTGGGGCAGCGACCTCGCGACCCAAAGCGCCTATGGCGTAGGGGTGGACGTGGATGTGCCAGTCCTGCCATTTGATATTACAGCGGCAATGATCTTCCTCAATTCAAGCGAGGAGCGCACGGTAAACGGCGTGAAGCAGACCCACGAACTCTCCGGCCGTGAGTTGCAATTGGGAATACTTAAAGGCTTTGCTCCCTTGGTCGAAGTCATCCGACCCTATCTCGGCGGCGGGATAACCAACAGCAGCATGGATTACACGGTGGAGATAGGCAACGATAAAACCACCAAGGAATACAACGATACCGGCTACTGGGGATCGGCCGGCGTACAGGTAAATTTTGCCGGTCTGCAACTTTCCTACGACATCCGCCGCGCTTTTTATCCCGAAGACTCGGAAACCAAACGCGGCCTGTCGGGCAGCTATCAATCCTTTACGTTTGGGTATCGCTTTTAGTGCATATGAATGCCTCCCTGGCCATCAAATAGGTGATGGCTGGAAATATTGAGAATAGTGGAGTCGTTTATCTGACTCACTGGTGTTTGAAAGAAAGTGGGTTGAGGGAGAAACTGCAAGATAGCATTGCTCGCCCAATCCACTCCAAGTGGGATGAGTTAATCGGTTGGAAGGTTGATCTCTACTAACGAGGCTTACTAAAGCTAGGATGGCGACAAAAAAACTAACTATCTGATAAAAAATGTGCCGAGGAAGAGAATCGAACTCTTACTCCCAAAGGGAACCGGATTTTGAATCCGGCGCGTCTACCAGTTCCGCCACCCCGGCAAGGGGCCGGATTATATCGGAACCCTTGGTTGATGCCGCGCTTCTGTATGTGGATCAAACCCACCAGGCTCAATGATTGTTTGAAGCGGGGACTCTATACTGTGGGTTATCCCGCTCATTGCCCCCTGCCCGTTCAATCTAATGGATCCCAAGCCGACACAGTCATCCTGTTGCGAAACATCCAAGCCGCAAACCTCCTGCTGCCCTTCGGGTACACAGGGCAAACGCAGGGTTGACTGGCTCCTGTTTGGCTCGCTGGCATTGGTTGCCTGTGGCTATGCGTTGGCGGTGCTTTTTCCGCAAAACGGCCTGCCTGGTTGGCTGGCTGGCTTTGCCGTCAGCATCTATACACTGATCAACACCATCTGGTGGGGCATTGCGCTTGGTTTTGTCGTGGTCGGGTTGCTGTCTCAGGTTCCGCGCGAATTTGTGACCGCCCTGCTGGGCAGGGGCGGCAGCCTGAAGGGCCTGGCCCGCGCCGTTTTGGCCGGGGTGTTGCTTGATTTGTGCAGCCATGGCATACTCATGGTCGGCGCCAGATTGTACGAACGCGGCGCCAGCATCGGTCAAGTGACGGCATTTCTGCTTGCAAGTCCGTGGAATTCCTTTTCTTTAACCATCATTCTGGTGGCCATGGTTGGTTTGCCGCTGACGCTGGCGTTTATCGCGCTTTCCTGCCTTGTGGCGCTGATAACGGGCATGGCGTTCGAACGCCTGGTGGCCGGCGGGGTGTTGCCGCGCAATCCGCATGCTTGTGACCCACCGCAGGATTTTCACTTCTGGCGGCGAGCGCGAACAGGTCTTGTACAGACCAACTACAACCGCTCCTGGTTGCTGAGAGTGTTGCGCGAAGGAGTGGGAGGATCGCGCATGGTGCTCCGCTGGCTGCTGTTTGGCGTGGTGCTTGCCTCGGCAGTGCGCGCCTTTATTGACCTTGATACCTTTCAGCACTACTTCGGTGCAACCCTGGCTGGGCTTGCGTTGACGCTGGCTTTCGCCACAATTCTGGAGGTTTGCTCGGAAGGTTCGACACCCATAGCCGCCGATCTGGTCAACCGCGCAGGCGCCCCGGGTAATGCTTTTGCTTTTTTGATGGCCGGAGTGGCGACCGACTATACCGAAGTCATGGTGGTGAGGGACACCACCAGATCGTGGAAAATAGCCCTCGCCATCCCGCTTGTCAGCCTGCCGCAGGTGGTGACGCTGGCGTGGGTGTTGAATCAGGTGTAAACGTCACCCCAGCGAAAAAACCATGCTGCGTTTCCTGCTCTTTCTTGTGGGCGCCTCGTTCGCCCTTGCCATGCCGTTGGATACGGCTTTGCGTTACGGTGTAGTGAAGGTTTTGCCGAACGATAGGCTTTACGTGCGCCAAGCCCCCAACCCCAATGCCGAGAGGGTTGGCAGCTTCGCCCACGATGCCTTGGGGGTGCGGATAACCGGCAAGAAGGCGAATTATGGGCGCTACCTGTTATCTGGAAATCGACCATGGGGGTAATATGGATTGGTGAACGGCAAATATATGGCTCTGCACACGGCTTTTTACGCCGGCGAGCAATGAATTGCGGGAGATAGTGGGCTACCAGCTGTTTGAATCACCCCAAGCGTTTCTTGCGCGCCATAAAGAATCAGTCGCATGGCTGATTGCTTGACTTGTTGTAAGGAGATTGCTATTGTAAGGATTCCTTATCTGGAAAGTTGATACGACATGCTTGCAAAAATGACATCAAAAAACCAGCTCACCCTGCCCAAGAGCGTTACTTCGGCGGTGGCATTAAGTGAATTTTTTGATGTAGAAGTGCGCAACGGACAGATTGTGCTTACCCCTGTACGCATCCAGCGCGCCGACGCAGTGCGCGCCAAGTTATCCGAGTTGGCATTGGATGAGGGGGATATTGCAGGCGCGGTTGCCTGGGCGCGCCAAGGCGCTGAATGAACTATGCACAATGAACCCGGCGGCGCCCTGGCGGGTGGTTCTGGACACCAACCTGGTGCTGTCGGCTTTGGTGTTTCAACAGGGGCGGCTTTCATCCCTGCGGGCTCTGTGGCAGGCAAAGAGATTTACCTCGATACTTTCCCGCGAGACCGCCGTCGAGTTGATTCGCGCTCTGGCATATCCCAAATTCCGGCTGACTGCGGCTGAACAGCAGGAGCTGCTGGCCGATTACCTGCCTCACTGCAAGGTGGTAACCATTATCGCTCCCCCGTCCGTGCCGTATTGCCGGGATCCGGCGGATAACAAATTCCTGCAACTGGTTGTAGCCGGTAAGGCTGACTGGTTGGTAACAGGCGACAAGGATTTGTTGGTGATGCCCGATACTTTCGTTTGCCGGATTATTACTGCCGAGGCCTTTTTGGCGCAAATTTCCAACCGCCCCTCTGACAAACAACCCCGTGCAAATTAACCCAGGGGCCGGTCATCAAATCCATAGATGCGCCGCTTGTCCGGACAATTTAATTGTTTGCTACAGGGAGTCCTTCTCCCATCCTGTATACGCCCAAAGCGCGGGCGAGTTGGTTCCTGCTTGTTTGTTTGGTGTAAAACCTCCAGGCGAACGTAAAAATTTTTTTCGCCATGGTTGTGGCTGCCTGTTGTTGAGTAAGGTAGGGGGCGAGTTCAGGGGGTTCGTCCTCATTGGGTAATGTATAAAAAAGTCCTCTCCGGTAATCGCGGCGCGGCAGCAAGTGGCGTACCAGCCGTCCAACTGGATGCGCGAATAAGCGGTTTGCCCATCTATTGACCGCATAGGCGGCGTTGAGTTGTGCGCTGGTAATCCCGAGCTGTTCGGCAAGCAGGCTGGGCAGGGTGGAACGGGTGAATTCGCTGGTGACAATGCTGGCGTAGGGGTTGACCTCGCCGGGGTGGAGGGCGTAATCCAACTTGGTTTCAATATAGACATGGAAATAGTCGATCGACCACTCAGGATGTTGTTGGTTTCGCCTGGCTGCTTCATGGTTTATCAACGGGTGCCAGTGTATGTCGAGGCAATAGTGGCTGGCGTAACCCAGTGCGAGGGCAAACAGCGAAGGGTGGTCCAATTCACGCGCTTGCATGAAAAGCGCCAGCAAGAAACGGCTGGACGGATAGTCGTCCTTTCCGTGCAGATGTTCGCTTATGTGCGACAGGCGTTTTTTGTAGTAAAAAATGTCCGGTAGGATGCTCCCGAGCAGATAACAGGTAGAATGCATGCGCGCCAATTCGCCGCAGGCTTTCAGCGCTGATTGAGTGTGCGCAAGCTCGTTTGCCAGCTCCGTGGCGAAGCGCAAATGGGTGGGTTCTTTGGGCATGTAAACCTGGGCATCATGGAGGTGATTGATGAAGCATTCTGGGCGAGTATATGCTTGGGCAATGTACGACTGGGCCAATTCGGCTTTCACTACGGCCATTATGGTTGGTTTTTTCCCGATTTATTTCAAGCAGTATTTCAGTTACGGAATAGATCCGGCGACTTCCACCGCCTGGTTGGGGCTGGGTAATTCGGCAGCCAGTCTGGTGGTGTTTGTCCTTGCGCCTTTGCTTGGGGCGTTGGCGGATGCGGGAAATATGAAAAAGCGCCTGCTGTTGTGCTTCGCCTGTATTGGCATGGGCATGACGGCTGCACTGGCTTTTGTGGATAAGGGGCAGGCGCACGTTGCGATTGCAATCTACGGCGCTTCGGTGGTGGGTTTTCTGGGCGCCAATGTACTCTATGACTCGCTATTGTCAGCCGTCGCCAGACCACGGCATTACCAACGAGTTTCCTCGCTTGGCTATGCGCTTGGTTACCTGGGTGGAGGACTGTTGTTCCTGTTTTGCGTGTTGTTGGTGACTATGCCTCAGACCTTTGGATTAGATTCAGCGGCAACGGCGATAAAAGCGGCATTTTTACTTACCGCACTCTGGTGGTTGGTGTTCTCCTTGCCCCTGATGTTGTTCGTAAAAGAGCCGCGTTACAACCAAGCGTTGCTGGCGCACGAGGATTCTGATGCAGGCGAAAGATCGCCAAGGTCGGTGTTAGTGCGGGGTTTTATGGAACTGTCCGGAACTTTGCGAAAAATTCGCAAGCTGCCGGTGGTGCTGCTGTTTTTACTGGCTTATTGGTTTTATATAGATGGGGTGCAGACAGTGGCGGTCATGGCGGTTGATTTCGGGCTGAATATTGGACTTGAAAGCAATGACCTGATTACCGCCTTGCTGGTGATCCAGTTCCTGGCTTTCCCCTGTACCCTGCTTGCTTATGGTCTGGCGGCGCGCTTTGGGGTGAAGCCGGTGTTGTATATCCTGATAGGCGTCTATCTGGTGGTGACCGTGGCTGCAAGCGGCATGACCACCAGCAACGAATTTTACCTGCTGGCGGTGTTCATTGCGCTGGCCCAAGGTGGTTTGCAGGCGCTGAGTCGCGCGCTGTATGCGCGCATTACACCTGCGCGCTACGCGGGGGAGTTTTTTGGCTTTTACAATATGTTCGGCAAATTTGCGGCCATGCTTGGGCCGTTGATTGTTTCGGCCAGCGCCTTGTTGATGGACGATATCCGTTTTTCAGTGTGGCCGATTGCGTTGTTGTTTTTGATTGGCGCCTGTCTGCTGATGCGGGTGAACATCAAGCAAGGTGAAGCGGACGCCAAGGCATTTCGGCTATAGCCAATTTGCCATCGGCATTGTGGCTACTCAGTGTATGCGCACAAAAGTTGGTTGATCGGGTTTGCTGAGTGAGGGGTTGAAGCTGTAGCCCAGCTGGTCGAAGCCTTGCAACGCTTCGCTGGCGCCTGCGTTTGTTTCCACCATATAGCGCGCCATCATGCCACGTGCGCGTTTCACATAGAGCTGCAACATTTTTGGAGGCTTGCCGTTTTTCGCGTCGAGAAACCTGGGGGTGATTACCCTGGCGCCGAGCGCGGCCTGGTCGATCGCCTGAGCGTATTCCTGCGAAGCGAGGTTTACCAGGGTGTTGCTCCCCACAGCCCGTAGATCCTCTTTGAGCAGGTTGGTGACTCCTTCCCTCCAGTAGTCGTAGAGATTTGCGCCGCGCGGGTTGGCGAGTTTGCACCCCATCCCGAGCCGATAGGGATGAATGCCGTCGAGCGGGCGTAATAGGCCATAGAGACCGGAGAGAATACGCACCCGGTCCTGGGCCTTCGCCAGGTTTTGGTCGTTGAGGCCTGCGGCGTCAAACCCTACATAGGTATCACCCGTAAAGGTAAGCAGCGCGGCGCCGGCATGCTCTTCAAGATCGGCTTGCCATGCTTGAAAACGCGCGACATTGAGCTGCGCAAGTTGATCGCTGATGGACATGAGGGAGGCTAGCTCGCGCGGTGACAATGCGGCGAGTTGCTTCGCAAGCACGGCGGCGTCTTCAAGCAGGCGCGGCGAACTTAGCGGCAGGCGTCTGGGCGGATTGGCGGCGAGTTTTTTCGCGGGAGAGATGACGCAAAGCATGGCGTTTCGCAATGTGGTTAGTCGTGCTCCAGGCTTTTGTTCACGCCTTCGCGCAGGTCGGTGCTGATTTGTTCATTATCCAGGCGTTTGAGTTGCGTGTGCATCTGCTCCGCCAGCGGCGGCTCGAAGCGTCGCCAACGATAGAGGGGGGTGGCGAGGCGAGAGGCGGTTTGCGGGTTGTAGCTGTCCACGCGCAGGATGCAGTCGGTGAGAAATTCGTAGCCGGCAGTGGTGTGAAAGGCGATTGGATTGCGGTTGGCGAAGAAGCCGATCAACGAGCGTAGCTTGTTCGGGTTATGCCAGTCAAACAGCGGGTGTTGGGTGAGTTGCTCCACCAGATCGCGGGTGTCCGGCGATGGAATGCACGCCTGCAACTCCAGCCAGCGCCCGGCAAGCGCAGGGTCGGTATGTGCGCCGGCGGAAAAATGCTCCAGCGCCTGTTCGCGGTAACTTGCATCCCGGTGCCATACCAGGGTTTCCAGCGCCTGCTCGCGCTGGGTCAGGTTGTTGGCGTTAAGGTAGCGGTTCCAGGCGCCTTCATCCAACAGGTCGCTGCCCGCTTCAAGAAAGGCGATGGCAAGCAGGTGGATGCGGCGCTTGACTATTGCTGGGAAATCAGCGCGGTAATGCCTGCCGGGTTTATAGCGATCAGCGAGTTCTTGCCATAGGTCAGCATAGTCGGCGCCAAGTCGGATAAGGGCGTATTGACGGCTGTGCCAGGTGGCGGAAGTCGCCACCCGCTCTTGTTGCTCCGCCAGGTACTGATAGCCAGGCAGGGCGAGCAGCAGGCATTGCAGCGCCCTGTCGTCGTCGCTGCGTTCTCTACGTTCCAGCGTCTGTTTGATCAGGGTTTGATAGAAACGCTCAAGCCGTGCAGTGCCTGGCTCATCCGGTTGCGGCCAAGTGGCGATATTGGCCAGCAGGGCGCCGGTTTTGATGCTTTGGGCGGCCTTCCAGCGACTGTATCCGTCGCTTTCGTGTTCAAACAGCAGGTGCAGTTGTTCGTCGCTATAGTTGAAGGATAGATTGACCGGGGCGCTGAATCCTCGCAGCAGGGACGGGGTGGGCGGCTCGGGCACATCGCCAAAGGTGAAGCGCTGGGTTCTGTGGGTGAGTTCAAGTAGCCTTGGTTCGCCAATGCGCTCGCCCTTGGCGTTGAAGAGCGCGGTGGCGACGGGTATATGCAGCGGATCGGCCTCGGGCGCGTGCTTGAGCGACTGGCTGAGGGTGAGATGGCAGCAGCGTTTGGCGGCGTCGTACTCCAGCTCGGCCTCCACCCTGGGCGTGCCTTCCTGGGTGTACCAGCGCATGAACCTGTCGAGGTTCGCCCCGCTCGCCTCGCTCATGCAGGCGAGAAAATCCTCCACACATACGGCCTGCCCGTCGTGGCGGGAAAAATAGAGGTCTGCGCCCTTGCGGAAGGAGTCATCGCCCAGCAGGGTGTGAAGCATGCGGATCACTTCGGCGCCTTTTTCGTACACGGTAAGGGTGTAGAAATTGCGTATCTGCTGGTAGTGGTCGGGGCGCACCGGGTGGCGCAGCGGGCTGGCGTCTTCGGCGAATTGCGCCGTACAGATGAGTTGGGCCTCTTCCACCCGCCGTGTTTTGGCCGAGTGCATGGCGGCGATAAACTGGTTTTCGCGAAACACGGTAAAGCCCTCTTTCAGGCTTAGCTGAAACCAGTCGCGCAGGGTGACGCGGTTGCCAGACCAGTTGTGCAGGTATTCGTGCGCGACTATCGCCTCCACGGTCAGATAGTCATCGTCGGTGGCGGTGTCTGGGTGGGCGAGCACGCATTCGCTGTTGAAAATGTTCAACCCCTTGTTCTCCATTGCGCCCGAGTTGAAGTCGTCGGTGGCGACTATTTGAAAGAGGTCGAGGTCGTATTCCAGTCCGTAGGCCTGCTCCTCCCAGCGCATGGCTTTTTTCAGCGCGCCCAGGGCGTGGTGGCACTTGTTGAGATTGTGCTCTTCCACATACATATGCAGCGCGACCTTGCGTCCGCTTGCGGTGGTGAAACTGTCGGTCGCCCGCTCCAGGCGCCCGGCCACAAGCGCAAAGAGATAGGCCGGTTTGTGAAAAGGATCCTCCCATACCACGGTTTTTTTGTCGTTGTGCGTTTCCTCGCTCAACAGATTGCCGTTGCTCAGCATCACCGGGAATTGCCGGGCATCGCCACTGATGCGCACGCGAAAGCGGCTCATCACATCGGGCCGATCCGGGTAGTAGACAATGCGGCGGAAGCCTTCCGCTTCGCACTGGGTGCAGAGCATGGCGTGTGATTGATACAGCCCTTCAAGCGCAAAGTTTTCGGCCGGGTGAACTGCGACTTTGGTTTCCAGAGTAAATACGTCCCTGTTCGCCAGCAGCCCGGTGGGGATGATCAGGTGGGTATTGTCCAGGTGGTAGTCGGATGATTGCAGCTCCCGATCATCCAGATGCACCGAGATGAGATCCAATCCCAGGCCGTCGAGTTGCAGATCCTCCGCCTGCCTGGTTGCAGGCGTGAAGTTCAGTCTGCCGGTTACCAGCGTGCGTTGCGCATTCAGAACAAAATCAAGTTCGACCTGGTTCAGATGAAAAGGATAGGGTTGGTAGTTGGCGAGGTGGACCGTGGCATTGTTGTTGCGCATATCAGGCGAAGGTTGCCACCAGGGTGATCAGGGCCATAACCGCCAGCCAACTCACCATCTGCCGCGCCAGCAGCACGCGCGGGTTGTTGCGCTTGAGGCTGGTCTGTTCGAGAATGTGCGGCACGATGAAGCCGTTGACCAGCTCCTCGCTGGTGGCGCGACTGGCGAAAAATCCGCACGCCTGCCAGCTTTTCTCAAAACGACAGTCGATGCTGTAGCTAATAGTCAACAACCGCGCCGGCAGCCATTCGAGTACGCGGATCAATTTCAGCGCGGCCGAGTGCTGCGGAAAGAAACGATTGAAGGCGTAGACAAGCAGGACAATCAACGCTCCATAGGCGCTGAGGACATAGGTCCAGAAAAGCGGCGCCATCACGCAGCGCAGGGTGGTGAGCACGGCGAAGGCGTGTTTCTCGGCATGCCCGGCATTCGGGGAAACGCTGGGCGCAAGGCTGGTGCAGCCGGTGCGCACCGGCTTTTTGCCCAGTTGGCTGATCGCTTGGCGGCAATCAGCATAGCCAAGCGCGAAAAACACCAGAAGGAAAAATATGGCGATGAGCAGGATCATGCCGCCATACACCCCAAGCAGGTAGGTGTGCGCCAACGCGGCAAGCAGCAACGGTATTAGTAACCATAGCAACAGCGCGGCGTCCGCTCCAAGTTTGCGGATTGCCCCCCCTCTGCGAAACAGGCTTACATAGCCATGCGGGGTGGCGTCCGGCAGGCCGCCGGTGTGAGCAAAGTGCTGGGCAATGAGCACGAGCACGAGGACGACAAAGTTCATGCCTGATTCCGAATGGGTGAAGCGGAGAGGGTGGCCAGATATCCGGCCCAGTCCATGCCGCTTCCCGGGTCGTGTTTGCGCCCCCTTGGTTGGGCGACGTCGCTGTGGCCGACTATCCGCTCCGGCTTCAGGGTTGGGTAGGAGGCGAGCAGCGCCAGGGTCGCCCCAGTCAGTGCGGCGTATTGGGCGGGCGTGAACTCGTCGGCGTCCGTGCCTTCAAGCTCTATGCCGATTGAATAGTCGTTGCACGCGGCTACTCCCTGGTAGCTTGAATCCCCCGCGTGCCAAGCGCGCAGGTGAAAGGGCACAAACTGGAGTACTTCGCCATTGCGACGGATAAACAGGTGTGAAGACACTTGCACCCCCGCCAACTCACCACAGGGGCCGTCGGCGCGCAACTCGCCCAGGAAAAGGCGGCGCACATAATCGCCGCCATAGTCGCCTTTGGGCAGGCTGATGGAATGAATCACCAACAGATTCACGGCAACGCCTGGCGGGCGTTGGTCGCAAAAAGGAGAAGGATGTCGCTCGGCTTCGTCAAGCCAATGGTCGGATACGCTGAATTGCTGCGGTTGCGTACCGCCTTCCATTCCTGCCGGTAGGTCTTCGGGTTCGGCTGCCTGGTCGGGCGTTGTTTGGTCGGGTGGCAGTTCGTTGGAATTGCTGTTAAGCATGGAGACACAATACACCAAGCCGATGGGTTGTGGGGGTGTTCAGAGATTCCCTTCGCTGAGATTGGCGACCCTCCCTATCCAAAGGTTGTTAAGAAGGGGGTTGTTTGTTCTCCTGTTCCTCAGGCCTCCTGCTTGAGGCGCTCCAGAAGCCTGTTCAGCGCTTGACCGCGATGGCTGATGCGGTTTTTTTCCTTGTCGGTCAATTGCGCGATGCGGGTGTCGCTACCCGGCAGGCATACCAGCGGGTCGTAGCCAAAGCCGTTTTCTCCTGCCGGGCTAGCGGCCAGGCAGCCGTGCAGTCTCCCTTCGGCAATTAGGGGGGTGGGGTCGTCGGTGTGTCGCATCAGCGCCAGCACACAGTAGAAGTAACAGCTGCGTTGCTCGCCGGAAAAGTCGCGCATGGCGGCGAGGAGTTTGGCGTTGTTGGCGACAGCGTCGCCCGAATTACCGGCATAGCGCGAGGAGTGGATCCCCGGCGCGCCACCGAGGGCGGGAACCACCAACCCAGAGTCATCGGCCAGTGCGGGCAGGCCGGTCGCCTCGCAGGCATGGCGGGCTTTTATCAGCGCGTTCTCCACGAAGCTGCGCCCGGTTTCTTCCGCATCCTGTACTCCGAAAACGGATTGGGGTTGCATGCTTATCGACAAGCCGGCAAGGAGTTGGGCAAGTTCGGTGAGCTTGCCTTGATTGCCGCTGGCGAGGACGAGTTGCTGAAACATCGCCACATTGGGAAAAATGGGCGGAAAGCTTAGCCCTGCGCTATGGCAGAATTACGCCTTTCTTTTTTGTAATACGCATGGCGCCTCCACAAGACTCAAACGAGCCGCAAAACCAAACCACGAACGGGAGCCCGAACGCTGCTCGCAGCGAAATGGCGCATGAAACGGGTGGAGAGGCCGGAAGGTGGGCTAGGGCGTTCGAAACCTACACCGACCGCCGCATCATCTGGATTTTTCTCAACGGCATCGCCAGCGGCTTTCCCTGGGTGGTGGTGGGTTCATCCATGACCCTGTGGCTCAAGGATGCCGGGTTGACGCGCACCGCCATCGGCTTTTTCGGCTCCATCTTCGCCGCCTATACCTTCAACTTTTTATGGGCCCCGCTGGTGGACGGCTTTCGTGTACCGCTGCTGGCGCGCTTTGGCCGCAGGCGCTCGTGGATGGCGCTGTCGCAACTGGTGTTGTGCATGGCGATAATCGGGATCGCCTTTACCAACCCGCAAATCAGCCTGGTGTGGACCAGCCTGCTGGCGCTGGTGGTGGCTATAGCTGGTGCGACCCAGGACATAGCCATAGACGCCTTTCGGATCGACACCCTCGCAGATCAAAGTCCGCGCATGCAGGCGGCGGGCGCGGCTGCGGCCACAAGCGGCTGGTGGACCGGCTACAGCCTGATGGGCGCGGTGGCCCTGTTTCTGGTGGACGACGGCGGGCTGGGCTGGCCCAATACCTTTTTGCTTCTGGCCGGGTTTGTGGGGCTGTTGCTCACCTTCACTCTTTCGATTCGCGAACCGGCGACCAGCAACAAGGTGGCGAGCGTCGCCACCCGGGTGCGCGAGCGGCTGGGGGCGTCGGCCGGCGCAATTTCCATAGTGCTCGGTTATTTACGTATGCTGGTGATTGATCCCCTATGGGATTTCTTTCAGCGATACCGCACACTGGCGCTGGCGATTCTGCTGTTCATCTTTCTGTTCAAGATCGGCGAGGCCTTTCTTGGCCGCATGTCGCTGGTGTTCTACAGCGAAATTGGCTTTGACAAGGCTGAAATCGCCACCTACTCCAAGCTGGTGACCTGGTGGGTGACGATTATCTTTTCCGTCATCTCAGGCGCTTTTGTGGTGCGCTTCGGGCTGGTGAAGGGGCTGATCCTCGGCGGCGTGAGCATGGCGGCTACTAACCTGCTGTTCGCCATGATGGCGGTGGTTGGCGATCAGGACTGGGCCTTTGCGCTCACGGTGGTGCTGGATGGTTTTACCTCGTCCTTCTCCACCGTGGCCTTTGTCGCTTTTATTTCCTACCTTACCAGCACCACCTTCTCCGCAACCCAGTACGCGCTAATGGCCTCGCTCGGCAATCTGGGGCGCACCATGGTGGCGGGCGCGAGCGGCTATGTGGTCGATTCGCTGGAGAAAATAGAAACAGCCGCGCCAGGGGAAGGGCTGCTGGATAGTTTTGGCGGCCTGATTCACGCCTTGGGAGGGGCGTGGGTGGTGTTTTTTATCCTCACCACCCTGATGGTCATTCCCGGCCTGCTGCTGTTGGCCTACTGCGCCAACCGACTGGACCTCTGGCACGCCAGGGCGAACAACTGACCACGACATTTGCGTGGGCGCCTTTCCTGCACTTAAACTATTCGCAAGCTGATAAATCCCGCTTGCCAGACGCGGCGCTTGTGAGTTAAGCTAGCCGCATTCTTACCAGGGGGAGGGGAAATGAAACCGCTGTTTAATCAATCACCGCCATGCCGGGCCTCCGTCGCGCCTGGCCTATGGGTTGGTCGTCTGTTGCTGTTTGCATTCGCATTGGCGTTGCTGACGGCGGCGAGTCCGGCGCTGGCGAAAGGGAAGGTGCTGGGCGTGCGCGATATGGTCAAGCCGTCCTGGTGGCAGTTGAGTTTTCTTGATATTGCCGAAGACGCCGAGGCCGCGGCGGATGAAGGCAAGCACCTGTTGATGTATTTCCACCTCAAGGGCTGCCCCTATTGCGCCAAGATGGCGGAGGAGAATTTCAGCACCTCCAGCTATGTTGATTTTCTCAAGGACAATTTTTATGTGGTGGAAGTCGATACCCGGGGCGACCGCGAGGTAACCCTGCCGGACGGCGAGGTGTTTTCCGAGGCCGAGTATGCGGATCAGCTCAAGGTGCGCTTTACCCCCGGCATTCTGTTTTTCAACGGCGATGGCGAGCAGGTGTTGCGCGTTGACGGTTATCGCAGCAACGAGCAGTTTGAGCCGATAGTGCGCTTTGTCGCCGAAGAGGCCTACAAGGAGAAAACCCTGCACACCTATCTGGCCGAGCACAAGGCGAAGCTGGCGGCGTCCAACCCCAGCTACACGCTGGCGAACAAACCCTATTTCACTTCAACCGATAATCTGGCTGACCTTCCGGACAAGCCGGTGTTGGTCGTGTTTGAAGATGCGACCTGCAGTGAATGCCCCGCCTTTCATCGTGATTTTCTCGAGGACGACTATTCCCGCGAGTTGATGGACAGGATGACCGTGGTGCGCCTGGACGCCTTGAGCGAGGAACTGCTGGTGGATCACACCGGCAAAACCACCACGCCCAGAGCCTATGCCGAGGCTTTGGGAGTCAGCTACAGGCCGGGGGTGGCATTGATCGACAGGGGAGAGGTCAAGGGCATCCGCGACAGCATCAGTGTGCTCTATCACTTTCAGTCCCAGCTTTCGTACATAGCCACGCGCGCCTATCTAACGCAATCGCGCCGCGAGTTTTCGCGCGCCAGGCAAAAGCAACTGCTGGAATCCGGAAAAGACATAGACCTTTCCTTGTGAGGATTCGGTTGGTTTCGGGTAGTTATTGGGTTGCGAAAAATCAAAACTTGAGTATTATCCGCAAGCTTATCCGTGGGGGAATAAATGGAAAAGGCTTACATACCAAACATTACTGACAAGGAACTGTTGGAAGCCGTCGCCACCGAAGCTGAAAAGCTCAAGGGGGCGGACAGGCGCAATTTTCTGAAAAAAGGCATTCAGGTTACCGCTGCTGGTGCGATGGTGGCCGCAGGTTCACAAATTGCGCCGAAAACCGCACACGCGGTTGATAACCTGCCGCCAAATACGCCCAAGTGGCAAAAAGGCCTGGGACGCGGCGTGGTGGAAGTTCCCTATGGTTTGCCGTCGAAGTTTCAAAAGCATGTAGTGCGCCGCACCGTGCCTTGGTTGACCGCAGATCCCATTGCCTCCATCAGCTTTACACCTCTGGCAGAACTCAACGGCATAATCACACCCAATGGCTTGGTGTTCGAGCGCTATCACGGCGGCGTACCGGATGTGCCACCTGGGGAATATCGCCTGATGATTCACGGCATGGTCGAGCGACCGCTTATCTTTACGCTGGATGAGTTGCTGCGCTTCCCCACCGAGAATCGCATCGCCTTTATTGAGTGCCCGGCCAATGGCGGTATGGAGTGGCGCGGAACGCAGATGGAAGCGGTGCAGTTTACTCACGGCATGGTCAGTTGTTGTGAATGGACCGGCGTTCCCTTGAAAGTACTACTGCAGGAAGTTGGTGTTAAACCCGAAGGCAAATGGGTGCTCGCCGAAGGTTCGGATGCCGCTGGCATGACGCGCTCCGTCCCCATCGAAAAAGCCATGGACGACGCCTTGGTGGTGTTCGCCCAGAACGGCGAGGCGCTTCGTCCGGAACAGGGCTACCCGGTGCGCCTGCTCAACCCCGGCTGGGAGGGCAACACCAGCGTCAAGTGGCTGCGCCGCCTTGAGGTGGGCGATAAGCCCTGGCATCATCGCGAGGAGACTTCCAAGTACACCGACCTGCTCGCGGACGGAAAAGCGCGTCGCTTCAGTTGGGAAATGGAAGGCAACTCGGTGGTTACCTTTCCCTGTCCGGAAAAGCCTCTTAACCGCAAAGGCTGGTATGAATTACGCGGGCTTGCCTGGAGCGGCAAGGGCAAAATCAAAAAGGTCGACATCTCCTTTGACGGCGGGGTGAACTGGAAAAGCGCCAGGTTGCACGAACCGGTGCTCTCCAAGGCTATGACGAGATTTACCACCATGTTTGAATGGCACGGGCAGGAAATGCTTATCCAGAGCCGCTCCAAAGACGAATCCGGCTATGTACAGCCGACTATCACACAGTTGCGCGATGCGCGTGGGGTCAACTCCATCTATCACAAGAATTCCATACCCACCTGGCAGGTGGAAAGCAACGGGACGGTGAACAATGTACAGATTTCTTAGTCTGGTTGTTCTGGCCGCCGCATTTGGCAGTGCGGTGTATGGTTTTATTTCGGTTTTTGGATCGTCGCACTCCTACGCGGATTCCAGCGCACAGCAGGATCACAAAACGCAGGACTACAAACCGCCTGCGGGAGGCTTGGGCATAGGCGATCCTGCTTCACCCGAACAGATTGCCGGCTGGGATATTGATGTGCGCCCGGACGGGTTGGGTTTGCCCGAAGGCTCCGGCTCAGTGGAAGAGGGTGAAAAGCTGTATGAAGTCCAATGCGCCTATTGCCACGGGGCCTTTGGCGAAGGCGAGGGGCGTTGGCCGGTGCTTGCCGGCGGCGAAGGCTCCTTGAGCGCAACCGGAGAAGACAGGCCGCTGAAAACCATTGGGAGCTACTGGCCCTATGTCAGCACATTGTGGGATTACACCCGCCGCGCCATGCCTTTTACCGCGCCCATGTCGCTGAGCGCGGACGAAACCTACGCAATTACCGCTTATGTGTTGCATCTCAACGACCTGGTGGATTACGACTATGTGCTCAGCAAGAGCAACTTCTCCGATATCAAGCTGCCGAACGAGGCTAATTTCTTTCCTCAGTCGGATAACTATTACGACGACAGTCGTCCGGACACCAGCAACACGGACTGCATGAGCGATTGCCGCAATCCCACCGATATCAAGGTAACATCCGCGATTGCCGGGTTGACGCCTGTGTCGCACTTCAAGGAAGGCGTCGACTCGCCCGCCGCCACCCACAGTGGCGAGGATCCGACCGAAATCAGCGCGGTAGCTAAAAGCAGCGAAGGTGGACACACCCGGCATGCCCCCGACAGCAAGGAAGCGCAGATTGAAGAAGGCGAGGGCATCTATAAAAGCAACTGCGCAGCATGCCATCAGGCCGGTGGTGAAGGACTGGGATCAACCTTCCCCGCGCTTAAAGGCAGTGAAATTGTGCTTGGCGCAATAGCCGCGCACATCGACATTATTCTCAACGGCAAGGCTGGAACCGCCATGACTGGTTACGCAAGATTGACGGATCGCGAGCTTGCCGCTGTGATAACCTACCAACGTAACGCCTGGGGAAACAGCGCAGTCGTTGATCAGGTTACCCCCGAGCAGGTCGCCGCATGGCGTTAAGCAGGCGCGTGATCTACCATCCAACCGATACTACTACCCTTAGGAGGAAGTCGTAATGAAGCCAATCAAACAATTCATAGCGGGAATAATTGCCTTGCTGATGCTGGCCATGGCCGCTTTTGCGAGCGCCGGCAGTGTGGAGGAAGGCAAAAAGATCGCCTGGGACAGAAAACTGGGCAACTGTCTGGCGTGTCACGCCATGCAGGGCGGTGAACAGGCAGGCAACATCGGCCCGCCACTCATTGCCATGAAGTCCCGCTTCCCCAACCGTGAAGCATTGTGGGATCGCATCTACGATGCCAGGGAAGCAAATGAAGGTACTCGTATGCCTCCCTTTGGGGTGCATGGGATACTCACCTACGAACAGATAGACAAGATTGTTGACTATCTATATAGCCTTTAACCACGCACAAGAGAGGTGCCAATCATGACTAATCGTCGTTTTTTTCTGAAACTCGGCTTGCTTGCCGCAGCTGTAGCAGCATTGCCAACCCGGGTATTCGCCGCCTGGAATAAACAGGCCTTTGAGAAAGATGCCGTGGCGGCTTCGCTCAACAGCCTGTACGGAACCAGTAGCCACTCGGTAGGCAATGTTGCAATGAAAGTGCCGGAAATCGCGGAAAACGGCGCGGCCGTTCCGGTTGAAGTAAGCAGCGATTTGAGCAATGTCGAATCCATAGCCATACTCGCGGAAAAAAATCCGCGTCCGCTGGCGGCCTATTTCACTCTGGGCGCAAATGCAATCCCCAATGTTTCCACCCGCATCAAGCTTGGTCAGTCAAGCAATGTGGTTGCCGTAGCCAAAACATCGGACGGTGCAGTGCATTCGCTTACCAAGGAAGTGAAGGTAACCATTGGCGGCTGTGGTGGTTAAGCCACAGGCCGCACTCGTTCACTTATTCAACCGATTTATGAGGATAAACCCATGAAAGTACGTGCAAAAAATTCCGGCGGGGTGACCCAGGTAAAGGTTCTCGCCAAGCATCCGATGGAATCCGGACAGCGCAAGGATAGTAAAGGCAACAAAATCCCCGCGCATTACATACAGGACCTGACCGTCAAGCACGGCGGCAATACGGTCTTTGTCGCCAGCCTCGGCCCGGCGATTTCGAAAAACCCTTATGTTTCATTCAGCTTCAAAGGCGCCGCCAAAGGCGACAGCCTTGATCTGGACTGGGTGGACAACAAGGGTAAAACCGCAACCGCTGCGACAAAAATTAAGTAAATGATTGGAGGGGCCTTGGGCCTCTCTATTCTTTTACCTACTTGTTACCGAGATAGTCAACAATTGGAGGAAACCCTCATGCGTATATCAAAATATTTCCTGGCTCTTGGCGTGTTGGCGCTGGGTGTCGCCACCTTGGCGCACGCCGACCCGGAAGCAGACCGTAAGGCCTATGTCAAGTTTTATCAGGATCGCTTTCCTGATGCTCCACTTGTGGAATTCGCCAATGGCACCTACGGCATAAACGAAACTGCTCGCGAAAGCTGGCTTGCCTATGAGGAGTTCCCTCCCTACGAACTCGACATAGATGCCGGCAAGGAACTGTTCGATAAGCCTTTCGCCAATGGCAAAAGCATGGCCGACTGCTTCGAAAACGGCGGCATTGGCATTCGACAGAACTATCCCTACTTTGACACCAGGCGCAAGGAAGTAATCACCCTTGAGCTAGCCATCAACGAATGCCGTGAAGCCAATGGTGAAAAGCCCTTCAAGTGGAAAAAAGGCCCGATCATGCAGGTTTCAGCCTATATGGCCTACACCTCGCGCGACAAGCCGGTGAATGTAAAAATCCCCAACAAGGATGCGCTCGCCGCCTATGAAGAAGGGAAAGAGCATTATTACACCAAGCGTGGTCAGCTCAACTTTTCCTGTGCCGATTGTCATATGTTCAGTGCCGGGCAAAACGCACGCGCCGATCTGCTCAGCCCTGGTCTTGGTCATGTAACTGGCTTTCCAGTCTATCGCATCAAATGGGAAGGGGCCGGCACCCTGCACCGCCGCCTGGAAGGCTGCTGGCGCGATTCGCGCAGCATTTATCCCAAGGCGCAAAGCAAGGAGTTGCGCAGACTTGAGTACTTTATGACCTACATGAGCAACGGCCTGCCGGTTAACGGGCCTTCTGTTCGCAAGTAACCCTTTCACAGCATTTTGAGGAAAGTAATATGAAACAGATATACACAGCTCTGCTTGCCACTCTTGCAGCCGCACTTTTTCTTGCTCATCCTGTTGCGGCCAAAGAGCTTAACCGTGAGGAAGTGGCTTGGGAAGTCAAAGCGGCGGAAGCCCTGGTGGCCAAGTCGGATAAGGAACTGTTCACTTGGAAAAGCACCGGGGGCATACTGAAAAAAGCCCAGGAAGCGTTGAAAAAAGGTGATTTGACCTCAGCGCTGCACAATGCGGGTCTCGCCAGTCGCGAAGCACAGAGCGCACTGAAGCAGAAGAAACGCAACACAGGCAACTGGAAAATGTACGTTCCCAAATAACCTTTATGCCACCAAAGCGGGGGAGTTGCCGGAATGACGGCAGCGACCCCGCCATCGCAAAAAGCGATCCAGTTTCGCTTTTTGTTTTCATCCCATATCCCCTTACTAACCCGGCTGGCGCGCTTTGATGCCTGATCAAGTTGCGCTGTTGTGCTGTTGCGCATTGCACCAGGGCAACTGTTGCCGGGGCTTCTTTTTGTTTTAGGAGATGTCAAATGAGTATTACTTTCAGCCGTCGTGAGTTCGTAAAAGTATTGTCCATGACCGGCGCGCTTGGGGCTTTATCCGGATGCGCCAAGACTCGCAACGCGGGTGAAAGTGGTTCGCTTTATGACCTCGCCAACTATGGCAATGCGCGCCTGATGCATTTTACCGATTGCCACGCGCAACTCCTGCCGGTCTATTTCCGCGAGCCGAATGTCAACCTCGGTTTCGGCGGTTTGAAAAACCAGCCGCCTCACCTTGTGGGCGAACATCTGCTCAAACACGTGGGAATAAAGGACAAACGGCTTGAGCACGCCTTCACCTATCGCAACTTTGCCGACTATGCTACTCAATACGGCAAAATGGGCGGTTTCGCCCATCTTTCCACGCTGGTAAAAAACCTGCGCCACAGCTACAGGGGCGACAGTCTGCTGCTCGACGGCGGCGATACCTGGCAGGGTTCCGGCACCTCCTATAAAACCAGGGGCATGGACATGGTGCGCGCCTGCAATCTGTTGGGCGTCGACATAATGACCGGTCACTGGGAGTTCACTTATCTGGAGGACGAAGTTCTAGCCAATATCGCGGCTTTTAATGGCGAGTTCATCGCCCACAATGTGAAGCTGACCGAAGAGGCTTTGTTTGATGAAGCCCCGGCGCATGATTACGATACCGGCCATGCCTTCAAGCCCTATGTGATCAAGGAAATGGGCGGGCAACCGGTCGCCTTTATCGGCCAAGCATTCCCTTATACACCCATCGCCAATCCATCACGCTTCATTCCCAACTGGACCTTCGGTATTCGTGACGAAGAAATGCAGCAAATGGCGGATCAGGCGCGAAGCGAAGGAGCGAAAGCGGTGATAGTGGTGTCGCACAACGGCATGGATGTGGACAAGAAAATGGCGAGCCGGGTCACCGGGGTCGACGCCATTCTTGGCGGCCATACCCACGATGCCGTGCCACAGGCTCTGGAGATAGCCAACCCCGGCGGCACAACCCTGGTAATCAACAGCGGTTCCAACGGCCAGTTTCTCGGTGTACTCGACCTTGACATAGGTGCGAGCGGAGTTAAGGGGTACCAGTTTACTCTGCTGCCTGTCTTTGCCGATTTGCTGCCGGCGGACAAGGAGATGCAGGCGTTGATTGACGAGATTCGCGCTCCGCACGGTGATTGGCTGAACGAGGAGTTGGCGGTAAGCGACGATCTGCTCTATCGCCGCGGCAACTTCAACGGCACATTCGACCAGGTAATTTGCGACGGCATGCGCGCCGTACTTGACGCCCAGATTGCGCTTTCTCCCGGTTTTCGTTGGGGAACCTCGGTGCTTCCCGGCTCGCCAATCACCATGGATGATCTGCTGACCCAGACCTGTATGACCTATCCGGAAACCTATGTTCGCGAGATGAAAGGCGAAGACCTGAAACTGATTCTCGAGGATGTGGCGGACAACCTGTTCAACGAGGATCCCTATTACCAGCAGGGCGGCGACATGGTGCGTGTCGGTGGTATGGATTACACCATAGACCCGCTGGGCAGCATGGGTGGGCGCATCACCGATATGCGCCTGGACAATGGCGTAACCATTGAGGCGGGTAAAAGTTACAGGGTTGCCGGCTGGGCCACGGTTGGATCGAAATCCCCCGGAGAACCGATATGGGATGTAGTGGCTGAATACCTGCGCAGCGAAAAAACCGTGGCGGTGAAAAAGCTCAATACGCCTAAAATCGCCCATACCAGCGGCAACAAGGGGATAGCCGACTACGCTGGCTAGGAAAGGTTCTCTGTTCCTGAAGTAAATACCAGGGTAAAAAAACCTCCACCCGGGGTGCAAACACTCGTTACGCTTGGGCGGCGAGTTCTTTCCAATAACGGCTTTTTGTAGAACGCGCCGCTGTTGCGCTGCACAAGGCCGTACTTTTTTCTTTATACTTCCAGTTCCCTGGCACACATGTGCAATGCTTCCTGACGGCCGGAAACCCCTCCGTTACACATGACTGAAACCATCATCAAGCGCGCCATAGGCGTGGCGCTGTTTGCGTCTATTCTGGTGGTGGTGGTGCCCTGGTTGTTTGACGGCTCGGGCGATGTGCTAACCACTGAACCACCAACCCTGGTCGAAGTGCATAGTGAAAAGGATGAGCCGCTTGAACAAATAGCCATAACCGCCAGAGAAGATCGTATACAACTGCTTGAGGCGCAGCGCACGGCCAGAATCAGTCGCGATGAGGCAGGCCGGGTGGTGAGCGAAAGCCCGATTCTCGTGCCCTTGCTTGAACCCGAAACGCCCGTGGAGGAAACAGGGGATGTGATTGACGGGCAGGGCGGGCTACAATCGCGGCAGTCCCTTGGTGAACTCGCCCAGCAGAACGTTGATGCTTCCGGGCAGGGCGCCGCAGCGCCACAAGCACATAGTGCGCTGGAAGAACAGCCCGAACCGGAGCCTGCTCCCCAACCAAAACCCGAGCCGAAACCGGAACCAAAGCCCAAGCCCAAGCCGGAACCGGAAGCTGAAGACAAGCTGGCGACCTTTATCGCCGGCAAGCAGGGCGATTGGGTAGTACAGGTTGGACTTTTTTCCCAGCCGGGTAATGCCGAAAAGTTGAAAGCCAGGCTAAGTAGGGAAATCAACGAAAGGGCGTTTGTGAAGCGCATCAGCATCAATTCCAATGAATACGATGGCGTATTCGCCGGTCCTTACACCCGGAAAAGCGAAGCCGAAAGCGCCAGGGATCGGTTAGAGGAGAAGTTGGGGATCAAACCCTATGTTAAATCCCGTGCGACGCTTAACTAGGTATGAACTGGGTTGATTGGGTGTTGGTGGCTTTAGTCGCCTTGTGTACGTTGCACGGCCTGAGTACGGGCGCTTTCAGGCAGACAATTATCCTGGTGCGCATTCTGCTGGCGTTGTTGATCGCCACGGCTGTACATGTCATCTGGTTGCCGCCTTCGTTGGTCGAAAGGGGCGAAGCCCTGTTGCCTTCCGGCACCCTCTACGCCCTGTCGCTGGCATTGTTGTATATCCTGGCCTGGTTGGCGCTCTATCTGGTGTTTCTGCTAGTACGCATGCTGCTCACGCAGCAGGGAGAGCTTGATTTGGGGCAGCGACTTGGCGGCGCCTTTCTTGGATTGGTGCGAGGTGTGGCGTTGGTGTTCCTGGCAATCATCCTGGTGGATTACACATCTTTGGCTACGCATGCCGATTGGGAGGCCTCGCCATTACGCCAGCGGCTATCGCCCTATGCACAGGATTTACGCCGCGGTATTACGCAGGCGGATGGTTTCACCCGTGAACACATTGAAGGTTTGATGCGCACATGGGAAGAGCAGTCGCGGCTATCGACAGTGCAGGAGCCGCAATAATGCCGACTTTTTGGTAACGGGACGAGCCTATGTGCGGGGTAGTTGGGGTGGTGGATCACAAGTCGGTAGGGCTTACCCTCTACGACGCCTTGATTATGTTGCAACATCGGGGTCAGGATGCCGCCGGAATCATGACCGAGAAGAAGAAACAGCTTTTTCTGCGTCGAAAAACCGGGATGATCAACCAGGTGTTTCGCGAATCGCGCCATGTCAAACACTTGAAGGGAATGATGGGGATAGCTCACACCCGCTACCCGACGGCCGGGGGGTTTGATCGAACCCAGGTGCAGCCCTTTTATGTCAACTCGCCTTGTGGGCTGGGGTTGGCGCACAACGGCAATCTCACCAACAGCGCCGAGTTGCGCGATTCCATAGTCCATTCCGGACACAGGCATATCAACACCGAATCAGACTCGGAGGTGTTGCTTAATGTTTTTGCGCGCGCGCTGGAAAAGCAAGTGAGCGAGCGTATTTCGGTCGAGGCGGTATTCAACGCGGTAAGGGATGTTCAGAAAACCTGCCGGGGCGCTTACAGCGTGGTGGTGCTGATAGTCGGCTTTGGTCTTGTCGCCTTTCGCGATCCTTTTGGCGTACGCCCGCTTTGCTACGGCAAGAAGGTTGATCAGGGTGGGCAGGTATCCTACATGGTGGCTTCGGAATCCATCAGCTTGGATGTCGCCCGCTTTTCCCGCATTGGAGAAGTGCCCAATGGTGCGGCGGTGCTGATTACCAAAGACCTTGAGTTACACCAGCAGGTATGCGCCGAGGAACGCGACCTCCATCCCTGCCTGTTCGAATATGTCTATCTTTCACGCCCGGATTCGGTGATCAACGATGTCTCGGTGTTTCGTGCTCGTCAGAATATGGGGCGCAAGCTGGGTGAGCAGATACGCCGGGAATGGGCAGACCACGATATCGACCTGGTGATAGGCGTACCGGACACCAGCCGCGTAGCCGCGAGTGAACTGGCGCGCATCATCGACCGCCCCTACAGCGAGGCGTTGATTAAAAACCGTTATGTTGGTCGCACCTTTATCATGTCCGGGCAGGAGCAGCGCCGGCGCTCAATCAAACGTAAGCTCAACATGGTGGCCTCTGAAGTCGCCGGCAAAAACATTCTGCTGATTGATGACTCGATTGTACGCGGCAACACCTCGCGCGAAATTGTGCGTATGGCGAGAAATTGTGGCGCCAACCGCGTCTATCTGGCCAGCGCCGCACCGCAAGTGTGTTATCCGAATATCTACGGCATTGATATGCCCTCGACCGATGAATTGCTGACCGCCCATCGCAGCCTTGAGGAGGCGCGCGCTTATATTGGTTGTGACCGCCTGATTTATCAAACCATTGAAGATCTGGAGGCAAGCGTACGCGAGCTTAATCCCGCACTGAAGCATTTCGAAAAATCGGTGTTTACCGGTGACTATCTGCCGGGTGATTCACCGGATGATGCATTTTTTGATCGACTGGAGCGGGATCGCTGCGACGCCGCGCGCGTCAAGCAACGAAAAACCGCCGTGTAATAAACCAAAAGGAGATACGTTTCATGAGCAACAACAGTTTCAACACAGCAAGCAGCCTTGAGGTTGGCGGGCGAACGCTGTATTACCACAGCCTCGCTTCCCTGCCGCAGGCATCCAGCCTGCCCCTTTCCATCAGGGTGTTGCTTGAAAACCTGTTGCGCCACGAAGACGGCAAAACGGTAACCAAAGAGCAGATAACCCACCTCCTGCGGTGGGATGCTGCAGCCGAACCGAGCCAGGAAATAGCCTACAGACCGGCGCGGGTGTTGATGCAGGATTTTACCGGTGTGCCTGGGGTGGTGGATCTTGCAAGCATGCGCGATGTCATGCGCGCAATGGGCAAGGATCCCGCCAGGATCGAACCCCTGATGCATACCGACCTGGTTATTGACCACTCGGTACAGGTGGATGTGGCGGGCAACCCCCAGGCGTTGGCGGAAAACACCGGAATGGAGTTTGCGCGCAACGGCGAACGTTACGCTTTCCTGAAGTGGGGTCAACAAACTTTCAACCGCCTGCGGGTGGCGCCTCCAGGCGCCGGGATAGTGCACCAGGTCAATATCGAACACCTTGCCGGTGTGGTTTGGCAATGCGAGCAGGAGGGGCGGGTGAGCATCTACCCGGATACCCTGGTTGGCACTGATTCGCATACCACTATGGTTAACGGCCTGGGCGTGCTCGGCTGGGGCGTGGGTGGCATAGAAGCAGAAGCCGCGATGCTTGGTCAGCCCATTTCCATGCTGGTTCCGCAGGTGGTGGGTTTTTGTCTCAGCGGCAATCTTCCTGCCGGGGCGACGGCGACCGATCTGGTGCTGACTGTGACGGCCATGCTGCGCAGGCACGGAGTGGTGGGCAAGTTTGTCGAGTTCTACGGCCCGGGCGTTGCCGGGCTGTCGCTTGCCGATCGCGCCACTATCGCAAACATGGCGCCGGAATATGGCGCGACCTGCGGTCTTTTCCCGGTGGACGAGCAAACGCTTGAGTATCTCGAATTAACCGGTCGTTCCCCCGAACAACTGGCGGCAGTGGAGGCCTATTATCGTGCTCAGGGGATGTTTGGCAGCGATCAGAAAGCAGACTACAGCGAACGTCTGGAACTGGATATGGGAGAAGTTGTGCCCTGCCTTGCCGGACCAAAGCGCCCACAGGACAATCTGCCGTTGGGCCAGGTCGGCGCAACCTTTCGCTCCGCGCTCAGGGAAGCCGAGAGCCGCGATGAACCCGCCAACGCTGATTTGCAGATTGCGAACGGCAGCCATCAACTCAAAGATGGCGCAGTGGTGATAGCGGCCATCACTTCCTGTACCAATACCTCCAACCCGTCGGTGATGCTCGGCGCGGGGTTATTGGCGAAAAACGCCAACGCCAGGGGATTACGTATCAAGCCCTGGGTAAAGGCTTCGCTTGCGCCCGGATCACGCGTGGTCACCCGCTATCTTAGCGACAGCGGCCTGCTTGCCGAACTTGAACAACAGCGCTTTCATGTGGTCGGTTACGGTTGTACCACCTGTATCGGAAATTCCGGCCCATTGCCGGCTGAAGTTTCGCGGACGATTCAACAGGGTGGTTTGAATGTGGCCTCGGTTCTGTCGGGCAACCGCAATTTTGAGGGCAGGGTCAACCCGGAAGTAAAAATGAATTTCCTTGCTTCGCCGCCCCTGGTGGTGGCCTACGCCATTGCAGGCACGGTGGATATTGACCTTACCAAGGATCCGCTCGCGACGGACGCCGAAGGGCGGCAAGTGTATCTCAGCGACATCTGGCCGGACAACGAGCAGATCAGGTCTGAATTGAACAGGCTCAATCGCGCCCAGTTTGTTGAATCCTACAGCAATGTGCTTGAAGGCGATGACGCCTGGCGGGCTATCAGCGCAGGCGCCGGCAGCACCTATGAATGGGATCCGTCCTCGACCTATGTGCGCAACCCGCCTTTCTTTGCGGATATGGACAAACCACGCGAAACGGTTGACGTCATAGAGGGCGCTCGCATGCTCGCCTATCTCGGCGATTCTGTGACTACCGATCATATCTCGCCGGCGGGCTCAATCAAGGCGGACAGCCCGGCGGGCAAGTATCTGATGGAGCAGGGCATTAATCCCAAAGACTTTAACAGTTATGGCTCCAGGCGCGGCAATCACGAAGTAATGATGCGCGGAACCTTCGCCAATATCCGCTTACGCAACAAGGTGGCGCCGGGAACCGAAGGCGGGGTGACCCGTCACATGCCGAGTGGCGAGGAAATGTCTATTTACGATGCTGCCATGCGCTACAAGGACGAATGCGTGCCCGCAATTGTGATAGCTGGCAAGGAATACGGCACGGGATCCTCGCGTGATTGGGCGGCGAAGGGACCCCTGCTGTTGGGCATAAAGGCGGTGATTGCTGAAAGTTTTGAGCGCATTCATCGCACCAACCTGGTCGGGATGGGGATTTTGCCTTTGCAATTTAACGAGGGCGAGAGCGCCGAATCGCTTGGTCTGACCGGAAATGAGACCATCACCATCAGCGGTATTGCCAATGGCGCGAGCAAGGAAGTTGAAGTGACCGCAAACGGAGACGACGCGCGGATTACCTTTGCCGCCAGGGTGCGCATAGACACCCCGCAGGAAATTGAGTATTACCAACAGGGCGGCATATTGCGTTATGTGCTGCGGGAGTTGAGTCGGTAATTCATTCAACTATGCTGGCAATCACAGGATAGCGTCATGGCGGATAAAACCACACCCGGCAGCAGGCCCGGAGCGGGTAAAACCACGCAAAGCAGCAGGGCGAAGACATCCGCCTCGAAAGCCACAAAAGCCAAAGCCGGTAAAGCAACCGCTTCCGGGAGGCAGTCCGCAACAACGGACAACCAGCAGCCTCAAGCGACTGTCAGACGCAATAATGTCAACCCATTGCGCAAAAAGGTGGAACGCGCTTTTGGCCTCAAACCCAAAGCAATAAATCAGGAAGAACGCCAGAGCAGCGAGCAGCTTTTTGCCGGTTTAACCCGCGATCTGTTGGCTGAAAAACGCGCACGGCGACGATGGGGCATCTTTTTCAAGCTTGCCACACTTGCCATAGTGGTGACTATTTTGGCACAGATAGCCAATAGTGAATCGACGAGCGAAATGTTTACCCACGGCATGTTGAATGGGGAACAGCTCAATCAGCCCTTTGTCGCGGTGGTGGAAATCAAAGGCATTATCGCTGATGGCGGCGAGGTGCAGGCGGATCGGGTGATTCGCAACCTGCGTCGCGCCATGGAACACGCCAACAGCAAGGCGGTGTTGCTGGATATTAACAGCCCAGGCGGCAGCCCGGTGCAGGCGGCGAGTATCTACCGCGAAATGATGCGCCTTCGTGAGCTGTATCCAGAAATCCCGCTTTACGCGGTCATATCGGACCTGGGCGCGTCGGGTGGCTACTACATAGCGGTCGGGGCGCAACAAATCTATGCGGATCCAAGCAGCATCATCGGCTCCATTGGGGTGATATTTTCCGGTTTTGGTTTTACCGGCGCCATGGAAAAACTGGGCGTGGATCGAAGACTGCTTACGGCGGGGGACAACAAGGCGTTGCTCGATCCTTTCTCGCCCCGAAGTTTGGAGGAAGAAGCGCATATGCAGAGCATGTTGAACAACATCCACCGCCAGTTCATTGAGGATGTGCTTACCAGTCGTCCGAAATTGAGAGCCGCGAACAGGCGTATCTTTTCCGGGCTGGTGTTTGATGGACGCCAGGCGCTGCACGAGGGTTTGATTGATGGACTTGGCGACCGCTATTCGGTCGCGCGGGAGCAAGTTGGAGTGGAGGAATTGGTGGTGTTTGACGACAGCGAGGACGAGTGGTTCAACTTGTTACAGCACTTCACCGGCGCATTGGCGCGCTCGCTGGTTGCGGCTGTTACCAGAGCAACCGGACTGCAGGCAACCTGGCCTGCCGATTGAGGAGCGGCAAGGGTTTGCTGCATGTGGTTCGCCGTTCTCTTTCTGCTTTTCTGTAACGAGGGAAGCCAAGTCACTACTATGCGCATACCCAACTTTGTGGTTGTTCTATTGAGTGCAAGGTGACAAATCAGCTTTTGGTGGGTCGTGCAGGATTCGAACCTGCGACCAATTGGTTAAAAGCCAACTGCTCTACCAGCTGAGCTAACGACCCCTTCCAAAAGGAGCGCGTATCTTACACGTCCGCGTCTTGGGCGCAAGCCGACAGACAAAAAGACGGACAGAAAAAAACAGGCAATTTTTTGCGGCTTCAGGCTTCTCTCTTTTCCGCCTTGCGGCAGCGTTCAAAGCCTGTTGGTCAGGGTTGTGTGAGACTGCTGCGGTGAACCACACTTATGGTGTCTTCTTCCAGCGCGTAGGCCATGCTGCAACCAGGTGGTTCCGGAAGCTGATACACAAAGTAGCCGTTGCAGCGTACAACCTTGGCTTCCTCAGACCAGTCGCACCCCTTGCTGTTGGTGTTGAACACTGAGCAGACACGGCCCTGGCTTGCCGCGTCTGGCAGAGTGGGCAGGGAGGTGCTGCCTTTGAGGAAAATCGGCGCCTGGGTGCCGGCGCGCCACATCCCGACTTTGCCGTGCGCAATCCCGACCGGGGCATGGTTGGGGTTGACAAAGGTGTAGTAGTTGGGCTGTTGCTCCGTGCCAGGTGTGATGTTGCGGTAATCGCAGAGCAGATTCTGGTGGTTGTCGGGTGTGACAAAGCGGCTGCGTTCGTACCTGGTGTTTTCGATCCGGGTATATTCGCTGCAGGCCGTGGAGGTGGCTTTGTGTTCAAAGGTGATCCGCACATCAATCGGACTGGTGAAAGGGGTGACGAAGCCTCCGTTTTCGTCTTTTTCGGCAAACCGGCAGATGTTGTTGCTAAGGCTTACATTATCGGTTTCTCCCAATTTGTCGCCGTAATACGGGCAGCCGCTGAAGTAGTAGGTGTGCTTGCCGGGCAGGGCCATTTTTGCATCTATGCTTATGCTGCGCCAATCGAGCAGGCCGGGGAAATAGTGGCCGCTGGTGCGGAGTGCGAGTTCCACCTTGTCGTTGTGTTTGACGCGCCACAATCCATACTCGCCGGTCACTTCGACGCTGAAGCGGTTTGCGGTTCGTACGGCCATGGGCAGGTAGGTCTGGGTATTGATGCCGTTACTCACGCTGATGAAGACCGTGTACCAGTAGCCTGGAGTGACGCCTATCCTGTAGGAGAAGTGGTCGTCTCCTCGGACGAAGTTATGTGTACGCAGTAGCTTGGTTTGCACATTGCCGAAGTTGCCTAGGTTGACAATAATATCTTTGGCCGTAAGCATCTTGCCCGGGTTGTCGTCGCGCAGGGTTTGCAGGCGGGTTTCAACTTCGTTGAAATCGAGCGGCATGAACGAGTTGATGGCCACAAGGGTGTAGACGGCGTCTTCAACCAGAAACAGGTTTGATTGTTTGAAGCGGATTTCGAGATTGTGCTGATTGCTGGTGGCTTGCTCGACCAGCTGAAGTTGTTTACGGGTTTCAAAAACGGAATAGTCGGGGAGCTTGTAGGGGCCGATCACCCTGTGGGTGTTGGAGTTGATGTTGCCGTTTACCAGTGCGTTTGCTATCACCACCCACAGATAATCCCCATTCATTTCATTGGCGTCGACTCTCAAGGGTGTGGTGGAACTTGCGCCTACCAGTTTGGCGCAGTTTGAGGCGGTATCCTGGTTTTCGCTGTGTTTGTGTTTAACCACCTTCGCCAAGTTGCATTCGGCGTCCGCGCCGGCGTATAGATTGACGGTGAATTTGGCTGAGTAACTCCATCTCAGCTCCACCATATCGTGTTCACGGGTGAGCACGAGGTCCTGGGGGAAGATGGCCGCCGGCTGTTCGGGAATGTAGGCATCCATGTCGTCCAGCACCGGCAGGGCGATGCGCCTGGTTTTGCTGGTGGCGATGCGCTCATCCTCTTCCTCCGCCTCAACGGTTGCTGTAACGCTCCCGTCATTGTCCTTGTCCGTCTTTTCAGCTATCAACCAGTAGTAATAAACCGCCCCCTGTTGGATGTTTTCGTCAATATACAAGCCGCCAAGCAGCATGGGCATGCGCAAGTACGCTTTGCAGTTGGCCATATTGAGCGGGTTGCAGTCGATGTTTTCCGCGCGCACAAGCGCGTAGTCAAGGCCGGCGTCGTCCTGCCACTTGAGTATGACCGAGCGTTGATTCTCGCTGGCGGAGATGGACAGGGTGTCTACCACTTCCTGTGGTTTGGCGTTTCCGCCTTCCCTAACCGCGCCCTCATGATCTTCGCCCCTTGCAACGGCGCCTGTCGCGGCAAGACCATCTTCCGCGCTGGTTACCGGGTCGGGGATTTCATTACACCCCACCGTAACCAGGCCGAGAAAAGCCAGGAGAAGAAGGCGACAACCTCCCAATGTTCGAATAAGCATAAATAGCCTCACAAAGGTACACTCGCTTTGTACGTTCACCCTGAATAAAAGTTACTAGTCCTTTTCCCGTGTTGCGTTGTTTTTTTACTTCATTTCGACTTTGGGTTTTTTCCGGTCCAGGCCTGTTGGTTACAGGTAAAACAGGCAAGGAATCTTTGAAAAAAGGTCGGGGAAAACCGGGCGGGAAGAAAGGAAGTGGGATGCAGGCGCAGTCAGGTCAATTCCCGAGCAATGATATTGCCCGGTTTTTGGTCGTGCGTTACATTTTGATTTGCGCCGAGCTTGGCGATCGCCAGAGAGGTTGCTTCGGCTATTTGCACTGCTTCCAGGCCACTTTGATTGGCCGGGTCAAATACCAGCTTACCGCTGGCGTTTTGCAGCGCCGGGTCGATTGGCAATGAACCGAGCAATGAAATTTCATTGCTCAGCCTTTGTCCATCGCCAAAAGGGCGGTGTTCCGTATCACATTTATTGCACACAAAACGGCCCATGTTCTCGACCAAACCCGCCACCGGGATATTGAGTTTGCCCGCCATGGCAAGGGTTTTCCCGGCTTCGCTCTGCGCCAGCGCCTGAGGCGTGGTCACCAACACCAGGGCGGCCAGGCGCACGCTCGAGGCAAGAGTGAGCTGAATATCGCCAGTGCCGGGCGGCAGATCAACCACCAGCAGATCGAGTTCCGGCCAGTTGGTGTGCAACAACAGTTGCTGCAACGCGTTGCTGATCATGGGGCCGCGCCACACCACAGGCGTGTCTTCGTCGCCGATACCGGCGAAGGACATCACCGGCATGCCGTTGGATTGCAGGGGAGTAAAGCGATTGTTGTCCGTGACCTTGAGCCTGGCGTCGGCGGGGAAACCCAACAGGCGCAGTTGGTTGGGACCGTAGATATCCGCATCCAGCAGCCCGACGCGCGCGCCAAGCAGGTGGGTGGCAAACGCAATCAGCGTGGCAACGGTTGACTTGCCGACACCACCCTTGCCCGAACCGACCGCAAGGATGTTTTTTACCCCTGGTATCGCCCTGGCGTCGCCCGAAACCCGTTGCGAAATGATCGGCGGCCGATAATTGGTGGTCAACCGCACCCTGGCGCCAAGCCGTTGGCGCAGGGTTATGTTGAGAGCGGTAAAGTGGCTGCCGTATTCCGGGTGCGCGAGATAGGGCGTGTTCAATTGCAGTTCGTCCGGCGCATCGCCCAAGGTCAAACGCTCACCAAAGGGCTGACCGAGCACCGGGTCGATACATTCGCGCAGTTCGCTGATATTCATAGGAATATTCTGAGTCGAGGGTATCTGCGTTTTGGCAGGTTTTATTTATGTGACGAGCGGGCGAATATCAGGCAATGCGCGTGGCGGCTGTTTTTCGTGTTGGCGGCCAGGCGCGCGGACAGGCCCGGCGTGGATTCAGTATCCGTCGGCGCAAGTTCGGAAAAGCCGTTTTCAACAAACCAGTCGCCTGCGCGGGTGGTGAAGGTCACCAATGTGGCGTTGGATGTGCGGATCAAGGCGTCGGCCAGCAGGCGTCTGCCGAGGTTGGCGCGGCGGAATTGCGGCGCAACCGCCAAGCAGCCGAATTCGTAGAGTTGGT
>Ga0209562_1000112_pt1 | contig 40089 bp, 29 predicted proteins | sample WorMetvacBELIZE2_FD_187399 | JGI IMG/M metagenome (GOLD analysis project Ga0209562, IMG submission 187399) | Marine gutless worms symbiont microbial communities from Max Planck institute for Marine Microbiology, Germany - Olavius vacuus BELIZE.2... | ecosystem: Host-associated > Annelida >... | reverse complement strand
CCACTCCACTACCACATTGCATATTACGGTGCATGGCGTGAACGATGCCCCAACGGCGGTTGTTGATCATTACAATGTACTAGAGACTGTTACGACTCGTGGAGGTTCAGTTCTTGATAATGATGTAGATGTGGAAGGTGACCGTTTGACAGTGATTGGTGTGCAACCGGGTGATACCATTTATTCATCGGCGCATACTACGGGGATCTCGGATGGTACCGGCGGGTCTGGAGGCAGCATTTATGGCGTATATGGGTCGCTAAGTATGAATAGCGAAGGCGACTATACCTATATCCCAAGCCAGGTAGCTGAGTCTCTGGGCGTGGGTGAGTCGGTTGTAGATGTGTTTAACTACTCCATCAGCGATGGTCAAGGCGCCCACTCCACTACCACATTGCATATTACGGTGCATGGCGTGAACGATGCCCCAACGGCGGTTGTTGATCATTACAATGTACTAGAGTCTGTTACGGTTCGTGGAGGTTCAGTTCTTGATAATGATGTAGATGTGGAAGGTGACCGTTTGACAGTGATTGGCGTGCAACCGGGTGAAACCATTTATTCTTCGGCGCATACTTCGGGGATCTCGGATGGTACCGGCGGGTCTGGAGGCCGCATATTTGGTGCGTATGGGGAGCTAAGTATGAATAGCGAAGGCAACTATACCTATACCCCAGGCCAGGTAGCTGAGTCACTGGGCGCGGGTGAGTCGGTTGTAGATGTGTTTAACTACTCCATCAGCGATGGTCAAGGCGCCCACTCCACTACCACATTGCATATTACGGTGCATGGCGTGAACGATGCCCCAACGGCGGTTGTTGATCATTACAATGTACTAGAGTTTGATACGGCTCGTGGAGGTTCAGTTCTTGCTAATGATGTAGATGTGGAAGGTGACCGTTTGACAGTGATTGGCGTGCAACCGGGTGAAACCATTTATTCTTCGGCGCATACTACGGGGATCTCGGATGGCACCGGCGGGTCTGGAGGCAACATTTATGGCGTATATGGGGCGCTAAGTATGAATAGCGAAGGCGACTATACCTATACCCCAAGCCAGGTAGCTGATTCTCTGGGCGCGGGTGACACGGTTGTAGATGTGTTTAACTACTCCATCAGCGATGGTCAAGGCGCCCACTCCACTACCACATTGCATATTACGGTGCATGGCGTGAACGATGCCCCAACGGCGGTTGTTGATCATAACAATGTACTAGAGTTTGATACGACTCGTGGAGGCTCAGTTCTTGCTAATGATGTAGATATGGATGGTGACCGTTTGACGGTGGTTGGTGTGCAACCGGGTGAAACCATTTATTCATCGGCGCATACTACGGGTATCTCGGATGGCACCGGCGGGTCTGGAGGCAACATTTATGGCGTATATGGGTCGCTAAGTATGAATAGCGAAGGCGACTACACCTACACCCCAAGCCAGATAGCTGAATCTCTGGGCGCGGGTGACACGGTTGTAGATGTGTTTAGCTACTCCATCAGCGATGGTCAAGGCGGCCACTCCACTACCACATTGCATATTACGGTGCATGGAACAAATGCAGGTGGAACGGGTGGAACGGGTGGAACGGGTGGAACAAATAGCGCCCTAATGGCAGTTGTTGATCATCACAGCGTGGTAGAGGGTGATGCTACGACTTATGCGGATAGAGTTCTTGATAATGATGTAGATGCTGAAGGTGACCCATTGACAGTGATTGGCTTGATAGCGGGTGACGCCATTTATACTTCGCCGCATATTACGGAGCTCCCGAATTACGACCCAGCAATCAATTATAGTGGGTCTGTTGGCCGTATTCATGGTACATATGGTACGGTAAGAATGAATAGCAACGGCGACTATATTTACGACGTGAATGATGGAGTTGAAACGACTCTGGGTGCAGGTAATTCGGTCGTAGATGTGTTTTCCTATTCCATTAGCGATGGTCAAGGTAATTACTCTACTACCACATTGCATATTACGGTGCATGGGGAAGGTGTATCAGGTAGAGCAGGTAGCGCCCCCCCAATAGCAGTTGTTGATCATCACAGCGTGGTAGAGGGTGATGCTACGACTTATGCGGATAGAGTTCTTGATAATGATGCAGACATGGATGGTGACCGTTTGACGGTGGTTGGTGTGAAAGCGGGTGAGCATATATATTCTTCGCCGTATGTTGCACCACTCACGTGTTACGACCCTGCAAACCCTTCGAGTGGGTATGGTGGCAGTGTTTATGGTACATATGGTTCGGTAAGAATGAATAGAGCTGGCGACTATATTTACTACACGAACGAGCAAACTAATAGGACTCTGGGTGCAGGTGAATCGGTTGTAGAAGTGTTTTCCTATTCCATTAGCGATGGTCAAGGTAACTCCTCCACTACTACATTGCAAATTACGGTACATGGAACAAATGCAGGTGGAACAGGTGGAACAGGTGGAACGGGTGGAACATACAGCGCCCTAACGGCAGTTGTTGATCATCACAGTGCAGAAGAGGCTCCTGTTTCGGTATGGGAGAATAGAGTACTTGATAATGATGTAGATACGGAAAATGACCCTTTGACAGTGATTGGCTTGGTAGCGGGTGAGCAAATGCAATCTCAGCCGCATATTACGTCACTCGCGGATACCTACACGCCTGGAGGTCCGCGATCGTCTCTAGGTAGCATCTTTGGCGCATATGGACAGATGAGGATGAATAGCTCAGGTGAATATATTTATGACATAAGCGACGCAACTGAACGTCTTGTGGGTGCAGGTGAATCGGTTGTAGATGTGTTTACCTATTCCATTAGCGACGGTCAAGGCAACTACTCCACTACTACATTGCATTTTACGGTGCATGGAACAGATGGCATCCTGGCGGCAGTTACTGATCACCACAATTTAGTAGGGAACCCTGCTTCGCCAACGTGGTGGGAAAGTAGAGTGCTTGATAATGATGTAGATACGGATAATGACCCTTTGACAGTGATTGGCTTGGTAGCGGGTGCGCAAATGTATTCTCAGCCGCATATTACGTCACTCGCGGATTCCTACACGCCTGGATGTCAGCATTCGTCTCTAGGTTGCATCTTTGGCGCATATGGGGCGATAAGGATGAATAGCTCAGGTGAATATGTTTATGACACGAACGAGCAAACTGATCTTACTCTGGGTGCAGGCGCTTCGGTTGTAGATGTGTTTACCTATTCCATTAGCGATGGTCAAGGCAACTTCTCCACTACTACATTGAATCTTACGGTGCATGGAACAGATAGCGCCAGCGAGGTATTTGCGGCGGCGGCTAGTCCCGCAGTAGCGATGCCGGCCTCGGTAGCGCCGGCTGCGATGGCGATGGCGGCAAGTATGCAACAAAGTGACGCCCAGCCTGCGGCCAGGTCTGAAGCAATTGATATCATGCAAAATCAGCATGTGGCGTTGGCGGACGATAGCTCGGCTGATTACACCGTCGACCGGGGTGCTAACGTTCTGGCTAGCTATGCAGGTTATTCAGTGGTGGGCGTTCATTCTGGCGTGGGTCAGCAGGCCGGCTCAGGCAATGTGGCGGACGGAGAGGTTGACCGTGCTGACACTGCAGTGACCGGTGGTTTTGGTTCATTACGCATGAATGCGCAAGGGCACTTCATTTATGATGACGATGAGACCATGACGTCGATAATCCCTGAAGGGCAAACGCGGGTCGATAGCTTTACCATCAGCCTGGTTGATCAGGATGGCGCCTCACACTTTGAGCACTTCAATGTCGTGTTGCACGCCACCGGTCAGCCCAGTTCAGCAGCAGAGCTGGAGACTGACTCGCAGCACCCGGATCTGATAGGGGCAGCTGGCGTTAGCCATACCTTCAGCATAGGCACGGCTGGCGATCACTTCATAATCGGCGCCAGTGGCGATGGTAGTGAGGATTCGCCAGCCAATATCTTCAAGGTCTTGGCGGCGGCTGATGGGGAAGATGTCGACGGTATTACCATAGACGGATTCCGCACCAGTGTAGGCGGTGGTGTTGGTGATCAACTCGACCTGCGCGACCTGCTGGTGGGCGAAAATGCTGACGCCGCAGTCTTGTCGCAATACCTGCACTTTGAGCATAAGAATGGCGACACGATTGTGCACATAGACAAGCAGGGTCTGCTGGGCAGGGATGACGAGGCCGATGTGACCGTAACACTCAGCGATGTTGATCTGACCAACGGAGGCCTGAATTCTGACCAGACGATTATCGATGAGTTGTTGCGTAATCAAAACCTGAAGGTGGATGACGTTTGATACAATTAACCAATCGTCATAATTGTTAACCACCGGCGCCCGGCCTAAAAAGTCGGGCGTTTTCTTGCCTGTTCGTCCGAAAGGTTGCCCGGCTGAGGCGATTAAGCCATTTTTAAATAGAAATTACGATTTCACATAATTTCTCGCCACTGTAAAAGCAGCTCAATCAGAGTCGCAGGGTTGCTTGAAATAGGTCTGTTGATGATGATCATCGATTACCGCCTACCCTCCAGATGGCTTATGCTGCTGAGTCTTGCGTGTAGCTCGCTTGCCAGCGAAATAGTCCTTGCCGAAGCGTGGCAGTTGCAAACTGTGAGCGTCCGGGCGCGCGTATCAGGAACTACAACACTGGGAAAGGCGCAGCCAGAGGAGTTTCAGGAATATGATATAGCGGCCAGCTTTAGAAGGTCAGGACTGAACATTACCGGCTCAGGTTGGGAAGCGGGAATACGTTTGATAGCGAGCGCCGGGCTTCTGCGCGGAGTCGGCAAAAATGCCTTGGTCGTTTCTCTTCTGCCCGTATTAAGCATTGGCAGCGCGGATGGCCGTTATATGCTGGATGCCGGAGTCGGGGTAGGGCTACTCAGCAGACATCGTTTTGGCAGACAGGATTACGGCGCTCCTAGCCAATTTGCGCTCACTTTAGGAGCCAGCGTTCCATTATATAAAAGCTATGGGCTGGGTTACCGCTTTATGCATTATTCCGATGCCGGCATCCACGGCTCTGACACAATAGGGGCCGATTTTCATATGATTGAGCTTCTCTACAGTTATTGAGTATCTGTGTTGGCCGGTCGGTGGGTAACCGACTGACTGATGTGAGCCGCCGATTAATTCATGATGACTTGTTCAACCGCCTGGCTGGCTGTCTTTTTGAGCGGGTCGCTTTACGCGTGTCCTGGCAGGTGGCGAGCACGAAGTCGATCTTGCCACTTTCGAGATCGGCGCGTACCACCCGGATGCGCACGCGATCACCAAGACGATAACGCTGGCCGCTTCTTTCACCCAGCATCTGGTGTTTGATCTTGTCGTAGTTGAAGTAGTCGTCGCCAAGATCAGAGACATGTATCAGGCCGTCAATATAGATGTCGTCAAGCGTTACAAAGACGCCAAAAGCGGTGACGCCGGAAATAACACCGTCGTAGCACTCTCCGATCTTGTCTTGCATGGAGTAGCATTTTAGCCAGTTTTCAACATCACGCGTCGCTTCATCTGCACGCCTTTCGTGCCGGGAGCAAATAATGGCTATTTCCTGCAAGCTGGATCCTTTTGGCTGCCAACTTTTGCCAGCCAGACATGCCTTGATTGCGCGGTGAATCAGCAGATCAGGATAACGGCGGATTGGCGAGGTGAAGTGAGTATAGGCGTCGTAGGACAAACCAAAATGCCCGGCGTTTTCAGGGCTATAAACTGCTTGCCGCAGCGACCTGAGCATGACAGTTTGCAGCAACAGCATGTCGGGTCTATGCTTGACTTTTTCGAGTAGGGTTGCGTAATCGCTGGCTTGTGGGGTATCGCCGCCGCCAAGCGATAGACCAAATTCGCCCAGAAAACTTCGTAAATCGCTGAGTTTTTCGCTTGTCGGCCCTTCGTGTATGCGGTATATCGCCGGGTGCTTGTGCGCATGAAGAAAGTCAGAGGCGCAAACGTTGGCTGCCAGCATGCATTCTTCGATTATGCGGTGTGCGTCGTTACGCACAACCGGCACAATGGCTTTGATTTTGCCGTGTTCATCAAATTGCAGCTCTGTCTCGACGGTTTCAAAATCTATGGCGCCACGTTTTTTTCGTGCATCCGCCAGGATTTGATAGAGCGTATACAGATTATGCATGTGAGGTTGCAGTTCGCTTTCTGCCTTGCCGAGAGGTTTTTTGCTACCGCTTAACCATCCCCAGACTGTGTCATAGGTTAAGCGCGCCTGCGAGCAAATCATGGCCGGGAAGAAACGGTATGACAGTATCTGACCACGCTGGCTGATTTGCATATCACAGGCCATGACCAGCCTTTTTTGTTGCGGATTGAGTGAGCAGATCCCATTTGAGAGTTTTTCCGGTAACATAGGTATGACGCGTCTCGGAAAGTAGACGGAGTTGCCACGCAGCAACGCTTCGCTGTCCAGTTGCATGCCTGGGCGGACGTAGTGCGATACGTCGGCAATAGCCACCAGAAGGCGCCAGGCTGGACGCTTCGCTCTGCCGCGGGGAGCGCCTGAGGCTGCAGAAGAGGTTATTGGTTGGCAGTAAACCGCGTCGTCGAAGTCGCGGGCGGTTTCACCGTCGATAGTCACTAGTGGCAGCGAGCTGAGATCTTCACGTTTGACGGTAGTATAAGTATGGAGGTCGCTTTCCACTACCTGAGTGGGGATACATTGAACCTCGTTGCTAACCGCCTTGCTGAAACGAAAAGGCAGCTCGTGCTTGCGTAGTGCGATTTCTATCTCCATTCCTGGATCGGTGTAGTTGCCCAGTATTTCGATGATTTTGCCGATAGGTTGTGCGTATTTGCTGGGTTGCTCGATTATTTCGACAATGACAACCTGACCCGTCTTCGCCTTGAGGGAATTACGTGCTTTGCTTCCCTTTTTACCTGGTGGTATCAAGATATTCTGACTGATACGCTTATTTTCAGCTGTCACAAAGAGCAGCCCATGTTCAGCATGTACTCTGCCTGCAAGCTGAAAATTGGCGCGTTCGGTGACTTCTACAATACTGCCTTCAGCTTTGCCGCGCCGGTCAACGCCGATGATACGCGCCAACACACGGTCGCCATGCAGTACCTTTGCCATTTGATGATGGTCAAGAAAGATATCGGCTTCCCCATCGTCTCGTTGCAAAAACCCAAAACCGTCTGGATGGCCTTCCACCACGCCCGCTACCAGGCTGGCACGCGTGGGTAGAATATAGGCGCCTCGGCGGTTGCGCAGCAGGCTGCCTTTGCTTTCCATCGCCGCGAGACGGCGAGAGAAGTCTGCTGCTTCTTTTTCGTGCACATCCAGAAGAGTGCATAAATCGGTCAGCATTACAGGGCTGTCTTTTTCCGCCATGGACTGCAGGATATATTCCCGTGAAGGCAAGGGATTATCGTATCGCTCGCTTTCGCGGCTAAAGAACGGGTCGGCGCGTCGGGTTTTGGAGTATTTTTTTTGCTTCGTTATGCGGCTTGATATTGACATCGGGAGACTTTCATTTAGAATTTCGCGTCTTGCTATCGTTTGCAGATGGCATAACCCGCGCTTGCCCAGGTGGCGGAATTGGTAGACGCGCCAGGTTCAGGTCCTGGTGGTGGCAACACTGTGGAGGTTCGAGTCCTCTCCTGGGCACCACACGATACCAGCTTTACGCGCACTGCTTGTGATCGCGCCACGTCAGTTTGTTGGCAGCCAGGATAGCGAAGGTTCCTTTAGTCGGTGGCCGCTGTCAACTCCGTTGTTACTTTCAGACAGTCCCGTTTCTAACTTTCGGTTGCATGCTACGAGGTTCAGCGCTGCCAGACTATTGTTGATTGCGACAATAACAATGGAGGTGCGGTTGCCAGTCCTGAGCACGATTCGTCCGCCATAACCACCGCAGCGCTCCAAACCTCATAAATACTGCCCAAGGGCGGTGATAATTGAAGATTGATTGGCGCGAAAAGGTGGCTATAACCAGGCTTTAACCAGACGCTTCCTCTTCTTCTGGTTCATCAGGCTCTTCGTGTGCTATGCCTTTGTGACATTCAATGCAGGTTCTGCCTGTTTTTTCTGCTTTCATGTGTTTTTTGCGGGCGCTTTTGTCTTGCATTGCAAAGAGCATGTTGCCAAAGGAGTGACAATTTCTGCACTGCTGCGAGTTGTCGGCCTCCATTTTTTGCCAGACAGCGTTGGCTAGTTTCCAGCGACGCCTTTCAAATTTTTCTGGAGTATCAATGGTGCCGATAATCTCATGCCAAACGTCTTTGGCGGCAATTATCTTGGCTTTTAGTTTGGGGAAGAATTCTTTCGGCACGTGGCAATCGGCACAGCCTGTTTTGACGCCGCTGCGATTGTTCCAGTGGGCGGTTTGCTTGAGTTCCTTGAAGTTGTATTGCATGGTGTGACACGAGGTGCAAAACTCTGTGGTGTTTGTTACGTCAAGGCCGGTATTAAACATGCCAACAAAGATAATGCTGCCTACCATCAATGCCATGGCAATGGCGCATAGCCTGATTCTTCTGTTGCCTTTTATTTTGTCCATAGGCCTACTCTTTTGCTTTTAATGTCAAAGACAAAATAAAGACCGGGGGCACAGTTTGTGCCCCCAGTTTGGTCTTTTTGCTTGGGTCAAAAGCAGGTAAGCGATGGCTCCCTTGCCCCGGTGGGAGACCGATCTATTTAAAGGCGTCGGCCGTTATGTTGTTGAACCAGGAATACGCGTACTGTACCTCTCGCTCACGCATTACCGGATCACGCTTGTCACCACTTGGAGTTAAGCCGCCTGCTCCTTTGACCTTGATGATTTTGTTACCGTCGTAGGCGTAGACCATGGCCACCGAGATGCCGTCTCCGGGAGCAATGATACTGTAGCAGGTGTTAACATAGGACGGCTGCGGCGCATCCTTGGCATTGAGCAACGCTACAACTGCTGCGGCGCATACCTTGGCTTCGGAAGAGGCCGCGTAGCCAGACTTCGGTAAAGGAGATGCTATGGAAGCGTCACCGATGACGTGAATGTTTTTACGCAAGGTTGATTCAAAGGTCTTGCCATTCACCGGGCACCAGCCCGAGTCGTTGGTTAGTCCAGCGTTGAAGGCGATTTTGCCAGCCTTTTGCGCTGGAATGATGTTGATGACGTCGGCTTTAACATCTTCGAAATCCGACTTTAAAGTCATGCTGGCGAGGTCAAATGAATTAACTGTACCGCCCTCTGATCCCTTGACCCATTTTATCAGGCTGTTGTCAGTGCCGTAACCATAGTGCTTTTTCCACCCTTCCATAAAGAGACCGAATTTGGAAAACTTCTCTTTCGGATCCAGGATAATAATCTTTGACTTTGGCTTATGCTTTTTCAGGTAATGTGCCATTTGCGAGACACGTTCGTAGGGTCCTGGAGGACAGCGGAAAGGGTTGGGTGGGGGACATACGGCCACCAAGCCACCGTCTTTCATGCTTTCAAGTTGCCTGCGCAACAGCGAAGTTTGCGGACCAGCTTGCCAGGCGTGCGGGACCTTTTCGGCCACGTTGGCGTCGTAACCCTGGATAGTTTCCCATTTGAAATCTATGCCGGGCGAGACTACGCAACGGTCGTACGAGTATTTGTTGCCACCGGAGGTGGTTACCTGGCGCTTGCCTGCGTTGATGGCTGTAACAGTATCATGCACCACCTTGACGCCGTGCGATCTTAAGCCGTCATAGCCAAACTTGATGGTATTGATATCGCGCTCGCCACCAATGACTTCATTACTCATGAAGCAGGTGTGGTATGCCTTTTTCGGCTCAATTAAAGTGACGTCAATCGAGCTGTCAGCCATTTTAATGTACTTGGCAGCGACGCTGCCGCCAATGCCTCCACCGACAACAACGACCTTTTTGCCTTTGCCAAGAACGTGTGGAGCATAAATCGTGGTTGAGGCGCCAGCCAGTAGTGCTCCGCCGGCCTGTATAAATTTTCTGCGTGAAATATGGCTCATCGAAGAATCTCCTTATTGTTGACTGGCGTAGTATTCGTTAACAGTGTTTATGGAACCCTGGCCCTTTTTCTTCAGCATTTCACTAACACGTTTTTTCATTTTCTTGGGCACCGAGCGCCTTTCAGCGTGGAAATCCTCCATGGCGTAGCCCAGGTATGTCTTCCACTGGCCAGCGAGGATGCCAGCGTCATCTTCAGCTGAGGTGCCGCCATCTTCGTGACACTTTTCGCAGTACTTCTTGTGCAGCTTGGCTCCAGCCGATACCTTGCTTTTATCGAAGGGCTGCCTGGCTCCCTTGGCTTTTAATTTTGCAAAATAGCCAGACATGGATTCCAGCTGCGACTTGGAATAACCTCGGGCGATGCGCCCCATAATCGAGGATGCTCTCTCATTGCTGGCGTACTCTGTCATAGCGTCCATAAAATAAGACGCCGACATGCCGGCAATGCTTGGAATTGCCGGTCCATTACTTACACCTTTGTTGCCGTGGCAACCAACGCAGGTGTTGGCCATCATTTCTGCGCTGGGATCTTTTGCCTGAGCTGCTGCGGGCAACAGCAGAGCTGCTGTGGTAGCCAGCATCAGCCCAATTCTGTTGTTAATCGAGTACATATGCAACTCCTCTACGTATGAGAAAAAAACAAAACGGTCACGCTTGGCGGAGTATATACGATGATTTACTGCTATTGGTTAACATTTATCAAAGGAAGCGCTGATTAATTTTCATGAGCTGGACGTGAAACAAAACGTAGGGCACACAATGTAGGCCAGGTTAGGCCAGGTTTATATATCTGGATAGGCGAACCTTCGAGAACCGTGCAACGCAGCAGTGCACCAACGCAATCAATTAATCTGCTTTTCCCAAGATGGCTGTAAAATACGACTGGAGAGGGCATACAGTTGGCAAATGATGGATTATTGAGGCAAGCTTCTGCTTGCCAGGAGGGCTGGTAGGCAGGCTGGTTGTCTATCCACATAATAGGGCAATAACCGCCTACTGTGCTGCCAATCATTATTGGGAAGGAAGCTAAATGGAGAAAAAGTGTTTGTCGTCATCGTGCGGAAAGGTGGCAGCAGGAACCGTACTGTTCCTTGTGTTGGCTTTCTTTATCTTGTCTGCCTTTGCTGCCCCTGTTGCCGGGGCAGATCCTAACCTGGCGCGTAATCTTGCTGCAACTTGTTCAACTTGTCACGGAAACTCGGGGATATCCAACAATGCCGGGATTGAATCGCTGGCCGGGGTTAAGAGGGAGGTGTTGGTACGCAAGTTTAAGGAGTTCCGTAATGGTTTCAGGCCAGCCACTGTCATGCACCAGATCAGTAAAGGCTACGATGACAGACAAATTGAATTAATAGCTGCCTGGTTTGCGGCTCGCCAGTAGGCCTGCAATGTATATAGATCGTCGCGCCTTTCTCAGGGTTGGGGCCGGATTGCTCGGCTTGCCGATGCTGCATACCGTTGCAGCCAGTGGAGCGCAAAAAATAAGGGGACATGTTGTTGTTGTTGGCGGTGGCTATGCAGGGGCGACAACTGCAAGTTACTTACGCCAGTGGAGCGATTACAACCTTAATGTAACCCTGGTTGAGCCCAACTCGGGTTTTGTCTCCTGCCCGTTTTCCAATCTGGTGATTGGCGGCCTGAAGGGGATTGGCGATATTAGCTTCAGCTATGGTGGCCTGAAAAAAATGGGTGTCAGAGTCGTGCGTGATTCGGTAATAGCGCTGGAGCACGACAAGCGTCAGGTCCGGCTGGTCGGTGGCGACAGGTTGAGCTATGACCGTGTGGTGCTGGCTCCAGGTATAGATCTCATGTTCGATACAGTGGAGGGCTACGATAGCAAGGCGCAAGAACTGATAATGCACGCATGGAAGGCCGGGCCGCAAACTGTGAAGTTACGTGCCCAGCTTGAATCAATGCCAGATGGCGGGGTTTTTGCTATCTGCATTCCGAGGGCGCCGTATCGTTGTCCTCCTGCTCCCTATGAGCGAGCTTGCCTGGTGGCGGATTATTTTAAAAGGCACAAACCGAAATCCAAGGTTATTGTGCTCGACGCCAATGCAGAAATCCAGTCCAAGGCCAGACTGTTTAGCAAGGCCTGGAAGGAGTTGTATCCCGGCATGGTCGAGTACCACCCGGATAGCGAATTGCTGGAGCTAGACGCCAAAAATAAAACGGCAGTGTTGGATTTCGATCAGTTGAAGGCTGACGTGCTCAATGCCGTGCCACAACAGCGTGCAGGCACCATAGCTCGCGAGTCCGGATTGAAACTGATTAACGACCGCTGGGTGGAGATGAACTGGTTGACGATGGAGTCTGTCAATGTTCCCGGTGTGCACGTGCTGGGAGACGCTCTTTTCCCTTCGCCGAGACTGCCCAAGTCCGGTCATTCTGCTAACCAGTTGGGCAAGGTGACGGCGGCGGCGATTCTCAACCTGTTAGCTGGCGTCGAACCAAATGCTCAGGCAATGCTGATTAATACCTGTTACAGTTTCATGTCCGGCGAGAGCGCTGCACATATTTCATCAGTGCATAAGTACGACTCCACGACCGGGCGGTACGTCAAAACTGCCGGTGGCTTGTCGCCTGCCAGAAACTGGTTGGAAGTAAAAATTGCCCATGCCTGGGCGAAAAACATTTGGTCTGATACTCTGGCGATCTGATTTGGTTAGGCGCTGAGGCGTCAACAGAGCACTGAATTCGAGCACTTCCGGCTGTTTTCCAACAGAGATACGCTTGCAGGCCATTGTCCGGATTAGAAAGTGTAACAATTTGGCGACAAGTTACGACAAAGCAATAACAATAGCGTACGCCAGTACCACCTTGCGGCTGGTATACTGTCTGCCAGTCGTTGATTGTCACAGTTTTCGGGCAACAGGCAGATGATTAGAGAACCATCAGGCATGGCAAATGATGATAGCAACGAATTGCTGCGTACCGGCGTTGTACGCTCAGTGGATTATGAGACGGGCTACGCATACGTGGAGTTATATCGCCAGGATGGCTGTGGTCGCTGTCATCAGCCGGGAGGTTGTGGTGGTCAAAGCCTAAGCCGTTTTTTTTGTCGGAAGGAGCAACGCTGGCGCGTCGCTTGTCCGCCACAGTTAAGGCCGGGCGACGAAGTTGAGATAAGCATTGTTGGTAGCGCTGTTCGCCAGGCTTCCACGAGAGCATATGGTGTTCCGTTGCTTTTTATGCTTGCCGGCGCCGTTGTTGGGGATCTGGTTTTTGGCGATGTGGGCGCCTTGAGTGGTGCCATGGTTGGTCTGCTGCCGGGCTGGTGGCTGCTCTATCAGTCGCGTTCCAGGGCTGCCAAAGGCGATTTTGTTCCTTATATAAAATCCTGGGTCTCCCAGGCCTCGCAACAAAGTTAGCTATTTTTGGTTGCCATTTACAGTTTACTGGATTGTTTATTGAACTTGTCGTTAGGAAAGAGGATGTCTGTTATGTATTCACGCTGGTTAAAGTGGTTGAAAATTGGCCTGACGCTGTCTGTTGTAGCGTTTGGTTCCACTGCCGCACTGGCAAGACAAGGGTTGCCCGATTTTGTTGATCTGGTTTCCCGGCATGGCCCATCGGTGGTGAATATCAGTATTACCCAGACTAGCCAGTTGGGTGGCCACGGCGGCATTTTACCCTTTGACAAAAACGACCCGATGTATGAGTTTTTTCGACGTTTTATGCCACAGATTCCCAACATGCCGCGCGAATACAAGTCCAGATCGCTCGGTTCCGGCTTTATTATCAGTGAAGAAGGCTACATCCTTACCAACGCGCACGTGGTTTCCAAGGCTGATGAGATCGTCGTTCGATTGACGGACAAGAGAGAATTCAAGGCCAAGGTGATCGGGGCTGACAAGCGTACTGACGTAGCTCTAATCAAGGTAGAGGCGAATGGGTTGCCGGCGGTCAACGTTGGCAAACCGAAGGAGCTACAAGTTGGTGAGTGGGTTGTGGCAATTGGTTCGCCATTTGGCTTTGACAACTCGGTGACTTCCGGTATTGTCTCGGCCAAGGGCCGCTCTTTGCCGCAAGAGAATTATGTCCCTTTTATTCAGACTGACGTGCCGATTAACCCCGGCAATTCGGGTGGTCCCCTGTTTAACCTGGCAGGCGAAGTGGTGGGCATCAATTCGCAAATATACAGTCGTAGTGGTGGGTATCAGGGAATTTCATTCGCCATTCCCATCGACGTGGCAATGGATGTGGCGCAGCAACTAAAAAAGAGTGGACGCGTTACCCGTGGTCGCATTGGGGTTGTTATACAGGATGTAACCAAGGAACTGGCGGAAAACTTTGGCTTGTCGAGGCCGGAGGGGGCCATTGTTAATGCGGTAGAGCCAAATGGCCCAGCAGACGAGGCCGGACTAAAGCAAGGTGACGTTATTCTTTCCTTTAACGGTCGCCATGTTGAAAAAACCGCTGATTTGCCACGTTACGTCGCCGAGACAGCGCCTGGTAGCCGTGCAACTGTGGAGGTTTGGCGCGGTGGTAAAACAAAAACCTTCAGGGTTGTGGTGGGCGAGATTGATGACGACCAGGTGGTGGCTGCGCACGGTGGGCGCAAGGATGAAAAACCAACGCAGGGGGCCGCCAACCGTTTGGGCCTGGTGCTGAGCGAGATTCCGGCCAGCAAATTGCGCAAGCTGCGCTTACGTAGCGGGCTGCGTGTTATGAAAGTTCGCAGTAATGCTAGTCTGCGGCCAGGAGATATTTTGATAGCGTTAATCTATCAGGGAACGAGCTCGGAGTTGAAAACGGTAGCGCAATTTAACCGTCTGCTCAAGCGTATTGATAAAAATGCCAGGTTGAGCCTTTTGGTGAGGCGTGGTGATGTGCAGAGTTTTGTCACCATACGCGCGGGCAAGCGTTGACCTTTGATGCCAGAGGTTTTGTGGCAGGCTTGGCAACGCTGCCTGGTGTATACCGAATGCTGGATGAGCAGGGGCGAGCGCTATATGTAGGCAAGGCCAAGAACCTGAAAAAACGGGTCGGCTCATATTTTCAAAAAAAACAAAACAGCCCGCGCATCGCCCATATGCTTTCGCAGGTGGCGGCGATCGAAACTACAAGCACCAGCTCGGAGGCAGATGCCCTGCTGCTAGAAAGCAACTTGATAAAAACGCTGTCGCCGCGTTACAACATCTTATTTCGCGATGACAAATCTTATCCCTACATCAGCTTGTCGCGGCAAAACTTTCCGCAGTTGGCTTTTTTTCGTGGCAAACCGAATAAACGGGCTGATTGCTACGGTCCCTTCCCATCTGGTGGTGCGGTACGCGAAAGTTTGCAGCTTTTGCAAAAAACCTTTCAACTGCGTACCTGCGAAGATTCGGTATTCGGCAATCGTTCGCGCCCCTGCTTGTTGCACCAGATTAAACGTTGCAGCGCGCCATGCGTTGGCAAGGTAAGCCAGCATGATTATGCCGCCGACGTGCATATGGCGAGCCTGTTTTTGCAAGGCAAGGCAAGAGAGAGCGTAGAGCGTTTGCGCTACAGCATGGAGTCTGCAGCGTCGCGGCTGGATTTTGAAACAGCAGCACGCTACCGCGACCAGTTGGTTGATATTCAGGCGATCACCAGCAAGCAATTTGTTGACAGCGGCAAGAGCGAGGATCTGGACGTTATTGTCGCCGTGTGTCAACACGGTGAACTGTGCGTCAATATGGCCATGATTCGAAACGGCCGCTACCTGGGAGACAAGGCGCAGTTTCCAGCGTTATATTCTGCCGCCGGTCAGGTTTCGGCAGCAGAAGCGTTGGCAGCTTTTTTGCGTCAGCACTATGCTACACACCCAGTGCCGGGCAGCCTGCTTTGCTCGCCGCGTTTACCAGTTGGAGGCGGGAAAAAAGTGCAGGGCGAAACAGACGATACTGCCAGTTTGTTGGCTGAATTATCCGGACGTCCGGTGCATATGCTTGAAGCACGGGCATTGCGACACAAAGCCTGGTTAAAGATGACGCTCGATAATGCGATGCTGTCCATTGTCGCGCGCAACAAGATGCAAGAGCGCCAGCATGAACGCCTGGCGGCGCTGGCAGATGTAATTCTGCCATCGGCGACGGATTCGTTGCGGCGCATAGAATGTTTTGATATCAGCCATTCCCAAGGTGAGGCGACGGTAGCATCTTGCGTGGTGTACGTCGACGGCGGCATGAAGAATGGCGATTACCGTCGCTATAATATTCGTGACATCAAGCCAGGTGACGATTATGCGGCGTTGCGTCAGGTGATCGGACGACGTTTTGCCAGTTTTACCAATGCGGCGCTCAGATCGCAGTTGTTGTTGCCAGATTTGCTGCTGGTTGATGGTGGTAAAGGGCAGTTGTCTGCCGTATGCGGCGAGCTGGCAGAACTGGGTCTATCGTTAAACGTGGTGGGAGTTGCCAAGGGCGAGGGTAGAAAGGCAGGGCTGGAGCACCTGGTTTTTTCAGATGGTCGTAAGCCAATGCGACTGGCGGCAGATAACCCGGCGCTACACCTTATTCAGGAGATCCGTGATGAAGCGCACCGCTTTGCCATTGTTGGCCACCGAGCCAGGCGTGGCAAAGCGCGGCGCGCTTCCAGTTTGGAGCGTATACCAGGAGTTGGCGCGGCAAGGCGCAAAAGATTATTGGCTCATTTTGGAGGCATTTCCGGCGTAGTTGATGCTACCATTGACCAATTGGCGAGTGTTACCGGTATTAGCGTTGAGCTTGCCGAGCGTATTTATGCTGGCTTTCACTCATAAACCATTGAGCCTCCTGTCGCTGCCGCGCCTGTGCAACTTGCCTTGCGCGACTTTTATTGCACTGTCACACACCGGCAACGATGCGTTTTAATTTGCCAATTATTTTGACCTGGTTCCGTATATTGGCGGTACCGCTACTGGTTGCTGTTTTTTATTTGCCGGGACCGTGGGCGGGGAAGCAGGAAATCAATTTGTGTGCGACCATAATATTCACTATTGCTGCTTTTACCGACTGGGCGGATGGTTGGTTAGCGCGACGCAATAACCAGGTTTCCAGTTTTGGTGCCTTCCTTGACCCGGTGGCTGACAAGTTGATGGTGGCGGCTGTTTTGCTGATATTGCTTGATCTCGAACGTATCTCAGTCCTGGTTGCAATTATTATTATGGGGCGCGAGATCGCCATTTCCGCCTTGCGCGAATGGATGGCGCAAATTGGGGCTGCCACAAATGTTGCTGTTTCATTGCTCGGCAAGCTAAAAACAGTTTCGCAGATGGTTGCCATCCCGTTATTGCTATTTCACCAGCCTCTTTGGGGCCTGGATGTTCACGCCCTTGGAACTGTGTTGATATGGATGGCGGCACTGCTGACCTTGTGGTCGATGTTTTTTTATTTGCACAAGGCCTGGCCGGAGATAAAGCAGAGACAGCACGTTAGCCGATAAGCAGCGCGTCGGGTTCTGTTGTAATTGTAGTAGATGCCAAAACTTTTTAAACGTGATTATTATGCACAAGGGCGCCGGGAAGCGTTTCGTCGGCGTCGCATGCGCCGTCTTGGCCGTGCCGTAGGTAGCAGAGCGCACTGGCGTGTACGAGCGGTATTGTGGAGCTTTGCCGTATTGGCCGGCCTGGCTGTCGTTCTCTTTTCCGAGTTGGCTGACCTGTCACTGAACACCTTTTTTCTGCTGTATCAGAATTTTCCATGGCTTTGTTTGTTGCTGACGCCGTTGATTGCCGTCGTTACCGTATGGTTGACTCGCCATTTTTTTCCGGGTTCGGAGGGTAGTGGCATCCCGCAGGTTATCGCAGCCACTCGCATCTCCGGCAGCAATAAACCGGTTGGAGCATTGATATCATTGCGCATCGTTTTCGGGAAGATATTTTGTGGTTCCCTGGCGCTGCTGGGTGGTATGTCGGCCGGGCGCGAGGGGCCTTCTGTGCAGGTTGCCTCGTCAATCATGCACGCGGCGCATAGATTCTTGCCACATTCGCGGGTGATACGCAAATCTGATCTGGTGCTGGCCGGTGGCGCTGCCGGCATTGCCGCAGCATTTAACACGCCCCTTGCAGGTATAGTTTTTGCCATTGAAGAACTAGGGCGGCGCCTTGAAACACGCACCAGCGGCGTGCTGATCAGTACCATAATTGTCTCCGGCATTGTGGCTATTGCCCTGCTGGGTAATTACAACCACTTTGGGCGTGTGATCGTCACCGGCGTGCACCTTAATATTGTTATGCCAGTAATTGTAATCGGGTTATTCTGTGGTCTACTGGGAGGTTTGTTCAGCCGTATATTGCTGTGGCCAATGCGCCAGCCTCAACACTTGATCTGGCGCTGGCGTCGGCAATACCCACTGTATTTCGCGGCCGGTTGTGGTCTGTTGATCGCTATAATCGGCCTGATGGTGCAGGGTGCATCGTTTGGCAGCGGCTATATAATCAGCCAGCAACTGATCAGCGGCCAGACTGACCTGCCTTGGTATGCTGTTCTGGCCCGTTATGTGGCGACCTTGTTGACCTATTTTTCCGGTATTCCTGGTGGCATTTTTGCCCCCAGCCTGGCCGTCGGAGCTGGGGTAGGTGGGCAGTTGGCGCCGCTGTTTGATCCGGCTTTGGGTTCGAATCCCTTTTTTATTCTTGGCATGGCGGCGTTTTTGGCGGCGGTTACCCAGTCACCGATTACGGCTGCCGTTATTGTCATGGAAATGGTGGATAATCACAGCATGGTGGTCAGCCTGATGGCTGTTAGCCTGATTGCTAAGATGGTTAGCGCACGTTTGGGGCCGGAGCTTTACCAGCAGCTGGCTTTGGGATTTATGCCGCCATACCAGGAGCAGCAGGGCACAGGATTGGCGAAAAAGGACGAACAAAACGGCGTACAGGGCAAGACTAAAGGGAAAGGGAAAGCAGATGAAGAGTTATCGTAAAGAGTTGTTTTATAAAACCAAAACCAGGCGTGCCTTTATCAATATTACGCGCGATGTGAAAAAGTGTCTGGCAGAAAGCGGTGTACAGGAGGGGTTGCTATTGGTCAACCCGATGCATATTACGGCTTCGGTTTTTATTAATGACGACGAGCCTGGCTTGCATCATGATTATGAAAAATGGTTGGAACAAGCGGCGCCGCACGAGCCGATTGAACACTATAGGCATAATGATACCGGCGAAGATAATGCCGATGCGCATATCAAGCGTCAGATTATGGGGCGCGAGGCAGTGGTGGCAATTAGCGGAGGGCGTCTTGATTTTGGCACATGGGAGCAGATTTTCTACGGCGAGTTTGACGGTCGCCGCAATAAACGTGTGCTGGTGAAAATCATTGGTGAATGATATTGGCAGGCGAAGACCAACCTATTAATCTGACAACTCACAGTTTGTCGGCTATGCGAACATCTGCTGAAGTTTTTCCGTGCCTTGAGAAGGATCGATATGGATAATTTTACGCTGTGGCATAGCACTCAGAGGCCTTGTATTGCCTTACGCCAGGTATTATCCTTGGTGCTAATCGTAGCCATTGGGGTGATAATTGCTAGTGTCGTGCTGACAAATATATACAACCTCAACCCATGCCCGTTGTGCATTTTTCAGCGTCTATTGTATTTGTTGATTGCTACACTGGCGTTGTTGGGTGTGCTGCTTAATTTACCTAGCCAATGGGGGAGGATTGTTTTCGTCGTTCCCACCTTGTTGCTAAGCTGGTCAGGGGTTGCCACGGCAGCTTACCAGAGTTGGTTGCAACTAACATCAACGGGTGAGGAGTCTTGTCTGGGATCAGATCCAAACCTGATTGAGCGTCTGGTTGATTGGCTGGGCGCTCAATATCCACCTTTTTTTCTGGCTACCGGTTTTTGTGATAGCACCGAGTGGGTATTTCTTGGCCTTTCAATCGCCAACTGGTCGCTGCTGACTTTCTTGTTCTTGTCGCTGGTCTTATTGCTTAGCTTGCGCAGTGGGGGCCGCGTAACAAGTTGAATAACAGGCAGATTTGCCGCAATAGTCTCGTAATGCAGATTGCTGGCGTTCGCTTCCAGACGAATTGGGCTACATCAATTAGCCCCATTTCCCTCAGAAAATAGTCCAATTATCGCAAATATCGAGGGATTCAGGCAGTTATTTTACGCAATATTATATTTGCTTACAAATAGTTACAGATTCTTGTAGGGACGACCAAGTAGCTTGCCACGTTCAGCGTACACCAAGTGTGCCGCACGAACAAAAAAGCGGTAAAATCCGGCAACTATATTGTTTGCTGGTATTTGCCGTTGAACTGTAGACTTCTCGTCCTGTCTATTTCTGTTCATCCACCTGTCAATTGACCAGTTTCCGGCCAGCCTGAACCTGGAGAGCATTAATAATGTTTGGATTTTTGCGTAATTACTTCTCGCACGATATTGCCATTGACCTGGGCACTGCCAATACCCTAATTTTTACTAGGGAGAAGGGCATTGTGCTTGATGAACCATCGGTTGTCGCTATTCGTCTTGAGGGCGGCCCAAACGCTAAAAAAACAATACAGGCCGTAGGCGCTGAAGCTAAAGAAATGCTCGGCAAGGTGCCGGGTTCGATCAAGGTTATTCGGCCAATGAAGGATGGCGTCATTGCTGATTTTACTGTCACCGAACAGATGTTAAAGCAGTTTATCCGCAAGGTACATCGTTCCGGTATGCGTTCAGCCAGCCCGCACATTATTGTCTGCGTTCCTTCTGGTTCGACACAGGTCGAGAGACGTGCTATTCGTGAATCCGCTCTCATGGCCGGCGCCAAAGAGGTCTACCTGATTGAGGAGCCGATGGCTGCCGCTATTGGCGCAGGCTTGCCAGTGGCGGAAGCCACTGGTTCGATGGTCATCGACGTTGGTGGTGGCACTACCGAAGTCGGCGTTATAGCTTTGGGAGGCATGGTTTACTCTGGCAGTGTTCGCGTCGGTGGTGACAAGATGGACGAGGCAATCATCGCCTACATGAGCCGCAACTACGGCATGCAGATCGGCGAAAATACGGCAGAACACATCAAAAAAAACATCGGCTCCGCATTTCCTGGCACCGAAGTGCGAGAGATGGAGATTTCCGGCAACAACAAGGCGGAGGGGATACCGCGTAAATTTACCATCTCATCAAGTGAGGTGCTTGAGGCTCTTACCGAGCCTTTAAACCAGGTGGTCACTGCCGTAAAATCGGGGCTGGAAAAAACGCCACCTGAGCTCGGCTCTGATATTGCGGAAAGAGGCATGGTACTCACCGGCGGCGGTGCCCTGCTGCGTGATCTTGACCGGTTGCTGATGGAAGAGACTGGTTTGCCGGTGTTTGTGGCTGAGAATCCGCTTACCTGCGTGGCTCGCGGTTGTGGTACGGCTTTGCAGATGATCGATGAGCTGGCCTCCATTTTTTCTTCCGAATGACCATATGCTCTGGTGATTAAATTATGCCATTGCAGTAGCTATTCATACAGATATGGCAGCTTATTATGATGTACCCCCACCTTTATTTAAACACGGACCGGGGCTGACTAGCCGCTTTATATTTTTTTCGTTGTTGTCACTAGCCCTGATCGTTGTCGACCAGCATGTTGACTACCTCGGATCCCTGCGTAAATATATCAGCATTGCTACCCACCCATTGCAAATGGTTGCGCAATGGCCTGTCCGGACAACGCAGCAGTCAGTTGATTATTTGATTGACTTTGCAAATTTCAAGGACAGGCAGCATGAGCTTCACAGCAGGGAAACAGCCACATCTTCCGGGGCGTTGCGCCTTAAATACCTGGAGCACGAAAACAAGCGTCTGAGACAATTGCTACAGCTTGTTCCTGGCGATACGCTGCAAGGGCAAACAGCCAGCATTATCTCCAGCGCCAGAGATCCTTTTAGGCAAAAAATTATTCTTGACCGTGGGTTGGACAGTTCAATTGCCCCTGGCTCCCCGGTAATTGACCCCCAGGGGTTGGTTGGCCAGGTTACCAGGATTTTTCCTTTCTATTCGGAAGCAACCCTTGTGACCAACGAAAAACAGGTCGTGCCGGTACAGGTATTGCGTAACGGATTTCGCTCGTTGATTTATGGGCATGGCTCCGGAAGAATGGTAATGCGATATGTGCCCTCTAACGCCGATATTGCGGCAGGTGACCTGTTGGTCACTTCGGGGTTGGACGATGTATATCCGGCCGGCTTGCCAGTCGCCAGAGTGCGCAAGGTAGGCGCCGGCAGTGTCGATGCCTCCTACGTTCGCGTCTACTGCGACCCACTGGCGGCGGTAGAAAATTATAACCAGGTCGTGGTGTTGCCTCCACGTGAATTGCCTGCCATTGACTTGCTGCAACAATACAGCAATACACCAGCCGGCGATAGCAAGCTAGAACAATCAATTGGTAGCGCCCCCGCCGGTAATTAACCAATGTGAAGCACTGATAGTCATGCAAACAACCTACTCATCTTCACGTATCTTGTTGCCAGCCAGGAATCGTCATGTAATGCTATCGCTGCTGGCAGCTTACTTGTTGAACTGTGTTCCCGCTGCTCCATTGCCTTTTTTACCAGACTGGCTGGCGTTGGTCTTATGTTTCTGGGCTGTGCACCGGGGGCCTTTTTCCAGCATGAGTTGGGCGTTGTGCATGGGATTGGTAATGGATGTAACCAGCGGAGCGGTGCTTGGCCAGCACTCTCTGGCTTATGTGTTGGTGGTGTATTTGGCAATGGTCACATCGAACAACTTGCTGTGGAATAATGTAATGCGACAGGGATTGCGCGTGGTGGTTATCTTGTTATGCGCCCATACAACCAAACTGCTGGTTGGTATGGCGACCGGCGGAGCCTTTCCGGGACCAGTGTTTTTTCTGGCGCCATTAATTGCCGCGCTGCTCTGGGGGCCGCTGACCTACTTGCTGCTACTGCCTCAGTTCGGTCCAGTGTTACGCGATGAAATACGCCCTATCCATATTAGTAAGAATCTGACTTCAAGTGGCTGGAAAAATAGTGGATAACCACTTTGAGCAGCCGAGCTTGCCGCGCCAGAAGTTCATGCTGCGGCTACGCTTGATTTCATGGGTGGTGCTGGTGGCGTTTCTGATGTTGGTAGCACGGGTATTTTATTTACAATATTACTCGTCCGACTATTACAGCGCGCGTGCCGAGAATAATCGCATTTCGCTGCTGCCCAATGTTCCTGACCGCGGCATAATAACAGACCGTAATGGAGTTGTGCTGGCCCGAAACTATGTGTCCTTGTCCGTTGAGGTGCGTCCCGGGCAAATCACGGATATAGCAAAAACCATTGAGCAGCTTTCAAGTCTGATATCGGTTAGCCAGCGTGAGCAAAAGCGGTTTAGGCGCTTGCTCAGGGAAGAACGTTATTCTGAAACGGTGCCCGTGCGCTACCATCTTTCTGATAATGAGGCTGCATTGCTTGCCGCCAATCTCTATCGTATTCCCGGCATCGAGATCAAGGCGCGCTCCTTTCGCCAGTATCCCCTGGGGGCATCGGTAGCGCACGTGATTGGATATATTGGCCGAATCAATAAACTGGACGTGGAGGATATCGCCCGGCGTCGACTGGTGGCCAACTATCGAGGTTCCAGACACATAGGAAGAACCGGTATTGAGCGCTTCTACGAGGTCGACTTGCATGGCAAGACCGGCTATCAGAGAGTAGAAGTCGATGCAACCGGCACAGTCAAGCGCCGATTGCATAATGAACCGGCCATTGCCGGGAACCGGATTGAGTTAACGCTTGATTCAGGTCTACAGCAGGTGGTTGAGGAAGCATTTGGCGAGCACAAGGGGGCAATGGTAGCCCTGGACCCGAATAATGGCGACATTCTGGCGCTTGTATCGCAGCCATCTTTTGACCCCAATCTATTTGTCGAGGGAATTAGCGTTAAGGATTGGCGCGCATTGAGTCAGTCGCCCGATAAACCACTGTTGAATCGTGCTATCAGTGGAACCTATCCACCCGGCTCCACCTTCAAGCCATTTATGGCTCTTGCCGCACTGGAAACAGGCGTGCGCACGCCTGAGCAGTCAATAGTCGACCCGGGTTATTTCAAGCTTGGCAACAATACCTTTCGTGACTCCAAGGCTGGCGGTCATGGCGTAGTGGATATGCATAAATCCATAGTTGAGTCATGTGACACTTATTATTACCGTCTGGCTCACGAAATGGGCATAGACGCTATCGCTAAATTCATGGGAGGGATCGGTTTTGGACAACGCACAGGTGTTGATCTGCACAACGAAGTGAGGGGCGTGCTACCCTCGCGGCAATGGAAGCACAAGCGTTATGCGGCTAGCGCTCGTCAGAAAAAATGGATCGGCGGGGAAACCATTTCTGTTGGTATCGGCCAAGGTTACAACTCATATACTCTCATACAGCTTGCACAGGCGGTTGCGGCATTGGCCAACGATGGCGTCATGCATCGTCCACACTTGCTTAAGCGGATAATCGACTCGCAAGACAGCGAAACAAAAGTTCCCGAGAAGCCGCCGCCGCTCCGTTTTGGCTGGCAGCAGGAACATATAGATTTGATCAAGGATGCCATGGTTGACGTAAACATAAGGGGCACTGGCAAGATTCCCTTCGCTAATACACCATATTCCGCAGCGGGGAAGACCGGCACGGTGCAAAAGTATTCGCTAAAAGGCGCTATTTATGATGCCTCGCGCATTAAAGAGGAGTTACGTGACCATGCGCTGTTTGTTGCCTTCGCACCAGCCGATGAGCCGAAGATAGCGCTGGCGGTAATTGTGGAGAATGGTGGTTTTGGTGCCAGTACAGCAGCTCCAATAGCGCGTATTGCCCTTGATTATTACTTGCTGGGTAAAGAACCTGGTGTCAGGAAATCAACAAAAATAAACAGATCGGAAGGATAGGGCCTTGCGTACGCCCGCTAGTAATATGCTCTTGATCTGGTTTAAACGCGCCGTATCAAGCCTGGACCCTTTCCTTTTAATTGTTTCGCTGCTGCTGACTGCTATTGGCCTGTTGAGCATTAATTCGGCCAGTTCCGACAGGGTTGTGACGCAAGCGCTTTATTTCGCCATTTCCTTTATCCTGATGTGGGGCGTGTCCAGACTGTCGCTACAAAACCTAATGCGCCTTGCCATGCCAATATATATAGTCAGCATGGCATTGCTGATGCTTGTCTTCGCTTTTGGTTTGGAGGTGAACGGCGCGCGACGCTGGTTGTCGCTCGGCTTTATTCGCATTCAGCCTTCCGAAATCATGAAAATTGCAGCGCCACTAATGCTGGCATTTTATTTCAACAAAGTGGGGAGCGATCTTCGACCCATCCATTTTGCGACTGCATTTTTTCTGCTGGCCTTACCATTCGCCTTCATATTCAAACAGCCAGATTTGGGAACGGCTCTCCTGATCGGTTCGTCAGGGCTCTTCGTTATCTTCCTTGCCGGGCTCTCGTGGCGCTTTATTGCCGTAACCCTGTTTTCCATGGCAGTGAGCGTACCATTTCTGTGGACAACGCTGCACGACTATCAAAAAAGACGTATTTTGACCCTGCTCGATCCTGATAGCGATCCGCTGGGAGCCGGTTACCATATAATTCAGTCTACCATTGCCATTGGTTCTGGTGGCATGTTGGGCAAAGGCTACATGCAAGGCACTCAAGCTCAACTGGAATTTATTCCCGAGCGCCACACAGATTTTATTTTCGCCGTCTTCGCTGAAGAATGGGGGTTTGTCGGCTGCATGGTGCTACTGGTACTCTATGCGGCCATGATCCTGCGCGGAATATCCATCAGTGCATCCAGCTCTACTGTCTTCGCGCGTCTGCTTGCAGGCGCCATCACCCTCTCATTTTTCGTCTATGCCTTTGTTAACCTTGGTATGGTCAGCGGCATATTACCAGTGGTCGGTGTACCCTTGCCCTTTATAAGTTATGGTGGAACGGCCTTGGTAGTGCTATTTGTCAACATCGGCATACTGATGAGCATAAGTACGCACTGGATGCTGGTCAAGCGTTGATTAACCGATATGTTAGCAAAATTAATAGAGCTGTCCAATTTACATTGCCACCAAGGATGCTATAAAGGGCGTAGCCTGGAAGGGCATACCTGGAGCAGGCTGTGAGATAATTAAACTCGGTTTAGCCAAGCGGGCTATACCGACGACATGATTTCATATGCGACCAGCAGAGAGCGTTGTTCACCATAATTAAAAAAATGCCAGGCAAAACCATCGAAAATCCTCTTACGCTATACGACAAACTTTGGAATAGCCATGTGGTTCGCCAGGAGACCGATGGTACAGCGCTGATCTATATTGACCGCCATTTAGTGCACGAAGTCACTAGCCCTCAAGCCTTTGAAGGCTTGCGTTTGGCGCGGCGGCGGCCGTGGCGAACCTCTTCCATTGTCGCAACCGCCGACCACAATACGCCGACTAAAAACTGGCAGAATGGCATTGACGACCCGATCTCGCTCCAGCAGGTAAAAACGCTGGACGACAACATTAGCAATTATGGCTCGTTGGCATATTTCCCTTTCCGCGACCCGTACCAGGGCATCGTGCACGTGGTCGGCCCCGAACACGGCGCAACACTGCCTGGAATGAGCATTGTATGTGGAGACTCACACACCTCCACGCACGGCGCCTTCGCTGCAATGGCACATGGTATAGGCACTTCTGAAGTTGAGCACGTGCTGGCCACTCAGTGTTTGCTGCAAAAGAAGTCAAAAAATATGCGCCTGGAATTTTACGGATCAGCTGGCAGGGGTTTTACGGCCAAGGATATGGCGCTGGCGCTGATACGCAAGCTGGGCGCAGCCGGAGGTGCCGGTTACGCCGTTGAGTTTGGCGGACAACCAGTTAGAGCGTTGTCGATGGAGGGGCGTATGACGCTGTGTAACATGGCAATCGAAGCTGGTGCGCGCTTGGGGCTAATAGCAGTGGATGACACCACGATTGATTATTTGCAAGGCCGTCGTTTTGCCCCGCAAGGTGAAATGTGGAAGCTGGCGGTTGCCACATGGCGCCGACTGCATACCGACCAGGGTGCCAGATTTGACCATGAGATGTCGCTGGACATATCCCGACTACCGCCACAAGTTAGCTGGGGTAGTTCTCCGGAAATGGTTGTTGGTATAGACGAAAGTATTCCGCAACCTGGAAGTGAGCCGGAGTTGACCAAGCGGGAAGGCATGGAACGAGCACTTGAGTACATGGGATTAACGCCTGGCACAATGGTTGACAAGATAAAAATTGATAAGGTGTTTATCGGTTCGTGCACCAACTCGCGTATTGAAGATTTACGAGCTGCGGCTGTAATCCTGAAGGGTCGCAGTATAGCCGACAATGTGCGTCTGGCGCTGGTGGTGCCTGGTTCCGGCCAGGTTAGACGGCAGGCGGAAGCAGAAGGTATTGACCAGATATTCAAGGCGGCAGGCTTTGAATGGCGACAACCCGGTTGCTCAATGTGTCTGGCGATGAATGATGACCGGCTGGAAGCTGGTGAGCGTTGCGCTTCCACTTCTAACCGTAACTTTGAGGGACGTCAGGGTGCAGGGGGTCGCACCCACCTGATGAGTCCGATAATGGCTTCTGCATCAGCCATTGCCGGGCATCTGGCTGACGTACGCAAGCTTTTGTAGAATAACTTTTAATTTCTCAGAGCATGGTCAGACATGGACTTGATTCAGCGCGTTAAATCACACTTTGAAGAGGGTATTGCCGTCAAACAGGTGGCGGCCAACTTGCTCTCGGCGCCTGCGGCGGCAATGGTTGAAGTGCTGGTAGATAGTTTTATGCAGAGCGGTAAATTGCTGATCTGCGGCAATGGAGGCTCAGCAGCAGACGCGCAACATCTGGCGGCTGAACTAGTTGGACGCTTTGAGATAGAACGTCCAGCAATGGCTGCCATTGCACTGACTACTGATACCTCTATCATGAGCGCTGTTGGTAACGACTACGGTTTTGACCGCATCTTTGCTCGTCAGGTAGAGGCGCTGGGGCAGGCACAAGATGTATTATTGGCTATTTCCACCTCGGGCAACTCCAGCAACGTCATGGCCGCCATCAAGGCGGCGCACGAACAGGAAATGCGCGTCATAGCCTTTACCGGCAAAGGGGGGGGCAAGATTGCCGACATGCTGAATGTAAACGATATCCATTTGTGTGCGCCGAGCGACAGAACGGCGCGCATCCAGGAAATTCATCAAGTATTACTCCATGCTCTGTGTGACGGAGTGGATGCTCTATTGTCAGGAGAAAACGATGTTTGAAACCAGACCTTCCCGACCGCGTGCCTGGCGTGTCATTCTATTTGCTGTTTTGCTGCCAGTTAGCATTACATTACAAGGCTGTTTTGGCTTTATCGCCACAGGAGTATTAGGCAGCGCTCTAGTGATCTCTGATCGGCGCACCATAGGTGCGCAAACCGAGGATTCAGCAATAAACTGGAAGGCTGGATCTCAGGTCAGCAAACGGCTCGGTGATTTGAGCGAACTATGCCATATAAACTACACCAGCTTTGACCGCAACGTATTGATTACTGGCGAGGTTCCAGACCATCAGGTGCGAGAGGCAGTCGGTCAGGAGGTGTTACGTGTCGCCAATGTGGCAGGCGTCTTCAATGAATTGCGTGTCTCGCCAGTCAGTTCGTATATTAGTCGTTCGAATGACAGTTACATTACTACCAAGGTGAAGGCGAACTATGTTGATTCCGGACCCGGTTTCACCGCCAATCTGGTAAAGGTAGTCACGGAAGATGCTGTGGTCTATTTGCTTGGCATAGTGAGCCCGAGTGAGGCGGAGATAGCCAAACGTTTGGCAAGCACAACACCCGGTGTAAAGAAAGTGGTTAGTTTGCTTGATGTGCGTGACGATGTCGAGATTCAGCAACTGAGCGTAAACGAAAAAAAATCCGAACAAGAAAAGTTTGATGACGACATTGAACGATGAGTGCGTCTGATCCGGCTACTAATAAAGCCGGGACAGAAGATGATAGCCACGAACAAAGGCAACTGGCAGCGGCCAAGGCTCTTTTACATTTGCGGCGCACCGAAGAAGCTTCACGCCTGATCTCACAAGAACTACAGGAGCGACCGCGGCAGGCTGTCTGGCTGGAGTTGTCTGCCTACGCCGCAATGCAAGCCAACAAGCTAATAGAGGCCGAAAAATACTGGCGCATACTCCTTGAGATAGACGCTACCAACAGTATTGCTCGTAACTCCTTGCACTATCTGCTTAAATCACGTGGTGCTGAAGACGAGCTTGAGGGCTATTTGCGTCATAGTGCAGCGCGGTTGGCCAGCATGCTGGAAAATAATGAGCAGCGTGACAAGGGAGCCAAGCAAAACCAAAAACTTGTCCAGGCAAAATTCGAAACACACCTTCTCTACGCGCAACTGCTGAGAGAACGCAAGTCAGCCACCGTTGCACAGAGAGTACTGCAAGACGCCCTGCAAATCTATCCCGCCAACCCGGATGCTAATAATTTGCTCGGTTTGCTGCACTACGACGCTGGCCGCTTTGCTGAAGCCAAGCAAGCCTACGAAAAGGCCTTGCAGGGCAATCAAAATCACAGCGCCGCCTGGTGCAACCTTGGTTTGCTAGCACAAACTAACGAAAATTACGTCGAGGCGGAGGAGTATTATAAAAAATCGCTTACCATTGAGCCCCGCTCGACCACATGCTTGAATAGCCTCGCTCTTATGCAACATAGTCAGAATAACCTGGATGAAGCGGAAGACAGTTTCAAGCGGGCGCTGCAAATATCCCCCAACGATCTGGATACGCAGAGCAATTACAGTTTGTTGCTATTACACCAGGGACGTTATCGTCAGGCTTGGCGCTATTACGAGGCGCGTCTGTCGCCAAAACGCGCGGTATTCAAAGTCAGAACTCCGGCTTTTGCTTTTCCTCGCTGGCAAGGGCAACCGCTAGCCGGTCGCTCGATAGTTTTATGGCCTGAGCAAGGTCACGGCGACAACATACAATTTGCGCGACTGATACCACTGCTAAAGCAGCGTCTTGCTGCATGCCACGTTAGCCTGCGCTGCTATCCGGCTCTGATGCGACTGTTTTCAACCCTAGAGGGTGTAGATGAAGTTCTTCCACACAAAAAATACAACGATCCTCCAGCTGCAAGTGTTGCAGGGCATGATTACTGGGAATTCACCATGAGTTTGCCACATCGTCTGCAAATAACACTTGCCAACCTGCCCGCTAGAACTCCTTATCTGTTGCCCACCCAGCGGCCTGACTGGCTGGCAAGTTGGCTGGCAGGCTTGCGCCCAAATAGATTGCGTGTGGGGCTGGTCTGGCGTGGTCGCACTGTGGTGCGCCTAAGTAACCACAGGCGAACCATAGAAAATTTGCAAGTGTTGCTCCCGCTGTGGTCGGTACAGGGGGTTGATTTTTATAGCCTGCAAAAGGGGGATGGAGAAGATGAGGCGCTTAGTGTACCTCTCGGCCAGCCACTTGAACACCTGGGCGACCGGATTACCGACTTTGCCGACCTGGCGACCATTATGACTAATCTGCACCTGATAATTAGTATTGATACTGCTGCCGCACACCTTGCCAATGCTATCAATGCGCCATGCTGGGTATTGCTGCCACCAGTCAACGACGACTGGCGATGGGGCAAGCCTAATAGTCCACGCTCGCCGTGGTACCCACATGCCCGACTCTTCCGGCACGACAATCTGGCTGGTGATTGGCCGCGACTAGTGGAAAACGTACGCGCCGCGTTGGCGGAGTATGTGGAGGAATGGCGCAGTCAGGGAATGCCAGACCATTCCACCTGAAACCGCTATCGATTTGCAGAATCTAGGGAGAATTCGAACTCCTCACTCTTTTTCGGCGAGTAGGTTTCCCAACGACTGCAGGCTGGACAGCACCAGTAAAACTGCCGCGCCTTGAATCCGCAGTGCCCGCAACGGTAACGTGCAAACCTGGAAGTGTAGCTGCGCACAATAGAGAGTACCAGGTCGATATCGGCGCGGCTTTCCGGTGGTATAACAGCCATGCGCGCTACCAGCATTTTTTCCAGCCCCAGTAAGGTCGGGATGCGTTGCAACTCATTTCTAACCAAACGATAGGCTCCATCAACACCCTCGCTTTCCAGCACCATTTTGTAAACAACCTCCAGCAAGTCGAGTGACGGGTAACGTTCCAGATATCCACGCAGCAAATTGTTGCCCGCTTGTTGGTTGTTGAGCTTGCAGTAAGCGTCAAACAGGCGTTGCGCCACCAGGGATAAATAAACCGGATCCTGTTGTTCAATGCGCTTCCATGCAATTATGGCGTTTTCAGCGTTGCCTTGCTGCATTGCCAGATCGCCCTCCAGCAGGTTGGCGCGGACACATTTTTTATTTTCTTTAAGCGCCAGTGAAATGTAGTTCCTGGACTGTCCAAATCGAGAATGCATTAACTCGTTGTCTGCCAATTCGCAATAGTATTCGGCTATATAGCGCCCGGCATCCAGTGAATTCATGGTGCGTGCCAGGTTAATGGCTTTTTTCCAATCTTTTTCCAATTGGTATATGTTCAATAAGCATTGCATTGCCTCATCTTGCATGGACGTGTGCATAAGCTTGTTAAAGCATTCTTCTGATCGGTCGAGAAATCCTGCTTTCTGATAATCAAGACCCAATTCAAACAACCCTTGCAGACGTAAATCCTGGCTTAAATCTTCGCGCTTGGTCAAGTCCGTGTGAATACGAATGGCACGACCAGTCTCACCACGACGGCGGAACAGGCTGCCCAGTGCAAAGTGCAACTCAACCGTCTGACCGTCTGCCTTTAGTGCTTCCTGAAAGGCCTCGACGGCCTCGTCAGGTTGTTCGTTCAGTAAAAAATTCAAACCTCGAAAATAGGAACGCGGTAGCCGCCGTGACTCGTGCAATAGTTGCCGAATATCAATGCGCGCCGCCAACCACCCCAAGCCAAAAAACAAGGGGACCAACAAGAGTAGCCAGTAAATATAATCGTTCATCTTGGCAGCCAGCTTCCTGTTTTTCCGTTGCCGTCTTCAGGCGCTGTTTCTGACTGGTTTGCTGCTACGGCGGTGGCTGCCGCTGCCGCCGTTGCCGGCTTTTCAAGCAATGACTGCGTGCTTCCGAGTTCCGTTGAGGCTTGCAAGCCTGAGCTACTATTGGCCGCATTGTCTGCGTGTGAGCTGCCGATACTTTTTAGCCGTGCTATTTCACGCCTGTCATTCCACAGTTGCCTAGTTCGCCCAGCTGCACCAAGCAACACACCGATGGCAAATACCACAAATAGAATCAGTACCAGTGGCGCCTTGACGCTGCCCCAGAATACTGTATCAACACTTGCAGTATCAGTGTTATACAAGGAAAAGAGCAATAAAAACACAAAAACCACGGCTTGCAAGACCCAGAGCACCGCTTTGGTCATTTGATTCTCCAGACGCTTATCAGGGGGATGTAATACATGGTTCAACGCTTGAATATAAAAAGTGGCGCACACAGGCGCCACTGTTATTGATTTAGCACGCGGTCCTCGGCTCTATTATCAGCCCGGGTGCATGCAGAACCCGGTATTACCCAGCGCATCCACCGTCAAGGTAAGGAGATGTAAGGCAATACGGGTCTCCAGCTTCAGGAGTCGACACGTTCGCGTAACTCCTTGCCGGCCTTGAAATGCGGCATCCACTTGGCAGGGACCGACACCTGGTCGCCGCTTTTGGGGTTACGTCCAGCACGGGCCGCGCGATGTGTGCACGAAAAGCTGCCAAAACCGCGAATTTCCACGCGGTCATGCTTGGCTAAAGCCTCACTCACGGCTCCAAGCAGCACCCCTACGGATATCTCGGCATCTTTGACCGAAAACTGCTGAAAGCGATCGGCCAGCCGCTCAATAATCGCCGATTTTGTCACGCTCATATTGGTTTTCTCCTGGACTCAGGGTTGGAATCAGGTATTTTCATCAGCTTTCTGCGTCTGCTGGTCTTGTTGATTCATCTTGGCTTTCAGCAAGGCGCCAAGGTTTGTTGTACCAGAGGCAGAAGCGCTGGCCTGGTCGCTGGCCAGTTTCTGTATGGATTCGTGCTGTTCAGCTTGATCCTTGGCTTTGACAGAAAGATTGATTGTACGGCTGCGGCGATCAACGTTGATTACCATCATTTCCAGTTCGTCGCCAACAGAAACCAGCTGACTTAAGTCTTCCACTCTCTCGCGGGAGTACTCGGAAGCACGCAGGTAACCTTCAGCTTCACCTTCCAGCGTAATAGTTGCCCCTTTGGCGTCCACAGCCTTGACAATGCCACGAACAATCTGGTTCTTCTCGTGCGTAGCCAAAAAGTTGGCGTGCGGATCGTTCGACAGCTGTTTAATGCCCAGCGAGATACGCTCTTTTTCTACATCAATGGCCAGCACCACAGCCTCGACTTCATCGCCCTTATTGTAGTTGTGGATTGCATCTTCGCCAGCTTCGGCCCAAGACAGGTCAGACAGGTGTACCAAACCGTCGATATTACCTGGCAGGCCAATAAATATACCAAAATCTGTAATAGACTTAACAGCGCCGGTGATTTTGTCACCTTTTTTGCTGCTCGCTGCAAAGTCATCCCACGGGTTCGGTTTGCACTGCTTCATGCCTAGCGAGATGCGGCGACGATTTTCATCGATCTCCAGGATCATTACCTCTGTCTCATCCCCCATTTGCACTATTTTGGCTGGATGGATGTTTTTGTTGGTCCAATCCATCTCCGAGACGTGCACCAGCCCCTCTATACCCTGCTCAATTTCAACAAAGGCGCCATAATCGGTCAGATTGGTAACGCGGCCAAAAAGACGTGATCCGGAAGGATAGCGGCGGGCGATGCCAGTCCATGGATCCTCGGTCAGCTGCTTTATGCCTAACGAAATACGATTTTTCTCGGCGTCATATTTCAATACGCTCGCTTCCACCTCGTCACCAACAGCGAGCATTTCGCTCGGATGACGCACCCGGCGCCAGGCCAGATCGGTAATATGCAGCAGTCCATCAATGCCGCCAAGGTCGACAAAGGCACCATAGTCGGTGATGTTTTTGACAATCCCCTTGACAACGGCGCCTTCTCGCAAGCTTTCGAGTAGCTTTTCACGTTCTTCGCCGACGGTCTCTTCAAGCGCTGCGCGGCGCGACAAGACCACGTTGTTGCGTTTGCGGTCAAGTTTTATAACCTTGAATTCGAGCACCTTGCCTTCAAAAGGCGCCGTATCTTTCACCGGCCTTATATCAACCAGCGACCCGGGTAGAAAGGCGCGCACGCCGTTGGTCATTACAGTCAGGCCTCCTTTTACCTTGCCGGTAATAGCGCCTGCGACCACTTCGCCCTCATTCATCGCCATCTCAAGATGATGCCAGGCTGAAATGCGTTTGGCGCGAAAGCGACTCAGGCGGGTCTCGCCATAGCCATCTTCCAGCATTTCGATGGCGACCTCAACATAATCACCAGCAGCAGTTTCTACTTCGCCCTGGTCATCAAGAAATTCTTCCAGAGGTATATAGGATTCGGATTTTAGTCCTGCGTTAACTACGACAAAGTTATGATCGACGCGTACCACCTCGGCGGTAATTACTTCTCCCTGGCGCATTTCCTGGCGCGCCAAGCTCTCTTCAAACAACTGTGCAAAAGATTCCATTAAAATAATGCCTTGTTGCCGCGGTGCAGCTACGGCAGGTTAGAGGTTAATTATCCGGCAATTCCGCACGCCTTTCAGTTCAAGGTCCCCACGTTAATTGCCCCCCGGTATCTGTACAACTGGCCTCAACTGCCTGAGCTTGCCACTGCAAAACCTGCTCAACTGCCGTTTCAATTGACAAATCGGTTGTGTCAAGCAAACGAGCCTCCTGCTGCTTTTGCATAGGCGCCACCACGCGCCCCGCATCTCGTGCATCCCGTGTGCGCAAATCGTCCAGAATGTCGGCGATTCTAACAGAGACTCCCTTGCCCAACAACTGTTTATGGCGTCTTGCAGCGCGCGCTTCCACGCTGGCAGTCAAAAACACCTTTAGCCCGGCCGAGGGAAATATGGCGCTTGCCATGTCGCGCCCCTCAGCTACCAAGCCTGGTGTTGCACGAAAGGCCCTTTGGCGGAAAACCAGGGCAGCGCGCACCTGCGGAAAGGCAGCAACGACCGACGATGCGGCGGAAATATCTTCGCTCCTAATACTGTTGCTTACTTCATGCGCCGATTGTTCGTCACCCAACCAGATTTCATCGCCGGAAAAGCGCACCTCCAGGCTGGCGGCAAGCGATGCCAGCCGCACCTCATCCTGCCAATCAATACCTTGTTGTCGTGCGGCCAGCGCCACTAATCTATAGAACGAGCCGGAATCGAGATATTGCCAGCCTAACTGTCTGGCAACCAATGCAGCAACTGTGCCTTTGCCAGAAGCAGATGGTCCGTCAATGGCAATTACCGGCGCTGTTTGCGTGAGGCGCGCAAAGCTCCGGAAAAATGTCGGGCAGGTTTTGTTCACGCAGCCCGGTTCGTTAATACGCAGCGGGGTACCGCAAGATGCAATAGCAAAACTCATGGCTATGCGATGATCGTCATAGGTGTCAATAGTTGCCGCCTGTAACTTTTCCGGTCGGCTGATCTGCAGATAATCCTCTCCATCTTCAACCGTCGCACCCAACTTTCTTAACTCCGTACTCATGGCAGTTATGCGATCAGTCTCCTTTACCCGCCAACTGGCGATGTTATTCAGCCTGGTGACGCCATGCGCAAACAGCGCTGTCGTTGCCAGTGTCATCGCAGCATCCGGTATAGCTTTGCAATCGACAGTTACACCTCGCAAACCATCAGTCGGCGCCGAGACGCTAATACTATTTTGACCAATTACAACCTGCGCCCCCATTTCTTGCAGCACATTGGCAAAACCAACGTCGCCTTGCAAGGAATTCTTTCCGACACCTTGTACTAAAATACCAGCTCCATTGGGCGCGGCCACGGCGGCCAATGCCAGAAAATAAGAAGCGGTTGAGGCGTCACCTTCTATCTCAAACACGCCGGGCGAAACGTAATTACTATCGGCCGCAAGGCGAAAACTGCGCCATTTGTCACGCTGCGCTTTGACTCCGAAGCGCTCCATTAAGGCAAGCGTCATTGCTACGTAGGGCCTGGAGATCATCCCTCCCGTAACTTGTAAATTTTGCTCTACTGAGCTCAATGGCAGGGCCATCAACAACCCGCTCAGGAACTGGCTCGAAATATCGCCGCGCACATGCAGGTCCTGACCCGCCTTTAGTTGGGGGGGGCTTATCCGCAAGGGCGGATAGCCGTGCTGAGCAAGGTATTCGATATTACAGCCCACCTGTCGCAAAGTGTCTACCAAGTCGGCTATTGGCCGTTCGTGCATACGCTGTATGCCGCTCAGCACGTAGTCTCCGCCGACCACAGCCAACACGGCAGTTAGCGAACGCATGGCAGTACCGGCATTGCCTAAAAAGAGCTCCGCCTGTTTGACCGGAAAGCCGTCATTGATCCAGTTATTTCGGCCAATCCCTCTGACCAGGCAGCGATCTCCGACCAGATTTTCGATCTCTACTCCCAGCGTCATTAACGCTTCACGCATCCGCTCTGTGTCATCACAGTGCAACAAATTGCGTAGCTCGGTATTACCATCGGCAAGCGCCGCCAGCAGCAAGGCGCGATTGGAAATGCTTTTTGAGCCTGGCAACTGTAGCTCACCGCGCGCAGCCATACACTGCGGCAAATCGACGAAATCGACGCTCATGGGGCCGGGTTGGTATAACGTAAGTGAATTTGGTTTATCGACTCGATCAACTCGTCAGATAGTGTAGTTTCACTGGCCGGGAGCAATTCTCCCAGTTGCTCTACGTTGGAAGCGCCGAGAATGCAGCTGGTAACAAATGGGCGCGAACAAGCAAAGGCCAGTGCCAATTGTGTTGGCGTAAGACCGTGTTCGTGCGCCAGTCTGCAATACTCGTCAACGGCAGGTTGTACATTTGGCTTTTCATAGCGTTGCCCAAAGGACGGAAATAGCTTCAATCTGCCAGACGCTTGCGGGTTGTCGCGATATTTCCCGGTCAACAGGCCAAAGGCCAGCACCGAATAGGGCAACAAGCCAACCGATTCGCGGTGGCATACCTCATACAAGCAGCTCTCAAAGGTGCGATTGAGCAGGTTATAGGCGTTTTGTACGGTTAACACGCGCGGCAGAGCGTGCTCTTCCGCCAGGCGCAAAAACTGCATAATCCCCCATGGGCTCTCGTTGGAAAGGCCAATGGAGCGTATCTTGCCTTCTGCTACAAGTTCAGCCAGCACCTCTAGCTGAGCGCGAATAGATATGGCTGGACGCTCGGCCTGGGGATCAAAATGGACACTGCCAAACAATGGCTGGTTGCGTTCTGGCCAGTGTATCTGGTAGAGGTCAACATATTCGGTTTGCAAGCGCTGCAGAGAGCCTTGCAAAGCAGCACGGATGTTTGAGCGATCAAGCGACTTGGGCCCACCTCGAATCCATTCCATGTTCCTGGAAGGTCCGGCCACTTTCGTTGCCACGATAATTTTGTCGCGATCCTGCCGCCGCAACCAATTGCCAACAATACGCTCACTGGCGCCATATGTCTCGGCGCGAGCCGGTACAGAGTACAACTCGGCGGTATCTATGCAATTGAGGCCATGCTCAAACGCCATGTCCAGCTGCGCGTATGAATCGGCCTCGCTTGTTTGCTCGCCGAAAGTCATTGTACCCAGACACAGCCTGGAACACTCAAGCTCGCCTATCTTCTGCTGCATAAATCAACACCCTCCTAATTGATCCATACCGTGGTCTTTGCTCATAGCATTTTCTCCCAGCCTAACGATTAACATGACAAAAAGGGGACATTACAACTTTGCCCTTACACAGGTCAATAGACGAAGTTGCACGGCACCATCAAATCTACTAATATAGGCTGGCCTACAGACCACTGGGGTGCTGCCCTCAACAATCGAAATCCTGCTATGAATCAAGCTAAGCGCTTAGTTCATTCACAATCTTCCAATCATTATTCAACGCTGGCAGGCGGGTTACGACGCAGGATATGGGCGCGCGCAACCTTGGTCGTTGCATTCATGCATGCCTTTGTTACGGTAACGCCCACCTACGCGCAGATCGTAGCGGACTCCAATGCGCCGGGCAATCAAAAGCCCACGGTGTTACAAACGGCAAACGGTCTGCCTCAGGTAAATATTCAAACACCCTCAGCGGCAGGGGTCTCCCGCAACCAATATAAGCAATTTGATGTAAACCGTAAGGGGGCTATTCTTAATAACAGCCGGAAGAATGTCCAGACGCAAACCGGGGGTTGGGTAACGGCGAACCCCTGGCTGGCAACAGGAGAGGCGCGCGTAATTCTCAATGAAGTCAACTCTTCTAACCCGAGTCAATTAAAGGGATATATGGAAGTTGCCGGACGGCGTGCGCAGGTGATAGTAGCCAACCCATCCGGAATTGATTGCGATGGATGTGGGTTCATCAATGCCAACCGGGGCGCCTTAACGACTGGCAAGCCGATCAATTCGGGCGGATCATTGGATGGTTATCGTGTACAAAAAGGAGAAATCAACGTATTTGGCCTGGGCATGGATGCCAGCCAGACGGATTATACGGAGCTGATCTCACGTTCAATCAAGGTCAATGCGGGGGTATGGGCCAAGAATCTCAAGGTGACTACGGGCGCCAATCAGGTAGATGCCAGCCATGGTGCGGCAACAAAGATTACGGGTAGTGGCAACGCACCCACCTATGCGCTGGATGTTGGTCAGTTAGGAGGCATGTATGCCGGCAAGATTTACCTGGTAGGCACCGAGTCGGGTGTTGGGGTGAGGAATTCAGGGGTAATTGGTGCGACGGCGGGCAATGTCGTACTGAATCACAACGGCTGGCTCAATAATACCGGCACCGTACAAGCCGGCGGAGACGTACGGGTTGATATGGCAGGTTCAGTCAACAACAGCGGCAATATAACATCCGGAGGCAACAGTACGATAAACGCTGCTGCGTTGGATAACCAAGGCTCGGTTTATGCTGGAGCTAAGGCCAATATTACAACGCAAGGCAGTATCAATCACCGGGGCCTGATAGGTGCCAGGGGCGATACTAGGGTGCAGGCTCTTGCTGATAATGCGGATATAAATTCTTCATCCGCTTCCACCCTTGCCGCAGGAATGTCGGCAGATGGCCAGTTATCCGGGCATGGCGGCTTGCAGATTAGCGCGGGTGGGGATACGCGGTTACACGGCAAAAGTGTTGCGGCACAGGATATCAATATTGCTGCTGATGGCATTGATGTCAGCGATGCCAGAATAAGCGCAGAGGATGTCAATCTTCGCGCCAGCGCGGGTGATGTGACGATGCGTCGTGCAAAAACAGAGGCGCGTAAGACCTTGCTGGTGCAAACGCCGGGACAATTAAATACAGAAAGCGCCAGCATGTCAGCGGCGCAACTGGACTTAAGTGCACATGCGCTAAGCAATGTGGATGGTGCACTAATACAAAGCGGCACTGGCGATACGGTACTTAATCTGGCGGGCGCCCTGGACAATACAAGGGGACATATCGCCAGTAATGGAGAAAATCTCACACTGAGCGCAGCCGCTCTAACCAATGCCGACGGCAAAATCCAGCACGCCGGCAGTGGCGCTCTCGACATGGACGTTCGCGATGTTCTCGATGGTGGTGGCGGCAAAATCATCGGCAATGGGGCATTGCAACTCGATGCTGGCGCGGTGACACTGGATGGTGGCGCGCTGAGCGCCCGGCAAATCAGCCTGAATGCTGCCACTCTTTCCAACCGTGCTGGAGAAATCAGCCAGGCAGGCGATGGCGACACCGCCATTCGGGTTACCAATGGTCTCGACAACAGCAACGGCGTAATCGCCAGCAATGGTAATGGCACCACTATTAGTGCCGGGTCATTAAATAATCAAGGCGGTGAAATAGAAACCTCTACTGGACAAGACAGCAGAGGCGATCTGGTTCTGAGCATAGGTGGCATACTGGACAACAGCGCCAACGGTTCAATTGCCATTGGCGGTGATGGTGACATTTACGCTGAAGATCTGCTCAATCAAAATGGGACATTGACGGCAGTTGGCTCACTAAACGCGACAATACAGCGAGGAATCAACAACCAGCAAGGCTTGATTGCAGCCAATGATGATGTTGCTCTTTTTGCGGCCAGCATTGATAACCGGCAAGGAAGCGTCGCCTCGGTGCAAGAAAATCTTGACCTGTCGATCAACGGTGCGATAAACAACGA
>Ga0209562_1000110_pt1 | contig 40237 bp, 29 predicted proteins | sample WorMetvacBELIZE2_FD_187399 | JGI IMG/M metagenome (GOLD analysis project Ga0209562, IMG submission 187399) | Marine gutless worms symbiont microbial communities from Max Planck institute for Marine Microbiology, Germany - Olavius vacuus BELIZE.2... | ecosystem: Host-associated > Annelida >... | reverse complement strand
AGGAAATCTGACAAGAGTGACAAGGATTAAGGCTAGATTAGTGCTATTTACTGATCGAAACCAAAAGAATACCGGCTTGGCCGAATATTTCAGATCGATCTGCTACCCCCCGTGAACGCGTACCTTGCGGAGACTGCTCAAACATTTGTCTACACGGTCCCAGTTAACAAGTTTGAAAAGTTTCATAAGCTTGTTTGTCTTTCCAATTCGCTCATTCGCACCTAAAAGAAAAAATGACATTTCATATCTCCTTGCGTTCGGTTCTCTGTGTGTCTGAAAAGATTTTACCAGATCTCTACCTTCATAAGGAAGAGGTTATGCAACGGTCTTAATCTTGACCTGTACGGAATATCGGATTGATTGCTATGAAGCTACGATTTGGCGAAGATATAAAAGTTTTTAAAACAAAACATACAAAATAATAAGAATAGATGGTAACCTATTTTCGGATGGTGAGGGCAAGCATTGGTTTTGCTTCGGTGTTTAATTTTATGAATGTGGGGGTTTCATATATCTGTTGGTTGATTCGAACGGAGTGGGTCCTGACTTTTACCTTGTGGTTTTTAACTCTAGAATTGTGAGGTTGCGATGATTAGGTTGGTATCCTCTGTGAAGTCTTGTTGGTCAAAGCAGTTCGGATGCGTTGACCCTCTCACTGTTGCTGCTTATGTGACCGCATTTGGGGTGGGGTTGGGGCTGCTTGCTCTCATTCGTTGGAATGTTCAAGCTTTAAAGAAGTTGGAAAAAATGAAGCAAAGGAATGAGTGGTTAAAGCAATATAAATTGAATAAGAACGATCCTAATTGGAGGGCTAAAAATGAGGCGGCTGTAAAGCGGTTTGAAGAAGGATTCTTTCGTCTTGCTGAATATATGGAAAAAAGAGCAGGAGACGATTGCTCATACTTGACGAGATTGAGAGAAGGGAAGGGAGTGTTTTCAGCACATGAATGATGAGATTGAACGTCCTTTAATCATCCACGCGCGCAGGGGAAGAGACATCAGGAGATAAGAGAGTGATGAAAGAAGAGAGGTGACAATGTTTCTTTTTGTGAAGGGGGCGTTGGTATTCTGTTTGGCTTGTTGTGCTGTCTGATCGATCTAGTGGAGGGGGGTCTTTCGCATTGCCGGTTCGACGTTGTTGCATAAGTCACTAGGGACAATCTGTGCAGATCTTCCTCCTGCAAACCTTGGAGGACATATCAAGATGGAGGTGAAAAAATCTATTTATTGAGAATGGTTAGCGATAGGTCCCAGCTGGTCAGAGAACCAAAAGGAGGGAAGGGGATCTTTTACTCACTCTGATAATGCTATATTGAGCGTTTTGTATCTGAAATGCTTGTTTAACCTGATCTTTATTCGGGGAGTGAGTGTTGTCACATGGATGTAAGGTGGAGGAGAGATTTTTCTTTCATTAAATTGTTCTCTTATGAGATCTGTTTGTCCGTGGTGAAGGTCGGTAGACAGGGGGAAAGGGTGTTGCCCCGATGGCTAGGTTTGGGGAGCGCTTTCTTACGGTGAGGAGGGTTCTGGAGAAAAGGTGGTCTGAGTGCGTGTTTTTCAACGTGGAGAATTGGGAGTGGTTTGCTTGTGGTGGATCCGGATTGCCCAAGATGAAGCCTGTGAAGTTGGCTCTCTTTTGAGTTTAACCTGGAGCAGTGGATAGTGGTTATGCGAGAGAGTGCTTCCAGCCAAAAGGGCTGGAGGGTGTTAATCGTCACCACGTCATGTGGGGGTGGTCATTGGCAAGCAGCTAATGCCAAGGAGGCGGATATTTTGCACCGGAACCCGCGGGCTGTTGTCATTAAGAAAGATATTGCTTTTACCCCCTGCAAATCGGTCGGAAGGGCGGTGACCTTTTTTTGGCATCTGCTGCAAACAAAGGGGTGGGTGAGGGGGTTACATTTCGCTGTCGACAAGCTACTCTTTCCCTTTGATATTTTATTTTATCCTGTGCATTTTGCCTGGATGTCTCGCATATTGACTCGGTATGATATCGATGAAATCTTCGATACACAGCCTTTAGGTCTCAGTGGGTTCCTTGCGGCTATTAGGTGGGTTTCTCGGAGGAAAAAAAAGCAGATCCCCTTCAATAAAATCATCACTGAATTTCCAAGCGATTCGTTGTATTTCTTTTCTCCGATTAAGAAGCTTTCAAAAAGACAGAGTCGCCTCGTCAATTTGGTTACTGTTCCCCCCTTGATCCGATCGCCCCACCACACTGAGGCTATGTTTTGGGAAAAGGCTTGCCGACTCCCTATGAGCGCAGTGCGTTATGAAGCCCTTCCTATCAGGCGTGGATTTGTCCCATACCAACGAAGAATTCGTCGTCATGATGAAGAGATAAAGGTGCAAATTCGATACAACCATTGGGAAGAAAAACGACTTGCCATTCGCGCAGTGGAACGGGGGGATTATGGTCAGGTCCGATGGGAACACAACCAATTGTTCCTTCGAATCGCTCCTGAACATAAAGTTTCTACCCTGCTTTTAGGAAGTCAACCTACGAACAGAGCTGTGCTAGAGTATGTGAAAAACTTTCTAACTATGGCACAACAAGCATTGACAATCGATCATCCGCCATATCTGCTCTTTGTGTTTTGTAAAACCCACAGGGATGGAAAAAACAGATTGTTAGAGCAGATTTGTGACCTTATACAGCTGGCCCCATGTTGTGCTGCCCGGTTGACCATCGTTCCCATGTCCTTTCAGAATGATGAGACCATTGCCGCTTTGTTCTACCGCAGCGATGCAACGATCACTCGTTCAGGAGGGATAACCGCAATGGAGCTGTTATCCGTTGTGCAGGGACAAATCTGGATTCACTCTGAAGTAAAGGAAGGGGTGAGGGAGGAGGAAGCCCTCGTTCGTGGGATGCCGATGTGGGAAAGCTATAACGCTCTCTATCTCAAGAAAAAAAAGGGGGCACGATTCATCACTCCCGCCCTTTTTCCAGAACAGTTTTCTTCTTTTTTCTCTCTGACTGAAGGTGCTGCACGGATTGATGAGCAACCCTGCGGGACTCTTTCCTCTCTTTTGTGTGCCAACCGTTTAATGAATAATATTCCCAAATTCAGTCCTTAAAGGGAAAATCATTCACTCTCTTCTCAGAGATAATGGAAAAGATTATTCGACACGTTCCCCTGACCAGGGTGGAGGAGAGGATTCTGAAGGCGCTCTTGCTAACCTACGCGACAGAAAAAATCAAGAAGGCACAAGAAGGTGGTTTGCGACATCTTGATGATGCAGATCTGAAATGGATGACTACTATGATTGGGGAAGTGTGCGAAGCCATTCGCCTCACTCGAGGTGTGGGTCAATCTGAACAGTGGGAGTCAATTTTTCAAATAGCGCATAAGGTGATTTCGGACAGGATAAGCCAATCTTTTGAGAGGACAATGGCAGAGAAAACTGTAAATAAGGCTTTGTCAAAAGGGTGTTCTAAATTGACCCTGGACAAGGGTACTGGATCGGTATGTTGGATTTATTGGGGTGCTATACCACAGACAACTACCGTATCTTCTGTGTACCAACAGGAGGAATAGGAGGCTGCGCAATCGATGAAACAAAATTGGGGAAACTTGACTTGCGAGCTGTTGATTTAAGCCTGTTAAGGGGCTAAATCAACCCGATTCATCAACTGTTCACTCTCTTGTCAGGTGCCGACCACCTATCAAAAACCTATCGGTGAAAGGCTTGTTGAAGAAGGGAACACCTAAAATCTACACCTAGATGGCTTGTCGATGAATAAGGAGGATAATGTCACACGAGGAAAAGATGTAAGAGGGGGGTTAGTCCCTCTTCTCCTGGGGGGGAGGGGTGTGTTGGTTGACATATTCCCTAATCCTTTTGAGGAGAACGCCCTGATCATCAAAGCAGGGACGTGTGGCGGAAGGGATTGCTCCTACCATATTATAGCCTCCCCATATGATGGCAACGAGCCCACGAAAATCATCGAGATGGCAGCGCTTCCACCCTTGTCCCCCCTCGCTAAGATAATCCTTCACCGTAATCTCAGAATGGCCCTCTTCGACCGTGTCAGAGAAGAGAGAGTGAGCTGCCAACGAGGGATTGAGATTGGAAACATCTTTTTTTAAGGAACTTTCGAAAAAGAAGTCGACTCCGGTGGAGATCTGATTCTCACTTGGGAGGAACGCTTCGTCCTGCAAGGGTAGGTGCGCTCCTGAAATATTCATCAATACGATGGGAAGTCCGCTCGCTTGACTCACTTCATCGATATAATGCATAGCTTTATTCCAAACGGTCACATTCCATGGCAGACTTTCCCTATCCGTAAGGCTTCCTAGGGAACCACATTGATGAAAGGCTAGGAAGGAAGGAGGGTGCTCCTGGTGACAGAACCCCAACTTTCCGATCAGGTTTTTTGAGATAAGAACGGACCAGCTAAAGGGAATGGACCATCCAAAATGGGTATGAGGGCCCAGACAACGTAACATCCAGTTTGTCGCACGCACTAACCCCGCAAGGGAATTTTCAAACGGAGGGATGATTTTGCCCTCCCATCCCCGACTCTCTAAGAGAGCAAACAGATCTTCGGCTTCGAGCTCGCTATTGAGGGCATCCAACAACGCTTCATTGACGGGCAAACTCCCCCCCATTGACAGATGTTCCATTCCATTAAGAATTTGTTTTTGCAGTTGTAGAAAAAATCCTGCATTGAGAACCAAAGCGGCAGGGTAGGGGGGCAAAGATGTTTTTTGGTGACGGAGATGATGTTTTTCACACAACAGAACGATTTGAATGAGGTTTTGAAAATGTGTCCGCACAATAGCTAGGTCTCGAATATCTTTCTCCCCTTTTTCCCATCCTTCGCTCATACTCGCTGTATGCACAACCATCATCAGTCGACACGGTTTAAGAGTAGGCTTGGCATTGATGGATTCAAGGATTGAGAACATCATTCTTGCCGTAGTGGGAGGAGAAACCTCTTCTATATCTGGGTCGACGAAGGCAGCAATGAAATCGAGCGGGGAATCTTCGGGAATCATTTCTACATTTTTGGGCCCGAAAGAAGAAAGCCAACTACCCATCGCCACGGAATGAACTGGCCACCCCGCAGGGCTTGGCACCTTTTCTCTTCCCAAAAGAGAAGATGGATGGCCGAACAAGGCAACAACGGCACTGCATACTAGCAACATATGTACACATCTCTTAACATACGACATAGGAACCCTCCTACAAGCTCTTTTATCGACAGGAAACCATTCTGTCATTTTTTCTTTTTCTTGGAAAGAGAGAATGAAAAAAATATACAAGAACTACCTTTGGCTGTAGAACATTAGCGCACAGGTGCAGATTTTTTTCGATCCACGTTTCGGAAAGCACATCCTTTTTCACCTTCAGTAAGATTTGAAAAGGGATTGGACCAATAATTTTGATCAAGAGTAAAACAGAATACTTAGACTCCACTGTTTGAGATCGCACGTGGCGAATTGACGGGAGAGAGGGATGAAAAGGTACGCGTTTACGGGGGGTGCATCGTACGAATCTTCCCCCAATCTAACTGTTCAGTTATATGTTGATTTTCTTGAAAATCAACGTCTTATATTAGTTCTTTTTGAGAAAACATTGCGAAATTTTGTACGCACTGCACTTTTTTGACCTGCGCAACAGTAAACCAATAGTATGCGAAATATTATAAACAATTCTTCTTTGTAATGTTTAAACATGAAATTGATTACGATCTCTACAAGAGAAGGTTTTTTTGAGAATGTCTCAACTTGTCCCCGGGATTTTTAATGCAAAGACTTGGCTATGAGCCAGATATGAACCAAATTCGCAAAAGCTAAATGAGGAACGATCAGGTGAATTAGATATAATCCCTACCTCCGTGAATGCGTATATGAGAAGGTCACCCAATTTTCCTTAGGCAGGGGGATCAATCCACCGACCCTGACTTTGAATGAGTTCGATCAACTTAGCAGTAGCCTTTTCGGCTTCAATACCACGCTCTACACAGCTTTTTTCCACGTAAAGATCCACCTTTCCCCTCCTAGATCCCACATACCCAAAGTCTGCATCAGCCATCTCCCCAGGTCCGTTGACTACGCACCCCATGATCGCAATTTTTACCCCAGGCAAATGGGAAGTTTGCGAGCGAACCTCTTCTTCAACTCTCTGCAGGTCAAATTGCGTGCGACCACATCCCGGGCAGGCAATGAATTCGGTTTTTGAAGCCCTCATACGACAGGCCTGCAAAAGATTGAAGGAAAGAGAACGGTTTTTTTCAAGGGAGAGAGGGGTGTGCAACAGCACCCCTTCCCCATAACCATCTTGCAATAGCGATCCCAATTCTGCAGAAACCCACATGATCGCTTTGGGATATGTTTGTTGACAGGAGCCTATGAGAATCGTCGGAATGTCTAACTGGTGATCGATTAACCATTGAAAAAATTCTTCTCTTTGACGCAAAGAGAGATGGACGCTGTCCAAAAGAACAAAACGACAGGGAATCTGAAGCAGTCGATCCCAGATTTGAGGGGAAGAGTGATTGACTAAGACGATGGGGGGCTCCCTGTGTTCTGCAGATAGAAATTCAATCTCTTCAACAAGATAGGTGTTTTTCACATTCGGAGTATGAGTGAGGATGGGAAGACCGCTCTCTAAATAGGGCTGTAGGGAATGGGGGGAGGCAAGATGGGGACAATAGAGAAGATCAGCAAGCGGAGTGGACTCTACCTTTGCCCCTTTCTGAAGCGTTGCGAATGATGATGAAAGGTGGGATGATGTTTCATCCCCTGAGGGGATGTGCAGTACTACCGTGCCATCTCGATGCAATAAGGGATCTGTGCGCACCTTCCTACGGTTTGGGCTGAGGGAAGAATGGTCAATCCCCCTTAAGGATTCTTTCATCAGAGAATGCGTTTCATGATATTGCGCTAACTGGATCAAATGTCGACAGGGATCGACCTCTTCCCAGGGATCCTCCGTAAGGGAAACCCGAATGGTATCGCCAAGACCCTCCAACAGCAAGGAACCGATCCCCACGGCCGACTTTACCCTCCCTTCCTCTCCAGATCCCACCTCTGTTACACCGAGGTGAAGGGGGTAGTCCCATCCCCTTTTGTCCATCTCTGCCACGAGCAGCCGGTAGGCTTGAATCATCACGAGGGGGTTGCTCGACTTCATAGAAAAAACAATTTGATGATAATCTCGCCTCCGGCATACTTCAGTGAATTCTATAGCAGAGCAGACCATTCCTAACGGAGTATCTCCATAATCATTCATGATGCGATCCGAGAGGGATCCATGGTTTACTCCAATGCGCATCGAACGTTTGAACATTTTACACTGTTCCACAAGACCTCCGAAGTGCAGGTCAATTTTCTCTAGCTCTTCGGTACGGGAGCGACAATGATCGTCCAATTTACGGAAGGTTGCCCGTTTATCTACGAAATTTCCAGGATTGACGCGCACCTTATCCACATATTCTGCGACCATTATGGCTGCTGGAGGATAAAAATGGACATCCGCAACGACGGGAATAGAATACCCCTTCTGGACAAGCCGATTTTTGATCTGCTCGCACGCGATAGCTTCCTTCTTTCCCTGCACAGCAACTCGAACGATCTCGCATCCCAGCTCCGCCAAACGCACAATTTGTCCTACCGTACGATCAACCTCATGTGTCGGAGAAGTAGTCATCGACTGAATGCGCACGGGATGGTTGCCTCCTATTCCTACCCCCCCCACCATCACCTCCCTGGTCTTTCTCCTTTTTGTCTTAATCTCTTCCTGAACCATCCTGTGCATCAGACATCTTTCCTTTGCTGGTTAACATTCCGCAAAAGTGGGAAAAGAGCACCCATCCCCACAGGGCAACCTCTTCAACCTATCCTTGCTGAGAGCAAGGGGACCCCTGGATGCATCGGGAGTTCATGATATTTTATCCTCCGGATATTAAGCAACCGATGAATAACTGCCATTTTAGAGGAATTTGCTTAGAAAAAATGATCTTTTTTCAGGTGATAAACTATCGTTGTTGCACATTTCATGAAAAATAGACCAATGGTGGACTGGTTAGCCTATGGGAACAAAGATCAATAGGTCAAAATCGCATGGGTTATTCTTTAAGGTGACACTGTACTTTTTTGACAGTGATTGATTTCGCTCAAGAAAGCGGCGAATAAGGTCTCTTTGGTACGGGATGGCAACCAAAATCGGGTAAAGGTATTTTTCAGCAAATTCTTCCTTTTTGAGAGAAAACTTTCCCTCGCGAACGCATATTTCTACCGGCGGAAGAAAAAGAAAGAAAAAATCATGAATGACACATCAAAATAAAGAAGAAGAAAAATATCCATATTTAGAGCCTGTTTTCAACAAGTTGAAGGAAAGTAGCCTCTGGTTCCCCCTTCATGATGAAGGCAAATATTTGCTAAAATCCTAGTGATTTATTGTTGAATCACCTACCCTCTACCTGTGAACATTTGTGTTTTCGTTATGTTTTGGTTGCGCAAGATCTGGCTGCATCCTCCCAGGGTTCTTGCGCTCTGCGCATTCTCACTCCTTACCCAGGGTGAAATTGGTTGCTCTGTGTCCGACTTTTTCATGTTGCGGAGGTAGAGTGAAAAAAAGCGGCCTTAATGGTAAGAGTGACGATGATAGCTTGGAAAAATTCCTTGAAACGGAGGAGGAAATGGTTTATGAGGTCATATGGTAGCGGGATTACCCATCAAGTAACTCTATCTAAATGCTAGGGGGTAGATCTCTGTCTCAAAGAGGATAAGATGATAGGATGATCGATTCGAAATGTTAAATTTACGTAAGCTCAAACAAGACTTCTCTTCTACGGCTTTAGAAGAGGGAAAACATATCTACGAAGAAAATAAGGTCATTTCGGCAAAGATTCTACATTTAGATAAGGATACCTTAAAGATTAGTGCAACGATATTGGGGCAATACAAGAAAATCTTTAGGAGCGAAGTCGAGATTGACAGACATGGTTGCGAAATAGTCGTTTCCGTTTGCGATTGTTCCTGCCGACATGACTGTCAACATTTGGCCGCACTCCTCTTCTACCTAGACGCTAACCTGTATCAAGTTGTTTCTGACTACTCTAAAGAGCGAGAACAGCTCGATAAGTCAGAAAATGAATCTCTAAACGATGAAGAGGAGGAGAGGGATCAATGGTTCACGGAAGTCAAAAAAGCACAAACCAAAGAAGAGGAACGTAAAGAGAAGGAGATGAAAAGAGAACTGCTTAAAGAATATACAGAGGCTTCCCTTCTTCTGGCAGATTCTCCTTTTTTTGTCTCCAGTCAGAGAGAGGAGTTGGCGCGTGCGGAGTTAGCGATTTTATTCAACTTGCCAAAAAAGGAGGAGAGGGTCCAGGTCCCTATTCAGTTGGCGATACGCTTCTCTCCTCGATGCAAGCTATTGCGTATTGCCCATACGCATGAATTCATAGAAGCAATTGACTATCAGGAACCAGTGTGCATTGGGAATACATGTTATCGCCTAGGTTTGCACTCTTTCGAGCAAAGACAACAGGAAATCGTTCGTCTACTCATCAACCAGGTCAAAATTTTTTACAGTAGAGAGGTAGATCATGCACATGAATCTCTCTACCTAGACTTTAAATGTTTTGGAATGTTATTGCATAAAGCCCATCAGATTCATTGCGAGTCTTTTTCCCAACATGGCTGTGCTGAACATGCGGAAAAAGCTCCGATTTTCTCCGGATTTTTTAAAGAAGACCTGGACCATCCAATCCGGTTCTCTCCCCAATCGGCACAGATTAAGTTCGGCCTTGAATACCTTCAGTCTCCTGCGAAAAAAATCTTGTTAAATCCTTCATTTGTTCTCGAACAGCGCTCTATTCCATTGGAAAGTGTGCTTCTACTCGAATGTCCTTCTCCCGGATTGATCTATGAGGAGGTTTATTACCCCTTCCCTTCCCACATTACTCGCCAACACCTTCGCCATTTGACTCCCATTCGCAACATCACGATTCCTGAACCTTTATTCGGCACTTTTATCGAAAATAGTCTGCCGGAGCTAGCCCATTTTGCGGCAATCGATCGCCACCATGCGATAGTCCATTGCCCAACCCTTCCCTACACAAAACCCCTTAAGGCAATCTGCGACCTCTCCTTCCTAAATGGAGAGTTAGAGGCCTCTTTAACCTTTTTGTATGACCAACATGAGATCCCTTCTCACGTTCATCAATTGCAGCATCAACATCTATTGTCTTTCGTCACAGAGGAGGGAATTTTAGCGAGGAATTTGGTTGCAGAGCGAAAACTTCTCGAGCAATTGTTTCAAAACTTTACCTTTCTCTCTGAAGAGAAGGTGTATGTATCAAAAGTTAAGAAAAAAATTATCGAGTTTATGACCGAAACAATTCCCAAACACCAACATCAGGTCACCTTTAATTGTCCTAAAAACTTGCTTGATCAATTTGTTTATGATGAAACCACCTTTCACTTGAGGCTTGTACACACCCAGCAACTAGATCATTACGAGATCCACCTGCAGGTTGAGGGCGCCCTCCAGGGCGTGTCAGTCGACCAGCTGTGGGATTGCGTTATTGCCAATCACGCATATTTAGAACTGGTCACGATCCCTAAAAAAAGAGGAAAAAAACAGAAGCATGCATCAAACCTTACCTCGAAAATTCTCGTCATTAACCTAGACAATGTTAAGGGATTAGCTCACCTGTTTGATGAGCTTGGCATTGAATCTCTTACTAATCATACCCTAAAACGTCCTCTCTGGAGTTTGGTCGATATCGACGAATCCAAGTATCGCCACCTCCCCATTGTTTTTCAAATGACCCAAAAGTTAAAGGATATGCGGGAACAAATGCTTGGAAACCATTCTTTCGCCTTTTCCCCTATTCCTGAACAGATTCGTGCTGAGCTGCGCCCCTACCAGAAAGAAGGAGTTCAGTGGTTAGAACGTCTCCGTTTTATGCATCTTAATGGCATTTTAGCAGACGATATGGGCCTGGGGAAAACGTTACAAGCGATCGTCGCTCTAACACAACTGTTGCAGGTTCATCAAGGAAACTGTTTGGTCATCTGTCCTACCTCTCTTCTCTACAACTGGGAGGAGGAGTGCCATAAATTTAACCCCTCCCTGCGGGTGCTGGTTATCAATGGGATGCCCAACCAGAGAAAACGGTTGATCCAGCAGATGGATCAATATCATGTGATTATTACCTCTTACAGTTTGTTGCAGAAAGATATTGACCTCTATCATCAAACTGTTTTCTCCTACATGGTCCTCGATGAAGCACAACATATTAAAAATCGAGGAACCCGTAACGCAAAGTCTGTCAAGATGGTTCAAGCGGAACATCGCTTGATCCTGTCGGGGACTCCTATTGAGAATTCCCTGGAAGAATTGTGGAGCCTGTTTGATTTTCTCATGCCAGGATTTTTGGGGACCTATGAACGTTTTCTAGAAAGATATGTTCGCGCTGCAGAGAGCGAGTTATCCGCTAATTTGCAAATTTTGCGAAAGAAGATTGCCCCTTTCATCTTGAGGCGAATGAAGAGCGATGTTCTCGATGACTTGCCCCCAATTTTCGAAAATGTCTATCACACTCAGTTGACCAAGAAACAGAGAGAGCTTTACGTTTCATATGCCCAATCTGCCCGGGATGAGCTCACTAAACTTGTGGAACGGGATGGTTTTGATAAGGTACAAATTCATGTCCTTGCTACGCTAACTCGTCTAAAACAGATCTGCTGTCACCCAGCCCTGTTCGCTAAAGAAAAGGCAGAAGAGGGAGACTCTGCGAAATATGATATGTTGCTAGAATTGGTGCAGACTCTCATCGAGGGGGGGCACAAAATTGTCATCTTTTCTCAGTACACACAAATGCTGAAAATTATGCGCACCGATTTCGAAGGTCGGGGCATTGCCCTCTCTTATTTGGATGGTTCTAGCAAAAATCGGTTAGATACGATCAAAGAGTTTAACAAAAATCCGAAAATTCCTATCTTTCTCGTCTCTTTGAAAGCTGGAGGGACAGGAATTAATCTGGTAGGCGCAGATACTGTTATCCACTACGATTTTTGGTGGAATCCTGCTGTACAAAAACAGGCGACCAACCGCGCTCATCGCATCGGACAGAAAATGCCTGTCTCCCTTTATAAGCTGGTGACATCGGGAACTGTGGAGGAAAAAATTATCGAATTACAGAAGCGAAAACAACATATTGTGAAGACTATCGTGGGTTGTGACGATGAGGCGATCAAAAAATTAACCTGGCAGGATGTCCTTGAACTTCTTCAAACTTGATGTAATTTCACTCCCCCCTCATAATGGGCGGAGGTCGTGATGGATAGGAAAAGCCAAAAGGAAAGATGATGCAAAGTAGCACCCAGGAGAGTAGTCATTTCTTGAAGAGAATGCACTGCCGCCTTATCAACAAACTCAGAAAAGCCGCTGGAATTTTTTCTAGTGACATTGGCATCGATCTAGGCACGGCAAATACCTTGGTCTATGCAAAGGACAAGGGGATAGTCCTAGTAGAACCCTCCGTCGTCGCCGTGGATTCTGTCACAAATCGCGTTCTAGCCGTTGGACAAAGGGCCAAGGCCATGTTGGGGAAGACTCCACGCAAAATTCATGCAGTGCGTCCGATGAAGGATGGGGTCATCGCGGATTTTGAGATCGCCGAAGGAATGTTAAAGGCCTTGATTGCAAGGGTGACACCCTCCCGTCGATTATTCCGACCTAAAATCCTGATCGCCGTTCCCTCGGGCATCACCGGGGTGGAGAGAAGAGCTGTGGAAGACTCTGCTCTACGCGCGGGAGCCCAAGAGGCAATTCTCATCGAAGAGCCGATGGCGGCTGCCATTGGGGTTGATCTTCCCGTACATGAGCCTACTGCGAGTATGGTGATCGACATTGGCGGAGGAACGACAGAGATTGCCATTATCTCTTTGGGAGGTATTGTTGAGTCTCGCTCTCTGAGGATAGCGGGGGATGAATTCGATGAGTGTATTATCAACTACATGCGCCGAGCTTATAGTCTGATCATTGGGCCCCGCACTGCAGAAGAGATTAAAATTACCATTGGTTCCGCCTATCCTTTAGGGGATCACGAACTAGAAATGGAGGTCCGGGGTAGGGATCAGGTGGCCGGGCTGCCCGTCACAAAGAGGATCAATTCCGTAGAAATTCGTGAGTGCTTGGCGGAACCAATCCAACAGATCATCGAATGCGTGCGGTCCGCCCTAGAGAAAAGTCCTCCAGAGCTGGCTGCAGATCTGGTAGAACGGGGAATGGTTCTTGCAGGGGGAGGGGCGTTAATCAAGGGGATTGACAAAGCTTTAATTAAGGCTTCCGGGTTACCTGTCGTCGTCGCTCCTAACCCTCTGTTGGCCGTCTGTGTGGGGACCGGTAAAGCTCTTGAATGCCTGGACAAGTTTAAGGAAATTCAATAGGACTCTCCCTTTGGATATCGCATGATGTTCTAAGGATGCAGTGTCCATGATCATTAAGAAGGAACATAATGAGGAGCTTCACCAAGCCGATCACATCTGACCGACTTCTGGAGGGATGAGACAATCTTTCCATATGTTCACCCAACGTTGCAAAAAGTGTGGTTTTCGCTTTTCTTCGAGAATCTTCTCGTCCAATTCATCCTTATGTTGTCTCTTCTCTAAAGGTTCTGGCCGGGGAGAGAACAATGGAAGAAGCAAATCTTTCAACCTTGAGGAGGGGTCCAGCCTCCATTCTTTTCCCTTCACCGCTTCCTGGTTATACCCTTCCCCATAGAGCTCATGACCTAGCCAGGCATAGATTTTTTCCACGCTACTCTTACTGATCCAATAGATCACGCTTGCCAGTACTATCCCAACAACCACCTTCGCTGCTTTGATACTAGTCCGTACGAGCCAGGAGATGAGCCCATTAACAACTGAAACAATCCACTCTCCATGCGGATCATAATATTTGAAGGGATTATTCAAGGCGTATTGGTATAAGTTCAAACTATTCAGACATCCTGCAGGATCTACCGTCAACCACCTCCCCATCTGAGGATCATAATATCTTGAACCAAAAAAAAGTAAGGAGGTTTCTGGGTCTATCCTCTTTCCTGAATATCGCCAAGGGTTTATCGACCGTGCCTGTGCTTCCTTCTCTTCGCCAAAGGCTTGGTAAGAATAACTCTCTTGCACCCGACCATCATCATATCGGATCAATTTGTTCACCTGTCCGCAGGAGTCTACGATTGGAGCATATCCTTGACCTTGTAATACCATAATGGCCGGCTCTTCCGTCCCCTGATGATGACAAGGGGGACCCAAGATCTTAAGCTGTTTTAATACATGGTTCTTATCGAGCATGCCGATCTCTTCTTCATGATCGTAGAGGTAATATTCCTCGGAGGTCGAGGGCCCAAACCATCCATCCAGTCTTTCACTCCGTTTGATTAACCTTCTGCCTAAGGGATCATAGAGAAGGGAGAGTTTATGCTTATGCGTAGAAACAGAGGTGAGACGATGAAGGGGATCATAGGTTAGCTCTATTCTCCCTTCCGGGCCTTCCTTGGAAAGAAGATGACCATGTATATCATAGTGATAAGCGTTCTCCCCTAGTGTGAGAAGTTCGTTTAGAGAATTCACGACAGCTTCTTCCCCGTTCTTTACGAGAATATTGTGAAGAGAGTCATAACGATAATGTTCAACTTCTCGCCCCATCGTTTGCACGGAGGTCAACTGAGACAATCCATCATAGGTGTATGAGGAGGTGTGCCAACCGTCTGTGACCCTTTTGACCACGCGATCATCTGAGTCATAGACCAGCTGTTCTTGAAAGTATGGGTTGAAGGTAGCGACCTTCCTTCCTCCGCGGTCCCATTGATGGGTCAGAAAAAGGGAATGGTTTTTGATTTTGATCTTTTCGGAAAGGAGATGTCCACTCCAGTCATATGAGAGGTAGTTGCGCTCATATTTCGGAACACTCTCTGCTTCGAAGTAGCGCACCCCCCGTAAAAAGAGCGGATCATGCTGATAATCGATAAAGGTGTAGGGATTTTTTAAAGTCAAACTTTTTTTCCTGCCGAGAAGATCATATTGTCTAGTCACTTCTAACCCCGTCGAGAAACATTCGCGTACCACTCTGCCGTAGGGGTCTAACTCTCTGGTAAAGGAGAGACCTGAAAGATGGTCTTCAGCTCCCAGCAGTTCCCCCTTGCGGTTATAGCGAAAAGTGTGGTGGATTTGGCCATCGGAAGAGGTAATCGATCGAAGAAAGCCCAAAGGGTGATAGTCATACTCGAGAAAGGAGTTGTCGGGGTGGATCTGTCTTTTCAACTTTCCTGCTGGGGTATAGGCATAGGAGGTGACCCTCTCTGATCCACCCTCCCACCCTTGAATCCGTTCGACTAACTGGCCTTTTTGGTCATACCTGTATTTTATCCGTTGGCTTTCCACCCATTTCCCATCACAATAACGGCCCTCCATGCGACAGGCTAACTCTCCCCTTGGGGTGTAGAAAAGCATTTGTCGTGAGAGGAGCGTTCCTTGATCGTCTATTTGTTTTGCTTCGACGAGATGTCCAAAGAAATCAAATGTTTCTTCGATTTCAACTCCCTCTTTCTTCGAGGTGACTTGAGCAAGAACATTACCCCCCGAGGAACTGGGGGATGAATGGTAACGTTGCGAAGTGATGTTGCCCGAAGAGTCCTTCTTTTCGATCACTCTATTCAATCCATCGTAGGAAAAGGATCGAGCCACTTTATGGTCATGAACCCAAGAGGAGATCTTTATCGGTTCCCCAGACGAATGGTATGCAAATTCCTTCTTCTTTAGAACATTTCCTTTCACATCGGACCATGTTTCTGCACACACGCGTCCTAGCGCGTCCCTGGCATAGTGAACGATGAGGGTATTGTCTCCATTTTCACACCGAACGTTGCACAAAAACCCTAGAGAATCATAGAAAAACTCCTTTTCTTGGTCACAAAATTTTTCTCGAATTTTACGCCCTGCCCCATCATAAAAAAACTCTGTGCAATTCCCCTCTCGGTCGATATGCTTGAGCAGGTGATAACTGTTGTATATAAAGCTTTCTTGTGCCAAACATTCTCCTTTCTCTCCAAGATATGTTTTTTTCGTCACTCTGCCGAAAAGATCTCTTTTATAAGCTATGGTCAGTTGGTCCGGATCGGTCTGCTCAACCAGCCCGCCATTAACCGCGTAGCGATAAGTAGAACGTGTTCCATCTGGGCAGGTTATCGAAGTTGGAGAACCATAAATGTTGCGAGAATAAGATGTAGTATGTTCCTCCCCATCAGTATGAGTCACCATCTGTCCTAAGATATTGTAGGTTGCCGATACGCTCACTTCTTTGGGGGGACCCTCGATCGGACTCATCGAGGGAAAGGTTGTGCGGGCCACCTGATGCGTCACGGGATCATAACTATAAGTCGTTCGCTGTTGATGGGGATCGCAGTACGCAATGAGTTGATTATTGAAATCATATTCATATGTATGGATATGGTGTATTCCCTTCCCTTTCTCTTCCTTGCGTACTAAATTGCTTTGCCGGTCATATGAGAACGAAGTTTTCAGTAGGTGGGACCCCATCGTCTTTTCGAAAACCCTTCCCCGATCATCATATTGGAAGGACACAGAGTCTCCTATCGCATTCTTTTCCGTTAATAGCTCTCCCTGTACATTATAAGTCCTATAAAGGGTATATCCATTTTGTTCATCCTCTCCATATACTTTTTCCTCAACAACATTGCCGCAATGATCGTAAAGGTAATAGGTCTTCTTTAACACCTTTTCCTCCCCATCTTTCAGATATTTCTCGATACACCACTCGGGCATATGTAAATATGGCGTCCGTTGCCTTAACTGATACTCCTTAACCGTTCGCTGATTGACATCGGATAGGTCACTCACCTCCTCTTGGGAGCCATCATCAAAAATTACTTTCACTAGATTGTACTCACTGTCGTAGAAATAAAATTCTCTAAGAACGGTTCGGCCTAAATGTTTGATCAATTTTTTTGTCACTAAATTGGTGTTAGGAAGATACTCCCATCTAGTTTCCCTTCCTTCCTCTGTGATTTCCGATAACAAAAGATTCATTCCATCTTGAGAAAACTCCCTAGAGATCGTGTAACTATCCATAGAGTCCGTTTCACGGATCGATCCATGTATCGTTTCAAGAGTCGGATTTCCAAAACGATCGACGCGAAACTTCCTTTTAAATAGGACCGCTCCATTTCCATCTTTCCACTCCATAGAAGAGAGATGATGATCGTCTGTCCACTTCAATCGCTGCTGCTTTTGTAATTTGAGTGAGCGATCCAACCATTGTATTGAAGCTAACAACCGATTGGGCAAGAATTCATAATGGATAAAGCTTCCATCGGGACATTCTACTTCCGTTCTCCACCCCCCCAACCTCTCAGAGGAAGAGTAGCGATATCTGATCAAGTAAACCGCATCTGCTGAAGATGGTGAATCTCCTACGGGAAAGGTCAGTCGAGATACTCTGACCAGGCCATCTCCAGCATTTTTGGAGAGGTTTTCATACCCACATGTGAAAGAGCGTTTCGCACTCTCATACTTAGAGAGAAGCAACCACCAGGGGTCATACTCTATGATCTCTTTGAGAGACAACTGAGAGCGTACTCCAACCAAGAGTCGAAAACAATATTCTTCCGAAAACTTCAATGTCATACCGGCTTTGTTCACAGCGCAGATAAGTTGAAATAGATTGGAGGATGAAATATGTTGAAGACGGGAGTAATCGTATTGCACTCTCAAGCCACTATCAGATGCTTCCAGACCCTCATCTTCCAGAACAATGCGTCCATAGATACGCTCTTCTTTCATATCTTTCAATTCAATAAAATTAGGCAAAAGACAATCTGTATTTTGATATGAGTAGACCACAACTTTGCCATTTGGCAATATTTCCTTTTCAAGAAAATATTTCTTAGAAGCGGACCTTTGTCGATAGATTCTCTTGGTCCCATCGGGCATCTTCAAGATAGATATCGACCCCTCTCGAGTCAATACCATATTCCTAGGATCATGTTTACCGCTGGGGAGATGACCGACAAGATTCCCACAGCCGGGGGTATCCTTTGGGAGCGCAAAGCCTTTGCCGCTGGGAAGCGTAGTTAAAACACATTCTAAACCGTTAATTCCCTGAACATATGCCTTAGAAAAGTTGTCCTCATAGGATAGATAGAGGTGAGCAAGCATGTCCCACCCCTTGTAATGATGTGATAGAAGCCCCCAATGCTGATACGCATTCCAGTCCTCGTGCAAAGGGGAAAATTTGCGCCACACTTTTATATATTTTTTACTCTGTAGCGGATTATCAGGGGAGTAGGAGACAATATGGGGACGATAGGACCGATAATAACCCAGCCCGTGGGCTCCGGGAACCATCATATCTACCGTTGTTAAGAAAATCTGTCCAGTAGATGGATCTAAGACCCCCCTTATCGGTCTATGAGCAGGAGGATATAATTCCGAGATTTGCTCTGGGGAGAGAATCTTTTCCCCCGGTCCATCGATAAAAGATTCTTCAACCCCCACCCCTTCAATTGCCCAACAGATATAAAACAAAAAACATAGAAATACACACCGACAAAAACGGACCACATTCCCTCCACACAGACACCTCTACTGGTCGATCCTTCGACGCGAGATTCCCCTCCCATCGCAATGAAATCGAAGCAGCAAAATAATCATTTGACATCATTCCAGGCAAGAAAAAATCCTCTCCCTCCCTGAAAGAGAGAACCAGAAACTCAATCAACAGTCGAGATATCTGACGCTTGGCTCTTTTTTCTGAAAGTGTTTCATTTTTATTCGGAAAACAGTTTCTTGATGAGACAATGTGAGCATACTGCCTTTGCAAGGGGATCATTGCCATTCTCGAAGGACAGAGCAAAGGTTTTGGGTGGTTTTAGGGGGCTTATCGAGAAAATGTGGTGATGTGACAATCTGCTTTTGTGGCGCGGGTGAGATTTGTCTGCGGGAGCTATATTTGGCTGGAGCGGTGATCCCTCAAAGTATAGATTCCTTCTGTCATCCTCCGCGATATTGATAGATCTCACTGAACAAATCAGTGGGTAGTTCCTGCCGCTTTTTCTTAATGTGGGCCGTTCCTTCGGAGTGAAGACGATAAAGGGTATATTTGTTTGCGAAGGAAATTTGATAAAGTTATAGTGGACGGCGTGGTTCTTTTCCTGGGTAAGAATGTACTATTCTCCATGTTCTGTCGTTTCATCATTTTATCGCAACATATCGGTGGGCGGTCGTTGGTCGAGTAGAGCGATTCCGTTGTGGGTTTTAGCGGTGATGCGGGGCTAGGATCGCATGGCTTGTCAGGCTCAACAAATGGATCGTCATAGGCTTCACGGATGTTTGGACGAGAGGGTCTCCGTGGAGGTATGTTCCCATTTTCTGTCTCTCCTCTCTCTTTGTGGGTTTTAGCTTGATCACGTTGTCGATGGTCCTTCATAGCCGTAATCGAACTACTCCGTCCTTGGGGCCTTTTGATTTGTGCATTATTGGTTCTGCTGTCGTTTGTTCTGCCTTGCTGCTGAATGTATTTGCTGAGCTCATGCATAGGATGGGCCTGTTGAGAAATGGCATATCAAGACCGTTGCATAACCTCTGATTGACCAGCTTAATGTGAACAATCATGAGGATTCAAGTGAAGGGCCCAAAATTTACAGCCTAAGTAAGTTTTTCATTATAAATTGCTTACATATATTTTCTTCTTTGCAATTTTCGTTGTGCCACATGACTCGGTGATCAACGACAAGCTCTAAGGGAAGTTATGCAACGGTCTTATATCGTCTGAGAACGCAGATCAACTGGAGGGATGAATCCACATACCGAAGACTGGTTCATCTTTCGGGCACCAGACCAGCTGACGCCAAATAATGGGGTGCGGTGTCCCCTGGCTGTTTTGTGAGGGGATGGGTTTTGCCATGGCGTTTGATGGGGATTTTTCGAGTCTTGTCTCATTCAGGAAAGGGTATTATCTTTTTTGTTTTGGCGGATATGTAGGACGAGAGGGAGAAAGATCAGGAGTAAGCAGTTGACAGAAAATAGCCTTTGTTTTTCTAATGGGGGTCCGGCCTTTGTGGGTCTGTATATAGGCGGGGGTGGCCGTGAGTAGTAAGGAGAGAACAGTGTGAGATTGAAATCTGTAAAGCTTGGGCATGTCCAAAGAAGATACAATTAGGTTAGAGGGGAAGGTCGAGGAGGTATGCCCTAATATGACCTTTAAAGTATCTCTCGAAAATGGGACTGTGGTGCGGGCTCACCTGTGTGGGAAGATGCGTATGTGTAATATCCGGGTGTTCAGGGGGGATGTGGTGAAGGTAGAGATCTCCCCATATGATTTGAGTAAGGCTCGGATTGTTTATCGTCAAAGGTAGGGGAGACTGCGTTCTGGCAGGTTTTTCTCGGGCATTTTTTCTCGTCCGTATGGGAAGAGCAACGCTGTGGACTGTTGCTTTGGGTGGGGTGTGTGCATTTGAAAGCGGAGTGTTTAAGGTAAGACGTCTCAGCGATCTGGGAACTTGCTTTGCGGTCTTTATCTCTCGATAGTTGGAGAGAACCTTTTGGGAAGGGGTTCCGGGTTGTTCATGTTTGGCTCTCTTGTGGAATCATGTCGGCCCGTCACGTCCATCACACAGAACTCCTTTACCACTTCGTTGTGATCATATTGCGGAGGTATGTTCGAAGGGGACCACTGTTTTAGAGAAGAATTTCATGGTGATTTTTTTGCAAAGCGTATAGAGTGCGCATTGGCCGGGGGCTGTTAGCGCGTTTTTTTTGGCGAGGATGCTTTAGATGGGTCCAGTCTGGGCGAACGTTGGGTGGAGGCCTTGCGTTTTTTGTTGCGAATCGGTAGCATGGGCCCATTCGGTGTTGGCGGCTCGTTTTCTGAGGTTGGTTGTGGGGCGTTTTGTGTCGGGGATTATGATTTCGCAGGAGACAGTGGGTGGGTGTGCCGTCATTATGAGGGAGAGGCCCAGATAGCTCAGGCGGTAGAGCACTTGCATGGTAAGCAAAAGGTCGTAGGTTCGATTCCTATTCTGGGCATAGAGAGTTTTGGTGGTTCATGAGCGTCTGGTTTTGAGCTCAGTTGAGCCGGGGGGTAGAGAAAATGTTGAAGGGGTGATGGGCTTAATAGAGGAGCGCGAGAATGGCGAAGGAAGAGTTTAAGAGAAGTAAGGCGCATGTAAATGTTGGGACGATTGGACATGTGGATCATGGAAAGACGACATTGACGTCGGCGATCACTGCGGTTCTTGCTAAACAGGGGGGAGCCAAATTTCGTGACTACGATTCGATTGACAACAGCCCGGAGGAGAAGGCTAGAGGGATTACGATCAACTCTAGCCATGCGGAGTATGAAACCGATCTTAGGCACTATGCCCATGTAGATTGCCCTGGGCACGCCGATTACATCAAGAATATGGTCACTGGGGCGGCGCAGATGGATGGGGCGATTCTTGTCGTTGGAGCTACAGATGGCCCTATGCCTCAAACGAGAGAGCATGTGTTGCTCGCAAGGCAGGTGGGGGTACCCGCGATTGTAGTTTTTATTAACAAAATGGATCAAGTGGGAAAAGGGGATGAAGATTTGGTGGAGTTGGTGAAGATGGAAGTAACAGAGCTTTTAGAAGGGCAGGGCTACCATGACTGTTCCATCGTTTGCGGGTCCGCGTTGCAAGCCCTAGAGGGGAAAGAGGAGTGGCAGAAGGGGATTGAGGAGTTAATCGGCGCGGTTGATTCTAAAATTCCCACCCCAGCAAGAGAGGTAGACAAACCCTTCTTGATGCCTGTGGAAGACGTGTTTTCCATTTCCGGAAGGGGAACTGTGTTGACCGGTCGGGTGGAGAGAGGTAAAATCAAAATCGGAGATAAGGTTTCTATTGTCGGGCTTGGGGAGACGAGAGAGAGCGTAGTGACTGGTCTGGAGATGTTCCATAAAACGTTGGGTGAAGCAATTGCCGGAGAAAATGTGGGAGTTTTGTTGCGCGGCATCGGAAAGAACGAGGTGTGTCGAGGGCAGGTGCTGGCTGCTCCGGGGACTTGTACTCCTCATAAAAGATTTAAAGGGGCGGTGTATGTCTTAAAAAAGGAAGAAGGAGGGAGACATAAGCCCTTCTTTTCTGGGTATCGTCCGCAATTTTTTTTCAGAACGACTGATGTGACGGGAGAGGTCATTCTTCCCAAAGGGATAGAGATGGTGATGCCTGGAGATAATGTAGAATTGACCGGATCATTGATTCATCCTGTGGCCATGGAAGAAGGAATGCGTTTTGCCACGAGAGAAGGGGGGCGGACTATTGGAGCAGGGACGGTCACAGAAATTATCGAATAGTTTTAAGCCTCCTCAACATTTTCGGTTTCCGGGTTTAGTTGATGGAGATAGGGATTGGTCATTTGATGATGGTAGGATCAGGCGGGTGTGTAGCTCAGTTGGTAGAGCATCGATCTCCAAAGTCGACGGTCGGGGGTTCAAGTCCCTCTGCACTCGATTTATATATGGGCGAAGGGTGGAGGAAGGTAGTTGTGTGTAGTGGTGGGGGGTTTGGTCTATTGAGTGGAGAAAGGGATGGGTTCTTCGCCTGCGAAGAAAGGTAAGCGTGCACGGCGCTTCAGCTTTTGGTGTGAAATAAGGGAGGAAGTTGGGAGGATAGCTTGGACCCCTAGGGAAGTGTTGTGTTCTTTGACAAGGGTAGTGGTCTCTTCGGTTTTTATCTCTGGCTTGGGGATTTATTTGGTCGATCTGTTGATCAATGGAATTTTGGGCGGAGTAGGTGTATTGGCAAAGGGAGCAGGGTGAAGAGCGGGGTGGAAGGTTAGATAGATGGAAGAACAGCGGGAAGATTATCAGTGGTATGTCGTTCAAACAATGCCTGGGCAGGAGGGACGTACGCAGAAGGCGCTAGAGGAAAACCGCGAGAAACAGGGGGTGTCACAGTGGATTTTTGAGATCTTTGTGCCTTCAGAAAAGGTTTCAGAGATCAAAAAGGGGGAACAGAAAATTAAAGAAAAGCGCCTCTGGCCCGGCTATCTCCTAATTAAAATGGTATTGAACGATGATTCCTGGAGATATGTCAAGGAAACAAACGGGGTGATTGGGTTTTTGGGGGGAGGACGTCCTGTTCCTCTTTCTCGGGATGAGGTGGAAGAAATCGTCCAAGAAATCCAAGAAAGAAAAAAGAAGGGGACGGTGGTGCATAGGCATAAGTTGGAGGTGGGTAGCTATATCAAAATCGTGGATGGGGTGTTTGTGAATTGTGTGGGGAAAGTTCTAGATGTGCAGCACGAAAGGGGAAGATTGAGTGCGGAGGTCTTGATTTTTGGGAGAGAGACCCGTGTGGATGATCTGGAGTTTTGGCAGGTAGAAGAGATGCCTGTTGATATCAAACATCGATAGGGATGGAAGAGAGTAAGAAATGGCCAAAAAAGTAGTAAAGAAGATTAAGTTGCATATTCCTGCTGGAAATGCCAAGCCTTCCCCCCCTATTGGTCCCGCTCTCGGGGCTGCTGGGCTGAACATCATGTTGTTTTGTAAAGAGTTTAATGCTAAAACGCAGGATCGATTAGGAGATCTACTACCGGTGGAGATTTTTGTTTATGCGGATAAGAGTTTCGTCTTTACGACAAAACAGCCTCCCGTCTCTTCTTTGATTTTGAAAGAGTTGAGAGTGGACAAGGGATCCGGAGTTCCCAACAGGGATAAGATCGGGTGTTTGACCTGGGATCAGGTGCAAAAGATTGTGGAGGTAAAAAAGGAAGATTTGCGTGCCTATTCTGATGAGGCTGCGGCGCGCGTGGTAGTCGGAACGGCGAGATCGATGGGTGTGGATGTTGGTTGCGAGCGTTAAGGATAGGGCAATGAGTAAAAGAAGCAAAAGATATGTGTCGGTGTCGCGAAAGGTGGAAAGGGGGAAATATTATTCTCTATCAGAGGGAGTAGAGAAGTTAAAAGCTCTCGCTTCGGCTAAATTTGATGAATCGGTTGATGTAGCCCTTAAATTAGGAATCAATCCTAGAAAAAGCGATGAGCAGGTGCGCGGTACCGTGGTGTTGCCCCATGGGACGGGAAGAAATGTGCGCATTGTTGTCTTAGCAAGGGAAGATAAGTGGGGAGAGGCAAAAGAGGCTGGCGCGGATTATGTAGGTGAATCAGAGATCATTGAGCAAATAGAACAGGGATGGGTCGATTTTGAAGTGTTGATCACTGAACCGGGGATGATGCGAGAGGTTGGCAAGTTGGGAAAGATTTTGGGTCCACGCAAATTGATGCCCTCTCCCAAGGCGGGGACGGTAACGACTAATCTGGCTCAAGCAGTCCGTTCCATTAAAAAAGGAAAGGTCGGTTTTATGTCTGACAAACATGGAATGATCAATCTTTGTGTCGGAAAGTCTTCTTTCGCACAGAAGGATTTGGTAGATAATGTTGGAACCCTCCTCACTTCAATTTTTAAAGAAAAACCTAGCTCTTCCAAGGGGAGGTTCTTTCGTTCCCTCTTTTTATCTTCTACCATGGGGCCGGGTGTGCGCGTCGATATACAATCTTTACATTTAATTTGAAATAGGAAATGGGGAGACTCTTAGGGTCATGCGAAAAGAAAAGCAATTGTTGTTAGATGAGATCAAAGAAGGGGTTGTATCTTCTTCAGCTTTTTTGATTGCTGAATATCGTGCGATGGGTCCAAATTTAGCCCACGAATTGCGGGTTCAACTACGTGGGGCGGGGTCTAGGTTGTTTGTGGTGAAAAAGCGCCTTTTTTTGAAAGCCGTGCAGGAGTTAGGCTTAGGTATCTCGTTATCTACCCTATCGGGTCATGTGGGGGTGATCCTGGCATCAGAGGGAGATGATCTGCTCGCTGTGAAAAAAGTATATCAATTTCGCCGCACTTATCGGGAAAACCTTGAAGTGTTGGGAGGGTATTTTCAGAATAAGCTATACACTCCTTCGGAGTGTGAGGAAGTCGCTAAGTTGCCAGATCTAAAACAGATGCGTGCGCAATTGGTCGGTTTATTACAAGCCCCTATGGTGCAAACATTGGCAACGATGGAATCCCTTCTCTTGGCTCCCATTCTCTGCATAGAGCAGAGAATGGTTAAGGAGGAAAAAGAGGGACAAGCGTGATTTTATGGATTTTTTTGGTGAGGAAAGCGTGGAAAAGGAACAGAAAGTGACCGTCGAACAGGTGGTAGAAATATTAAATCACTTCTCCGTGATGGATTTGGCAGAATTGAAAAAAGCATTGGAGGAGTCTTGGGGGGTGGAAGCCTCCTCTGCTCATCCGATGATGATGGCTGCTCTTCCAGGAGAGGGCGGGGGGCAATCAGCCTCTGCGGAGGCTGAACAGGAAGAACCCACTGAGTTTCAGGTAATTCTAGAAGAAGTGCCATCAGATAAGAAAATTGCTGCTATTAAGGTCGTCAAGGACGCGACCGGATTGACGTTGAAGGAGGCTAGGGACCTCGTGGACAATATTCCCAAGCCTGTGAAAGAGCATCTTCCAAAGGGAGAAGCCGAAGAACTCCAAGGAAAATTGCGTGATATTGGTGCGAAAGTCGCATTGAAGGGAATGTGAAGTTTCCCCTTTCTGGGAGTTAAGATCTGAAATGCGAGCGCTTGCGGGTGTGAACGAGGGAGTGGGTTCTCTTGCAGGGGATGGAGTTGTGCTCGTGTAGTCCGTGTGGCCGCTGGTTCAGTGGTTCTTCCTTGTGGTAGTGGGAGTAGCTTAGTGCAAGTAAGGACCTCCGGGGGCCTTCGTGGCATCTCCACCCTCTGTCTGGGCCTTTTTAAGCAATTTTAAAAACCAATTTAGCGGAGATATTTGTATGTTAACAAAACCACCAAAACGGGTGAGTTTTCAAAGTCAAAAGCAAAAAGAGGCAATCGACCTGCCTAACCTCATAGAGACTCAAATTAAGTCATTTCGTCAATTTTTGCAACCTGACAAACTTCCTCGTGAGAGGGAGTGCATTGGATTAGAAGAGACTTTTTCTGAAATTTTTCCTATTAAATCTTATGATGAGCAAACCTGTTTGGAATATTTGTACTATACATTATCTCCCCCCAAATATACCCCGAAAGAATGCTTTCGAAAAGGGACGACCTACAACACAACGTTGAAGGTCAAGTTTCGTTTGACCGACGAAACAGGGATCAAGGAGGAAGAGGTGTATATGGGCACTATTCCCTTAATGACCTCTCAGGGCACCTTTATCATTAATGGAGCAGAAAGGGTTGTGGTGTCACAGTTGCACCGATCTCCGGGGATCTCTTTTGAGCAAGAAAAACATCCTAAAGCTAATGTCCTCTATTCTTTTCGTATTATCCCCTATCGAGGAGTATGGGTGGAGGTTTCATTTGATTCCAACGACATGATCTATGTCTATATGGATCGGAAAAAGAGACGTCGAAAAGTATTGGCGACCTCTTTCCTTCGAACGTTGGGCTACTCCTCTGATGCAGATATCATCGAGGAATTTTTCAACACCTATCGCGTCAAAATAGAATCCGAGCAAAGTTTTACCCAGCTTGTGGGTAGGATTTTAGCCGAAGATGTAGTCGATGAGGAGGCAGAGATCATCTTTGGAAGAACCTCAGAAACTTTGACAACATCGATGCTAAAGAGGATGTATGATGCGGGGATCCGTTCTGTGCGCATTGCTGAAGATGCAGATGAGGGAAACCCGATCATTAAGATGTTGACCAAAGATCCAACAGATTCTTATGAGTCCGCCCTGAAGGATTTTTATCGAAAAATTCGTCCTGGAGAACCTGCCACGATTTCCAATGCACGCTCGATGATGATGCGTCTCTTCTTTGATCCCAAAAGATATAATTTGGGAAGGGTGGGAAGGTATAAAGTGGATCGAAAATTGGGAAGGGGGAGCGGTAGTCAAAACCTTGATTGTGTGACTTTGAAAAAAGAAGATATTGTCGACGGGTTGAAGTATCTCCTTCTATTAAAACAGGGTAAGGATCAAGTTTCCGTCGATGATATTGACCATTTGGGCAACCGTCGGGTGCGTTCGGTAGGAGAATTGGTTCAAAACCAGTGCCGTATTGGATTGGCTCGTATGGAGAAAATCGTGAGAGAACGGATGAATCTGTTCGATTTTTCTTCTGACACTTTGACTCCGGGTAAGCTGGTCTCCGCAAAAGCCCTGGTCGGTGGTTTAAAGGATTTTTTTGGGCGTTCTCAGCTTTCTCAATTTATGGACCAAACGAATCCTGTGTCGGAGCTTACCCATAAGAGGCGTCTCTCTTCCCTTGGGCCAGGGGGATTAAATCGAGAAAGGGCTGGATTTGAGGTGCGGGACGTGCATGCGAGCCATTATGGCAGGGTCTGTCCCATTGAAACTCCGGAGGGACCAAATATTGGGCTGATCGTCTCCCTCGCTTCTTACGCAAAGGTGAATGATTTCGGATTTATTGAAACGCCTTATCGAACGATCAGGGAAGGGGTGGTCACAGAAGAGATTGAATACATGACCGCTGACCAGGAAGGGGAAAAAGTGATTGCCCAAGCTTCAGCGGTGCTCGATGAACATCAGATGTTTATTGAACCTGTAGTCTGGGCAAGACATCGAGGGGAGTCTCTAAGGATTGGAGAGGAACAGGTGACTCACATGGATGTGTCATCAAAGCAGTTGGTCTCTGTAGTGACCGGACTGATCCCCTTTTTGGAGCACGATGATGCAAATCGTGCTTTGATGGGATCAAACATGCAGCGCCAGGCTGTTCCCTTGCTCAAGACTGAGGCTCCCCTTGTTGGAACAGGATTGGAGAAAAGAATTGCTAGAGATTCTGGAGCAGTTGTGGTCGCTCAAGAGGATGGAGTCGTCGAATTTGTCGATGGATTGCGTATCGTTGTGGGATCGTCATCCAATCGGGCGCATAAGGAAACCTACTGGCTCAATAAATTTATGCGTTCTAACTCCGGCACGAGTATCAACCAGACTCCTCTTTGTCATGTTGGAGATGAGGTGAGGGCAGGGGATATTCTTGCTGATGGACCCTCAATAGATAAAGGGGAGGTCGCTTTAGGGAAAAATGTCCTCGTGGCTTTCATGCCGTGGGGGGGGTACAATTATGAGGATGCGATCATTATCTCGGAGAGGTTGCTTAAAGAGGACACCTTCACTTCGATCTATCTTGAAGAGTTTGAAGTCAGCGCTCGGGATACCAAATTAGGGAAAGAAGAGATTACTCGAGATATTCCCAGCGTTCCTGAAGAAGTGTTAGTCAATCTGGACGAGGATGGAATCATTCGCATCGGTTCTGAGGTCCAACCTGGCGATATCCTTGTCGGAAAAGTGACCCCCAAATCAGAGACAGAGCTCTCTCCGGAGGAGAGGCTGCTACGAGCGATTTTTGGAGAAAAGGCCGACGATGTCAAAGATGCCTCTTTGACAGTCCCTCCGGGTAGTGGGGGAGTGGTGATGGATGTGAAAATGTTCAGCCGGAGAGATCGTTTGTCCAAGACGGATGATGAATTGGTTGAAGAAGCGACCCGTATCAAGGATATTCACAAGGAATATAAGGAAAAAGAGTCAGAACTGTTGGTTTCTTTTCATGAAAAGTTGGGCGTGCTTCTTTTGGGCGAACTAGCTCCAGATGACATCATGCATTCGATCACCGGGGATGTATTGATTCAAAAAGGGGAAAAGGTCACTCAAGACATGTTGGAGGTGATTGAGCTTGAAGATCCCGATCATCTGATCTTACCCGAAAATGATACCTATGAAGCATTGAAGAAAATCCTGTGTGAGCAGCGGTCAGATTGGCAGAAGTTGCAAATGGCGCATAAATCTGAGGTCGAATATATGCGCAAAGGGGATGTAGAGTTGGAGTCTGGGGTGATTCGTCAGGTGAAGGTCTACATTGCCACGAAAAGAAAGCTGCAAGCGGGCGATAAGATGTCTGGCCGTCATGGAAACAAGGGGGTTGTTTCTAACATTGTTCCGGAGGCAGACATGCCCTACCTCCCCAGCGGGGAGCCAGTGGATATCATTCTAAACCCCCTCGGGGTGCCTGCCAGGATGAATCTAGGACAGCTGTTGGAAACCCACTTAGGTTGGGTTGCCAAGCAGGCAGACATTCATGTCGAGAGTCCCGTTTTTGAGGGAGTCCCTGAGGAGTCGATTTGGGAGATGATGCGGAAACATGGTCTCCCTGAAACAGGCAAATCTCCCCTATACGATGGAAGAACAGGAGAACGTTTTGACCATCCCATTGTGGTGGGTTACATCTACATGATGAAACTTTCCCACTTAGTTGCAGACAAAATCCATGCACGGGCGGTGGGTCCCTATTCCCTTGTAACTCAACAACCTCTTGGTGGGAAGGCGCAGCTCGGGGGGCAACGTCTCGGGGAGATGGAGGTGTGGGGTCTCGAAGCATATGGGTGTGCCCACCTTCTAAAAGAAAGTTTGACCGTGAAATCAGATGATGTCGCAGGTCGTACTCGCGTATATGAGTCCATTGTGCGCGGAGATAACATCTCGAAGGCTGGCGTGCCAGAATCCTTTAATGTCCTCGTAAAGGAGATGCAAGGGCTCCGTCTCGACCTTTGTATGGAAGGGGAGGGTGGACCGTTGTTAGAGGGGTCCACCGCCTACGCGGGACTTGAAGAGGGGGAAAATAAGGAAAATTATCGAACTCAGTTTGATAAATTAACGATCAAAATTTCCTCAGATGAGGTAGTGCGTGGATGGTCAAAGGGAGAGTTAAAAAAGCCTGAGACGATCAATTATCGAACTTTTAAACCGGAAAAGGGAGGCCTGTTTTGCGAGAAGATTTTCGGGCCTTCCCGAGATTGGGAATGTGCATGCGGAAAATATAAGAAAATTAAGCATAAAGGTATCGTCTGCGATCGTTGTGGGGTGGAAATTACGGTGTCTAAGGTGAGACGCGAGCGTATGGCTCACATCGAATTGGCCGTTCCGGTTGTTCACATTTGGTTTTTTAAGACCCAGCCCTCCCGTATCTGCAATATTTTGGGGTTACCGATCACAGAGGTGGAACGCATTGTCTACTATGAAGAGTATGTTGTCATCAATCCAGGAAACACAAAGTTGGAGAAGAAACAGCTGCTCACCGAAGCGGAGTTGAAGGAAGCTCAAGAAAAATGGGGGCCGGAGGCCTTTGTTGTGGGGATGGGGGGAGAGGCGATTCGTGAGCTTTTGGAACAGGAGGATCTTGCACTTTTATCTGTGGACTTAAAGGATAAATTGCGGAAAACACGTTCTATGCAAGCGAGAATGAGGTTGGCGAGGCGTTTGAAAATTATTGAGGGCTTTAAAGGTTCCCCTAATCGCCCTGAATGGATGGTCATTTCCTGCGTCCCTGTGATTCCTCCAGATTTGCGCCCGTTGGTCCCCCTTGATGGAGGCCGCTTTGCTTCTTCTGATTTAAATGATCTCTATCGAAGGGTGATCAACCGAAATAATCGTCTGAAATCTTTGCAAAGATTAAAAACTCCTGAGGTTATCATCCGTAATGAGAAGAGGATGTTACAGGAGTCTGTTGATGCCCTTTTTGACAATGGACGTCATGGGCATCCTGTGATGGGGGCCGGCAATCGCCCTTTAAAATCTCTCTCAGAGATGTTGAAGGGGAAACAGGGACGGTTTCGACAGAACCTTCTTGGGAAAAGGGTCGATTATTCTGGGCGTTCTGTGATCGTCGTTGGTCCGGAGCTTAAATTCAATCAGTGTGGGCTGCCCAAAGAGATGGCGTTGGCTTTATTTGAGCCCTTCATTGTAGGAAAATTGAAGGAGAGAGGACTAATCTACACGATTCGTTCTGCAAAGAAGATGATCCAGAGGGGGGAACCTATCGTTTGGGATGTGTTGGAGGAGGTCATCCAGGGGCATCCGGTATTATTGAATCGGGCGCCTACGTTGCATCGTCTTGGGATTCAAGCTTTTGAGCCTGTGTTGATCGGTGGGAAGGCGATTAGCATTCATCCTCTCGTCTGCGCAGCTTTTAATGCAGATTTTGATGGGGATCAAATGGCCGTCCATCTTCCCCTCTCCGTAGAAGCTCAGTTGGAGGCCAAGTTGTTAATGATGGCTCCAGACAATATCTTTTTGTCCTCTTCTGGGAAGCCGGTAGCGGTTCCCACAAAAGATATGATTTTGGGACTTTACTACGTCATGCGCGATCCCATCTATGTTCCGGAGGACCATGGTAGGAAGACGAAGTATTTTGGTTCCCCCGAGGAGGTATTGCACGCTCTGTTCGCTGCACATAGCTTCAACTGGTATGAAGGGGAGCAGTCGGAGGGAGAGCGATTAGACGACATGGGGCGCGGTTTGCACATTCACGAAAGGATCTATGTCAGGCTGTCTGGGGTCGGTCAAGGGATTGTGGAGACGACTCCGGGAAGGGTTTTATTCAATGTGGTAGTTCCTCCCGAACTAGGTTTTCAGAACTATGCGTTGAAGGGCAAAAAGATGGCGGGGCTGATCTTGGAGGCGTACAAAAAAGTGGGGCTAGAGGCGTGTGTGCAGTTTTTGGATCGCTTGAAAGATCTTGGTTTTTATCATGCAACAAAAGCCTCTCTTTCATTGGGAGTGAAGGATGTCTGTATCCCTGAAGAAAAAGAGGAGGTGTTGAAGCAGACCCAGGGAAAGGTTAGCTTGGTCATGCAACAATATGAAGATGGGGTGATCACAAGAGGGGAACAACATTCCAAGGTCATCAGCATTTGGACAGATTCTTCCGAATTTTTGTCCGATATTCTCAGTAAGTTGATCAGCACACCAAATCATCGGGGTGAGTTGAATCCTCTCTTTCAGATGATGGATTCAGGTGCTCGTGGAAATAAGTCTCAGATCAAACAGTTGGGAGCTCTGCGCGGGCTGATGGCTAAGCCTTCTGGGGAGATTATCGAGTCTCCCATTACGTCAAGTTTTCGGGAGGGATTGAGCGTGTTGGAATTTTTCATCTCTTCGCATGGAGCACGAAAAGGGTTAGCGGATACGGCATTGAAAACAGCAGATTCTGGATATCTCACTCGGCGTTTAGTCGATGTTGCGCAGGATGTGTTGGTCACGGAGGTAGATTGCGGTACATTGAGCGGCATCGAAAAGACGGCAATTTTGCAAGGACAGGATGTTCTTCTACCTCTTCACGGTCGTATCTTTGGACGCACGGTGTGCGACGATGTGTTTATGCCGGGAGACCAAAAGACTGTTTTAGCCAAGTCTGGCGATACGTTGTCTGCCCAGCAGGCGATTGCTATCGATGATGCCGGGATAGAACATTTGCGCGTTCGCTCTTGTTTAACCTGTGAGGCAAAGCGAGGGGTTTGTTCCAAATGTTATGGGTACAATCTGTCCAATGGAAGGGCCGTTGCCTTAGGTGAAGCGGTTGGCATTGTTGCTGCGCAGTCGATCGGAGAACCTGGTACGCAGTTGACGATGAGAACCTTCCAACAAGGAGGGGTTGCTTATGCCTCTACAACCCCCGATCTTGTTTCTGAGCAGGAGGGGATCATCGTTTACCAAAATTTGCGTACAGTGCGCAATCGTGAGGGGCATTGGATTGCGCTCAATAAAAATGGAATGATCCATATTATGCGCGATGAAGGGCGTTCTTTAGAGGAGTATAAGGCGCTCCTCAGCACGAAGTCCACGGAACCGTTGGCGACCTATTCTATTGAGTTGGGAACATCGATCTACTTGGAGGATGGGGCCAAGGTCAGAGTTGGAGAGCGCATTGGGCATTGGGAGCAATATCATATTCCCATTATTTGTGAAAAGCCTGGGTTGGTAAAATATGAAGATTTGGTCGAGGGCATCTCCTCTATTCAGAGGGTGAACAAGCAAACTGGGCAGACCGAAGTGATGGTGCGTCAGCATCGAGGGGAGTTGCATCCACAGATTAGCATCTATTCGGACGAGAAGAATGAACATCTAATTGGGACCTATGCTATTCCTGCTGGGGCGTTCATCTCCGTGATGGATGGGGGAAGTGTAGAGGCGGGAGATCTTCTTGCGCGCCTGCCGAGGGGGGCAGTGAAAACGAAGGACATTACTGGAGGCCTCCCACGTGTCGCTGAATTGTTTGAAGCTCGTCGACCTCGAGATGCTGCGGAGATTGCAAAAATTGATGGAGTGATCGAGTTCAAAGGCGTGCAAAAACATAAAAAAATTGTTGTCGTACGGGATGAAGAGATGGGGTTAGAGGAAGAACATCTCATTCCACTGACCAAACATGTCATTGTCCAGGGGGGGGACATTGTTGTCAAAGGGCAACAGCTGACCGATGGGGTAGCCTTTCCTCAGGAAATTCTAGAGGCTTGCGGGCCGAGAGAACTGCAAAAGTATTTGATTGATCAGGTACAGGAGGTGTACAATCTGCAAGGAGTAGATATCAATGATAAACATTTAGAAATCATCGTGCAACAGATGCTAAAAAAGGTTAGAGTGACCGATCCGGGAGACACCATCTTTCTATATGGAGAGAATGTTGATAAAAAGCTTTTTCATCGGCAGAATGGCGACGTGATAGAGGAGGGGGGAAAGCCTGCCCAAGCTTCTCCTGTGCTCTTGGGTGTGACCAAGGCTTCCTTGAGTACGGAATCTTTTGTGTCGGCCGCTTCTTTCCAAGAAACGTCTCGTGTGTTGACCGAAGCGGCCTGTGAGGGCAAGACAGATTATCTACTCGATTTCAAGTCCAATCTGATCATGGGAAATATGATTCCAGGAGGTACAGGATTTGAAGGTTATGAAAAACGGGTCAGGCAACGTGTCGATGAGGTAGAGGAGGACCTTCTCAGCTTTTCTTTTTAATTGTTGCAGGGTAAAGGGAGCCAAGCATAGCGATAGTGGTCAAGGCGAGTGGCGCTTTAGGGCCATTTCGTGTTAGCATGTTGTTTTCTTAGGGAGTGGGTGGTGTGTGCAGGAGTTATCCAGCATTGGGAGGAGTGTAATGGGCCACTGGCGAGAGATGGAAGGGAAGGGGTATTGGTGGTTATTTTTTCTTTGTTTATTTTTTGGAACTTTTGGATGGCATCGGTTGTATGTGGGGAAGGTATGGTCTGGGGTCATCATGTGCTTAACTGTGGGAGGGGTAGGAGTTTTGTGGGTCGTTGATCTTCTCTTCATCATTTTAGGAAGATTTAAAGATAAGCGAGGAAAAAGGATTAGGCCCTATCGTCTGAGAGGAAATTTTTCGTATCCTAAATTGTCGGAACACACTGGTCATTAACAGGATAGACTCTTTTTCCTCCACAGAGGGATGTGATCCTTCTTTTCATCTTAAAAGAGATCGTGTATTAAAAAAATGTGAAGCTTCTTATAAAACTCGAGAGAAAGAGATGAAGTCAAATTCATGCAACACATTGTGATATTAGGGGGAGGTTATGGCGGGGTTTGTGCGGCTCTTTGCTTGGAAAAAGAGCTAAGAAGGAGGGCAGTTGACCTCACCATCACTCTCGTGAATCGTGAGGGATATTTTATTTTTCAGCCAATGCTTGCAGAAGTGGTCGGCGGCACACTGAACATGTTGGACGTGGTGATTCCTTTCAAGCGGTTGTTATCGAAATCTCTTGTCCATGTTCGGGAGATTGCTGGTGTAGACTTTGAATCCCAGAGGGTGATTCTGTCTCCCAAATATAGTCAGAAGGGTCTTTCTCTTCGCTATCATCATCTGGTCTTTGCTTTGGGGACGGTAACCGATTTTCGAAATGTAGCCGGGTTGCACGAACAGGCAGTCCCTTTCAAAAATTTAGCGGATGCCATTCATATTCGAAATCAGGTCATCGAAATGCATGAGGCGGCCGAGTCGGAAACGGATTCTCAGATAAAAGAAAAATTGTTGACCTTTGTCATCGTTGGAGGTGGGGGGTCAGGTGTTGCCATCGCCGCTGAGATCTGCGATTTTTCTCGGAGCTTAGTGAAGTCTTACAAGGGGATAGATCCTCGGATCGTACGAGTGATTCTGGTGCATGCCAAACATCGATTGATGCATAGCGAAGTGAGCCCTTCCATCGGTAAGAAGGTAGAGGATATTTTGAAAAAAAAGGGGGTGGACGTCCTCTTAAACAGTCGTTTAGTTTCGGCAACGCAAGGTTTAGTCACATTGAATGGGGGGCAACAGATCGCTGCTCAAACGATTATTGCTACCATTCCTTCGGCCCCCAATCCGCTGATAGAACATTCTCCCCTTAAATTGCACCAAGGAAGGGTGATCACCGATGAGCATATGCGTGTGCTCGATCAACCCAACGTTTGGGCCATCGGTAATTGCGCGGAGGTTCCCAACCTTGCGGGGGAACATTATGGTTTTCAAAGGGTCTCCTTTGCGGAGCATCAGGCTAGGATTCTCGCACACAATATCGTTGCTTGTGAGCAGAAGATGCCGATGAAATCCTTTCATTTTAAACCGTTGAGGAATGTGGGGATTCTGGGGCGTCGGTGTGCGATCATGCAGGTCTGGGGTAAATATGAGTGGTCTGGTTATTTGGCATGGTTATGTTGGCGTGGATTTTTTTGGTCCAAGTTGCCGGGGATAGGTCGAAAGATTCGAGTGGCGATTTCTTGGTTTCTCGATGCTTTGCTACCCTTTGATCCCGTCCACATTAGGACTATCGCCCCTGCAGGGATGGCTCAACTTCATTTTGAGAAGGACGACATTATTTTCAATCAGGGAGATGTGGGGGATTATCTCTATCTTATCATTGATGGAGAGGTCGAGTTATCCATTGAGGACCAAGAGAGGTTGAGGGTCATCAACCATTTAGGAAAGGGGGAGTTTTTTGGAGAGACCGCTCTTTTTGAAGACCAGACGAGGATGGCCACCGTGCGTTGCGTCACTCCCGTGAGTCTATTTGCTGTGAAAAAGCAAGACATGCATATCTTGCTTTCATATTTTCAAGAGTTTCGATATCAAATTGAGCAGGCTTCAACGAAGAAATTGGCCATATCACAACAGACACAAGAGAGTGGAGGGTAGGTGTGCTCAGCGCATGAAGGGCCTCTTCATTTCCCTCTTTTCCCACGGCGGTTAAGGAAATTTGAACTGCTAGACCCTCCTAGGGCTCTTTTCTCCTCCCTCGGGTGAACCTCTTTTCCCGCAGAAAAACAGCTGAAGAAAAGCGCCGATACAGGTGAGAAAGAAGCATTTTCCTGTGGCGGGGGGGAGGTAGACTCTTCAGAATCCAACCGGGAGACTACTCTCCTCCAAGGCGCAAATGAGGCTCGATTTCATACGTTGTTCTCCTTCGAGGTCCCCCAAGTAACCGTGCAAGCACGCATTCCGACAGCTGTCAGATAGGGATTGCCATAGTTCAACCTCGGGATGATAAGAATCTGTCCTAAGCATTGCGGTCTGTATCTCAATGAACTCGCTTAAATTTTTACATTCTTCCATCATTTGGGCAACCTTTGAAACATATAGCTCTCGCATTTGTTTCTCTACATGGTCAAGATAGCCATTATTTCCCATTTCATGGATGATTTCTACCATTTTTTGAAACGGTTTATCCCACTCAATACACCCTAGAGTGGCCTTTCTGGCTCGCAGAAAGCGGTCTACGATCTGGCCGAACAAATTGATTGCATCTCGTCGTTGGGGAGAAGTGTGACCTATCTCTTTTGCCAGTGCACCTATCTCTCTGTAGACGCAGAAACGCAGAAAACGGGCCACAAGGGATCTCTTTACGACTACTATCGGAGGAAGCAACATTTTTTTAAACAGCGTGATAAAGAAGGGAACAACGTTTTCTCTTCCTATACATTCTTTGAATGAAACCAATAACTCTCCTGTCTCAACCATCTCCTGTACCGACGACGGCACATCTTCATTGAGTAACAAGCTACCATTGGTTTCTATCTGTGCAACCAACGACACAATATCTATACTTCCGTCCAAGGCATCAGGAGCGTACTTCTCTAGTGTTTCCTTCAATGCTTGTATAATGAGTGAACGCTGTTCCTTTGTGTGTTGCGCGAGCAGTCCCCCTTGCCGTTCCCTATTTTCCCGGAGGGGGCAATTGCGGGGACAAAAAGCGGCAGGAAGTTGCAGATATACCTCTGAATGGATGGTGGAAAGAAGCCCATCAGCCTGTTCTGTTCCCTCTGGAAGGATTTTCGAGATCTCCGTTAACATCGTATGTGTAAGACGATGATACTTTTCCGAGGAGCCATCATCGGACAATTGTAAGCATTTGTTCTCGTCCTTCAGCAGCCATAAAAACCCAAAAAACCTCTCCACAAAGCTGCACTGATGCCCTGCGCACCCTAATTTGGGTAAGATGGTAATCATGGCTTGCATGATCTCTTTCCATTGTGATTCTTCTAAAAGGGAACAATGTTTCTTCAGGAAATAGTGCAGGTTTAGCAAAATTTTCCACATCCAATTACTTTCAATGGGGGCAGACTCAGAAATTTGTCCACACTCTTCTTTTATGACATCGATTACGACGTGCGCGACATCTAGGACTTGTTTGCTTGAAAGGGTAAGCTTGCGAGAAGCAGAAGCCCCCTCGTTTGCTTTTCCTTGTTGGCATTTAAACGCTTTTTCTACAGGATTTTCTTTGGTCAATTCGGACAATAAAACAGAAACAACATGTCTGAAGAGTATGGATTCCATACTCTCCTCGCTGTCTCCATCCTTGCAGCGAGAGAATTCTCTACAAAGAGGCCAACACTCCGGTTCTGTTTGTTGAACTAGCAAAAACATGCTCGTCATATTGTCATCAGGATTTTCTCCATTCTCCTCCTCTGCACAGCCATAATCTCGCAAAAACTTCTGAAGAATCTCTCCCAACGTTAACATGGCTGCCGTTTGAACCGATGCAGATGGGAACGACACCTCCTTATTTGTCGAAAGCAACGCAGGCGGGGAACCAAAGTTGACATTAGCAAGCTCTTCAGTTGTTAGAGGCTGATGCACCTTACACTTAGCTGTTATTGAAGATTCCGTCATGCTCAACACATGGTGCTGTGGAACAGATATTGCCGCGATGTGGTCCACACTCTCTTCTTGATCTTAATAATTCCTACATACACGGAGCATGGTAACATAAATGTGAAATTTAAGTCCATTGCATAACCTCTGGTTGGTCGACTTTACGTGAAAAATCATAAAAATTCGAGTGAGAATTCCAAGAGTTGGAATCATCATAAGATATTCATTACAAATGATTTAGATATATTCTCTCTTTTTCTATTTCCGCTGTATTACACAGCTTGGTAATCATCGATGAACTCCAAGAGAAGTTATGCAACGGTCTTAATTTATGTCAAATCAACCATTCATAAACATGTGCGCGATCCTCGCCAAGAGGAAGGATTCTAACTCATATCGATATCTCCACGAGACTAACTCCTGCATCTTCTTTATGGGGGAGGACGTCTGACTTAGATGATGCAACATACGATCCCGAACCTCTATCCACCAGCTCATCGGACACTCCTGTGCCCAACTTTGAAGGTGGATTTTATCCTCTTTTTTATCAACATTGCATAAAAAGTGAGCCAGTTCGCTCATGTTCTCTGCTGTTAAAGACCCAACTGCTACTGTGTGATTGGCCTCTAGAAAAAAACGTTTTATATGCTCTTCGTATCTCTTTTCCTGATTTTCCTCTAGGAATTTAAGAGCATTTTGTACATGTTGCTCCTCAATGCGCTCATGTTTCGTTAAGTCTAATTTAAGCAATTGGGCAAGTTCGGTGTAAACTTCTTTTTGTAACTGAGGGAGATCGGCAAATGGAGGACGGTAGCAGTACGCTTTCCAGCCTATCCACAATAGCATTGAGTGGTGTTCAGGGAAAAGATTGTTAAGTTCCTGGACCATCGAGATATATGCATTAAGCGAATCCTCATCAGATAAAACTTCTGTGATGTTTGCAAAAAATAAATCAACAAATGTGTCTTGCATGTCAAAAGTTGGTAAATCCTTCACTATTTTACTCAGATGTAAAACGGTGTTTTTAATCGTGTTCTGCTCCCCACCCTGTTTCGCATAGGCACACACTACTTGCCAAAGCGCAGTAGTACATTTGGAGAGAGTCTGCCATTCTAGAAGCTCCTTTTCCCACATCCACTTTTTTCTAATAGTTTTTGTATATAGTTGTTTTCTTCTACAGCTTTCTTTTTTACAGTGAATACCGCAGTTGGCGTAGACATTCGCTGAGATAAAAAACAGATTTCTCTTTTGAAATTCTCTAAAGGCATCTATGCACTGAGACATAAGGGCCCCATCTTCTGAAAACAACAAGGGTGGTTCAACCTTTTTGAGGAGGGAAGCAAGGAGGGAATAGGCAATCCATCCGGCCATATCTACCAGATTCAGCGATGATTCATCAACTTGCTGACGAGCTAGATTAAAATCTGTTCTATAACTCTGACGTAGCTTTTGGAAGAGGGAATGAATGGTCGAAAAACGGATGCACACTATCTTCTCGAGCTTTCCTTCAATCGTCTCTATCGACATAGTTGTACACAGTTCGATCTCTCTCCCCGTCTTCTTCTCAAACCATGTTTTCCAAGGTTTCAGCATTGTACAAAGATAATCACCGTCAGAGATATCACGCGTTCCAGTGACAGAGAAGTGCAGATTGCTTAGGCTCTCTAAGTCGAGGGGCCTTACAAACAAAAGTGCGGATGAGAGCCTCATTATCCGATGCTGTATCTCCGGCGGCAGCTCCATCATCTGACGCTGTATCTCCAGCCAAGGTAACAGGTTTCGAAAATACTGAAGAAAATTATGCAATCGAATGAGGGGGAGCATGCGATATTGCCCCTTCCAAGGTTCCCCTATATGCCAACGTTTGGCTGAATGATTGGCAGTACAGAATGATATTCTTTCTGGTAGGAGAATAGAGGGACTATTTCCTCTTATCCGAAAAACTGATTGAATAAGTTGTATCAATTTTTCACCGAAGTGAAGACAATTAAAGATCATGTGAATTCTAACAAATAAATCTTAAAAAGTCAATTGTGCGTACAATATTCAGCGTAAAGTACGCGTTCACGGGGGTAACAGATCGATCTGAAATATTCGGCCAAGCCGGTATTCTTTTAGTTTCGATCAGTAAATGGCCCTATTGAAAAATGGGCCTGTTGAAAAAATGACCGTTTTTGGGACAAATTATGACTAGATTTATGCTTGCCCTTGTCTCTGATTTGATTATTTTACTCCTGATTTTGTGTTTTTTGCAAAATCAGGGCAGGGGGGACTGTTCAAAACCCTTGCAAAACTG
>Ga0209562_1000109_pt1 | contig 40241 bp, 40 predicted proteins | sample WorMetvacBELIZE2_FD_187399 | JGI IMG/M metagenome (GOLD analysis project Ga0209562, IMG submission 187399) | Marine gutless worms symbiont microbial communities from Max Planck institute for Marine Microbiology, Germany - Olavius vacuus BELIZE.2... | ecosystem: Host-associated > Annelida >... | reverse complement strand
GATTTCAAGGTTAAGTTTTAATCAAATAAATTTGGCAGATTAGGGTTTTATGCTTAAAAATAAAGCTGTAATAAAATCAAATATTTTTTAATATTTTTTACGAAGATTTAAATAATTGAAATATCGTTTGATTAAGAAAATTTTACTGACTCGAATAACAATATTGCTATTGGTTATTTCTCTGCATTTTTTAATTTTATCCAAAATAAATATTCTGAACTTAAAGTTAAACTTTCCAAATGTCGAATCAAAACCGGTTATTCTGGAAATCTTATCAGATTCAAGCAAGCCAAAAAATTTTGAATCTAAAATTATAGAACCTAGCAAAAAAAGCATTCTGGTTCAGAAAACCAAAATAGTTAAAAATAAATCAATAGCTAAAATGATTAAAAATAAAACCAAGCAGAAAGCTTTAAAAAAGACAAAAGTTAATGAATTAATCGTTCCCACAAAATCATCGCAGCTTGCAAGTTTGTCGAATCAAAATAATATGCAGAACAATAACAGTCGAACACATGGAACAGGAATTGCTAAAGCTTTAGAACTTTGCGAACATATGGAATTACCAAATTATCCTATCAGTGCTCGTGAAGATCTGGTTGAAGGTAAAATAAATGTTGTATTTAATATTACTAATCAAGGAATTTTTAAAAGTATAAAAAATATAAATTTTTGGGGAATTCATAAGAACTATCAGCAAGAATTTAAAACTGAAATTATCAAAGCATTATCTCAATATCGATGCCAACAAGATCTACCAATTTTATTACTTGAACGAAATTTTAATTTTCAACTAGCCGATGTTAATTGATACTCATTGCCACTTAGATTTTCCTGAATATCAAGATTCTACAGTTGCTAATAATATACCGTTTAGCGAGGTTCTCAATAATATGAAGGGTAATGGTATAGATTTTGCAATAACTATCGGTGTTAATTTAGAAAATTGGCAACAGGTTCACCAAATAGCCCTTGAAAATGAAAATATTTATTGTTCGGTAGGGGTTCATCCCGATTATCAAAATGCCCGAGAACCAAGCATAGATGAATTAATTGAAAAAGCAAAATTACCAAAAGTAGTTGCAATTGGTGAATGCGGACTTGATTATTTTCATTGTCCTGATAAACCTAAATGGCAAGAAGAACGATTTGTTAAACACATTATTGCAGCAAAAACCTGCCAAAAACCATTAATTATCCATAGCAGAGATTGCGGGAATCGGATGATTGAGATTTTAAAATCTGAAAGAACAACTGAAAATAATACCGGAGTTATGCATTGTTTTACCGATTCTTGGGATATTGCCAAAGCTGCAATTGATCTGGGTTTTTATATTTCATTTTCAGGAATTGTGACTTTTAAAAATGCCAAATTAATTCACGAGGTTGCCACCAAAGTTCCAGTAGATAGATATTTAATTGAAACTGATGCCCCATATTTAGCTCCAGCACCTTATCGAGGTAAAACCAATCAACCGGCTTATGTTAGATATGTTGCAGAAGCAATTGCAAAATTGAGAAATACTGAATTTAACAAAATCGCTGAACAATCTACGGAAAATGCAGTTCGGCTATTTAAACTACCTATTCAATAGTTATTTGAAAATTAGTTTACTCAAATTTATAATTTTCTTAACTTCGATAGTCTGAATTAATTTTTACATAATCATAGCTAAGATCGCAGGTATATATTGTTGTTTGTGCCTCACCTTGATTTAGATTAATCTCTAAAATAAATTCGGGGGCCTGCATAATTTTTTGCACTTCAATTTCAGATTTTTGATGATAATTTGCTGCTCTTGCACCTTTTTCAACAACTATGATATTTTTAGTATTAGCTTGAGAACTGCCAATTGCTAATGAAATTTTTTCGATTTCCAGATCCCAAATCTTAGCGTTACCAATAGCAGCTAATATCCGACCAAGATTAGGATCGCCGGCAAAAAAAGCAGTTTTTACTAATGGTGATAAGGCAACACTATCAGCAATTATTTTTGCATCTTTAGTTGATTTGGCACCTAAAATTTTAATGGTTACAAGTTTTGTCGCCCCTTCACCATCGCGAATAATTGATTGAGCTAATGAATTTGTTATTTTCAATAATAACTTGTGTAATTCTGAATAATCAGGGTGTTCTTTACTGGTAATTAAATCACCTACCTGATTAGTTGCAATAATTACAAAACTATCATTGGTTGAGGTATCACCATCTACAGTAATTTGATTAAAAGTCTCATTCGCAATTTCTCTAGTTAATTCTTGGAGTAGTTCGGGATTTACTTTGGCATCAGTTGCAATAAAACTTAGCATGGTAGCCATATTGGGGTGAATCATCCCTGAACCCTTTGCAATTCCTGTTGCAGTATAAATATCATTTCTATCCGAATAAATTTTAGCAACGGTGTCGGTAGTCATTATTGCCTTAGCGGCATTAAGCCAAGATTGTTGACTTGCACTTTGTAGATCATCAATAGCTTTATCAATACCGGAATTGACTTTATCAATTGGTAGTCTTTCTAAAATAACGCCGGTCGAAAAGGGTAAAATTTGTTCGGCCTGACAATTTAAAAGTTTAGCCAGCTTTTTGCAAGTTAATAGAGTATCTTTAATTCCTTCTTCACCAGTTGCCGCATTTGCACAACCGGAATTAATCAATAATCCGCTAATTTTCCCTTTGGTTAAATGTTGCTGACAAACTTGCACCGGCGCTGCCTTAAAATGATTCTGGGTAAATACCGCCCCTATTGATGCATTATCGAAGGTAATTAAGCATAGATCATATCGATTCTGATATTTAATTTCAGCAGCAGCAACTCCGATATTAATTCCCGAAATTGGTAAGATTTCAGAAACCTGGGTTGTGGGATTTTGAAGGTTTACAGGCATTTATAAACTATTTTTAATTATCGTTGACGATATATCTCAACTCCTACACTTTCAACAGCTTTTATTGGTTCTAATTTTTTTATTGCAATATTTACCGCAAGAATTTGGGGAATTTTAAAACACTCATCAGCAATTTTATGACCAAGGGTTTCCAATAGATAAATATGTTGAGACGATATTGCTCTTTTTGCGGCTTCAACTAATTTTTCATAGTTGATTACCTCCTCAATAGAATCTTGCTTAGGATTAGCTAATTCTTGAGGAATTTGAGCTTCAATATTTACAAAAACTGAACGCAAAAACTTTTCATGCTCATAGATGCCAATTGAAACATCAAGCGCCAAGTTATTAATTCTCAAAATGGCATTTTTATTAGTCATTTTTTAATTTTTAGGTAAAAGAGACATCGCGAGTTAATTTTTTATAAGATTGACCGCCATCTACGCAGATTACTTCACCGGTAATTGATTGATTATTGGCTAGAAATATAACTGATTGGGCAATATCCTCGGGGTTCCCCGCACTACCGGTCAACGCTTTTTTATGAGCCTTGGCAAAACTTTTAGCAGTCATATATTTACTAGGAATTGTAAGCCCCGGAGCAATTCCGCAAACTCTGATTTTCGGGGCATATTCAATTGCTGCCATTTTAGTTGCAAAAAAAAGAGCCGACTTGGTAACGGTATAACTAAAAAAATCAGGATTGACGGCAAATAATTTGTGATCTAGAATATTGATAATACAGTGATCAATTTTTTTGGATTTATATTTATCTACTTGTGAAAAAAACTCTTGCATTAAAAAAATTGGAGCTGAAAAGTTAATTGCCAAATGCTTTTTTAAAATTCTGGGATTAATATTTTTACAATTATCATATTCAAAAATTGCTGCATTATTAACTAATAAATCAAGTCTACCAAAATCTTTATAAATTTTTTTTATTATTTTTTGACAATTTTGCTGATTGATTTTATTTGAAAATTGATGCTGATATAACTTAACTTTAATTGGATATTTTGAAACTAATTCTCGTTGAAGTTCTATTGCCGCAATTTTCGATTTTGCGTAATGTATTGCCAAACTATATCCGCCTTCAGCTAATTTTTGAGAAATCGCTCTACCAATCCTGATTGCGCCACCCGTTATCAATGCTACTTTAGTTGCATGATTCTGATCATTTTTTTTATTTACAGATATACTGGTCAAATTTAATTTGCTCTTAGATTTTGACATTGAAATTAACCATTCAAAGCAAAGATTATAATCTTGGAAAAATATTTTATTATGCCTAGTTCAATTTCAACCTTGCCGGTATTTATATTAGCCGGACCTACGGCTGTTGGCAAAACAAACATAGCTTTAAAACTGGCAACCAGATACAATTTTGAGATTATTAGTGCGGATTCAGCTCAAGTTTATATTGGTATGAATATTGGCACTGCTAAACCCGATGTTCAAATACTAAATCAAATTCAACATCACTTAATAAATCTGATTACTCCTGAGGAATCTTATTCGGTTGGCAGATTTATTCAAGATACATCTATTGCAATTAACAAAATTCATAAATCAAACAAAATCCCTTTAATTGTTGGCGGCACCATGCTCTATATTAACGCTTTACTATTCGGTATCCACAGTCTACCAACGGCAAATCAAAGTATTCGAAAAAAAATTGAAGAAAGTGCAAAAATAAATGGTTGGGAATATCTTTATCAACAATTATTAAATATCGATGATAAAACCGCTAAAAATATTCATCCATCAGATAAGCAAAGAATTAGTCGGGCTTTAGAAATTTTTCACAGTTTTAAAATCACACCTTCACAATATTATGCACAAACCAAAAAAAATCAAAAATTCAACTATAAAAATATTTGGATAACTGCAAATAATCGCACTCAACTTCGAGCAAATATTACGACAAGATGGTTGAAAATGATTGAGGATGGGATAATTGATGAATTAAAATATTTGAAAAATCAGTATAGATTAAATCCAAATTTACCTTCAATGAGAACTATTGGTTATCGACAAATTTGGCAATATTTAGCCGCAAGAAACAATAATAATCAACCAGGTTTATTAGATTTATATAACCAAAAAGCAATCAATGCCACTTCGCAATTTGCCAAAAGACAAATGACTTGGCTTAAAAGCATAATTGCCAAGTCTAGTGAAAATAATCTCTTTCCCCAATTGATTCTTGATTATCAAGAATCTGATAATTTATTAAAGAATAAAATATCAAAATTTATCGACTATCATTTAAACAATTAAATAATATTTCTATCTTTATTATAGACCTGATGATATTTAATAAAATCTAAAATATATTTATGCAAAATAAAATATCATTATTGGTTTTAGCTGCAGGAATTGGCAGTCGTTTTCAAGGTCTCAAACAACTAGTTCCAATTGGCATTGGGGGAGAAACTTTGCTTGAATACAATTTATATAATGCAATCGAAAATGGCATAGCAAAAATTGTTTTTGTAGTATCCGAAAATATCTCTAAAGATTTCCAAAAAAACATTATTGATCGAATCGGCAATCGAATTAATATTGAAATGGCATTTCAAAGATTGGATGATATTCCCTCAGAATTAACTATTGCAAAAAATCGACTAAAGCCGTGGGGGACTTTACATGCAGTCCTAGCTGCCAGAAATAATATTGATACAGCTTTTATCGTTATCAATGCCGATGATTTTTATGGCGCCCAGGCATTTAGCAAAATTATTGATTTTTATCAAAACAATCAAAAGGTAGAAGATGAGCCGTTAAAATGCGCAATGGTTGGATATCCGGTAAAAAGGACCTTATTTGGAAGTAAACCGGTTAATCGGGGTATCTGCATTGAAAATAATGGGATATTGATTAAATCAGAAGAATATCAAGTTGCTTTAGATAATCAAAACCAAAGAGCATATAGTTTTGATTCAAAAAATAAAAAAACTTTAATCGCCGATAATCGACTGGCTTCCATGAATTTTTGGGGATTCCCGCCAAATATATTTTCATATTTTGTTGAATATTTTAATCAGTTCATTAAGAATAATTATGAAGATTTAACCAGTGAGTGTTTTTTACCTGATGCCATTAGTTATTTAATTCAACAAGAAAAAATCCAATGTCAAATCTTATCAACTACCGAAAATTGGTTTGGAATTACCTATCCTGAAGATAAAGAAATTTGCAAAAATCAAATCGCAAAACTAATCGAAGCTGGGGAATATCCGATAAAACTTTGGCAATAGTTGCAATTTATACAGCTTATTCTTCTTCGCCAAATTTATTATTAATTAATTCAGATAATGAATCAATAGCATTTTGAGCATCTTCGCCATCTGCGCTGATTGTAACCATTGATCCAATTGGCGCGGCTAACATCATAACCCCCATAATGCTTTTAGCATTCACTTCTTTTTGTTCTCGTGAAAGTGTTACTTTAGATTGAAAACGGCTTGCGGTTTGAGTCAATTTTGCCGAAGCTCTTGCATGCAAACCTAATTTATTTACGATTTCTACTTCTTTAGTGACAATCGGCATATCTACTCCTATTATTTAATTTATGTATTATATTATCTTGACCATTTACCAAAAATTCTACTAAGTTTAGTAAAGACATCTCCTCTCGATGATTAATTGCCCGAATTAATATTGGTAAATTAACTCCAGCTATAGCGGCAATATTTTTATCATCTACAAACTCACAACAATAATTTGCCGGTGAACCTCCAATAATATCAGCTAAAACCAATACCCCACTACCGGTATTTAACCGATTACAGGTATCGATTATTTTTTGGCGTAATGAATTATGATGCAGATCATTATCAGTTGATACTTCTTCAAGCATAATCGGCGTTTCACCCAATATATGAGTGATCGCACTAATAAAAGCTTTGCCTAAATCCCCATGAGTAACTAATATTATCCCAATCATTATTTTTTTGCCTTAGGTTAGAGATTAATATCCAGATTATAATCTTTTATAATTTTAAACTTCATGCGTTCGAATCCCAATAAAATGTAGATTATAAAATTAATTTTATGATTGACCAGCAAATTAATTTTTTAGAGTATCGAAAAAAATTTGAATTTGATCGCTCACCATTAATTCGCTGGCAGAAATTTAACAAAGATATTATTCCTCTATGGGTTGCCGATACAGATTTTCAAGCTCCATCATCAGTAATTAAAGCGATTAGTAAAAGAGCCAATAGCGGTCGGTTTGGTTATTGCTCACCACCAAAATCATTAAACCGGGTAATTGCCAATTATTGCGCTCGCAAATACCAATGGACTTTTGCTGAAAATAATATTGTTTATATAAATAATGTAGTTGCCGGAATTGCTGCTGCAATTTTATCCACAACTTCCAAAAACCAATCAGTAGCAATACCTAAACCTATATATGCACCATTTTTTAAAGTAGCTGCTTCACTAGAGCGTAAAATTGCATATATTGAATATCAAATTAATAATCAACGATTAATTCCCGATTTTAGTCAACTCAACACAACTATATTAAAAAATGCAAAACTATTTTTATTCTGCCATCCCCATAATCCCGGCAGCACTTTATTTTCATTCGATGAACTTCTAAAAATTGCTAGTGCTTCTGTCGAAAATAACTGGGTTGTTTGCAGTGATGAAATTCATGCGGATATTATTCTTAGTAAAAATCAAAAACATCTGCCATTGGCTAATCTCCCTACTGATAAAGTTGGCGATCAGTTTCATCAACAAGTAATCACTTTAATGTCACCAAATAAAGCTTACAACATTCCTTCAATAGGTATGGGATTTGCGATAATTTCAAATCCGACAATCCGCTCAAAATTTAAAAAAATATGTGAGCCTTGGCATAATTTTAATGTGTTGACTTTGGAAGCTATGTTTGCAATCTATGAAGATAGTGATGATTGGCTTGCCGATAAAATTAAAAAATTACAAAAAAATGTTGAGCTTTGTAATAAATGGGCTGATGAATTGTCTGAATATATCACTATGATTATTCCCGAAGCAACATATCTGGTATGGATTAAAATTAATTCTCCAGATATATTTAATGAGTTTTCATTAGAAGAGCATTTCGCTAAATTTGGAATTGGGATACAAGATGGCAAAATTTATGGTAGCCCCGGTTTTATCAGATTAAATATAGCCACAGAATATTCAATTCTTGAAGAGGCGTTAAGACGAATGAGCAAAGCAATAAATGCCATATTTAAAAAATAGTAAGTGGAAAAATAATCTCAAAACTAACAATTTTTAGCTGTTGTTTAGCTTAATTTTTCAGTTTTTAATAAATGCAGTATAATAATTCGTTCCAGAGAAATTAATATATCAATTTTTCAATTAAACTTTCCACTGTTTGAAATTTCAAAAAGAAGCTTTAAATAGGTCTCTTAAAGATGATATCTAAATAATTTGATATCAATTATTGAAAATTTAATTTGGAGATAAATAATGAGTAACTCGATAGAGCATATAAATGATAGTCAATTTGAACAGGTAGTTATAAAATCATCTACCCCGGTTTTAGTTGATTTTTGGGCTGAATGGTGCGGTCCCTGTAAAACTATTGCACCGGTATTAGATCAACTTGCACAAGACTACGCTGATAAATTAAAAATAGTTAAAGTTAATGTAGATGAAAATCAGCAATATGCAGCTCAATATAAGGTGCGGGGAATTCCCACTTTGCTATTTTTTGTTGATGGCGAACTCAAAAAAACCCATGTCGGTGCTACTAATAAAATTCAATTATCACAACTTATAGATTCAGCTTTAGCCTAATAATTTTAACCATTCAGATTTTCTGTTCAATTTTTTTACGTAAACCATATTCCAAAATTCTCAACATCTTTTACTTCAAAGCCTTCCCACAAAATTAAGTCATGCGTCTTTCTGAATTAAAAAGTATTCCGTTACCTCAACTTTTAGATATGGCTAATTCAGCAATGATTGATAACGCTTATCGTATGCGCAAGCATGAATTAATTTTCGCATTATTAAAAAATCAAGCTAAAAATGGCGAGACGATTTATGGTGATGGGGTATTAGAAATTGTTTCGGATAATTATGGCTTTTTACGCTCAGCTTCCACATCATACTTAGCAAATGCTGATGATATTTATGTTAGCCCTTCGCAAATTCGGAAGTTTAATTTGCGAACCGGTGATGAAATCGACGGAGAAATCCGAACACCTAAAGATAGTGAGAGATATTTTGCTTTAGTTAAATTAGATAATATTAACGGAGTAACACCCGAGTCAATCAAACATAAAATTATGTTTGAAAATCTCACCCCCCTTCATCCATCCAAACATTTACATTTAGAAAGAGAAATTCGCAGTGATGAAAATATTACCTCTCGAATTATTGATATTATTGCCCCAATTGGTAAAGGTCAAAGAGGGTTATTAGTTTCATCACCTAAATCAGGTAAAACGGTAATGATGCAACATATTGCTCATGCAATTACCGATAATCATCCTGAAGTTGTGCTGATGGTTTTATTGGTTGATGAGCGCCCCGAAGAAGTAACCGAAATGGTGAGATCGGTTAAAGGAGAAGTAATTTCTTCAACTTTTGATGAACCGGCATCTCGCCATGTTCAAGTAGCGGAAATGGTTATTGAAAAAGCAAAAAGATTAGTAGAAAATAAATGTGATGTGGTGATTTTATTAGATTCAATTACTCGTTTAGCTCGGGCTTACAATACTGTAGTTCCCAGTTCGGGTAAAGTTTTAACCGGCGGGGTTGATGCTAATGCCTTACAGAAACCCAAAAGATTTTTTGGCGCTGCCAGAAATATTGAGGAAGGTGGATCGCTAACTATTATTGCCACAGCTTTAATTGAAACCGGCAGTCGAATGGATGATATTATTTATGAAGAATTTAAAGGCACCGGTAATATGGAAATTCATCTGGATCGCAGAATGAGTGAAAAAAGAATATTTCCGGCTATTAACGCAAATCGCTCGGGAACCAGAAGAGAGGAATTATTATTACCTCCGGATATTTTACAAAAAACCTGGGTTTTACGCCGACTTTTACATCCAATGGATGAGCTTGAAGCAACTGAATTTTTACTAGATAAAATTAAAGTAACAAAAAATAATGCTGATTTTTTTGACTCAATGCGTCGTGGCTAATCCAATTATCTATCTTAATAATTAATATTTTTTTTACTCACAAAAGATTTGATACTGCCTGAATTACCGGCGATAAAATCAAACTTAGAATTGATCTTCCATTAATAATCGGAAATAATAAAAATATTATGGCAAATAAGCCATATCTTTCAGTTATGGCAAATTTATAAGCTAATCTTTTTGAAAGCAAGCTTTGCAGCACTCTGCCCCCATCTAATGGCAACACCGGTAGCATATTTAATACCATTAACACAATATTAATGAATACTCCATAATATGCCATTTGGGTAAATATTTGCAATAATCCAATTTCCATAGATTTTGTAAATAAATATAAAATATACCAACCAAACGCCATTAACAAATTAGCTAATGGACCGGCAATTGCCACCCAAAATTGATCGCGATGCGGATTTCTTAAATTTCCAATTGAAACCGGCACTGGTTTAGCCCAGCCAAATATCGGCACAAAACCACCACTTTGAGTACTGATTATAAAAAGGGCTATCGGAACTAAAATTGTGCCAATTGGGTCAATATGTTTAATTGGATTTAGAGTTATTCGACCTAAAACTTTAGCGGTAGTATCGCCACAAGCTAATGCCATTCTACCGTGTGCGGCTTCATGCAATGTAATCGCAAATATTAATGGTGGCGCTAAAACTAATACTGATAATATTATTGACACAATTTTTTATATAATTTTTTGAAAAATTGATATTAACAGATTTCAACCCGCCCAGAATAGAAATTTTGAATTTTATTATCTACAGATAACAATAGTCCTCCTTGTTCATTTATTCCCAGATAATTTCCTTGAATGTTTTGGTTATGATTATAAATTTTTAGCTTAGGTATAGCATTACCAGCTAAAACATCCAATTTTTGCCAACGAGGGTAATAACTTTTAAAACTAACTTTTTCTGTGATGAGTTGATTAAAACCGATATCCAGATTAATAATCAAATCTGAAATTAACCTTGAATAATTTATATTTTTTTTAGTGGGATTAATTTCTAAAAGTGAAATTGGCGGAGTCTTAAATTTATTTACATTAGTTAGATTTTTCTCACTAGATATTGAAATCACATTGATCCCTAGACCCAATACCGCCAGATTTTTTTTTCTTTCAAATAAAATCCCCCCGAGTTTTAAAAACTTTTTATTTTGCAGATAGTAAAGATCATTAGGCCATTTAATTTTTATATTTTTAAAGCCATATTTAGTTAATTTCTCAACAATTAAAATACCCCAAACAAGAGTGCTCCACAGCGGAAGATTTACTACATGGGAATTCTGCCAAGAAATAGAAAACAATATTGAATTGCCATTATCTAGCCATTGGTTTTGATATCGACCTCTTCCTGCGTTTTGATGCTTAGTAATTAAAACTTTGATTGGCTTATGAGAATCAGTAAAATATTTTTTAGCTAATTTTTGATCTAATAAAATTGTAGAAGTAGAGCTGCAACTATCTAGCAAGACGACTTCAAACTCAGCAGGTAATTTCTTTAACATTGCTTCAGCATTAATTTGAAACTTATTGCTTTTATTCATTAATTTTTTTTCAAATCGAGTGAGAAATTAGATTATTAATAAAAAATAAGGACAGCTAATTTTTTCATTCTTTAAATGATATTTTCAGAAATAATAATCTCTTTACTTTTCTAGCTCAATTATTAACATCTAGATATTTTAAATATATATCAATTTACTATAAAATATTTTCGTTCATATTCATCTGATAAGATTTCTTCCAATTCTTATAAATTTGATAAATTTATTTTGCAAAATGAAAGAAGTGTTAGGGGTGAATTTTTTTTTCGATACCGATAATTATCTTGGTAAAATTTCACCAGCCAACGGTAAATCGCTTTCAATTTTTTCCGCGAAAAAGGTTTGCGTGGGATTCTTTGATAAATTTAAATTACGCATTTCATCAGCTATTTTTCCTTTTCCAAAAAATAATTTTGTTTTTGCTCCGATAATTTTAATCCCATAATGTCCATTTGCGGACACAATTGTCCTTAATAAATTTCCTTCTTTTTCAGTATATGAGCCATACTCAAAATCTTTGATGTTTTTAGAAATCGAATGTTTTTTGATTTCTAAGGTTAAAACTTCTTCATTTCCATCAATTAGTTTACACTTTTTCCAATTTGCATTTTCGCTAAATTCCATTTTCCCGACAACTTTGGGGAATCCCCATATCTCACTTCCTGCTTTGTGAGATTCTTCGGTTGATACGGGCAGATGATATATGTAACTTGCCCCTTTTTTGTAAATATTTTCATACGGAAAAAATGGATTAAAGAATAATGGCAAAAATGGAATATTTAGACTTGGTTCATATTGAACAGGAATTGAAATTAGGAATTCATCATAAGGTTTTAAACTGCTAACATCCGGATACTCCAAAGTTCCAAATGAAATTAATCCTTTTCCCGGTGAAAACAAAATTGGTTTTAATTTCTTTGGTAGAAATTTTTCAATTTGATTCACGGGAACAGTCCATGTTGCCATGCAAAATTTCCAATTTTTATAATGAATTGGTAGTTCCACTTCTTGCCCCGATTCCAATTTGTAGATAGTTTTTTTATGATTCTTCATAGTATTAACATTAGAAAATATAAGTTTATTAAATTATTCATTTTCGAAATGATGGTGAAGGAAATATAAAAGAGTGTTCTCAAAACAAAAAATTATCGAGTTATCGACTCAATAATATGATCTAATTCTTGTATAAAAAATGATTTGTCCGATACTTATATGGTCAAATTATAATGCTCCTTTATTGAATGGTTCTAAAAAATATTGGAATGGGGAATTACAAATGAAAATTCGACAATACGATAACAATGGAATAAAGATCTCTAGACTTGGGCTTGGATGTATGCGAATGTCTGTTAGTCCAAAATCCATATTTAAAAGGAGCGAAAGTATTGCAACAATCCGTGCTGCAATAGATGCTGGAATTAACTTCATTAACACAGGCACTTTTTACGGAATTGCCAATCATAACTTGAAACTTATCGGAGAGACAATAAAAAGATACAAAAGAGAACAAGTTTTTATTTCTCTTAAATACGGGAACTTTAATCCCTTAAGCCTAATAGGTTTAGGAAATGTAGATGTTGGACCTAAAAATGCTAAAAAATACTTATTCGAATCACTCAAACACCTTGGTTTAGATTATATTGAACTATATCAGCCGGCAAGGATAGACATCGGAATCCCACTTGAAGAGACAATGGGGATACTTTCAGAATTGGTGAAGGAAGGTTATGTAAAATACATTGGTCTTTCAGAAGTAGATGCAAACACTCTACGAAAAGCACATGCTATACTTCCCCTAAGTTTTGTTGAATTAAACTATTCAATTACTAATAACAGTATTGAAAAGGAACTACTACCAACAGCTAGAGAATTAGGTATCGGTATTGTTGCTTTTGGTTTGTCCGGTCTGGGAAAACTGTTTAAAGCAAAAGAAGATCCATTAACAGACACAATTTACAGGATAGCTACTGAAAAAAATGTTACTCCATCACAGATTGCTCACGCATGGATTTACACAAAAGGAGATGACATTATTACCCTTTTGGGGGCTAGGACTATTCCACAACTAGAAGATTCAATAAAAAGCACAGAGATTAACTTTAGTAAAGACGATATTCATAGAATCGAAAACTCAATGAAAAAAAGTAAGATTGTAGGACCCAACATGCCTAAAATTATCATCAAAAACGGAAAAATTGTGCACTAAATTATGAGCCTAATAGCCTTTATATTCATATCAATTCTTTTTGTGCTAAATACTTTTGTCATTTTTCGATTGTATTATTTAATCAAAGAAAAATCCTATAAGATAAGCTTCTTTATATCTTTAGGCACATTGGTAACTTTTCTTGCATTTGTGTTTGGCGGATTTATTTTTGAAGTAGGATTCTTTTGGCAGGTTGGGTTATATTATTTCACTTTCATCTTTCTTTTATTCTTTATTAATTTGTTTTACTGGGTAATCTTCAGCTTTAAACAATTGAAAAATAAAAAAATCATGCAATTAGCTTTGATTGGCATTACATTATTTGTTTATGTTGTTTATGGGGTCTTTAATGCAAATAGTATTGTTATTACCGAAATTGATCTGGAATCAGACAAGATTTCCAAAGCGATAAAATTTGTTCAATTGAGCGATTCTCATGTTGGTTCTGAGTCGCCAAAATTTTGGGATAGGATAATCGATAATGTGAATTCAATTGATAAAGATTTTGTTGTGATTACTGGAGATCTACTTGATGGACACCATTTACAATTGCAAGATTTACAATCAATAAATAAGATTGATGTGCCTGTTTATTTTATTATTGGCAATCACGAACTTATTGCAGAAAAAAATCTTAATTTTTTTGCTAATTTAGACTTAATTATTCTTAACAATGAAAAGATAGCTTTTAATGATGAATTTGAGATTATTGGAATTAATATTTATGATCCAAATGGGAGTTTTGATACTTTAAATGTAAGTGATCTATTAGAAAATATTGAGATTGATGATTCAAAATACAATTTACTATTAAATCATGAACCTGACCAATTATATCCTGTTATAGATAAGAAAATTGATCTGCAAATATCCGGGCACACTCATAATGGGCAGATTTGGCCTTTTAATTATTTGATAAAATTAAGATACAAGTATATATATGGATTATATGAGTTGAGTGAAGATACAAGATTGTATGTATCTTCAGGTGTTGGCACCTGGGGACCCAATATCAGAGTTGGATCAAGAAATGAAATAGTGCTATTTAATTTAGAAGCTAAAAGGAATAACTAAAAAATCTCTCGAAAATTGAAAATAATATTGAATTAACAAAATCAAACCATTGATCTTGATTTCAACCTCTCCCTACGTTTTGTTTCTTAGCAATTAAAACTTTAATTGGTCTATGGGAATCATTAAAATTGTTGAAGTTGAATCGCAACTAAATACATTCTTCCAGTAAGTAACCATAACCCTCCTGTTAGATTGTTTGGTTACGATTTTATCTAATTACCAAAGTTAATATATATCAAAATTTAAACATTATCGAATAAATCCTAGACAAATATTTGGTTCAAAACACAATCATTCAAAATGAATTGAGAATTTTTGGAATCAAGAAAAGAGTTATATAAGAAAGTATATTGGAATCATAGAACTAACTTTTATTGGTTTTTTAAAGAATGTGAATGGTGTTTCCATTCTTCAAAAAAAGAAAATGATGAAGGCGAAATTTTTGTTGATTGGTATTTTCAATAAAGTGTTCATATCTTATACCTGTTGTTTACTAGTTTCGAAATAATTATTACGAACCGTTTTTTTTAATTTATAATTAAATTATAGATTTGCATTTATTTTCAATAACTGTTTTGTAGGGATTAAAATGAAATAATTTTTTATACTGGTAGCATCGCTTTTTTTTGTTTTAGTGTGTATCCATAGTAAATAGAGTAACTTAAATTGTTGACAATGGTGATTTAGTTAAAGAACCATCTAGATAGTATAAATTGGAATAAGCATACTACTTGCATCGAATTATGATAAAAGTTCGGCTTTAGTTTTATTCTTAGACAAGTTCTTGATAAAGTTATTTAAAAGAGGATTTTCGTGAAAATATATATTTTTATTGTCATTATTTCAATTGCGAGTAGCGGTGCTTTGGCGCAGAAATCGTCTGGTATGGTACACTTAATTTATATTCCAGGAGTTGGCTCAACTCTAGAGAAAACTCAGGAAGGATTTAAAAAGTTAAAAGAGGTAATTCAATCCGATTCTCGAATTCCATCTTTGTTAAATATTCAAGTTCAGGAAAACCCATCAAGAGGTTATTTTTTTGATTTATCCCAGGCGGCAAGTCAGGCAAAAGATCAGCTTCCTAAACCGCTTCAAGCAATTGTTGGAGTTGGCGAAAAGGTCCATCAGCTCAACGAAGAGTTTAATCAAAGTAGAGTACCAGAAAGAGAAGTATATTTCCAAATAGCAGGATATACCAAGGAGGAAGCAAAAGCACTAGCAAATATGCCTCCACCTATTGATTCAATATTAGAACTTAGAGATAAGGTGAAAATAAATACCGATAATGGTGAACCAACAATGCTTCTTTCTAGCTCTCAGGGTGGATTAATTGTGAATGAAGCTATGAAGGGGCTTAACTCAAGCTATTGTAAATCGGTCGTGGTCATACAGGTTGCAACACCAACGTCATATGTTGCATGTGGGGGTCAGTATATTACTGGAACAGACGACATCATCAATTTGGTTCCGGGCACAAAACGTACAGGGAATGTAGATCATAGTGGGCATAGCTTCCACACTTACTTAGAGAATGAAGAGACCAAGGATAAGATTTTGAACGCAATTGCCAGCAACTTCTCACCAGATGGAGAATGGCAAAATAGTCGAGGGATTTCAATGGTTGGGAATCGTGACCAATACCCAAGTCAAAGACCTAGTATATTGAAAGAAGGTCAACAGATATTACAAAGATCGTTGAGGAGTCTTCCAATCAATGGAATATCGTCTAATAAACCAGAAAGGAAACCAAAATCCAAAATAGGTCGCAACCCGGCAAAAATTGGAGGCAGTGGTTCTTCTCAATTTCAAATAACAACTAGACCTCTTAAACCTTTGAGCGTCCATTTGTGGCCAGATAAAAAAATTAGAAATGCATTAGGCGAGATAATCAATCCTGTTTCGCCAAAGAATTATGAAGATTCACAGTAACCACACTAGACGTAGATGATAATTCATCTCGCTAGGAGAATACAAACCAAGTACGTAGTAAAGCAGGTCCAGGTCAAACTTCAGTAGAATGAAAATTTAGAAAAACAAAAAGAAAAAACTCTGTGATGGTAATGTTCCAGTGGGGGAGCTAGTGTTAAGAATCAAAATAAATATCAATTTATATACTAATGGAATGAGTTATTAGGATATGATTGACAATGTGGAAAATATATACCAAGTGGAACTTTTCAATGTAACTATTATTAGAATCACTGATTGAATCTCATCAATATTGATCTATTCAAATTTAATTCTCAGTACAATTTATTTAAAATTTAGAAGAAGAACGAATTGTCAACAAAGTATTTTACTCAACTTTAACAACAGACAGCTATGGTAAAAAAGTTATTCAAGAATAATATTTGTCAGAAAATGAAAGATTATAATTGGAAAAGTGCATTATCAGTACTTCAAAACCGAGGAGACTTAATTATTCCTACACCAAACAAAATTAAAAGCAAACCAATTATTAACGATATGTAGGCACCAATAGCCAATACTTTAAATAGATCATTACCCAATTCACTGTATGCCCCGATAACAATTACAAAAGGTAATAAGCCTGTGATAACGCTAGCTAGTTTTACATTTGCATTATAAAAAGCCAAAGTTAATATGCTTATTGCAGCTGCAGGAATTGCCCAGACGAATTTTGCTTCACCAGTAAGTTGAACACCAATATCATATCCAGAGCCAGTGAAAAAAAACAATTTAGCCCATGGTAAAAAAAAGGTTATTAATAGTGCAATAGCTAAGATTACTTCAATTCTTTGAAATACTTTCATTTTTTTTTGGATTTTAGTTAAATATTCTTAAAAAGCTTGCATTATTATATCATAATAAAATATGAATTATTTAATCCTTTACTAATCCAGTATATATTTCATATAGGATAGATTAAAAGATGAGATATTCATCTCGTGCAACAGTTAAGTTGTTATTAGTAGCCGTATTTATGTTAGTTAAACTTAGTAGAAATATGTTGTAATTGGGCAATTACATATTGAGTATTTAAACTTGTAACGTTTGTAAACAGGTTTGAGTTTCACTAATATTACAAAACTCATTTTATAGAATCTATAGTTCCGCTCAATCCTTTCATAAAAGCATTTTTAAAATGAGAACCAATATTATTTAAAAAACTTGTCTTGAATGATGATTCTACTTTATTTCCAATACTAATTTTTTTTGCATCTTTACCACATTTAGCTATTATCCATACATATGAACTATAAACTTGGTCCGATACTATACCATCACATATTTCAACGTATTCAATATTTTTATTTGACGAAATTAATTCTTTACTTGTTGCAGAAAATATTTTTACCTTTTGACCAGTTAACATTCCAATATTCAAACCACCACTTACTTTAAATGCATATTTATTATCATTTACTGAACCTTCAAGAACATATCCAGTGGGCTTAAAAATGTTTTTTATTTCATCAATATTATCAAATATTGAATCATTTATTGCTTTTGTTGTTAATTTATCAATGCTGTTAGATTGCAACTTAACATTCCCTTTAAATAGTTCTGTAGACCTTCCTTTAAATGAATATGAATTTTCGACTTCAGTAAATAAATCATTCATACGATACATATCTAGTGTAGTACTAATAGCCACACTGTATATGGTTTCTTCTTTTAAGGAGCAATCATATTTTTTATTACCTGTAGTACAAATTTTTTTTCTATAAGGTGTGTAAGTCCTAGAAACAGAGATTCTAGGATCGAGATGTGGAACTAATAAATAGTCAATTTCTTCATTACATCTCATATTACATGGACTTCCTCTTGTATATAAATCTATATGTTTCTTAGTAATTTTATCGGTTGTAATCAAATCTTCATTGACATTTACAGGTGCACCAATCAATGCACTGGACAACATACCCTTAAATGTGTCATTTGTTATAACTATAACATTTTTTTTATTTTCACCCTGATACATAACTTCTTTTGTAGGACGAATTTCAGCTATAGGGATTTCGATACTTTTAAATTTAAATAATTCTAATTTTGTACTCGCACATCCAGTTAAGATAAAAAAACCAAAAATCATTAATACTTTTACGAAATTACTCATTTCCCTTATTACATTTGAAATTAATTTATGAAATAACATATAATTGTCGTTTCTTACTAATTATGGTCATTTTAGATTTAAATTTTGGTTATTTCAGCTAACCGAGATAAAATTTTTATGATTATATCAAATATTTTTAATCTGGTAAACTAATTCATTGGAACTACACGAGTATCTCCACTTGAATTGGTTAATCTTACCCGGTCTCCCTTTTTGAATGCGGTACCATCATCTTCTTGAACTACAGATACTAATTTGTCATCACCTAAATCGATAATCAATTCAATCCCTTTCTTTTTGGTTGTAAATTGTTCAGCACTCTGACCAATAATTCCACCAAGTAACCCGCCAATTGTTGCAGCTAAATCACCTTTCCAATTAGTGCGATCACCTTTACTAGCAATTGCTCCAATAACAGTGCCAGCAGCAGCACCAATTCCAGTTCTTGTACCATCAATTTCTGTTTGATTAATATCTATTATGGTGCCTATGCGTACCGAAGCTTCTCCTCGTGTTTGACTTCGTGAATAATCCTTACCACCTTTTCCAGAAATACATCCAGTAATAGTTAATAAGAAAAAAATTATTATGGAAAATAAAAAAAAGCTTGATGAATGATTCATGATTCCTCCTTTAAACTATAAATTAAAAAACTAGAATTGTAAGCACAATCATTAATTATATGAGAAATCAAAGATTTTCATTTATGCTACAATTATAAATTTATAAATAATAAGGGGATTTTCATGACAGATAATACTAATATAATATATGATGCACAAAAGAAGTCAGTCTTAGTTGCGTATGTTTTATTGTTTTTTGTAGGGATGTTTGGTGGTCACAGGTTTTATAATAATAGAATTGGTTCTGCTGTAGCTATTTTATGCCTCACTTTAGTTTCAATATTATTGACCGTTGTAGGTATTGGTATTGTTTTAATATTTATTCCGTTTATTTGGTGTTTTATTGATATTTTTTTAATTCCTGGAATGGTTCGTGATTTTAATACTCAGCTCGCAAGCCAACTTGGAGCTAAAAAAATTTCAACCGAAACATAAATTAAAAAACAAATTATATTCTTAATTATTGTTGATAGCAATCTAAGATATTGATTACTGTAAAAGCTAATTGTTAAATATTTGATTTAATTTGCTAGTAATTACTTCTCATAACGTGTTAATATTTTAATTAATTTATAGTTGCATAAATTTATAATTAATTCATAAAGAGACAGTTAAGCATTAAATCAATATATTTTATTTCATATTATTTAAGAGTTTTCAAATTTATTTTATTAAATATTTGCGGATATGACATTAACGAAATATCTTTTATAAGAATGTCAGGCTTTATTGGTTTATTTTCGCATGAGATACCTGATGCTATTTGAATTTCTTCAGTTGTAAGAATTAATCTTTTATCATCGGATAAAGTGTATACTGTTTGAGATAAACATTTTCCAAAAGTTTTCTCACCTACAATAAGTGTATTATTGTAATACTTAATAACTCTTGCGAGTATTTCAGAAGAGCTAGATGTTCTATTATCTACCAAAATAAGATCGGGCTTTTTGAAATTCAAATCAACAATTGAATATATAGATTTCGTTTTGCTATTAATACCAATCTTTTTAATAATTGGTTGATTTTTTGGAACGAATATTGATGCAATTGAAATAGCTTCATTCAAATCACCACCTATAGAGCCTCTTAAATCTATTATATTTATTTTATTGTTATTAGAATAAACATAATAATTTGAGATAAACTTATCACTACTATGATGTTGAACGATTTCAGGAAGTATATAAATGTTATATTTGGAGTTTGTAATTAATCCAAACCCATACACCTCATTGAAAGGAGGTTTGATACTTCTATTGATTAATCTCCCATTGTAATTGAGAAATGTAAATTTATATAGACTATCGTCCTTGTCAAGTATTTTACTTATGAAGTCAATTGATTTTTTATGTAGTATTTTATTATTTATTGAAACCAGTCTAATCGGATATTCAATTCCAGAATTATAAAGTTGACTGCCTATTAACGGAATCGCCCAAAATTTTTCGTTTTTATAAATTATGTCTAGCCCGATTTGGCCTTTTTTATTAGTGTTAACTACAGCGGAATATTTATCGATTTCTTTAATTTCATTGAAAACATTTCTAAAACTAGTGCCATTCGTTTTAATCTTTTTTCCATAATAATTATTATTATTAAATATGTTTATAAGATTAATATTATCCTGTGTAAAATTATTATGATCTGAGCAACTGTTGAAAAGCAAGATATAAAAAAAATAAAATGCTTTCTTAGAAAACTTCTTTAATATTTGATTACCTTGTTAATTGATTATAATTATTGAATAGCTCTTGTAAAGCTTCTAATTCAGAGCGCTTCTTATTCCTTTCAATTTCTAATGCTCGAATTTCATCTTCCTTTTTGCTTTGCTCAGCTAGATTGATTTTTTTTTGATGCTGTTGCAAAGCATTTCTTTGAGTTGCAATTTTCTTTTTGATGGAAGCTAATTTAATTTTTTGATCAGATTTAATAGCTTTTTTATTATTAACTTCAGATTCTAGTTTAGCAAGATCATTAATTAATTCCGCATATTTAACTTTTTCTGTTTTCAACTGATTTTCAATAGTAGCTGATTGAATCTTTAAATCGGTATTCTCTTTTGCAAGAGCAGTCTTCTCTTTATTTTGTTCGTTTAACTTAGATTTTCGATTTTCAATCCTTTTGTCATACGCACCAGATTTTAGTGCTGACAGCCCCCCGAAAAATCCACCCTCTCTAGGATTATCAGAAGTTGAACAGCCAGAAAATAAAATCAAAATAGTAGTAGAAAAAAATATAATTTTTTTTATCATCCTTATCTCCTAATTGCATTGGCTAAATCGGATGCATTTTTTGCTAACTGCTGATTGCTGTTATCTAAATTAGCAATTTGGATTTGTAGAGCTTTTATTTCTTTCTGCAAGGTTACTTTTTTCTTACTACCATCATCAGGAATTGATGCTTGATATTCTTGCAATGCAACCAATTCATTTTTGTATTTCCCAATAATATTATTATTATTCACAACTCTTTTATCTAAGCCAGTTTTATAATTATGTAATTCCCTTCTACTTGCTTTTTTTAATTTATAATTTGCCATAATAACTCTTAATTCTTGATTATTTTTTTGTACTTGTTTAGTAAGTTTGGAGTTATATTCCCTTAATTCTGCATTATAATTTTTAGCAACAGTAATCTCTCCATCTAATCTATCTTCTTCATTTGCGTATTGTTGCTTTCTTTCTGCAACAGTTTTACCAGCAATATTTCCACCAATTCCTCCAATAAGTGCACCTAGTGCAGCACCTTTTTTAGCACCCTCATCACCATCAATTAGCTTTCCAAGTATGCCTCCAAGTAGTGCCCCGATTCCAGCTCCAGCAGCAGTACCTTCTGCTTCAGTTCTTTGGGAGTCCGTTAAATGTGCACATCCAAATAGGACAAGACTACTGATTATTATAAATTGATTTATTATTTTTTTTTGCATAATTACTCCTTATTATTCAACAAAATTATTAAATTTGGAACGAAAAATATCATCAATATTCCTCGGATCTAAATCTTGATTAAAAGCAACAGCTTTTAAATTATCATCGATTATTGATAAAACTAATTTTTCTCTTGATGTAATATTTTCATCTAATAATGATATTAATTGGTTTATGTCGTCATAATTATATCTGCCAACATCATTAATTTTTTCAATGTATTTTATCAGATATTCATCTTTAGCAGACAATAATGTATCTAGATTTCTTGATGATAACTCATATTGATCAGAATATCTTGAATTTATTAAGACCAACTTTTTTGCCGAAGCTTTTGTAGCCTCGTATTGGGGTATTTTACTTATAGCATTAGAAAGTTTTGTTCCAGATTCTAAAAGAGAGAATAGTTTAATTCTTAGAACATCTTTTTTTGAGATGCCCTCTTGTTTAATTGTTTCAGGAGAAGGTTTTGAAATTTCAACATCTTCTTTTTTGTATATTGCTAAATAAACTATAGAAGTAAGAAAAATAATAAAAATTCCAACAAATATTGAAAACAATAATGGTTTTTTACTCCTAATATTATTTGGACTTGTATTTATTGTCATTTTATCTTCAATTTCATTTGAGCTTTTTAAAAATGAATTTTCTAAATCATTATTGGTTTCAATTTTTTTATCTAATTGATCAATTAATTCTTCATTGTTTTCATTTTTATCATCTTGTGAAACGCCATCATTATCTACAAAAATGTTAGGACTTTCATTTGCATTGTTTGTAGATGAAGTAATTGGTCCATCTTGAAAATCGGATATGTTATCTGTGCTTTGACTTTTTCCGCAGAATGGACAAAATTCTCTGCTTGCAAGAATAAACTTATTGCAATGAATACAACAATTTTTATTGATATTTTCCATGATAGAATGGTTCCAATACCTATCTAACTTGAATTATTGATTAATGCAACAGATATCATATTTATAATTTGAAATTTCAACCTTATAATATTTTTTAATTGGTCTTTGTTAATTTCACTTAGTTTATAGGGGGTGGAGTTGCTTCATCTTCTAAAGGAGGAGGTGTCTGGAAAATATCTTTTAACTCATCAACTGTAGATGCTTCTTCCCATTTTTCCATACCATTACACCAGACTTTTGTATCTTTTGTTAATGATCCATTTGCTATCATCTCGCTTAATCCATCAATATCAAATGGTCCAGTTTGCTTACCATTTTTAGCAACATAAAAAGATATCAATTTTGGAGGGGTATTTGTAGTACTAGTATTTTTCTCCTGTTTTTTCACTGCAACACTTTCTTTCCAAGACCAGTTTTCATCTAAAGCTTCCCTTTTTAAGGCAACCTTTGGTTTTAATTCGTTCTTTTCTACTTCATATTCATAAACATCTTTAGTTGATCCATCTATTTCATTTACCCAATTTTTCAATATCATATCAGCTTCATTTATTAACCTTATAGATTCTTCTTCTCCAATTTGATTTACCAATCGCTTCTCGTATTCCTCACTGAGTTTTTGACATACAATTGTTGGAAAAGATGTTCTATATTGTGTAGATTTATTTGCATCTTCAAATGATTTTTTAGGATAAATACATGAAGTATAGTATTGGAGTAAAGCAATCCAAATTGATAATTGCGAAGTGTTTGTTAGTTTATTAATATCTTCAGAAACTAACCATTCAATATTGGATTTCCAACTACTTGGTAATCCAAATAACCTGATTACTTTTTCGTCTCCAATTTTAGTGTCTTTCCCTTTATTTCTAAAGGTATATATACCATCATCATATCTTTGGTTTAATCTACTTAAATTTCCTAAGGCTATTGCTTGAACAAAAAGTTTAAAATCTTCCATTCGTGATTTAATTTCATCTGGATCCAATTCTCTAGCTCTTACTAATTTACTAATATCTCTGTGGGTATGTACTGGTATTTTTTCTTGTTTGTAACTTGTGTACCAATTATTGATTGACCTTAAAGAAGGTATTGGAATACCTGATAATTCAACATAACATATTATTTTTCCTGGAGTATCTATTTCATGAAATCCTACTTCCTCTACTGACATTTTCGTTATAGTTGGCAGTCTTTTTAATAACTCATCTTTATATGTCTCTTCAAATTTCTTACTATCTTTTACTGCTATCACGCATTTATATTGATCATTAGGATTATTTTTCTTCAAATATTTTAAATCAGATGACAACCAAGGCATTGACCGACTCAGAAAATCTTCAAACAATTGACCTAATTCTCCTTTTCGTTCCTTTTCTACTAATGCAGCAAATATTGGGTTTTCTTCATAAACATCAACTCCCGCTTGTATTTGACTAACCGCTCTATTACGCAGTTTATTTAATAATTCACTCTTTTGTTCTTCATTTCTTAGGATTGCAAATAACTCTTGAGTACCACCAAAATCAACAAATGCTTCTTCAGCCCAAGTATGTGCTTCTTCAGGTGTGGGTAATTGAACTTTGTCATAAATATTTTTAGCTGGAAGTACTAAATACATACTATGCTTCTGGTTCATTGCAATTTCAGTTAGCTTGATTTGCTCATTTGATTCTGAAATAATATTTTTAACTAGTTCTCGGCCGATTTCCAGTTCACCTAAAAAACCTCCCCATATCGGGTTACCATCATCATCTACTCCCTTTTGTTTACCTAATTCATCGGATATCTCTTTTAATAACTCCGCAGCTTCTTTACAAGCAGTTGCTAATAAATGATATCGAACATATAGTTTCACTGCATTACATATTTGCTTCAACTTCGCTTCTGATTGTTGCTGAGCACTAATAAACTTACCTATTGCTTGTTGTAAGTGTTCTTGTAGTGTAGAAAATTCCTTATTCCTCAAATGTCCTGATAATTCAGCAAACCATTTGCTATTATCAATGAGGTGTTTAACGATACCGTTATTAGGATTATCAATTCTATCCTTTATACTTTTAATAAGTTCTATTGTATAGTCTAACCCCCCACGCTCTTTATTATCAACCCTAGCCCAAAGCGATTTAATCAATCCCCCTTCAAGTTCTGTATTTAATAATTCACTCTTAATTTCATTTCTTTGTTTATTGATTGTTGTGGTATATAGAGCTTTACCTCCAAATCCACCATAAGTATCTGAATTTATTAGTTTTAAGACTTCTTGAATCTTTTTATACCATTCTTTATAATCACCCGATGTTCGAATATTTTCAAAATGATTATCAATCCCCGATTCAATATCATCTAACCTGCTTTTTTGATTTACTAATAATAATTCTTTTGCAATCCTATATATTGAAACCTCAGCACCCTGTCTAAATTCGTGAGTGGAATTTATTAAATCATATTCAATTACTTCAACATTTCCCTCTAAATATATTTTATTAATAATCAGCTCATCTCTTTCGCCTTCAGTTGGAATATTAGATTTAATATCTTTTTGAGCAATTCCAAAAAAAGACCTCAACATCTCATTTACTTGTTGTAATAATAAAATATTTCGATGTTGCTCTTGATGAGTATCAATTATCGCCTGTCCAAATCCTGAATTACCGCGACTATATGTTATTTTCATATCGCCAAAAATATCTTCTTCTGGTAATTCAACCTCGTAGGGTAATGTTTTATGTTGATTTTGATTTGCTGCAATTGATCTTTTCTGATTTGCAAAAGCTGCAGTCGAAAAATCCTCAAATAAAATATCGGCAACCATCTCATTTAAGTCATTAATATCTTGGGTTCTTTGTCCAGCTAAATTTACAGTATCTATAAAATAAATATCATCATATGGTTTTTCTTTTAATTTTGGAATCTCATCCTTATTCCATTGTTTTACATATCTCCCGCCTTCTTGCATTGAGGTTTCTAATTCCATCAATGCTGCATATGTATTTGCTTCAGTTCTACTCTTATTAGCACCTGAATATCCAGTGGGTAGAAATAAACAAAGATTAGTGGATACGCCTTCTGTAGCAGCTTCTTTGCCTTGCCAACCTGCCAGATACCCCAAATCGATAAATGCTCCTGAGCCAGTACCTCCAGCTGTTGAAGCAATTACAAAGATTTTTAATCGATTTGGATAAGTAGCTAAGCCTAATCTTTTTTGTTTACTTTCTGAGCTAACATTAGATAGTAAATTAACGCATTTTGAATGGATTAACCTTTTTATCCTATCGCTTTTATCATAAACATAGAGCCTTGATATTGAACGAATTTGACCAGCACCTTTTTCAACATCAATATTTAGTCCATTTATTGTTTTTCTATCTAATGGAAACCATTCTTGAATATGAAGATTTTTTGCTAAATCGGATTCTGTCCTAGTATAATTTGATATGTCAAGCTTTTCAACAATTCTTTCTTGTTCCTCAAACTTAACTTTAGAACCAAGAATATCAGTAGCTGTAGATTTTCCAGATTCAGTCATATCTTTAGAATCCAAGTCAATATGAAGGAAGCTTGCAAAAGGAAAATCAGATATTTTATCTAGTCGAAAAGGTTTTTCTTCACTACCCCAAAGATTATTTAATATTCTTCTTCTAATTCTTAATAGAATCTCTGCACCTGTCCCACCTACACCTATAAATAAAGTTGGAACGACTCTGTCTAAAATTACATTTTCTTTTTTCTCTAAATTTTGATCAATGTTAGTATTAGTATCCATTTAAATTCCTTTTTTGACAAGTTGATTTTTTTTAATTTTTTTTGAATGCAGTAACTAATGCAAGTATAAAAAACAATAATGAAAAGCCCGCAATAGGTGCTATATAAAGAATGGTCATAAACTTGGTTGAAGCAATAATTGCAAGACACACTATTACTGATGCAAAAAGTAGAGCTAAATACAATAACCAGCCAGAAACTCCTGCAGTATTTGGTGATCTTTTAAAATTTGAAACTAAATAATTAACATATATGTTTCGAATGAAAAATAGAACTATTACAAATATTAAAAAAACACCAATACCAATAAGTAATTCTTTTATTCCAATGGATTGAAAACCTCCGATTCCACCTAAAACTGATGTTGTTATGTCAGAAAGGTTATTAGTTGCACTACTTCCCCCATCTGCAATCTTATCTGTAACTGGTGGTAAAGCATCATTTGACATTATTATTCTCCATAAATAAAACTAAGAAATATTAACATTTTGGCTTTTACCATTATTTAAGATAATAATTGGTTTGCCAAAACCTCGTTTAATCATACCAATTTTTTGATTGTTATGTATTAAGGGCAAATTTCTAAAGGGTTTAATTGAAATTCTTCTGGAACTACCTTCAACCCTCAAATTATATATTTTCTCCTTAGTAAAAATATAAAAAAGCGATATTATAATCCCAAGCAATAATATAATCAATACCCCCATAATAATTAGAGGATATGTTGGATATTCAATGTTAAGTATTATTGGTTGATTTGTTATAGATTTTTGTGCAGATTCACCGGGTACAAACAATTCTGGCAAAGCATCACCTGGAAAAATTTCATTAAATTTTGAAATAAATTTTTTTGAAATTTCTAATTTCTGATTATCGAGTTCAAAGTATATTGACCCTATTATTTGTTTACCATATCCAAATATTACTTCTGGATTCCAAATTGAAGATATTGAAGGCGTTTTAAGTGTCACTTGAATATCTGAACTTTCTTCAGTTTTCAATTTAGAAATTGATTTTTTTGAAAGGATACCTAAAACTTTTTCACTTTTGAATTCTGACTTAATATTTATATCAGCACTTTCGATATCATAAGGATAGAAAGTATTATTTAATTTACCGTTAATTGTGATATTCCCTGGTTTTTTATCAGCTGATGCGTATAAAATTAAAGTTTTTTCGTCAGTCCCTAGATTTGATTTTATATTTTCACCTTCAACTAAAACTGGAGTGAATAATAACGCTTCAGTATTAAGAGGTTTTAAACGAGCTGGTTTGTCGCCGAAAGGAATTCCACTTTCAACCAACTTATGTAATAATTTGTTTGCATCGCTACCATATGCAATTCCGTAAATCATTAGTCCGTTTGAAGTAAATTTTGTTGAATTACTAATAACTTTATTTGCGTATGGGAAAGCAACGACTCTTTTTATTTCTTTACTATTTTGAATAAAATTATAGTATTCAACATTTTTCTTACGAGTTTCTTGGCTATTATTTGGACTATTTTTATTATTGGTAATTATCCATAAAATTGCAGACTTACCAGGAGTAAACTCGGTAATAGAATTAATAACAGCTTCTTTAAAATCAGTATCGGTATAAAATTTTGTTCCTTTTTTTCTGGCTGCTTGAATATTTCTGATCACATTTTGAATTGAAATAATATCATTCCCTCTGTATAATAATTTTGGGGATCTCTCATTTTCATATGATTGATTAAAACTAACAATAAATTGTTCACCTGAATGTACATTCAATATTCGTTCAGAAATCTCTTTAGCTATACTTTTTAGTTTTGATTTTTTATCTTCATAAAAAGGTAACATCCAACCTGAATTCTGAATCAATATAATATGTTTAACATCTGATCCTTCATTTTTCGAGTTCTGAGCAAATAATGATATTGGTAGTAAAATTAATACATAAATAAGTACTTTCATATAAGCCATATTGCAATAAGATAAGTTTTTTTGATTTTTTTGAGTGTTTATTCGATTTGAATTTTCCATTTGGCAAAAAAATTATTATACCCGTTGTAAATATATAATTCTTTATTATATATAAAGGCCCGAATACTTACTAATTCTGTAATCATTGTTTTTGGAAAATTTTCATCTTGAACATTAAGTTCAAAATCAGGTAAATCTTTATCCTCAAAAGCAAAAATCACAAAGACTTCTTGATTAAATTCTGAAAATAACTTTGAAAATCTAGGTTCAATATCTGATGGATTATTAAATATACTGTTTGTTTTTGCAAATAAAATTGTATTTTCTCCAAACTGTAGCAAGGGGATCTTTATATTGCTATTAAAATTTGTAGTTTTGTCAGATGAACTTATAGAAAAATTTAGGTCATTATTCCAATAATCATCATATACGGAAAACGATGAATAACCAGTTGTTAGCACTTCACCGCAATTAATAATTTTATTGTCAAATTTAATATTACCATCAATTTTAATAACTTTGTAAACATATCCCTCTCTTTCATTTGGATTGTGATCCACACACAGTTGCCAGAAACCTCTTTCTGAAAGTGGACCGGTTTGAATATTGAATGGCGGCCCATTTTCAACTAGTGCTATTGCTGGTTGTTGATCATCTTCCCAAACTCTATATGTGTATTCTAAGCTTTCATTATCATTAACTTTAACTTTTAAATATCCACCCCTAGATATCCAATAAATTGTTCTTTTGCTTTCATCAATTACCGGCACTCTAAAATACATTTGATTCTTATTATGATCTTTAATAGAACTTGAAAAACCATCAACTATTAATTTTGAAGTTTTCTCTTCGATTTCATTATGAGTTTTATTTCCACTTTTATTAATTGAAACAATCTCTACTTTGGTTTCATTAATTAAAACTGGTGCTATAAAAATATTTTTATAAGAACATGCACCACCTAGAGGTCTGGCTTCGGATAATACCTCATAACTTATTGAATTATTGAACCAATTTATAGTAACCCAGCATAAATTTTCATGGGCTGGATATAAAATTCCTTCTTCAGATGAATTCGCTGCAACAGACCAAGCCCAACTTGGAAAAGTATTAATCGATGGAATACTTTCTTCCAATTGTAACCATTTTTTAGTTTCTGGATTTAATACCCAAGCGTTTCCACTTTGTTTTTCAATAGATAATAAAACCCTTTTTTTTGCGTTAAACTTGGAAACAATAAAAATAAATTCATCGCTATTATGAGGTAGACTTACCGATTTCCCAATTTCTATGTTATTATTTTTAATCGTAAGTTTGATATCACCTATATATTTAAGACCATTCTTTGAACCAAAAGGAGGAAGCCATTGAATTGTCTCAGGATCATTGAATAATTCTTCACCACAATTTGGGCAAAAGTTAAATTCTGATGGAAGTCCTTTATTCGAATTCTCACAATTATTTGAATCATTATGCCTTTTAACTGAAACTAAAAATGATGCTATAGATTTAGAGTCTACATCGTACCATTCTTTATTAATTTTGATTTGGGATAAGGTAAAGTCTTTAACTCCGTCAATACATAACCACTTTGTTTGTTCAAATTCCCAAATGTTATTAGCTGTTGAGTTCATTTTTTTTTGTAAAATATGTTGTTTTAAAAAAAATAAAGTAATTAGGTAGTTTCGTAACTAGAATTTAGAATTGTTTAAAAACACCTTCATTTTTAATATTTAATGGAAACTCTTTTTCTTATTTTAGGAAAGTTTTTTTAGAAATGAAAGAGTTTTTCCCTCTTTACATTTCCCAAAACTCTGCTTGTTCGCTGAGGTTTCCAAACATCTGCCACGCAGGTAAAACTTTTTATTCATATGCATAATACAACCTTATCAACTACTTATACAAATTATCATTTTGGTGATTATACCTATATTCCACCTCTTTCAAATACATTGGAAAATGATATTTTGATACCCCCCGATAATTATCAAGAATGGGACTGTTGAATTCTAAGTCAGAATAAGCAAAAAAAAGCCTAATAAAATCAAGAGAGAGGCTAAAATAGTGTTATTTAGCAAATGGGTAAGTAATATGTCTTCACAAATAGAGATGGTTTCTTTAGAAGATTTAGTAGATAATAATCATATTTATCGTAAGTTTAATAACTTAGTTGATTTTGATGGTTTATCTAAAAAGCATCTTTCATGTTTAGTAACTGATAATAACTACAAAGGTTATGGTATTGATGTATTGTTTAGAGTGTTATTGTTGCAGTTTTTAGAAGACCTAAGTGATCGAGAACTTGCTAAATTTCTAACTGAGAATAATTCAGCTAAATGGTTTTGTGGTTTTTCTCTAAGTGCTAAAACCCCAACTTATAGCGTGTTTTCTAAGCTAAGAACAAAAATAGGAACCAATCTGCTATCAAAAATGTTTACGGAAGTAAAAGAGCAATTAAAGGCTCAAGGTTATATGAATGAAGTATTTACTTTTATCGATGCTTCTCACTTGATATCGAAAGCAAGCTTGTGGGAAGAGCGAGATAAAGCTATTGAGAAGAAGCACAAAAAGCTAAATAATGAAACGTTGCCCAAAGTAGCCACAGATAAACAGGCAAGGATAGGATGTAAAGGTAAAAACAAGTTTTGGTATGGTTATAAAAAGAGCGTAAGTGTAGATATGCAGTCTGGGCTTATTAATAAAGTATCACTAACCCCGGCAAACGTAACTGATGCGAAAGCGATGAAGTATGTATTGCCCTCTAATGGTGCTGTATATGCAGATAAAGGCTATGCAACCAAGCAAGCAAATAAAGAGGCAATAAAAAAAGGTTGTGTATTAAAAGCAGTAAAGAAAAATAATATGAAAGGCAAAAATTACCGTTTAGATAGTTTTATAACTAAAATGCGTTCTCCGTATGAGAGAGTGTTTTCTAAAAGCAGTCATCGAGTAAGGTATAAGGGAATAGCTAAAAACCAGTTTGCGTTATTTATGGAGTCGTTGGTATTTAATATGAAAAGAATGGTAGTGTTACACGAGGAATATGGCTTTTAGTTATTATTGCGTCTGAAATTAGCAAAATCAAATATTTTTAGTTCATAAATCAAAAAAAACTGTAAAAATTATTTGAAATTATTTATCAATCTAGATCGCTTTGTTATTAATAATAAAAAAAGTAGTAATCAACAGTCCCAGAATATGTTTTGCATAGCTCCAAAATCCTTCAATACCATTAATATGATTTTTGGTTTTCTTATCGACAAGGGCTTCCGTGTTATGTTTGCCCAGTCTTTTCAACGAGTTATAGCCTCGAAAAGTATCAGTGTAATAAACCGAACCTTTGTGTGTTTTCTTACAAATATGACTAAAAGAACTACAAAAAACACACTTTTTACCGTTCAAAAAATTGACATGGCAACTAAATACATTCTTCCGGTAAGTAACCATAACCCTCCTGTTAGATTGTTTGGTTACGATTTTATCTAATTACCTTTTTTTAATTGTAGACTCAATGACTTAAAATAATCACCAAGGTCATCTCCGACATTTTTTTAAAATTGTTTGCTTATTTAATTGAAATATCTGTACTAAAAGTTTTAGAGTGCTTTTAATACAATTATATTTTCAAAAGTAACATTTATCCTCATTGACTTTGATTTTTACTATTCAATTGTGCTGATTTATTTATCAACAAGCGTATTTTTAAATTGTTCGCGCAATATGTTTTTTTGGATTTTACCCATACTATTTCGAGGTATCTCATCAACCACCACCAATTTTCGTGGATGTTTGAAGCGCGCCAAGGTCTTAGCAACCGACGCCATAATTGCTTCCAAATCAGGGTTCGCTCCTGTTTTAGCTTTGATTATTCCCAATACGGTTTCACCAAAATCTGCATGGGGAATCCCGATAACTGCGCTTTCATCTACTCCAGGCTGTTGATTGAGTGCGAGTTCAATTTCCTTGGGGTAAATGTTATAGCCTCCTGAGATAATTAAATCCTTGTCGCGTCCAACTATTGTTAAGTAGCCATCCTCATCAAAAAGCCCTAGATCGCCAGAAATAAAAAATCCGTCTTCGCGAAATTCTTCACGGGTTTTTTCTGGCATATTCCAATACCCTTTAAAAACATTCTCTCCTCGTATTTCAATCTGTCCTTTTTCACCTCTCACTACTGGTTTACCATCTTTGGGATTGGTTATTCTAATTTCAACCCCCGGTAATGGAAAGCCGACACTGCCGGGTCGGCGTTCACCATCATAAGGATTTGAAGTATTCATACTAGTTTCGGTCATACCGTATCTTTCAATAATAAAGTGACCTGTGCGTTCGGTAAATCTCTGGTGGGATTTTGCCAGTAGCGGTGCTGAACCAGAAATAAATAGCCGCATTTTTTCAGTTAATTCGCGGGTAAAACGAGGATCATCAAGCATACGAGTATAAAAAGTTGGTACTCCCATCATTGTGGTTGCCTTCGGCAGAAGTCTGATAATTTCATCAAGATCAAAACTTGGTAAAAATATCATACTACCACCTGCCAGTAAGGTGACATTGCAAGCAACAAAAAGTCCGTGAGTATGGAAAATCGGTAGAGCGTGAAGGAGCACATCATCAGCTGTAAACCGCCATTCTCCCATCAAAGCTTTGGCGTTAGAAAGCAAATTTCGCTGGGTCAACATTGCGCCCTTGGAACGACCAGTTGTGCCTGAGGTATAAAGTAGAGCCGCTAGATCATCAAGTTCACGAGCAATTACCTCAAATTGGGTCGGCTTAGTGATAGCTTTTTCCATCAAACTGCCTTTACCAGTACCATCAAGGGTTAGCAGCTTAGCTTGGTGGGTGGCAGCTATCGGCTGTAGAGAGGTTTCGCGTTCAGGTGCACAAATTACCAAACTGGCACCGCTATCTTGTATGAAATAATCCAATTCGTCAATTGTGTAGGCAGTATTTAATGGTAAAAAAATAACTCCTGCATGCACCGTAGCGGCATAAAGCGCTAAAGCTTCTGGCGACTTAGGAACCTGCACAGCAATTCGATCCCCAGGCTGTAAGCCAGCTTCAACTAAACAATGTGCAAGCTGTGCTGATAATACTAAAAATTCATGATGACTGATAGTCCGACCGTCAGGACGGTATATCAAAGTTGTGTCTTTCCCCAGATGGGGTGTAAATAATGTATTAAATAATGGATTGGTCATAACTAATAAACCTTTCTATTGTTTAATTGAAATCGAATTAGCAATAGATTTTACTCCTGATGTCGCATGTATTATGTTATTTCTTTCAAAGGATTCATGATTATTATCCACGTATTTCAAATCATAAAGATAATTAACCATTACCCCTCGCGATTGCGCCATACCTTTGTCTGACAGGTCTGCGTCTAAATGTAAAGCATAAATTGATGCGCCATTAGATAGATGGAATCTAGATACCGGATCATAAGGCAGTCCGTCTTGCCCTTTGGCATTGAGAAGATAGTAAGCAGCCATTGCTTTGGCAGGCTCATGCTGGTTTGATTTGATGGTTACTTTTTTGCCTTTGAGCCACTTATTTAATCCTGGAATTGGTGACAATGTAACAAAAGTTTTTAAATTTTCAAGTTCAGTTGAAAGATTCGCAGCAACTTGTTTAATTAAGGAATTACCAAAAGAAATTCCAGTCAATCCTTTCTGACAGTTGGAAATTGAATAAAAAACAGATGTATTCGCAGCTTCAGCATTTAGTGATGTGCGGTCTTCAGCCAACAGCGCCTTAACTGACGAAGGAATTCCATTTGTAAGCGCAACTTCAACAAAAATTAATGGTTCATCAGGAATGGCCGGATGAAAAAAAGCGAAGCAACGGCGATCATCAGGTTCAAGACGACGCCGAAGATCATCCCAACTATCAATTGCATGAACTGATTCGTACTCAATAATTTTTTCAAGAATATGAGCAGAGCTATCCCAAGAAATTCGTCTAAGTACCAAAAATCCCCGATTGAACCAAGAATAAAACAGATGTTGAAAATCCAAATCAAGAGCCTGTAAGGATGGGTCTGCATCGCTAAAACTTAATAGTTCAGCTCTCATTTGCACTAAATTCTTGGTAGCGCCGGGGACGCGGTTTATACGTCGAAACAATTCCTGCCTAGCTGGTTCTACGGCCTGCATATAAACCTTATATGTTTTTTTTGATTTATCTTGCTCATAATCAGATAAGGCATTGCGCACTGATACTGGATCAATATCCATATAATGAGCAAGGTGTTGAAAAAACTTAATTTTTTCATTTTCAGCTAGTGCTTCATAGGACTTAATGATATCCTGCGCAAGCTTCTGGCTGTATGTTTCTCCCGGCGAACCAATTAACTCTTTGGTAAGCTCAGTAATTGAAAGATCATTGCGTCGATGAGGTAACTTACTGCGATTGCGTTTTTCCAACAGGGTATGCAGTATGTCCCCCAGAAGACTCATATTTATCCCATCACAATTTGAGGCAGCCAGAGTGCTAACCCTGGAAAAATGCAGAGAATAATAATAGCCAATAGCATACAACCAACGAATGGCACAGAGCCGACCAATATTGTCTTCAGCGAAATATCTGGCGCAATTCCGTTGATTACATATAAATTTAATCCAACCGGCGGAGAAATTAAACCGATTTCCATATTGATTGTTAATACTACCGCAAACCAGATTGGATCAAAACCAGCATTGGTGATAATAGGCAGCAGGATCGGAGCAGTCATAAGAATTACTGCGACTGGCGGTAAAAAGAAACCAGCTATCAACAAAAATATATTGACGGATAGCATTAATATCCAGCGATTAACATCTAAGGTACTGATCCATTCGGCAATTGATTGGGTGATAAATAGCGAAGACATCATGTAAGCAAACACTCCCGCTGCACCAATTATAAATAATATCATCACGCTTTCCTTAGCACTACTTCTCAATACTTCCCAGATATCTTTCGGATGCCACAATTTATAGATTATCATCGCAACCGTTATACATAAAATAGCTCCGACAGCCGCCGTTTCTGATGGAGTAGCGACCCCACCATACATCGCAAACATCACTCCAAGTATGATTGCAAAAAATGGAAGCACTCTAGGCATAATTTCTAATCGCTGTTTCCAGTTATATCGTTGAGAAGATATTTTCGCAGTGCCGCCAGAGCGCCATGTTGAATATAGTGACCAAGCCATAAATAGACCTACCAACAATAATCCGGGAATTACCCCAGCCAAAAACAGTCGACCAATTGAGGTTTCGGTGGAAATCCCATAAACTATCATCGTAATTGAAGGTGGGATCAAAATGCCAAGTGTACCGCCAGCTGCAATAGAACCAGCCGCAACTCCATCTGGATAACCTCTTTTACGCATTTCAGGAATCCCCATTTTGCCAATTGCCGCACAGGTAGCTGGCGAAGAACCAGACATAGCCGCAAACAAGGCACAGGCACCAAGATTTGAAATTAATAATCCCCCAGGTACCCGAGTTAGCCACCGTTCTAAAGCTTCATACAGGTCTACCGATGCCTGCGTTGAAGCAATAGAAGCCCCCATGATAATAAACATCGGGATAGATAATAATGCAAAGTTATCGAGTTTACTAAATAAAATTTCTGGTATTAATTGCAGAGAACTCATACCATCAAAGATTATTAGAAAACCAGCCGAAACAATCAATAAGCCTACCGCAACTGAAATGCCCAAAAACAATACAATAACAGTAGCAATTGCAACTAACGCACCAAGCAGTATAGGATCCATATTTATTCTTCAATCCCAAATGGTTTATCTATTCCCAAAATTAAGGCAACCAGATCGGCAATTAATTGCAATAATAAAAGCCCAAAACCCACTGGGAGAGCTAAATACGGTTTCCATAACATTACGCCCCAAACTGTATCAGAGCGCCAGCCACGTTCCCAAGCTAGATACCAGTATTCAAGTCCATACCCGAATATAACGCTAATAATCGCAATTGATAATATTGAAGTAAAAATTGCGAGAGCAAAACGTAGTTTTGACGATAATACTAAAGGAATTAGATCAACATTAACATGACCTCTAAGCCTTTGGACATAGGGCAATCCAATTAGAGTCGCGGCAACAACTAAATAAACTATAACTTCGGTCTGCCAGATTGTTGAGTGATTCAACACAAATCGAACAAAGATCATTTGACAAGTTATTAATACTGCCAGAATTATTATACTAACCGAAATTGATCCTGCAATAGTTGAAATCAAAGCAACAGCTTTAAGAAATGGATTATTACCGGTATTCGCGACTTTACTGACTATGCTGCCCGACATTGTCCTCTCTCCCTATTTTAATGTTTTATGAGTGGTCAAGTGACCACTCATAAAAAGTTATTATTCAACTGAAAGTGCTAAATCCAGTAGTTGTTTACCATTTGGCACCTCATCAATAAATTTCTTATAAGATGTCTTTTGAGCAATTGTTCGCCAAGCCTGGAAATCTGCATCGCTCATCGATGCAATTTCAACGCCGGCATCTTTAAAAACTTTTACAGAGGCGGCATCTTGCTTTTTGGCTTCAGTGAGATAATATTTTTCTGCTTTAGCGGCACCTGCAAGCAGAGCATCTTGCTGAGCTTTGTTTAGTTTTTCAAAGGCTGATTTATTCATCATTAATGGCTGATACATAAACCATAATGCTACATCGCTTGCGGGAGTATAGCATTTGACTTGCTCGTAAATTCGGTAGGAAACGAATGACGAGGATGATGTATTCGCTCCTTGCAATACACCGGTTTGAAGAGCAGTGTAGATTTCTGAAGAAGCCATTGAAGCGATTGATGCGTTGGCACCTGCCAACATTTGTTCAAAAGCTTTTCCAGCCGCGCGCATCTGAAGTCCTTCAACATCGCTTGGCTTGGTGATGCATTTATCTTTACCCGCAAAACCGCCAGCAAGATATCCATGTACAAGCACCATAACATCATCTTCCGCCATAATTTTTTCTAGCTCAGCCATAAAATCCGAATTGCTTAATCTGGCCGCATGGTCATGGTTTTTTACTAAACCGGGCATTAATGTCAAGTTATATTCTGGATGAAAGCCACCAGCATAACTTAGCGGAAACACCGCCATATCAAGTTGACCCAGAGTCATCGGTTTATATTGCTCGCGTGGTTTAAATAAAGATTTTGATCCGTAAATCTTGATTTTCAGATCAACATTTGCATTAGCTACTTCTTTGGCAACAATTTCAGCAACCTTGTGGCGAATGTCTTTGTTAGACCACTGATGTGAAAGCCGTAGTTCAGCAGCTTCAACAACCAAAGCAACGGGCATAAATAAGAGGGTTAATAAAAAAGCATGTAAATATTTAGATTTCATAATTATTCCTTTCTTAATATCATTGATTAAAAAATCAAACTATACTTACAAAATAAATTCTGTTGTTCTGAATAATTTTGCTTGTATCTCCTCATTCAACAACACTCAAAAATTATAACACTCTTTAAAAAAACATTGCGAAAAGATCCTAGAAGAATTAATTAGGCTCATTTATTCTAATTTGCAAGTATCGAATATTATTCCAAACACACCAATAATCGGTGTTTAACAAGAATTTGAATTGTGATTTTGAGTAGTTAGTGACTCAAATTAATCGACTATAACAAAATATTTAGAATTTATCACCAGCTTGATCATCAAATACTTGAGTAGTGCTACCATCAAAAGACATTTCTTTAAGGACACGCTGAAGTATTGAGATTTTTTTATACTTACCAAGTTTGCAATATTAATATCGCATTTTGCGGTTCTTTTTTTCATACAATCCAAAATATAACCTATAGTAATTAGGTAGTTTCGTAACTAGAATTGTTTAAAAACGCCTTCATTTTTAATATTTAATGGAAACTCTTTTTCTTATTTTAGGAAAGTTTTTTTAGAAATGAAAGAGTTTTTCCCTCTTTACATTTCCCAAAACTCTGCTTGTTCGCTGAGGTTTCCAATTACCAGCCACGCAGGTAAAACTTTTTATTCATATGCATAATACAACCTTATCAACTGCTTATACAAATTATCATTTCGGTGATTATACTTATATTCCACCTCTTTCAAATTCATTGGAAAAGATATTTTGATACCCCTCGATAATTATCAAGAATAGGTTTTGCATAGCTCCAAAATCCTTCAATACCATTAATATGATTTTTGGTTTTCTTATCGACAAGGGCTTCCGTGTTATGTTTGCCCAGTCTTTTCAACGAGTTATAGCCTCGAAAAGTATCAGTGTAATAAACCGAACCTTTGTGTGTTTTCTTACAAATATGACTAAAAGAACCACAAAAAACACACTTTTTACCGTTCAAAAAATTGACATGGCAACTAAATACATTCTTCCAGTAAGTAACCATAACCCTCCTGTTAGATTGTTTGGTTACGATTTTATCTAATTACCTATTTTTTTGAGTCAATTCTCCGCCAAATTGTTGGCAATAATAAAGTTACAATTACTATTTTAAATATTTCTGCAGGAATAAAAGGAATTAATCCCCATGTAAAAATCGGTTTATCAAATCCCAATAATATTCCCAAATATATTAATCCGCAGCCAAATATGATGAACTCGCCAGTAAACATTGCAATCAATGCTCGTAAATATCCCCGGTCAAATTTATAAACCGCAAATTTGCCCATTACCCAAGCCGAAAAGACAAATCCAAATAAGAAGCCGCCTGTAGGCCCACTCATGTAGGCAATGCCAATACCTTTTTCCGGGGTGCCGGCAAAAACAGGAATACCATATACGCCCAAAGCTAAATAACTGATAATTGTTAGTGTCGCAAGTTTTGGGCCGTAAGTTAATCCGATTAATAAAACAAACATCGTCTGCAAAGTCATTGGAATCGGATAAAAAGGAATATTTATTTTACTTGCAATCGTCAACAAGCTGATGCCAATTCCTACCAATAAAATTACCCTTAGTAGCTTTAAGATTAATTTATTTGATTCCGAATGTAAAAATCCTAAATGATCTATTATTGTATTATTCATTGCCAATCCATATTATTGTTAATTAAATCAAAATTGCAAACTATTGTATTTATAAC